>Ga0207720_100257_pt1 | contig 44180 bp, 50 predicted proteins | sample A23P2SouthBayCA_2_FD_187751 | JGI IMG/M metagenome (GOLD analysis project Ga0207720, IMG submission 187751) | Aerobic enrichment media microbial communities from Eden Landing Ponds, California, USA - A23 E3 (2) (SPAdes) | ecosystem: Environmental > Aquatic > Marine > Unclassified | place... | reverse complement strand
GTGGCTCGCCGACGAAAGCGTGGACGTGATCGTCACCCCGGTCTCGTTTTTCGGGCGGCCGGGCGACGGCAGCGCGCCGGTCTCGCGGGCCGCGACCGACGCCGTCCAGCGCGGGTCGGTGTTCGTCGCGCCGGCCGGAAACGTCGCCGGCGGGCACTGGCCCGGGCGGTACGACCGCGTCGCGGACGGCCGGCTTCGCTTCGCCGGCGGGGCGCGCAACTACCTCCAGGGCGACGCCGGCCGGGTGCGGGCGTGGCTGTCCTGGCGCGGCTCCGGCGGATCGTACGCGCTGGAACTGTACCGGACCGACGGCCGCCGCTCCGAACTGGTCGCGCGCTCGACGCCCGTCGACGGCGTGCCCCGGACCCACCGCCTCGCCGTCCGCACCGATCCCGGGACCCACTACCTGGTCGTCCGCGGGCCGCAGAACGCGACGGACGATCGACTGCGGATCACCTCCCCGACCAGCCGCCTCCAGTTCGGGGACGCCGCCGGCAGCGTCGTCGCGCCGGCGACCGCGCAGGGCGTGCTCGCGGTCGGAGCCTACGACCGAGACGCCCGGCGAATCCAGCCGTTCAGCGCGCGCGGCCCCACCCGCGACGGTCGGCTCGGGCTGGACGTCGTCGCGCCCGACGATACGGCGGCGGTCGGCGTCGAGGCGGACGTGGTCGGCACGTCGGTCGCGGCGCCCTACGCCGCCGGCGTCGCGGCGCTCGCTCTCGACGCCGACCCGGGGCTGACCCCGCGCGCCGTCGAGACCCGCCTCGAAGCGAGCGCGACCGACGTCGGTCCCCCTGGCGTCGACCCCGCGGCGGGCTACGGGCTGGTGGCGCCGCTGCGGGCCGTCCCGCCGGGAAACACGAGCGCGACGGACGCACGCGGGAGCCCAGCCGACGCGAACCGATCGTCCCCGCCCGACTCCGACGGTTCAAACGACTCTTTGAGCTACGGGCAGGGCTTAGTAGCCCCGGCGTCGACCTTCGGTCGCGACGCATGTCCGGACTCATCGACCGACTCCAGCCCCGCACCGCGACCGCCGACGAGCAGCCGCGGGTGATCGACGTCCACTCGACGGAGAGCGAGGCGGTGCTCGACGCGCTGTCCTCCGAGACCCGCCGGGCGCTGCTCGACGCGCTGTTCGAGGAGCCGGCCACCCCCTCCACGCTGGCCGAGACACTGGACACGAGCGCCCAGAACGTCCACTACCACCTGTCGGCGCTCCGGGAGGCCGGGCTGGTCGAGTCCGTCGACGTCCGCTACTCCGAGAAGGGCAACGAGATGTCGGTGTACGCGCCCGCGAACGATCCGATCGTCCTCGTCGGCGACGCCGACCGCCGGGCGCGGGTGGACCGATCGATCCACGAACTGGTGGCCGGGTTCGGGTTGCTCGCGCTCGCCGCACTGTTCGTCCAGTGGGGCGCCGAGCGTCTCGTCCGGGCGCCGACCGTCGGCGGCGCGGTCGAGCCGGCGGCGTGGAACCCCGGTGCCGGCCCCGGCGAGACCGTCGGCTGGCTCGTCTTCGGCGTCGTCGAGCCCGGCGTGCTCTTTCTGTTCGGTTGTCTGCTCGCCGTCGCGCTCGTCGCCCGCGCCTCCGACTGAGTCGTCCGCGCACGCCGACGGTCGCCCCCACCGTCCGGCAGTCGGGCCACGACGGTTGCGCCCGGCAGTCAGGTCACGACGGTTGCGCCCGGCAGTCAGGTCTCGACGGTCGCGCCCGGCAGTCAGGTCTCGACGGTCGCGCCCGGCAGTCAGGTCTCGACGGTCGCGCCGATGATCTCGAAGCGGGCGCCGCCGGCTGTGCCCTCCTCGACGCTGACGCTCCAGCCGTGGGCCTCCACGATGTCCTCCACGATAGCCAGCCCGTAGCCGCTCCCCCGGCTGGTCGTCGTGTACCCCCTGTCGAACACCCGGTCGCGATTCGCCGGGGGGATGCCGGGGCCGTCGTCCTCGACGTAGAAGCCGCGGCCGCCGTCGAGGACGCCGACCGTGATCGTGACCGAATCGTCGCCGTGTTCGAGGGCGTTGCGAAACAGGTTCTCCAGGGCCTGTCGCACCCGTGACGGGTCACACTCGATGGTTCCCTCGCCGATCACTTCGAGCGTCGCCTCGGGCATCAGGACGTTCTCGCCGACGGCCCGGACCAACTCCGCGAAGTCGACCCGCGAGCGGTCGTCGATCGTCAGCCCCTCCTGGGCGAGCGCGAGCAGTTCCTCGATGAGTTCCTCCATTCGGCCCAGGGCATCCGCCGCGGTCGTCAGGTGGTCGCTGTCGCACTCCTCGTTCGCGAGGTCGATGTAGCCGTCGGCGACGCTCAGCGGATTGCGCAGGTCGTGTGCCACCGTCGAGGCGAACTCCTCGAGCCGTTCGTTCCGCTCGAGTCCCTCCCGCTCGCGCTCCTTGCGTTCGGTGATCTCCCGCGTGTAGCCGGCCAGGTACTGGACGGTTCCGTCGGCGTCGATCACCGGCTTGCAGCGCGATTCGACCCACAGCGTCAACCCCTCGGATCGCCTCACCCGGTACTCGACGCGTTGCTCTCGCCCCGACGAGACCCGCTCCATCGCCGCTCGAACCTCGTCGACGTCGGCCTCGTGGACCCGATCGAGAAAGGACTGTGGCTCCTCCCGCAACGCCGCGACGGGCTGGCCGAAGATGGCCTCGTACGCCGAGTTGACGAACTGAACCTCCCCCCAGTCCGGCGAGAAGATCCAGAACACGTCGTCGCTGGTCTCGGCCAGGTTGTGCAGCTGTCGGTTCGTTCGCTCGGCGCGGTCGTTCGCCCACCGGGATTCGACGTGAGTGGTGACCTTCTGGGCCACCAGTGTGGCCTGGTTCCCGATCGGCTCGCGGATGACGTAGTCGGTGACGCCGGCGTCGATGCTCTCGCTCGCCACCACCTCGCTCCCGGTCTCGGTGAACATGATAAAGGGGAGGTCGGGGTCCATCTCCCGCACCGCCCGGAGGAAGTCCAGGCCGTTCCGCTCGGGCATGTGGTAGTCGCTGAGGACGCAGTCGATCGACTCGGCGCGAAACAGATCGAGCCCGTCGTCGACCGATTCGGCGGTCAGGACGGTGAGTCGCTCGTCTTCATCCTCCAGGCGCGTGCGCAGCAGTTCGAGGAGATCTGGCTCGTCGTTGACGTAGAGAACGACGATGTCGTGCCCGGAGTCCATGGCACGATAGGATGCGAAGCGAGATAATCAGTCTTTCCGAGGCTGTCGGAGCGACCGGGCGCGTGCGTTCCGGGTCGCCGCAACCGTCCGAGCGCCCCGTCGGCCGACGGCGGTGGGCCGTCGCCGCTCGACCGTCGCCGATCAGTCGTCGCCGATCAGTCGTCGGCGGGCGCCTCGTCGATGGGCGTCCCGTCGGCGTCGGTCGGCGCCGGGGAGTCGCTCATGTCGTCGTTTTCGGCGTATGGGTACCACGTCATCTTCGTGTTGTGCAGCATCGGGTCGTCGTAGCTGGTCTCCTCGGGTTCGAGCAGGTCCGCGAGGAACTCCTCGTCGTCCTCGTGGCGCTCGACGAACGTCCGGAAGGACTCGCCGTCCTCGCGGTGCTGTTCGAACCCTTCGATCAGGTTCGCGATGGCGCCGGGCACCTCGTCTGCGGGCACGCGCTGGCGCACCCACGACGCGAAGTTGGGGTTCTCGCCGAGGCCGCCGCCGAGGCCGATGTCGAGCGCCTCGACCGGCTCGCCGTCCTTTCGCGTCTTCATCCCGCGCAGCGAGATGTCGGCGATCTGGGGCTGGGCACAGGAGGCCGTACAGCCCGAGAGGTGGATGTGGAAGTCCTCGACGTCCTCGGGGAGGTCGACGTTCTCCTTGAGCCAGCGGGCGTAGCGCACCTGCCGGTTTTTGGTCTCGACGATCGACAGCGAACAGAACTCGGTGCCGGTACAGGCGATCGACCCGCGCATGAACGGGTGCGGGTCGGGCGAGTAATCGTCGAGCAGCGGCTCGTCGAGCAGGTCGTCGAGTTCCGCTTCGGGCACGTCAGTGACGATGACGTTCTGGCGCTGGGTGACGCGGATCTCGCCGCTGCCATACTCGTCTGCGAGCTCGGCGAGTTCGTAGGTGTCGTCGACCGACATCCGGCCGACGAGCACGTCCAGGCCGACGTAGTAGTTGCCGTCGGCCTGTTCGTGGACGCCGACGTGGTCGGAGTGACCGCCGGTGGCGCGCCCGGAGTTGTAGGAGTACTCCGAGCGCAGGTCCTCGCCCGCGGTTTCGAGTTCGTAGTCGACGTACTCCTCCTGGAGCACGTCGCGCATCTTCTCGGTGCCCCACTCGTCGACGAGGAACTTGATGCGGGCGTTGAAGCGGTCCTCGCGGTCGCCGTAGTCGCGGAACAGCGCCGAGATGGCGCCGCCGACCTCGGCGGCCTGCTCGGGGGTGACGAACACGTCGAGGTCACGCGCCAGGCGCTCCTCGTTGCGCGAGAGGCCGCCGCCGACGCGGATGTTGTACCCCTTCACTTCCTCACCGTCGACCTCCTTCGAGGCGGGTTCGAAGGCGAGGTCGTTGATGTCGCCCTGGCCACAGCCCTCGCGGCAGCCGGTGACGCTCACCTTCCACTTGCGCGGGAGGTTCGAGTGGTCGTCGTTGCCCTTGTAGGTCTCGTTGAGTTCCTCGGCCAGCGGGAGGGCGTCGACGTGCTCGTGTTTGTCCTTGCCGGCGACCGGACAACCCACGATGTTGCGCCAGGAGTCGCCACAGGCCTGCTGGGTCGACAGCCCGACCGACTCCAGTTTCTCGAAGATCTCCGGGATGTCCTCCAGCTTGATCCAGTGGAGCTGGATCGACTGGCGGGTCGTCCAGTCGACCCAACCGTTGCCGAAGACCGGATTCTCGACGGGACCGCGGGCGTACTCGTCGGCGACCTCGGCGACGACCTCGGCCTGTCCCGGCTTCAGGACGCCGTTCGGCGTCCCGATCCGCATCATGAAGTACGACTCCTGTCCGTTGCGCTGGTGGTACAGCCCCCACCACTTGAAGCGCTCGAACCACTCGTCGTGCTCGTCCTCGGGAATCGCGTCCCACCCCTCCTCGGCGAATCGATAGAGGTGTTCACGGATCTCGTTCCCGTACACCTCCGATTTCCAGCGTTCGACGTCCGTAGGCATCTCTGAAACCTCTTACACGGGACACGCGTAAACAACCGTCCGTTTCGTCAACCATCCCCGGTGCTTCCGGACAGGGGCCGTTGTTGCCGGTATGAGCCACGATCACACCGCCCATTTTTCGACTCTAAGGGGGTTTGTGTGCCCTAAAACACCTAAAATTTGATCTGGTGGCGTTTGGGTCGGCGGACGTGAGTCGGCCGGACGGGGCGGTCCCGGGCGCCCGGTTACCGCTCGACGGCGTCCGCCTGGTCCCCGTCGATGGCCGAATCGCCGTCAGATGGCTGTTCGTCGCTGGCCCGGCGATCCGGGCCGCCGGCGGGGTGCAGGACGCTCTCGCGGTCGAGGTCGACGAACTCGCCGTCGAGGATGCGTCCGACCGGGAGCCAGTCGACGGTTCCCGTCTCGCCGCAGGCGATACACTGGCCGTACACCCGGGTTTCGACCGTCCGTCCGTCGACGCCGACGTCGAGGAACCCCTCGACGACGAAGTCCGGGAGTCGACAGCGACACCACTCCTCGTCGGCGAACCGCCACAGTTCCGACACCGACACCTCCCGCTGGTCGTTCACCGAGATCCAGGCACCGTCGTCGAGGATGCGCAGGGCGACGCTCATGGCCCCCCTTGGGCGCCCACCGTTCTGAACCCGTCGGGCGCCGCAAGGGCTGGCGCTCCCCGTGACGCCCGGATCGGGGGGTGATCACACCACTGCGAGGGGTTTCACCGCCTCGGACGCGTCGCCGCCGCCGGCAAGGGTCTCCGGTAACCGGGAGTTCGGGCCTTTCTTACAGGCGTAGGCGGCCTTAACCCGGTGGGACCGTTACGAGGTGGTGATGAGATCGGACCAACCGACGACCGACCGACGCCAACACGCTTCTGCGGACGTGGCTCCCGAACTCTACGACGGGGGGGACACGCGATGAGTCAACTCGACCTCGCCGCCGACGGTCGCGGCGACGACGCCGACGAGGAGGAGGCCGAAGAGGAGGTCGACGACCATCTCGCGGATCTCTCCGACGGTGCGGGCTGTACCGAAATCTGGGAGCACCTCTCCGAGCAGCGCGGCGACTGAGCGCCCGAGTCACCCGCCGGCGCGATACTTTTCACCCGTCAGCCGGAACGACCATCCATGACAGATCGTCGCCGCCCCGACCTGCCAACCCCGATTACGGACGGGGGCGGCCATCCCGGGCCGCCCGCGGATCGCGAGGAACCGGTCGGCGAGCCCGTGGTCCGCGCCGATCCGGCGGTCACGGGCGAGCGGGCCCGCGAGGCGGTCGGCTTCGACCCCGATGATCCGGAGAGCGTCGACCGCGCGGCCGACACCGTCCGCGCGTTCGCCGAGAACACTGTCGGCGACGAGGACAACGTCTACATGCTGCGTGGCGCCGCGGCCTGTGCGGCGCTCGTCCGCGGTCTCGGGTCGTACAAGGCCGCCGCCGAGCGCGCCGGCGGTGACGTCTCCGTCTCTTTCATCCGGAAGTGGGCGCGGGTCCACGACCTCCCGCAGGCCATCCGGCGCCACGTCGCCCGGGGCCACATCGCGCCGACGGCGGCCAAACACATCGCCCGGGTCGACGGCGACGCCCGCTTTTTCCTCGCGTGGGCCACGCTCGACGGCGGCCTCACCGTCCGGGAGGTGCGACAGGTCGCCAGCGCGATCAACGACGAAACCTCTGTCCGCCGGGCGCTCGCCGACCACGGCGTCGTTCTCGGCGACCTGACCCTCTCTTTGCCCCCGGACGTCTACCTCGAACTCCGTCGGCGGGCCTCGCTGGAGAACCGCGACCCGGGCGACGTCGTCGCCGAGGCGCTCCGCTCGCAGTTCGGCACGCGCTGATGTGAGAGTAAACGCTTATGTCTGACCGACGGAAACGTCCGCCTGCGGGCCGGTAGCTCAGTCCGGCAGAGCGTCTGGCTTTTAACCAGATGGTCGGGGGTTCAAGTCCCTCCCGGCCCGCTTCTGCGAGGAACGGACGTGACGAGCGAAGCGGCTACGAGCGGATTGAACCAGAGAGTGCCGCGAACGAAGCGAGCAAACGACCGTGGTTCAAGTCCCTCCCGGCCCGCTTCTGCGAGGTCGTCGCAAGCGTAGCGAGCGATGGCTCGAAGCGACTGCGTCGCTTCGGTGAACGAACGTGACGAGCGAAGCGACTGCGATTACTCGGTTCGCTCGCCCTGGTAGCTCCCGTCGTAGGTGGTTTCGTGGTCGGCGCGCGTGAGAACGATCTGGCCGACGCGGGCGCCGCGCTCGATTTCGAGATCGTGGTTTACTTCGAGCAGCCCCTCGCCGCGGCCCTCGTAGCCGGCGTCCCAGACGGCGGTGTGCAACATCGCTGAGTTGCGCAGCAGCGACGACCGCGGGTAGATGAACCCGACGTGACCCTCCGGGATCCGGACGGTTTCGGCGTACTGGAGCACGTACCCCCCGGGGGAGAGCCGCCAGGTCGCCGGCCCCCCGTCGGCACCCTCGTCTCCGGCGGGCGCGACCGGCTCGCGCGCCCCGATCTCCTTGCCTTCCCGGCCGATGCGACCCGGTTCGACCTGCCGGAGGACGGCCTCGGCGGTCAGGTCGACGCTGTTGGGCTGGACCTGTTCGTCGGCCGTCGGCTCGACGTGGTCGGCGACGAACGCTCCGGACCGGAACATGCCCGCTCTCCCGCCTGGCAGCCCAAAAGCGTGCCGCTCGTCGGCGCGGCGGCGTGGTGGTCACGACCGATCCCGCAGCCGACCGATTTACTCGTCCCCGAACCAACCCCGAGGAACGCGCGAAAATTGCCGGCCTGCGCCGGTCTCGGCGTGGTCTGCGGGTCGTTGACTCGCGGGATTTATATCCGAGGGCCGTCGAACCACGGACGTTATGGGAAAGACGCTCACAGAGAAGATCCTCGACGACCACCTCGTCGAGGGGACGCTCGAACCCGGTGAGGAGATCGGAATCGAGATCGATCAGGTCCTCGCCCAGGACACCACGGGAACGATGGTCTGGCTCCAGTTCGAGGCGCTGGACATGGACGAGGTCCAGACGGAACTGGCCGCACAGTACTGCGACCACCAGACCTACCAGTTCGACTTCAAGAACACCGACGACCACCGCTTCCTCCGCTCGGCGGCGGGCACCTACGGCGCGTACTTCTCGCGCCCGGGCAACGGCATCTGCCACAACGTCCACAAGGAGAACTTCGCCGCACCCGGCAAGACGCTGCTGGGCTCGGACTCGCACACCCCGACCCCCGGCGGCCTCGGCCAGCTCGCGATCGGCGCCGGCGGCCTCGACATCTCCGTCGCGATGGGCGGGGGCGCCTACTTCGTCGAGATGCCCGAAGTCGTCAACGTCCGGCTGGAGGGTGAGCTCCCCGAGTGGGCCACCGCCAAGGACGTCATCCTCGAGATGCTCCGCCGGCTCTCGGTCAAGGGCGGCGTCGGGAAGATCTTCGAGTACACCGGCCCCGGCGTCGAGTCGCTCAGCGCCCCCGAGCGGATGACGATCACCAACATGGGGACGGAGCTCGGTGCGACCTCGTCGCTCTTCCCGACCGACGAGCGGACCCGCGAGTACCTCGCCCGCCAGGACCGCGAGGAGGACTACGTGGAGCTGTCGGCCGACGAGGACGCCGACTACGCCGACGAGGTCGTCATCGACCTCTCGGAGCTCGAACCGCTCATCGCGAAGCCCTCGATGCCCGACAACGTCGTGCCCGTCCGCGAGGTCGCCGGCACCGACGTCGATCAGGTGCTCGTCGGCTCCTGTACCAACGGCGGCTACGAGGACATCCTCCCGGCCGCGAAGATGGTCGAGGGCCGCGAGATCCAGAAGGACGTCGAGATGATCATCGCCCCCGGCTCGAAGCAGGCCTCCGAGATCCTGGCCCGCGAGGGCTGGACGGCCGAGATGATGGCCGCCGGCGTCAACGTCTCCGAGGCGACCTGTGGCCCCTGCATCGGCATCGGTCACGTGCCGGCCTCCGACTCGGTGAGCCTGCGGACGTACAACCGCAACTTCGAGGGTCGCTCCGGCATCGAGGACGACTCGGTGTATCTCTGCTCGCCCGAGGTGGCCGCGGCGGCCGCCCTCGCCGGTGAGATCGTCGACCCCCGGGACCTGGCCGAGGAACTCGGCGACCTGGAGCCGCCGGGCTTCGAACTCCCGGACGCGTACGACGGCTCGAAGACCGACCTCATCGAGCCCGACGAGGCCGTCGACGACGGGCTGGTCAAGGGGCCGAACATCGGGAGCGCGCCGATCGGCGACCCCCTCGAGGCCGACATCGAGGGCGAGGTGCTCCTGAAGATGGCGGACAACATCACGACCGACCACATCATCCCCGCCACCTCGGACATCCTGATGTACCGCTCGAACATCGAGAAGCTCTCGGAGTTCACCCTCTCCCGCGTCGACGACACGTTCGCCGAGCGCGCGATGGAGGCCCCCGGCGGCGTCCTCGTCGCCGGCGAGAACTACGGGCAGGGATCCTCGCGTGAACACGCCGCGATGTGCCCGCAGTACCTGGGCATCGACGCGGTGCTGGCCCAGTCCTTTGCCCGCATCCACAAGGCGAACCTGTTCAACTTCGGGATCGTCCCGCTGACGATCGACCAGGAGACCTACGAGGAGATCGACGAGGGCGACGACGTCGAGATCGTCACCGACGTCGCCGAAGCCGTCGCCAACGGCGAGACGGAGTTCACCGTCCGCGTCAACGACGACTGGGAGGCCACGGCGAACCTGCAGGCCTCCGAGCGCGAGCGGCGCATCCTCGGCGCCGGCGGCAAGCTCCGCCTGACCAAGGAGCAAAACCAGTCCTCGGACGGCGCGACCCCGGCCGACGACTGATCGCCGCTGCGGTTCCTCTCTCTTTCGTTTTTCCACCGTCGCTAGCCACCAGCCCGCCGTTCGAACCGCGCCAGCCACCGGCTCGCGACGAGCGGGGGTCGCGGCCGGCCGCTGCGTTTTTGCGACCCGGCCACCAACCCCCGCCGTGACATCCCCGTCCGGTCCCGTGGACTCTTCGGTCGACCTCACGATCCGGCCGGCAGCACAGGCGGACGTACTGGCGGTGTTCCGGATCGAGCGCGCCGTCTTCCCCCAGCCGTGGCCGTTCTCGGCGATCGAGCGCTGCCTCGACGCGCCGGCGTTTCTGGTCGCCGAGCGCGCGGGCGAGATCGTTGGCTACGTGATCGGGGACGTGACCCCGAACCACGGCCGCGACATCGGCCACGTCAAGGATCTGGCGGTCGCCCCCGACGCCCGCCGGCAGGGGCTCGGCCGGGCGCTGCTGGCGCGCGCGCTGTCGCGCTTTGCCGCTGCGGGGGCCACCATCGCCAAACTCGAAGTCCGGGCGACCAACGCGGCCGCGCTGTCGCTGTACCGCGACGTCGGTTTCGAGGTGCTGCGCCGGCTCCCCCGGTATTACGGGGACGGCGACGACGCGCTCGTGATGGTGCTCGACGTGCCCGAGTGGCGGGAGCGCCGCCGGTCGGATTCGAACGGCTGACCGCGACCGTTCGCGACCCCACCGGCACACGTTTGGGCGTCCGGGGGCAACTGGCGACCATGGGATACGCCTGTCCGGTGTGCGAGGTCCCCCAGCCCGACGGCGAACACCTCGCGAACCACCTGGCCTTTACCGCGATGCTCCGCGGCGAGGACCACGAGGCGTGGCTCGACGAACACGTCCCCGACTGGGGCGACCGCTCTCCGGCCGACCTCGCGCCGGCGGTGACCGACCGCGCCGACGAGGCGACCTACGACGCGGTGTTCGAGGACACGGCCGACCGCGCCGGGCACGGCCACCACCAGCACGACCACGCGCACGAGCCCGGCCGTCCCGACGTCGACGTCCCATCCGCCGCCGGGCGGGACGGGGACGCCGCGATCGACGCAGGGACCCGGCGCGTCGTCGAGGAGGCCCGGGAGATGACGCGGCGGATGCGGGCCGACGACGGTGATCAGGATGCGAGCGACGAAGCGGGCGACTCGAGCGACGGCGCCGAGGGAACGAGCAACGATGCGGGCGACCGCGCCGACGACGGTGGGAGTGCGGCCGACCGGGCGTAGCCGCCCACCGCCGCTCAGTCGGCGTCCGGCGACGACAGGCCTGTGCCGCCGAGCGCGGCGACGACGCCCGCGATCACGACCAGGAGCGCGGTGCCGAGTCCCGTCAGCGTGCACACCCGGACCAGGGCCTCGGCGGGCGAGCGGAACAGGCCGTAGATCCCGAGCAGGTTCCAGAGGTCGACGACGATCGGAACGAGCCCGGCCGCGAGGAACCACGCGGCGGGAGCGAGGGCGATGCGGAGGCTCTGGCCGACGACGCTCGCCGCGTCGCGGTCGACCAGCGCCGCGGCGTCCCGCCCGCGTCGGACCCCGCGGACGACGACGTAGCCGAGCGCGGCGACGGCACCGGCGGTTCTGACCGTCTCGGCGACGAACGGATCGTAGATGGCCAGCCACGAGAGGACCGTCCAGAGCAGCAGGACGCCGGCGAGGGGGAGGCTGTCGCGGAGGGCGGTTCGGGGTTCGATCGGCGCCCGGGGGGTCAGTCCGACGAGCGGCAGTCGGTCGGCCAGGCGTCGGGGGTGGAGGGACGACACGGCCGGCGGTTCAGACGGCTCCCCCAACAGTCTGTCGCTCGTCGGAGCGGCGTCGCCGCCCCGCCCGTCGGCGTCGCCCTCGTCCGCCAACGCTAAGCGCCGGACGGCCCCACACTCGGGCATGGAGACCGAGGGAGTGTTCGCGCCCGAGACCGAACGGGACGCCCGCGAGGCCTACGAGTCGGTCGGCCCCGCCGCCCAGACGGTGGTCCGGGAGGTCACGCGGGCCATGGAGTTCGATCGCGACGAGTACGGCCGCCGGGTGACCGGCGAGGTGGTCGAGACGGCCCGCGACGCCCTCTTTGCCTCGCTGCTCAGGGTGTTCGTCGGCGACCGCGAGGCGTTCGACGCCTGGCGCGCGGACCACCCCGACTACGAGGTCGTCGAGACGGGGTCCGAGCACGTCGACGGCGTCGTCTGGCACCCGGCGCCCTTTGCGGACACCGCGGTCGCGGCGACCTTCCACGACGAGCGCGAGGCGGCGATCGCCACCCTCCGCAGACAGGCGTTCGGGCGGCTCTACCGCGAGCGGTTCGAGGCGGCGTCCGGGGACGACGAAGACGCGGCGGACGACGCCGGCGACGCGGCGGACGATCGTTCGACGGACGGCACTGACGCCGGCGACGAAGCGTAATCAGTCCGCGTCGGCCGGCGCCTCGCCCGTCGACCGGACGTCGCCCCGCCATCGATCGAACGCGGTCATGATCGGGGACGAACTCACCCCGTGGAGCACGATCGACGCGAGGACGACAAAGCCCACGAGCGCCCACAGTTGTTCGGCTGCGACGAGGAGTTCGATCTCCGCGAACGACGATTCGGCCAGGGCGTGTGACAGGTAGTACAGCGAGCCGATGCCGCGGATGCCGAAAAACGAGACGACGGCCCGCTCCGGCCAGGACGCCCCCGTTCCGACGAAGCTGAGGATCCCCGCGATCGGTCGGACCACCACGAGCAAGACGAGGCCAACGAGCGCCTGGAGCGGGGTCAGCGGCCACAGCAACCCCCCGGCGACCGCCCCGCCGAACAGGACGAGCACCGTCGCCATCAGCAGCCGCTCGGCGACGACGGCGAAGTCGTGAAGCTCCAGGTAGTAGTCGTGTTTCCACTCGAACTGCCGGAGGGCGAGCGCGGCCACGAAGACGGCGATGAAGCCGTACCCGCCGACCAGTTCGGTCACCCCGTAGGCGAGCAGCGTGACGGCGAGGGCCTCAACCCCCGCCATCACCTGGTCGCCGCGGTCGATCATCTCGGCGATGCTCTCGGTCCCGGGAAGCTGGAACAGAAAGCGGGCCATCAGATTGCCGATCGCGTAGCCGAGGACGGTGCCGGCGACGATCTGGTACCCCACGTCGACGAGCGCCCAGTCGACGAGCCAGCCCCGGGAGGCCTCGTCGGCGAGCGTCGCCCCCGCGGCGGCGATGGCGAGGTTCGTGAGCGGGAAGGCCAGCCCGTCGTTGAAGCCGGCCTCGGAGGTGAGCGCGAACCGGACGGTCCCCCAGTCCTGTGCCGGATCCTGTTGCTTTTCCAGTTCGGCCAGCGGCTCCGCGGAGCCGACGCCCGACGCGAGCACCGGGTCCGTCGGTGCGATCACGGCGCCGAGCAGGATCGCCGTCGCGGGCAACAGCCCGAGGACCTGCCAGGCGAGCAGCGCCATCGCCCCCGCCGTCAGCGGGAGGGCGATGGCGAGCAGCCGCCAGGTCGCCGCCCACCGCCGCAACGAGAAGGGCCGGTCGATCTTCAGGCCGGCCCCCATCAGCGAGATGATCACGACCAGTTCGGTGAGCCGTTCGGTCAGGTAGGCGTTCCCGATCGGATCGAGGGTGGGCGTTCCGGGGACGGTAAACAGGACGATCCCGGTCACGACGTAGATGATCGGGAAGGACAGCGGGCGGTCCTCCAGCAGCCGCGGCAGGACGACCGTGCCCAGCAGCGCGACGCCGACGATCAGCAGCCCGATTTCGTAGGCGGCCATTCTCTCCGAACTGCGCGCCCCCGGACCGAAGGTGTCCGGGCTGCCTGTGCAACGTGTTCTTAGCCCGTCGCCCACGACGGGCCCGCACGGCCGGGCCGCTCCCGGTTAGCTCACGAACAGCCGCCGATCAGCCCGCTCGTGGGCGGCCGAGAGTACGTCGACGAGCGGGGCGAACGGGGTCATGTCGTCGAGGCTCCGCCCGGCGCTGTCGTCGACGGCGTCGACCATCGCCGGACGGAGGTCGTCGAGGATTCGCTGGGCGTCGGTGTGACCCAGCGACAGCAGGCGCTGGGCCGCGCCGACGAGGCCGGTGACGAAGCCATGACAGCAGAGCAGACACGCCTCGCGCTCGTCGACGCCCGCGGTCGCCGTCGCGACGCCGAGGACGACTGCGTAGGTGCCGGGGACTTCCCCGGCGTCGACGGCGTCGCCGTACTCGGCCAGGACCGCCCCGTCGCGCAACTCCCGCTGGAGCGAGAGGAGCCGGCGCCCGGACTGCTGGGCGCTCTCGCGGAACTCCGCCGAGAGCGTCGTGGCGGCGATCCGGCGGTCGGCGCGGCGGACGCCCTCGACGTTCCCCTCCCGCGTCGCGGCGTGGGCGGCCCGGAGTGCGACCAGGTCCGCCGGGCCGACCTGTCGTCGGAGGTACGTCACGAGCAGCGTCTCGAGGTCCTCCGGCCCCTCGACGCGGTCCTCCTGGACGAACTGTTCGAGCCCGTAGGAGGCGGTGTAGGAGCCGACCGGCAGAAACGAGTCCGCCAGCCGGAACGAGGTCAGCCGCGCCGCGTCGCTCATCGGTCCTCACCCCCGGGGGCCCGGGCGTCGCCGGAGCGTCGTTCGCCGTCGGCTCCGTGGTCGTGCTCGTGGTCATGGTCGTGACCCTGGCCGTGATCGTGGTGGTGGTCGTGCCTGTGCCCGTGATCGATGTGGCCATTCTCGGCGTGATCGTGGCTGTGGTCTCCGTGGTCACCGTCGTGGTGCCCGTGGCTGTGGTAGTCGGCGCCGTGGTCGTGATCGTGGCTGTGCTCGTGATCGTCGTGACCGTGACTATGACCTCCGCCGTCGCCCCCGCCGTGGCTGTGGTCTGGGGCGTCGTCGTTGTCGAACGTGGTCGGCGGAACGGCCTCGCGGCGGGTCCCCACGTCCCCGGGGAGGAGGTCCGCGGCGGCGGCCTCCGTCCGCTCGTAGGAGTCGGCGACGCGGACGAGCGCCTCGTCGCCGCGGATCGCGAGCGGCCAGTGGCGGTTGCCGAAGGCGTGGCCCAGTTCCAGGGCCGCGACCGCGGGCACGTCGGCGTCGCCGAGTTCGACGACGAGCGCGTCGACCGCGGCGAGTTCGACGACGACGGGGTCGCCGCCCTCCGTTTCGAGCACGTCCCCGTCCTCCAGGTCCCGACCGACGACGATCCCGAGGTCCCGTCCCCCCTCGGTCTCGGTGCGGACGCGCGACCGGATCCGCTCGACGTCCGAGAGGACGACCCGGTGGGAGTCGGCGTCGGCCAGGCGCGCCGCGACCGCGGGGTCGTCGCGGTGGCCCAGGTGGGCGTCGGCGACGAGCATCAGTACTTCCTCCCGGCGGGGGCGGGCGCGTCCACGAGCCGCCGCCGCGCACGATCCCAGGCGGCGTGCAGCGCCGCGGTGACCGACTCGGCGCGGTCGCCGAGCGCGCGGACGGCGACGCCCGCGCCGTTCGGCAGTGCGGTCGCGCCGGCCCGCACCGCGTCGTCGCTCCCGGCGTCACCCCCAGCCTCGACGACCGCCTCGTGCAGGGCGTCGCTCAGTTCCGCCGCGTCGGCGGCAGGCGCGATTACGAAGGCGGTCCCGTACACCGCGTGCTCGCCCAGCACGCCGGGCGTGCGCGGGTCTGACTCCCCGGGCGCGAGGACGGTCGCATCCTCGAACAGGAGTCCCTCCGGCCCCTTGCCCCGCGTCCGGGCCAGGTACCGCTCGAAGTCGAAGCGCTCGCCGCGGGCCAGCCGACCCGGGACGACCACGTCCGCGACGACTGCGGAGGCGCCCGGTTTCAGGTCGACCGTGAGCGACTGGGCGTAGCGGGCGTCGGCGTGGAGGATCGTCGGCTCCGGCACGTAGTCGAGGTGGGCGTCGGGCCCGACCGACAGCCGAACGTCGGCGCTGGCGTAGTTGTGCTCCATCCGTTGGACCTTCGTCGAACTCTGGGTCGAGACGTGGGCGACGGCGCCCTCCTTCAGGTCGACGGTCACGTCGCGGCGGTCGCCCTGGGCGACCCCGCCGGTTGGCGACTGGACGAACACCGTCTCGGCGTCGGGGTGGGGGTCGTGTCCGAGCGTCCCCGAGACGTGGAAGGGGACCGTCGCGTAGTCGTGGACGAGCCGCGTCCCGCCCGCCGCGCTCGCGAAGGTGAGTTCGAGGACCCCGTCCTTGCCCGGGGCGCCGACCGCCGCCCCCGGGACGGCCTCGGCCGCGTACCCCTCGAAGGTCGGGTGGGGGGCCTCCCCGTCGGCGGCCATCAGGCGAACAGCACCCCGTCCCGGACGTGGTCGAGCACCTCGTCGATCCCCTCGCGGGCCCGGCAGTCGGTGAAGGTGTAGGGGCCCTCTCGCACTTCGCGGGCGTCTCGCTCCATCACGTCCAGGTCGGCGCCGACGTGGGGGGCGAGGTCGGTCTTGTTGATCACGAGCAGGTCGCACTCGACGACGCCCGGGCCCCGCTTGCGGGGGATGTCGTCGCCCTCGGCGACGCTGATGACGTACAGCGAGTAGTCGGCGAGTTCGGGGTTGAAGGTCGCCGCGAGGTTGTCGCCGCCGCTCTCGACGAGCACCAGGTCCAGGTCGGGATGGTCGTCGAGGAAGGCGTCGATCTGCCGGAGGTTCATCGACGGGTCCTCGCGGATCCCGGTGTGGGGGCAGGCGCCGGTCTCGACGCCCGCCACGAGGTCCTCGGGGACGACGCCCGCAAAGCGCTCGCGGAGCCGATCGGCGTCCTCCCGGGTGAGGATGTCGTTGGCGATGACGCCCACGTCGAGGCCGGACTCGCGCAGGCGCGGCACCAGCTCCGTCAGCAGCGACGTCTTTCCCGAGCCGACCGGGCCGCCGACGCCGACCGTGGCGACGTCGCGGTGGGTGAGGCTCATTCGCCCGCCCCTCCGTCCTTACTTGCCGCTTGGTCCGGTCCGTCGCCGCTCTCGTCCGGTCCGTCGCCGTCTCCGTCCTCCGCCGTGCCGACGCTGTCCGAGCGGATCGGGTCGTGGACGGTGACCAGTTTCGTCCCGTCGGGGAAGACGGGCTCGACCTGGATCATGTCGATCATCTCGGGGACGCCGTCCATCACGTCCTCGCGGCCCAGAAGCTGGGACGCCCCGGATCTGATCTCGGCGACCGACTCCCCGTCGCGGCCCCGTTCGATGCACCAGTCGGTGATGTACGCGACCGCTTCGGGGTGGTTCAGCGGGACGCCGCGTTCCTTGCGGCGCCGCGCGATCTCGGCGGCCGTAAACACCGTGAGCCGTTCCTGTTCCTTGGGTGTGAGTTTCATAGCAGGTACCGCTGTGCGAGTGGCAGTTCGGAGGCCGGTTCGCAGGTGATCACGTCGCCGTCGACGGTCACCTCGAACGTCTCGGGGTCGACCTCGATGTCGTCGGGGCAGTAGTCGTTGTACAGCATGTCGGCTTTTCCGGGCGTGCGCGTCCCCGAGACGGGGACGACCCGCGAGTCGAGGCCGTAGGCGTCGCCGACGCCGGCCTCGGCGGCCGCCGGCGAGACAAAGGACAGCGAGAGGTGTCCGGGAGCCTTGCCGACCGCGCCGGCGCGCTCGCGCTGGAGGATCGGCTCGCAGGTCATCAGCGAGCCGTTGGCCTCGCCCATCTCCGAGTTGACGGGGAAACCGCCCTTGAACGTCATCGCGGGCTTGACGCCGAAGAAGGCCGGATCCCACAGCACCACGTCCGCAAGCTTTCCGGGTTCGAGGGTGCCGACGTAGTCGTCGATGCCCGCCGAGATAGCGGGGTTGATCGTGTACTTCGCGAGGTAGCGTTTGAGCCGGTGGTTGTCGGCCTCGGGGTGGGTGTCGGCGGCCTCGTCCTCGGGAAGCGGTCCGCGCTGGGACTTCATCTTCGCGGCCGTCTGCCAGGTCCGGGCGATCACCTCGGCCTGCCGACCCATCGCCTGGGAGTCCGAGGTCATCATCGAGATGGCGCCGACGTCGTGGAGCACGTCCTCGGCGGCGATGGTCTCGGCGCGGACCCGGGACTCGGCGAAGGCGACGTCCTCGGGGACGTCAGGGTTGAGGTGGTGACACACCATCACCATGTCGAGGTGCTCGTCGAACGTGTTGTCGGTGTAGGGCATCGAGGGGTTCGTCGACGAGGGCAGCATGTTCGGCTCGCCGACCATCTCCATGATGTCCGGGGCGTGGCCGCCGCCGGCGCCCTCGATGTGGAACAGGTGCATCGTCCGGCCGTCGACGGCCGAAAAGGTGTTCTCGACGAAGCCGGCCTCGTTGAGCGTGTCGGTGTGCATACACACCTGGACGTCCTCGTCCTCGGCGACGTCGAGGCAGGTGTCGATGGTCTCGGGCATCGATCCCCAGTCCTCGTGGAGTTTCAGCCCGCAGGCGCCGGCCTCGACCTGCTCGCGCAGCGGGCCGGGGTCGGAGGCGTTTCCCTTCCCGTAGAAGCCGACGTTGACGGGCCAGGCCTCGGCGGCCTGGAGGAACCGCTCGACGTTCTCCGGGCCGGGCGTGCAGGTGGTGGCGCCGCCGCCGAACCCGCCGCCGAGCATCGTCGTGATCCCCGAGGACAGGGCGTGTTCGTGGAGTTGCGCGGAGTTCCAGTGGACGTGGATGTCGAGGCCGCCGGCGGTGGCGATCATCCCCTCGGCGGGGTAGGCGTCCGTCGACGGGCCGACCACCATGTCGACGCCGTCCATCGTGTCCGGGTTTCCGGCCTTGCCGATGCCGGCGATCTCGCCGTTCCGGATGCCGATGTCGGCGGCGACGACCCCCAGGACGGGGTCGAGGATCGTCGCGTTCGTGATCACCCAGTCCAGGGCGCCCTCCTCCCGGGTGACCCCCGGCGCCTGGCCGAGGCCGTCCCGCAGCGTCTTGCCGCCGCCAAAGACGGCCTCGTCGCCCGGCGTCCGGAGGTCGCGCTCGACTTCGGCGAACAGGTCGGTGTCGCCCAGCCGAACCCGGTCGCCCTCGGTCGGGCCGTACAGTTCGGCGTAGGCCTCGCGGTCGATCTCCCGGGTCACTCCTCGGTCCCCTTGCCGGAGTCGACGGTGCTCCCCTCCCCGGACGACGTTTCGTCCCGGGTCGACGTTCCGTCCGGAGCGCCCGTGTCGGCGAACCCGGCCGCGCGCAGGCGTTCGAGCGCGGCGCCCGGATCGTCGTCGACGCTTCCGTTGACCCCCCCGTTCATGCCGTGGGCGACGCGCTTGCCGCCGATCGCGACCAGTTCGACGGTGGCCTCCTCGCCCGGTTCGAACCGCACGGCCGTCCCCGCCGGGACGTTCAGGCGCATTCCGTAGGCCGTCTCCCGGTCGAACGCGAGCGCGGCGTTGGCCTCGAAGAAGTGAAAGTGCGAGCCGACCTGGACCGGCCGGTCGCCGGTGTTTCCGACGGTCACGTCGGCGGTTTCGCGCCCCTCGTTGAGCGTTACGGTGCCGTCGCCGGTGCGGACCTCGCCCGGCACGAACTCCCCCGTCATCGGGACCGCCACCGCCCGACGGCCCGTCCGGACTCCATTGTCACTGCGTATCCATCCATTTCGGGCGCACCTTGCGCCACGTTCTATATAAATAGACACCGATAACTCAATATTTGCCCGCACCAGGGTGCGAGATCCGATGGAACGTTCAGTTTTCATTTTTAACTGGGGGTGCGGAGCGACGATCTTCAGTTGGTGTGGCATATTATTTCACTAATGTCTTATTTGGTGGGTATACTCATTCATATTTCACTGGAACGTCCGGTTGGAGTTTATGATCTACCAGATGCGACCGCGAGCGTCTCGACCGGAACGACGCCCGATCCGGTGCCGTGCCTCCCGTCGCTCGCTCGCTGTCGTCCCACGTCGACCGGGGGGAAAGTTCCGGTCCCGACAGCGCCGTTCGTCCCTCTGGCGCTTTTATCGAACGAACATCTGGTATATGCCCAAATAATTTAGATTAATATCCTAAAATATCGGATGTTAATTTGTCCTTATACAGTTTTGTCTCTTGTGTAGCAAATTAATATCCGAGTAGCAATCCTTTTTAGTGTCCTTCCAATCGCCCAGAGTGTGCGACAAATCATGGACGAGCGTTCGGGTATTGGGGCAAAAGATGAGTCTTCAGTCAGTATTGCGGCAGAGAACGATATCGATGTGGCTCGTTCCGGGGTGATCGCGCAATGAGCGACCGGCGCCTCGGTCGCCGCGAGTTCCTCGCGTCCGGTGCGGCGGTCGCCGGGACGGCGATCGCGGGCTGTACCGGCGGGAGCGGTGGCAGCGACGACACGATCACTATCGGGGTGCTGGAGGACCGGTCGGGCAACTTCGCGCTCGTCGGCGATCCAAAGCACAAGGCGACGCTGCTGGCCATCGAGGAGATCAACGAGGCCGGCGGCATCGACGGTCGGGAGATCGAAGTGTTCGACCCGGACCCACAGTCGGACAACCAGCGCTACCAGGAACTCACCCGCCGCGCGATCAACGAGGAGGAGGTCGACGTCCTGTGGGCGGGCTACTCCTCGGCGACGCGGGAGGCCATCCGGCCGATCATCGACCGCGAGGATCAACTGTACTTCTACACCACCCAGTACGAGGGCGGGGTCTGTGACCAGAACGTCTTCGCGGTCGGGCCGACGGCCCGCCAGCAACTCGGCAGCGTCCTGCCCTACCTGGTCGAGGAGTACGGCACCGACATCTACACCATCGCCGCCGACTACAACTTCGGCCAGCTGTCGGCCGACTGGGTGAAGGTCCTGGCGAACGAGAACGGCGCCAACGTGGTCGGCGAGGAGTTCATCCCGCTGTCGAACTCCCAGTTTGGCTCGACGATCAACCGCATCCAGGAGGCCGACCCCGACTTCGTGATGTCGATGCTCGTCGGCGCGAACCACACCTCCTTCTACGAACAGAAGGCCTCGGCGGGCCTGGAGGTGCCGATCGGTACCTCGACGGCGATGGCACAGGGCTACGAGCACCGGCGGCTCGACCCGCCCGCCATGGAGAACATCTACGCCGGGGTCAACTACATGGAGGAGGTCCCGACGACGCGCAACACCGAGGACGGCGGCTTCGTCGACCGCTACTTCGAGATGTGGCCCGACGCCCCCTACCTCAACGAGGAGGCCGAGACCAACTACTTCTCGGTGTACATGTACAAGGAGGCCGTCGAGCAGGCCGGCACGACCGACCAGGAGGAGGTCAAGGCCGCCCTGGAGTCGGGCATCAGCTACCCGGCACCCGAGGCGCCGGAGGGCGAGGAGATATCCCTCGACCCCGAGACCCACCACGTCGACCACCACATGTGGGTGCTGCGGGCCGACGGCGAACACAACGTCGAGGCCGTCGACGACCGCGTGATTCCGGAGACGTTCCTCACCGAGACCGTCGGCTGTGACCTCACCGCGGAGGACGAGGAGACTCAGTACACCCCACAGGACTTCTTCGAGGAGGCAGGCTAGGATGGTCAACGGGCTGAATCTCCTCTTTCAGTTCCTCGACAGCTTCGCCTTCATCGTGCTAGCTGCCGCGGGGCTGGCGATCATCTTCGGCATCATGGGCGTGATCAACCTCGCCCACGGGGAGTTCATCATGGTCGGCGCCTACGCGACGACGCTGGCGAACGTCCGCGTCGGCCTCCCCCTGCCCGTTGCGATGCTCGCCGGCGTCGCCGTCTCGATGGTCTTCGGACTCGTCGTCGAGCGGCTGATCATCTCCGGGGCGATCCCGAACGCCCTCAGCCGGCGTGCGCTCGGTCGCGACGTGATCGACCCGCTGTACGACCGCCTCGCCGACTCGATGGTCGCGACGTGGGGATTGAGCCTCATCATGATCCAGGGGGTCCGCATCACCTTCGGCAACTCCCTCGACCAGATCGGCACGCCGCTGGGGGAGATCGCCTACGGCGGGTTCTCCTACTCGACGTACCGGGTCCTGCTCGCCGGGGTCGCGGTCGGCGTCCTGGTGCTTGCGTACTACGTGTTCACGCGCACCGACTACGGGATGCGCGCCCGGGCGACGATCCAGAACGAGTCGACGGCGAAGGCACTCGGCGTCGACACCGAGCGGACCTACATGACCACCTTCGCCTTCGGTTCGGGGCTGGCGGGGCTGACCGGCGCGCTGTACGCCCCGACGATCACGATGGTGCCCTCGCTGGGCGGGTCGTTCCTCGTCGAGGCGTTCGTCGCCGTCGTCGTCGGCGGTCCGAGCGTCGTCCTCGGGACGGCGCTGGCGGGGGGGCTGCTCGGCTCGATCAACGCGCTGTTCTCGAACCTCGTCGGGACGTTCTTCGGCCGCATCGCCCTGCTGGTGACCGCCATCGTCATGCTCCGGTTCCTGCCGGAGGGCATCACCGGCTACGTCGAACGGCTCCGCGAGCGGCGCCGGGAGGGGGCGTAGATGGCCGCCGAAACCGCCGGCTCCCCCGGCAGTTCGGGTTCCCCGGGCGCCACGGGGCTGACCCGCCTCCGTCGCCGGTTCGAGGGGCCGAACACCGTCGGCAACTCCCGCGGGTTCTGGATCGGCTTCGCCGTGGCCGTACTCGCGCTCGTGGCCTACCCCTTCGCGGTCGGCTCCTACCAGGCCTCGCGGTTCTCGCTGTTTCTGGTGTACGCCTTCCTCGGCCTCTCGCTGTCGGTCGTCTGGGGGTACGCCGGCGTGTTGAGCTTCGGCCAGGTGGTGTTCTTCGGCGTCGCCGGCTACACCTTCGGCGTCGTCTCGGTCAACTTCGCGACGCCGCTGGGCATCACGGCAGCCTTCCTCGTCGGCGTCGTCGGCGGCGCCGTCATGGCCGCTATCCTCGGCTACTTCATGTTCTACGGCGGCGTTCGCAATGTGTACGTCACCATCATCACGCTGGTGTCGACGCTCGTGCTCCACACGTTCATGGCCCAGACCGCCGGCGACGAGTGGACGATCGGCACGGCCGCACTCGGGGGGTTCAACGGGATGCCGACCATTCCGAACCTCGCTTTCGGCGTCGGGGGTGTGGCGCTCACGTTCGACTCCATCGGCTTCTACTACCTGGTGCTGGCGCTTTTGGTGGCGACGTATCTCGGCCTCCGCGCGCTCGTCAACTCCGACTACGGCCGGGTGATGGTCGCCGTCCGCGAGGACGAGGACCGAACCCGGATGTTCGGCTACCACGTCGAGCGGGTGAAGCTCGCGGTGTTCACGCTCGGCGGCGCGCTGGCCGGCCTCTCGGGCGTGCTGTACGCCTCGTGGGGTAACTACGTGAGCCCGCAGGTGTTCGAACTCGCCTTCGCGTCGCTGCCGGTTATCTGGGTCAGCGTCGGCGGGCGCAAGACGCTGCTCGGCGCCGTCGTCGCGACCGTCGGCATCGAGTTCTTCCGCAACTCGCTGGGCGGCGAACTGGCGTTCATCTTCGTCGGCGCCCTGTTGCTGGTCTTTATCCTCGGCCTGCCGGGCGGCATCGTCCCGTGGGTCCACCGGACCTACCTCGACCTGCGCGGCGAGGGCGACGTCTCGAGGCCCGATCCAGCCGAGGGCGCGGAGGTGACCGACTCGTGAGCGCCGACGCCTCCGGCGGCGTGAACGTCCGCCAGACGGCCGCCCACCAGGCGACCGGGTCGGGGACGGATACGCTGTTGCAGACCGACCGGCTCCGGAAGGACTTCGGCGGCTTCACCGCCACCGACGAGGTCGACTTCGGCGTCGACGAGGGCGAACTCCGGTGTCTCATCGGCCCGAACGGCGCCGGCAAGTCGACGCTGTTGAAACTCATCACCGGCACCTACGCCCCCACCGGCGGGGAGATCTACTACGACGGGCACGAGATCACCGCCCTCGACCCCCACGAGCGGGTGCGCCGCGGCATCAGCATGAAGTTCCAGGTGCCGTCGGTGTACGGCGACCTGACGGTCCGGGAGAACGCCCGCCTCCCGATCCAGCGGTTCGCGGACGGCGACGAGCGCCGGCGCCGGGTGGAGGCCGCCATCGAGGCTGCCGGCCTGACGGGCTACGAGTCCGCCCCCGCGACCGCGCTCTCCCACGGGCAACAACAGCAACTGGAGATCGGGATGGCCGCGTCGCTGGAACCCGACCTGCTCCTGCTCGACGAACCGGTCGCCGGCCTCGACGTCGCCGAGCGGGAGGCGATCGCCGACCGCATCACCCGCCTCAACGAACGGGAGGGCATCGCCTTCGTCGTCATCGAGCACGACACCGACTTCGTCGGCGAGATCGCCGACGAGGTGACCGTCCTGCACAACGGCGACGTGTTCCGCGAGGGGCCGATCGAGGAGATCGAAGCCGATCCCGACGTCCAGCGCATCTACCTGGGGGAAGAACAGTGATTCTGGAACTCGATTCGGTCACGGCCGCCTACGACTCGACGCCCATCCTCCGGGAGGTCTCGCTGTCGGTCGAGGCGGGCGAGATCGTCGGCGTGATGGGGAAAAACGGCGTCGGCAAGACGACGCTGATGAAGACGGTCATCGGCCTCCTGGAGCCGACCGCCGGCACCATCGCCTACGACGGCGCCGACGTGACTCACTCGGGGGCCGACGAGCGCGCCCGCGCCGGGATGGGGTACATCCCGCAGGGTCGGGAGGTGTTCCCGAAGCTCACAGTCGAGCAGAACATCCGCATGGGCGAGACCGTCAACGAGGCCGGCAGCGAGACGCTATACGACGAGATCTACGACTACTTCCCGATCCTGGAGGAGCGCGCGAGCCAGGAGGCCGGCACCCTGTCGGGCGGCCAGCAGCAGATGCTCGCCATCGCGCGGGCGCTGGTGTCGAACCCCGACCTTCTCCTGCTGGACGAGCCCAGCGAGGGGATCCAGCCCAACATCGTCGACCAGATCAGCCACGACATGCGGACGATCAACGAGGAACTCGGCACGACGATCCTGTTCGTCGAGCAGAACCTCGGGGTCATCCGCGACATGGCCGACCGCTGTTACGCCATGGAACGGGGCGAGTTCGTCGACGAGGTCGGCCCCGACGAACTGGCCGACGAGGACGCTATCGCGGAGTATCTGGCGGTCTGACCCGCTCTCCCGGAACCTTCCCGGTCGCCCGCTGCGGCTCGGCGTAGGTCCTTTCGGGCTTCCGGCCGAACCGGCGTCCATGTCGACCGTCGCCCGTCTGATCCGGTACCCGCGGCTCGTCATCGTCGCCTGCTACGTCGCGATCGTCCTCGGCTCCCTGGCCCTCGGACTGCGGCTCGCGGAGCGCCCACGGCTTGGCGCCGTCGACTGGCTTCCCCTGGTCGTCACCGTCCTCGTCGGGATCGGCGTCCTCCACTACGCCTACACCCGGGCGTGAGCGCCCCGGGGTGGATCGCGGATCGCCTCGGTGACCCCCGCACGCCGACGGTGAGAGAGCGGTTCGCCTTTAGGGCTGGGTCCCCCCGTTCGGCCCATGACAGCGGACGACTCCGGCGGCGCGTGGCCCGCGCCGCTCCCCGCCGACGGCCGGCGCCATGAACCGCTCGCCGACCCCGACTGGACCGTCCTCGACTCGGAAGTGGAGTACGAGACCGGCTGGTTCACCGGCGGCTACGACCTGATCGAGCAGCCCGACGGCTCGACGAAGCGCTACTACTGGGCCGAACTGGCGAGTGCGGTCGTCGTCGTCGCCCGCACTGACGACCGGGTCGTCTTCGTCGAGCAGTACCGGCCGACGATCCGCGAGACCCAGCTCGAACTGCCCGCCGGCATCGTCGAGGCCGGCGAGTCGTACACCACGGCCGCCGCGCGCGAACTCCGCGAGGAGACCGGCTTCGATCCCTCCGGTACGTCGCTGCTCCAGGAGGTCTGGTGTACCACCGGCGCCCTCCGGCACAAGCGCGCGTTCGTCTTCGCCGAGGGGCTCGAACCGGTCGAGCGCGACCTCGACGACAACGAGTTCCTCTCGGTCCGGACCCGCCCCGTCGAGGGGGTCGTCGACGCCGTCCGCGAGGGCGTCCCCAACGACGCGACCGTCGAGGGGCTGCTCCTGGCTCACGAGGAGGGGCTGCTGTAATCAGAACCGGTCGAGCCCCGCCTGTCGCCGCCGGACCCCCGGCGGGTCGGCGACCCAGGGCGTGCGCTCGTCCCGGAGGCCGTCGTCGTCGACCGCGGGCGGATCGCACGGCTCGAACCCCCGACAGTCCTCGCCGCAGGCGACCGCGGGGTCGACGACCCGGTCGAAGTGGGCACAGTGCGGCCGGCCGTCCGCGGTCGGATCGACCTGGGCGCAGGGTGGCAGGTCGTACGTGCGCCACCCCTTGCCGTAGGCGCGCTCGGCCAGACGGCGCCGCGCCCGGGCCTTCGCCGCGGCGTCGACGACGGCGACGTCGGTCCGGAGCGGGCGTTCCTCGCGCGGCTCGACACCCGGGGCCTCGACCGCGAGGGGTTCGGGTTCCCGGAGCACCGCCCGCTCGCCCGTCTCGGGATCGAACCGCCAGATGCCGACCGCGTCCGGGATGCGGTTGCGGTGGGCGCCGGTGACGTAGCTTTCGGTCGCGAGGACGACCTCGTCGAACACGGAAAGGGAGACGTCGAGCCGGAGCTGTCGCCGGAGGTCGCCCGGCGACCCGAGGTCGGGCTTGTTCTCGATGCCGACGAGGCGGTCGAACCACCCGTCGGGGTAGCGCGCGGCCTGCCGGACGTACCGCCGGCCGCCGCGGCGCTCGGCCTCGAAGAAGCCGGCCTCGATCGCCCGATCGACCAGCCGCCGGGTCGCGTCGGCGCCGCCCGGGACGGCCTCGCGGGGGTCCCGCGCCCGGCCGACGCCCACGTCGCTCTCGACGGAGCGGCCGGGGATGGCCCGGTCGGTGATCCGCGCGCGCTCCGCGAAGTCGGGGCCGGGGACGACGCCGCAGACGTCGATCACCCGGCGGCCGGGGTCCTGCACCGCCGCGCCCAGCTGGCGTCCGAGCACCCAGTCGGTCGCCTCTTCGAGGTGGGCACACAGCGCGAGTTCGAAGCCGAACTCCTCCACGGAGGCGGGTCGGATCCGGTCGACAATGAGCGTTGCGTCGAGGACGCCGCGCGGTCGGGCCGACGGCCCCACCGTCAGCGCGACGTGACAGTCGGGCAATCCGACGGGCGGGCCGGGGATCACGGGGCGAGAACAGCACCTTTATCAGTCGCTCGGGGCGAAGTTCACCCACGATTGCTCTCAGGAGGTCAATGGTGACGAAAACTCCACAACAACCGGAGGTGAACATCGGACTCGTCGGGCACGTCGACCACGGGAAGACGACGCTCGTCCAGGCACTGTCGGGTTCCTGGACGGACCAGCACTCGGAGGAGATGAAACGCGGTATCTCCATCCGACTCGGCTACGCGGACGCGACGTTCCGCGTCTGCGAGGGGCTGGACGAACCCGAGTGTTACACGGTCGACGAAGAGTGCCCGGACGGGTCGACGAGCGAGGCGCTACGGACGGTGTCGTTCGTCGACGCACCGGGCCACGAAACGCTGATGGCGACGATGCTCTCCGGTGCGGCCATCATGGACGGTGCGGTGCTGGTCGTCTCGGCCACGGAGGACGTCCCCCAGGCCCAGACCGAAGAGCACCTGATGGCACTGGACATCATCGGCGTCGACAACATCGTCGTCGCCCAGAACAAGATCGACCTCGTCGACCGCGAGCGCGCCCGCGAGAACTACGAGCAGATCGCCGACTTCGTCGAGGGGACCGTCGCGGAGGACGCGCCGGTCATCCCGATCAGCGCACAGCAGGACGTCAACATGGATCTGCTCATCCAGGCCGTCGAGGAGGAGATCCCGACGCCCGAACGCGACGAGACCGAGACGTCCCGGATGTTCGTGGCACGATCCTTCGACATCAACCGACCCGGGACGACCTGGGAGGACCTCTCCGGCGGCGTCGTCGGCGGGAGCCTCGTCGAGGGAACCCTCGACGTCGGCGACGAGATCGAACTCCGCCCCGGCCGCGAGGTCGAGGAGGGCGGCCAGACCGAGTGGCGACCCATCCAGACGACGGTCAGGTCGCTCCAGGCCGGCGGCCAGCAGGTCGAGACGGTCACGCCGGGCGGCCTGCTCGGCGTCGGCACCGGGCTGGACCCGTCGCTGACGAAGGGCGACGCGCTGGCGGGCCAGGTCGCCGGGGACCCGGGGACGCTCCCGCCGGTCCACGAGGCCTTCGAGATGGACGTCGAACTGCTCGACCGGGTCGTCGGCGCCGACGACGAGGAGATCGAGGAGATATCGACGGGCGAACCGCTGATGTTGACGGTCGGGACGGCGACGACGGTCGGCGCCGTGACGAGCGCGCGCGGCGGCGAATGTGAGGTGAACCTGAAGCGGCCCGTCTGTGCTGCCCCCGGGTCGAAGATCGCCATCAACCGGCGGGTCGGCGCCCGGTGGCGGCTCATCGGCATCGGAACGCTCCAGTGACGGTGGTGCTGGACACGAACGCATTGATGATGCCGGTCGAATGTGACGTCCGGGTGTTCGACGAACTCGACCGCCTGCTGGGTCCGGTCGACGCGCTCGACCTGGCCGTCCCGCGGGCGGTAGTGGCCGAACTCGACGCGCTCGCGGACGGCAGCAGCGAGGAGGCCGTCGCCGCGCGGGTGGGGAGCGACCTCGCGGAGCGGTGTCGCGTGATCGACACCGGAGCAACGTACGCCGACGATGCCGTCGTCGAAGCCGCCGACCCCGACGGCTACGTCGTCACGAACGATCGTCCCCTGCGGGACCGGCTGCTCGAACGCGGCGTTCGGGTAATCGGTTTAAGGGGGAAGGACAAACTGGACATCCAAGAACCATAATATGTACAAACGGGTACGACTCAAGGACACGGTCGAAGTGCCACCAGAGCACCTGGCCGACGTCACACCGACGCGGGTCAAGCACCTGCTACAGGACAAACTCGAAGGGCGCATGGACGAGGACGCGGGCTCGGTCGTGAGCATCGCGGAGGTACACGACGTGGGCGACGGGACGGTGTTGCCGAACCGCCCCGGCGTCTACTACGAGGCCGAGTTCGACGCGATCACGTTCGATCCGAAGATGCAGGAGGTCGTCGACGGCAACGTGGTCGAGGTCGTCGAGTTCGGCGCCTTCGTCGGCATCGGGCCGGTCGACGGCCTGCTGCACGTCTCGCAGATCTCCGACGAGTATCTCGCCTACGACGCAGAGAACCAGCAACTCGCCTCCACGGAGTCCGACAGGACCCTCGGGGTGGGCGACGCGGTCCGGGTCCGGGTCGTCACGAAGAGCATCGACGAGCGCAATCCCCGGGACTCCAAGATCGGCCTCACGGCCAAACAGCAGGGCCTGGGCAAGCACGGCTGGCTCGAGGAGGAGCGCCAGAAACGCGAAGCGGAGGCCGGTGACTGATGGCCGAGGACCGACTGGCCTGCCGGGAGTGCCACCGGATCAACGACCCCGACGCCCAGTCGTGTGACTCCTGTGGCTCGTCGTCGCTCACCGAGGACTGGGCCGGTTACGTCGTCATCGCCCACCCCGAACGCTCGGAGATCGCAGAGGAGATGAACGTCAGCGACCCCGGCGGCTACGCGCTGAAAGTCCGCTGATGCTCTCGCTCCCGGCCGCGGCCCGCGACGCGTTCAAGGAGCCGATGGGCCCGGTGTTCACGGCAGCGGATGCGCTGCTGGCTGCCGTCGGGCGTGCCCACGAGCGCCACGGCGACACCGCTGGAACTCCCTTCCTGATCGCCGTCGGCGACGTCGTCACGTACCACCTCCTGGAGGCCGGGCGCGTTCCGGACGTGGCGCTGGTCGACGGCCGCACGAAGCGGGAGGCAGTCGACGAGGCGATCCGCGACCGGGTGCTCGACCAGGGGACGGACGCCGACGTCCGGACGGTGTCGAACCCGCCCGGGGAGCTCTCCCGGGAGCTGCTGGCGGCGCTCGCGGACGCCGTCGACGCGGACGGCCCCGTCTCGCTGCACGTCGACGGCGAGGAGGACCTCGCGGTCGTTCCGGCGCTTCTGGTCGCGCCCGCCGGTGGCTCGGTCGTCTACGGGCAACCGGACGAGGGGATGGTTCACGTCCCGGTCTCTCCCCAGACGCGCGTCGAGGCGCGGACGCTGCTCTCCCGGTTCGACGGTGACGTCGACGCCGCGCTCTCGGTTCTTGGGGTCGATGTCGGCGACCTGGGCTGACCGTCGCCTTCGGCCACGCACGTTTCGGCGACGCGAGCCCTGGGACGGTCCCCGAATCGACCGGGACGTCCTTCGAAATCCTTTTCATCGCCACGACAGGAGTTAGTTCCAACTGAACCATGGACATCGACATCATCGAAGAGGAAGGCAATCCAATGTTGCACCGGACTGACGTGCGGTTCTCGATCGTTCACGACGACGCGACGCCGTCGCGCCTCCAGGTCCGGGACAGTCTCGCCGCCAAACTGGCCAAGGACTCGGACGAGGTCGTCGTCCACCGCCTGGACACCAAGTTCGGGATGCGGAAGACCATCGGCTACGCCAAGGTGTACGAGACCCCCGAACACGCCCGCGACGTCGAGCAGGATCACATGCTCGAACGGAACAAGATCGAGGCCGACGCGGACGCCGAAGCCGACGCAGAGGCCGAAGAGGCCTGAACCGGTGCGCGTCCTGGGTATCGAGGGCACGGCCTGGGCGGCCAGTGCCGCCGTGTTCGATACCGCTACCGACGACATCCTCGTCGAATCAGACCCCTACCAGCCCGACAGCGGCGGCATTCACCCGCGCGAGGCCGCCGAACACATGGGCGAGGCGATCCCGACGGTAATCGAGCGCGCGCTCGAGCACGCCGCCTCCCTGACCGACGAGCGACCGCCGGTCGACGCCGTCGCCTTCTCCCGGGGACCGGGGCTCGGTCCCTGTCTGCGCATCGTCGCTACCGCGGCGCGCTCGCTGGCAGCCACGCTCGACGTGCCGCTCGTCGGCGTCAACCACATGGTTGCCCACCTCGAAATCGGGCGCCACGAGTCCGACTTCGACTCGCCGGTCTGTCTGAACGCCTCCGGTGCGAACGCCCACCTGCTGGGCTATCACGACGGTCGCTACCGGATCCTGGGGGAGACGATGGACACCGGCGTCGGCAACGCTATCGACAAGTTCACCCGGCACGTCGGCTGGTCTCACCCTGGCGGGCCGAAGGTCGAGCGGGCCGCCCGCGACGGCGAGTACCACGAACTCCCGTACGTGGTCAAGGGGATGGACTTCTCGTTTTCGGGGATCATGAGCGCCGCCAAGGACGCCTACGACGACGGCGTCCCCGTCGAGGACGTCTGCCGCGGTCTAGAGGAGACGATCTTCGCGATGCTCACGGAGGTCACAGAGCGGGCGCTCTCGCTGACCGGGAGCGACGAACTCGTCCTCGGCGGCGGCGTCGGACAGAACGAACGGCTCCAGGGGATGCTCGCCGAGATGTGCGAGGCCCGCGGGGCGTCGTTTCACGCACCGGAACCGCGCTTCCTCCGGGACAACGCGGGCATGATCGCCGTGCTCGGCGCACGGATGGCCGAGGCCGGCGACACCGTCCCCGTCGAGGATTCGGCCGTCGATCCCGACTTCCGCCCCGACGAGGTGCCGGTGACGTGGCGCGAGGACGCGACTTCGGTCGCCCGCTCCCACGCCGACGACGGTGCGGTCCGTGGCGCCGAGGCGACGGTCGACTTCACGGGGGCGACGGTGGTAAAGCGGCGCCTCGCGAAGGGGTACCGTCATCCAGACCTGGACGAACGGCTCCGGACGACCCGAACCCGCGCGGAGGCTCGACTCACCAGCGAAGCCCGGCGCCACGGGGTTCCCACGCCGCTGGTCGTGGACGTCGACCCGGTCGAGGGGGTCATCACCTTCCAGCGGGTCGGCGAGGCCGACCTGGCCGACGACCTCACCCCGGACCGCGTCGAACGCGTCGGTCGATACCTGGCGCGCCTGCACGCCGCGGGAATCGTCCACGGCGACCCGACGACGCGGAACGTCCGCGTGGCGCCGGACGGGGAGTTCCTGATCGACTTCGGCCTCGGCTTTCACTCCGGCCACGTGGAGGATCACGCGATGGACCTGCACGTGTTCCGACAGAGCGTGGTCGGTACGGCGACCGATCCCGGCGTCCTGTTGACCGCGCTCGTCGACGGGTACCGGGACGAACGAACCGACGGCGGGACGGTCGAGGGGAGTGAACCCCCGGCCGACGGGGAAGGGTCGGGAGCAGACGGCGACGTGGCGCCCGCGGAGGCCGTTCTCGCACGTCTCCGCGACGTCGAGGGGCGCGGTCGCTACCAGTAACGGGCGGCCGTCAGGTGGCGAACAGGCAGCGCCGTCGTCCGATCCGCGGGGCGTGGCGCTGCACGCCCGCAGGCTCCCCGCGGCGTCGCTCAGATCACGCTCCCGGGTGTGTGCGCTACCGGGTTTCAATCCTCGCCCTCACTCGGGTCCGGGGACCGAAACCGACTTCTCCGGGAGGGGAGAACGGCCGTTCGCGCGAGGGTGGCCGAGCCAGGCCAAAGGCGGCGGACTTAAGATCCGCTCCCGTAGGGGTTCGAGGGTTCAAATCCCTTCCCTCGCACTCGCCGATTCCGGTCGCCATCCTTGCCGACGAGCGTCGCGTCTCGGCGGCGTCGTCCCGTCGCCCCCGTTTTCCATCACACACGAGTCCGTCGTCTGTGTGAGTCACAAGATACTCGTACCTCGGGTAATGAGATGTAATTACAGATGGTCGACCTCCCGCGGAACGGCCCGACGTGGACTGACGTCGTCCTGTTCGCCATGGGCGTGTTTCTGGTCGCGGGCTTTCTCGTCGGGTTCGCCTCCGGCGTCCCGGTTCGGATCACCGGCGGCGTCGGTTCGCTTGGCGCCGCGGCGACGCTCGTCGGCGGGATGGCGTGGAACCCCTCGACGGCAGCGGTCGCCGACCGACCGTCACTCGACCGGGACTGACTCTCTGGACTGACGCTTCGGCGTGCGGTTTCGTCGTCTCGTCGTGGCTCGCACGCCTTCGGATCGACGTCGATGGGGAGTCCCGCGGCTGGCGGTCGGATCAGGAGCCGTCGATCGCGATCCGGTGGCGTCGCTCGCCGTTTCGTCGGTCGAAAGGGAAAAGCGATACGACCGCGCGGGAAAAGTGCGCGGTCGTACAGCCGCCCTGAATTGGTCCCCGCTGACGCTTCGGCCCTCCAAGCGAAGCGTCACTTACGGGAAGCAGTGGCAACCACTTAAACATGGCGCACTCGGCAGGACTGTGGCCCGCCTGCAGCCGTCGGTTTGGGCCGGTCGTAGCGGTGCGTTCGGCACCGGTCGTCGTGGTGGCGCGAAACCGACCGCGCCCGTCCCGCCCAACGCGAGGGGCTTTTCTCCCGGCGGACCCACCGACCACCTATGTCCGAGGTTCCCGACCGCGTCCGCCGGGCGTTTTCCGACCACGGCGACTTCGAGCAGGTCGCCCCCGACCGCTTCGTCACCACGTCGACGCCGTTCGACGCCACGGTCGATGTCGCCGACGAGGGGGGACCCGTTGCCTTCGAGGTGACGGTCAGGGTTCCCATGCTGAGTGCCGTCGCCGACGGCGTCGCCCCGGTCGTCGAGGACGGGTGGTTCGAGACGCTCGAACTGCGCCTGGAGGACGTCGACGGCGCGCTTCGCGGCGACCGCGACGCCGTCCCCACCGTCCGTCGGGCGGGCGACGAAGCGATTGTGGAGTACAGCTTTACCGACATCAACGAGCGGCGGGGCGTCCAGGACGCCCGCGCGGTCGTCGACTACGTTCAGGGCACGTTCGTCCAGGGGATCATCCCCGGGTACGAGTACGAGGAGCCGGCGGCGAGCCTCCTCTCGGAGGCGCGAACGACGGGCGATACGGGGGGCGACTCGCTCGGCGGCTGACCGTCGAGCCCTAGCTCGGCGCGACGTCAGCGACCGGCTTGAGGAACGGTCGTGGATGCAGAGACGACGGACGGACAGACCCGGCGGACGGACCGGGTTACCCCATCGCGATGTAGGTCTGGGTGCCTTCGATGCCGTCGATGGCCTGGATGGCCGAGGCGATCTCCTTTACGTTCGGCGGAGCGTCGACCTCGACCCTGACGATGAAGTCGACGTCGCCGGCGACGATGTGGGCGGCGTTGACGCCCTCGATGTCGACGATGCCGGCCTTGAGCCGGTCGGCTTCGCCGGTGTTCGCCTTGACCATGATGTAGGCGATCACCACGCTCAGTCACCCCCCGCGGCCGCGGCGACTTCCGCGCCGACGAGCAGTTGACGCACCTCACCGAGCGCCGAGAAGTCCGCGAGCACGGCGACGCGGTCCCCCACGTCCAGTGACTCGTCGGGAAGCGGAATCGCCAACGGCCCGTCTTTCTTCCCGTAGGCGAGAATCCGCGCCTGTCCCGGAAGTTCCACCTCCGACAGCGAATACCCCTTCATCGGCGACTCCGGGGCGACCGTCAGCAGCACCACCTGGAGGTGGGGGGCGATGTCGGCGATTGCCCGGATCGAACCGCCCAGCAGGGCGTTTTTCGCTCCGATGGCCCCCAGCCGTTCGGGGTAGACCACCTCGTCGACCTCCTCGGCGTACTGCCGGTAGATCTCCTCGCGGTAATCCTCGTCGATCCGCATCACCGTCCGGCAGTCGTGGTGTTTGCCGACCAGACAGGCCGCGAAGTTGGTGTTGAGGTCCCCCGTGAGCGCCCCCAGCGCGTCCGCCTCCGCCAGGCCCGCCCGGGCGAGCACGTCCTCGTGTGACCCGTCGCCCTCGACGACGTCGAATCCCTGCTCGACCGCCCCGGCCGCCCGATTCTCGTCGCGCTCCACGACCGTCACCTCGTGGCCTTCCTCCCTGAGAACTCGGGCGGTCCGCAACCCGACCCGTCCTGAACCAATGATAACGAAGCGCATGGAATTCGCTACGTCGCAGGGAGTGAAAGACCTTGTCCTGCCGGCGACCGGTCGCGGGGACGCGGTTTTTCCGACGATCAGTTCCCGGTGTGGCGTGTGCGAGGGGTCGTAGTCGCGCCCTGCAGTCCCGGTGTGGTCGGGTCGCGACGGATCGCCGGACCCGCCCCGTCGGGCGGAACCCTTTTGAATTGTCACGCGGTACCACGTGACATGGTTCGTGCGTTCATTTTCGTCCAGACTGGTGCGGGGGAGTCCGAGGAGCTCCTCCGGCCAATCGGGGAGTTCGAGGACGTGGTGGAGGCCCACATCGTCGCCGGGGAGTGGGACGTCATCGCCGAAGTCGAGACCGGTGAGGTCTACGAGGTGATGAAGGCCTCGTCGAGCGGCATCCAGGCGCTCGACGGCGTCACGGACACGAAGACGTACATCGTCATCGACGAGTGAGCGACCGCCCCGGCGACGCCCCCCGACTGGTCGGGCCAGGTAACCATAATTCGTTACATCTTCTCCATACCGTGGCCGCTGACGGTTTCTGAAAAGAGTATTGCCCGTGGCGGAGAGAGTCGGCCTGTGGCCGTCAACATCGGGTATCGGGACGATCGACCGCTCAAGCTGTCGGTCGGGGAGCTGACCGGTGCGCTCGGAGATTCGGTTACGGTCATTCCACTCGTGGTCGCACTCGGCGCGCTGACGCCACTGTCGGTGCCGCGGATCCTGCTGTGGTTCGGCGTGTTCCAGATCGTCTGGGGGGTCGCCTACGGGCTCCCGCTGTCGGTCGAGCCGATGAAAGCCCTCGCCGGGCTCGCCATCGCGGGGAGTCTCGGCGTTCCGGAACTGCTCGCGGCGGGGCTCCTGACCGGCGGCGTGTTGCTCGTGAGCGGTCGGCTTGGGCTGCTCACACGCCTCCAGGGGCTCATCTCGACGCCGCTCGTCCGGGGGATACAGCTCGCGGTCGCCCTGGTACTTGCCGTCGCGGCGGTCGACCTCGTCGCGGCGAACCCCGTCCTCGCGGTCGCCGGTGCCCTCGCCGTCGTCCTCGTCGCCCTCGCGGGTCGACCCCAGGCCGGAGCGCTCGTCGTCCTCGGGCTCGGCGTCGGGATGGCCGTCTCGACCGCGGGCGTCCCGACCCCGACGCTCCCGGCGCTCGCGATCTTCCCAGAGGGTCTCCCGGCGCTGTCGCCCGCCGTCGCGGAGGGCACGCTCGCCCAGCTAGCCACCTCGGTCGGCAACGCCGCCGTCGCCACCTCGCTGCTCTGTGCCGACCTGTTCGACGCCGACGTGCCCGCCGACGATCTCGCGGGAAGCATGGGGGCGATGACGCTCGTCGCGGTGCCCTTCGGCGGCTTCCCGATGTGTCACGGCAGCGGCGGGCTCGCGGGCAAACACGCCTTCGGCGCCCGGACGGGCGGCGCGAACCTGTTGCTCGGCGTCCTCTATCTCGTCGGCGCGCTCGTCGCCGGCGTCGTGACCGCGATCCCGTCGGCGCTGCTCGGCGTCGTCCTCGTCGTCGTGGCGTACCACCTCGGGCGCACCGCCGTGGACTCCGAGAACCGTGCTCTCACCGTCGCCGTCGGCCTTCTCGGGCCCCTCGCCTCGATCGGCGTCGCGTTCGTCGTGGGCGCGGTCGCCGACCGCCTGCTCGCCCGGCTCCCGGCTGAACGCCGGCCGTTCCGGTAAACGAGGCTCCGTGGCGGACAGGCGGCCCGAACCACCCGTCGGGCGCCGTGCCGCACACCCGCCCTGCGCCCGGCGGTCGCTGGCTACGTCACGGCGCGGGCTGGCCGCGTCATTCTACTTCAACCCCCGGACCGATCGACCGCCAGGTGGGCGACTCGCGGCGACGCCGAGAGACTGATACGTCGCCCCGGGCAACGGGAACCGTGACCTGGGAGGAACTGTTCGACTGTGGCGAGGCGTACGACGTGAGCGAGGCCGAGATCCGGGAGGCGGTCGACGCCGTCCGGAGGGACGAGGTGTGAGCGCCGACGATCCCGAGCCGAGTCCGGCCCGCGTCGTCGCGGACGCCGACGTGCTGGCCGCGGACCTGCTCGTCGGTGGCCCGTCCCGCGAGGCGCTCGACCACCTCCGCGCTCACTCCTGGACGACGCTCGTCGCCAGCCCGACCCTCCTCGATCAGGCCGAGGCGGTGATCGCCGGCCTCGCCGATCCGTCGCTGGCACAGGACTGGCGCGACCGGGTCGCGGCCTGGTGCGAGCGTGTCGAGCATCCGCCCGACGACCATCCGGCGCTCGCCTCGGCCTACCAGGGGGGCGCGATGCACCTGCTCACGTTCGACGACCGGCTCACGAGCGCCCGCGCCGGCGCCGCCCTCCAGGGGCGCGTGCCGGTCAGCGTGCGCGAACCCGCAGCCTTCGCGGGCCTGTTCGACCCGGAGAGTCTCCACGCCGAAGTGGTCGGCGGCGACTACCCGGGCCCCGACTGCGACCCCCGCGAGTGACAGGCTACCGAAGTTCCCCGCGAGTGACGGGTCGCCGCCGTTCGCCGCGGGTGGCTCTCAGGGCTCGCGGTCCGCGAACCACTCCGCGAACTTCGCGAGCGCCCGCCCCCGGTGGGAGACGGCGTTCTTCTCGGCGGCGGTCATCTCGGCGAACGTCTGCCCGTCGTGCTCGAAGATCGGATCGTAGCCGAACCCGCCGTCGCCCCGGGGCGCGACGATCCGTCCCCTGACGACGCCCTCGAACAGCTTGACCGGGACCTCGATCCCGGGCTCGTCTCCGTCGCCGTCGGGACCCGCGGCCGCCGCGGCCGTCCTGTCCGTGCGGTCGACGGGATCCGGGCTGGCGGCGAACGGCTCGCCGTCGCAGTACGCGAGTACGCACCGGAACGAGGCGCGGTAGGGCGGCCCGGCCGCGCCGTCGTCGCCGCCGTCCCTAGCTTCGTGGGTCACTAGCCGGTACACGGTCTCCACGCCGAGGGTCTCCTCGACGTAGGCCGAATACGGCCCGGGGAAGCCGTCGAACCGCTCGACGAACAGCCCGGCGTCGTCGACGAGCACCGGCTCCCCGGCGTGTCGGTACGCCTCGCGGGCGCCGCGGGCCGCGATGGGGCCGAGGTCGCCGGCCTGGATCTCGGTGTAGTCGAAGTCAAGCTGTGAGACCGCGCCGTCGAGGTACTCCTCGGCCTCCCGGACCTTCCCCTGGTTGGTCGTCACGTAGCGCAGCATACGGTCCCTGGGTCCGACCGGGCAAAATGGGCGTCGGTTCCGTCGCTTTCGGGACCGTGGCCGAGGTTCCGTGGCTGGCGGTTCCGCGGTCGTGGGTCCGCACCGACTGGCGCGACCCGCTCAGTCGACGATGACCTCGACCGGCTCGTCCTCGTCGCCGGTCTCGACGGCTTCGTCGCCGCCCCGCTCGTGGTACAGCAGCGCGCCGGCGACGAGCAGCACGATCCACGACCGCCAGGACGCGAGGTTGAGAGTGTAGCCGATACCGAACGGCTTCTCGACGAGCATCCCTTTGCCGGGCTGCCAGTACGACGCGAGCAGGCGGCCGACGCTGGGGCGCTCGAAGTTGTACGGGACGCCGAAGATGGTTCCTGACTGCGGTTTGTCTGCCATGTTCCAGGGTACGTCGCCCGCTGTGGTTAATGTTTGCCCGACGGCACCGCGGTCGACGGCCGTGGCGGTGGGCGTTTCGGCGGTCGATTGTCGAGGATTCTCCACTCGGCTTTTTGAGGGACGACGAACCGAACATCCGTGCCCGAGGCGAAAAACCGCGTGACTGCAGTCCGGTCGTTCGTCCGTCGCACGACCGTCTGACAGGGATTTAAGTTACGACGGTTGAACGATCCATCCGGGCGCGCAACAACGGCCTCAGTTCCCATCCTCCCACCTGCGCGCCCGGCACACCCACACCGCACGGCCGCTCCGGCGGTCGGCGCCGCTTCCCCCCTGGCGCCACCGACGCCGCCGGCGCAGCACGGGGGACGCCCCCCGGCCGTGCGCAGTTCTCCCCCGGAGCGGCCGGGCCGTTCCGGCGCGGCCGCTTTCGCCAAGAGCCGGTTGTTTCCGAGGACGAGCAGTGGCGTCGTCAGTTGCGACCGTCACAGCTCCGAGCGGGAATCGCCTGTGGAGTCGGACGCCGTCTCCGATCGAGGGCACTCCGGGACCGCGGTCACGCGGGCTGGTCGTCGAGGAGGGCCTTGCGGACCTGCTGGAGTTCCTCGCGTTCCGAGATGAGCGCGAGTTGATCCCCGACCTCGATCTCGGTCCCCGGCAGCGGGATCGACATCGGTTCCCGGTTGCGGCCGTGGGCGTAGATGCGTGCGTTCGCGCCGAGGTCGACGTCGCTGACGTACTTCCCGATCACGGGCGAGCCCTCGGTGATGGTGAGCGTCGTCAACTGGAGGCGTTCGGTGAGGTCGCCGATGGCGTTGAAGTTCCCGCCGAGCAGCGCCGTCTTGGCGCCGGCGGCCCCCAGCCGTTCGGGGTAGACGATCTCGTCGACCTCGTCGGCGTAGGTGTCGTAGATCTCCTCGCGGTAGTCCTCGCTGATCCGCATCACCGTTCGGCAGCCAAACTCGGCGCCGACCGTACAGGCGGCGAAGTTGACGTTCGGATCACCGGTCAGCCCGCCGATCGAGTCGGCCGACTCGATGCCGGCCTCGCGCAGGACGCTCTCGTCCTCGCCGTCGCCCTCGACGACTTCGAACCCGGCCTGGCGTGCCCGCTCGGCCTTCTCGCGGTCGATATCGACGACGACGAGTTCGTGTTCCTCCTCCTGGAGCACCCGCGCGGTCCGGGCGCCGACGCGGCCGTATCCCACGATAACGAATCTCATGGACGGTGGTACGGCGAGCCGGCATTAAAACCTGCGGGCCGGCCCCCCGCCGTGCCGCGGGGGTTCCGAGCGGTTCCGACGACGGCCCTCACCGCTCCGTCAGTTCGTAGCTGAACAGGGCGAGTTTCGCGCGGGCGTCCCGGAGGTTGCCGTCGACGGCGTCCGCGAGCAGGTCGTCGTAGTCGGCGAGTTCGACCCGGATCGACTCGTTGAAGTCGAGGCGTTGCTCGCCCGTCGCGCGACACCCCCGGGCGACGAAGTAGTGGTGGACGCTGTTGGTGATGCCGTTCGCCGGTTCGGCCGCGTCGAGGCGCTCTATTGTCTCGGCTTCGAAGCCCGTCTCCTCGGTCAACTCCCGGCGGGCCGTCGCCGCGAGGTCGGCGTCGCCGGGTTCGCTCGTCCCCGCCGGGAGTCCCCGGTTCGTCCGGCCGACGGCCTGTCGCCACTCGGCGACGGTCACCACCTCCCCGTCGGGGGTAAACGCCAACACGACCACGGCCGGCGGCTCGTCGACGTAGTGGAAGTCGGTCTCGGTGCCGTCGGGGAGGACGACCTCGTCGCGGCGCACCTCGAACCCCGGACAGACGTAATCGATCCCCGAGTCGGCGGTCTCCCAGGTCAGGTCGTCGCTGTCGGACGTCATATTCCCCGAATTCTTCCGGCCGCGGGATAAGTGCGTGGCCGCCGACCGCCCCGGGCCGTCGTCTCCGGATCGCCGCGTCACTCGGTCAGGCGCAGGTAGCCCCCCGCGACCACCGAGGCGAGACAGGCGACTCCGAGCGCGAGGTGCCACTCCGCGATCCAGAACGGCAGCGGATAGCTCGTCTGGAGCGCCTGGAGCAGGAAGGAGAGCACCGGGATTGAGCCGCTCCCGGCCGCTTGTGCCCCGCCGGCCTCGCCAGTCGAGGGGTTGTACAGCGGTCCCCCGACCGTCTCGCCGGCCGGCAGCCGCTCGGCCTCGTAGGGGATCAGCGGCGTCTCGTAGCTCCAGACAGTCCGTCCGGACTCGTTGACCTCGACGAGCCGCTGGTTGGCCGAGTCCGTGATCAGCGTGTTCCCGTTCGGCAGCCGGTCTGCGTCCCGGGGCCACGAGAAGCCGACGCCCTCCGCGCGGTCGAGTTTCCAGGCGACCGTCCAGTTCCCGCTCTCGGTCCGGTGGAGTTCCACGATGCGGTCGTTCTCGCTGTCGGCCACGAGCACCGCGCCGTCGCCGAGCCACTGGGGGTTGTGCTGGTGGTCGAGCACCTCGGGGTCGCCGCCGTCGTTGATTACCTCGACCACTCCCTCCCCGCGCTCGACGATCACGAGTTCGTTCGCGTTGCGCACCGAGACGAGATAGCGGTCGTCGCCGACGTGGTCGACGTCGTTGATGTGGAGCCAGTCGACCTTGGTGGGGTCGTCGGGGGCGTCGTAGCGCTCGCTGGCGTTCCACTGCCAGGTAATCTCGCCGCCGCGGACGGTCATGATCCGTTCGTGCTCCATGTCGGTGACGAGGAACTCCCCGGAGGGCAGCAGTTCGACGTCGTGGACCTCGCTGTTCTTGCGGGTCCGCACCGGGAAGGAGAACTCGTCGACGACGCGGGGGTCGGGGCCGGGTTCGATCACCCGGAAGCCGGTGTGGACGCAGGGCGACTCGTAGGGGCCACACGCCTCGTAGCCGCCGTGCATGAACCCCGCGAGCACCGAGCCATTGTCCAGTTTTGTCACGTCGAAGTAGCTCTCGGCGTCCGCGAGCCGCCAGGCCGTCTTCGTCCCCGAGAGGCGGTAGACGCTGCCGTCCTCGTGGAGGCCCGGACCGCCGCCCTGGGAGCCGACCAGCGTCGCCCGGGACGCGTCGTCGTCGCGGGCGGTGCCGATAGAGGGTGCGACCGCCGCGCTGACGACGAGCGCGAGCGCGAAGACGAGCACGCCACCCACGACGAGCGCGGTACCCGCCTGCGTTCTGGAGACCATTGGCACACACGTCCGTGATGGGGAGAATAAGCCTTCGGATGTCCGTCGTCTACGGTTCGGATGCGGCCTCAGCCGGACGCCCCGGGTGAGTTGCCCTGGGCCTCGCTCTCGTTTCGCTAGACCGAGCACACTCTGTGGGACGAGAATCCTGAGCGCACAACGGACCCGCGGTGGACCTCTCGCGCGCTCAGGATCGCCTCAGCGTTCAGGCGTCCGGCCACCACACACGGGGCCGGTGGGTGGGTAGACCTGCTTCAACCAGGTGCCCAGCCTATCCAGAAAGGCGAACGCAGCCTATTCAGCAGGTCTACGCTTCGAGATTTCCATATTAATCCGAACAAATGTCTGAACTTTCAATAGACTAAGTTACCCACACGCTATCATATCGATGAAAGACCCGACCTCAGTCAGTAGTAACGAATCGAATGTGAATTTATTACTTAACAATCAAGACCGGAGATATGGGCGAATTCGAGACAATGCAAACCGTATAATTGAGCTAGTGCTTTCTATTATTTCATTGGCTGCCTCAATTGGTTTTGTACAGTTTTTATTATCGAACGAATACGGGCCTATTTCTTTAAATCTCCCAGACAATTTAATAAACCAGTACGGTGCCGAGTCACTGACCTACAGCGGTGTTAGCTTAAACGGACTTGGAACGTTAAACTTGTACTACATTTTCGGCTTCGCTTTCTTGGCCTTATATCAAGTTGCAGAGATGTGGTATATCAATTCAAAAATCCAAGAGATGTCACCACTGCAGCCGCGAAATGAAGTCGATCTATACCTATTTGATGCCTCAACATGGGTCGAAAACAATCAAACGGTAATCCACAAATCCAGCCGATTGCTTAAATCAATGTATTCGAGGGTGTATTTTTCATTGATGTTTGTACTTATGTCAGCATTTCTATTAATACATATACACCTCGGAAACGCGCTCTTTGTATTTGTCTCAAACGTAATTTTCATACCGTCATTCTGTCTGGCAATCGTGTACTACTCAAAAAAGTTTTACTCGAATTTTAGAGAACATGGAGATTTATTCCAATTTGAATATCACGGGCTATCCTCTATCAGTTTAGTTTTGCTTCTTATAATCACACTTGTTATTGGATACTACACAATTTCCATAATCGATCACATTTGGAAATTGATATTCGTGTATTAGCCACTAGGTGGGCTGCTGCATACACGACCGGTCATTCTCGTAGTAGTCTTCCACGATCAGCAGTCGATCAGCGACTTCGGGGTCCTCGATACCGTATCGGTGGGCGAAATGCCGCGCCATGTACTTCTGTTCGCTGTAAGCGACATTGCAGCGGGAGCAACGGAACATCTCACCGGCCTCCCGGTCGTACTGTAGCCGCGTCTCCTGGAGCAGCCGCCGGGCCGGGAGATGCAACGGCACCGTATCGACGCCGCCGTCGCCGGGATCGTGTTCCTCGCCGTCGCGGTCGACGGATGTTTCTATTGGATTAGCTCTCCGGCGGACTCGCCACTCCGGTTCTGAAACAGCGGTGCGGGAGAAGTGGGCCGGCACGAATTTGAATCGTGGTTACGGCCACCCGAAGGCCGAAGGATACCAAGCTACCCCACCGGCCCGCAGGTCGAAGTAGCGCCGTCGGCGCGTTTAACAGTTGTGATTGGGGTCGACTCCGCGCCGATGACGCGGCTCAGTACCGACCGTAGCCGTCGGTGTCGAGGTAGTTGTGTGCGACGGTGATCGCGTGATCGGCGTGGATCGGTCGGGGACCGAGACGGATTCGATCGGCAGCCGCGTCCCCGAGCACGTCGAGTTCCTCGGCGGTGAAATCGCGGTGATCCGAGAGGACGAACACGGGGTCGGCCGGCGGCTCCCAGTCGACGATCGGCTGTCCGTCCTCGTGGAGGTGGACGATCGTCCCCCGATCTCCGAGCCAGTCGATCGCGCCCGCGAAGCCGAAGCGGCGGATCTCGACGCCCGGACTCGACTCGGCCGGCTGGTGGCCGATCGCCTCGGCACGCTTCTCCAGGGCGCCGCGGATCAGCGCCGCGGTGCTCCGTTCGTCCGGGTTGAGGTTCCGGACGGTCCTGCCGTCGACCGTGACCGTGAACGCGTCGCCACAGACCAGGTGAACCCGGACGTCCTCGCGGAGTCCATGCGAGAGCACGAGGCCGGCGGTGACCGAGCGCGCGAGGAGGTCGAGGCGGCCGGCGCCGCCCGCGAGGTCGTCGAGGGAGATGGACGCGTCGACGGGCACTTCGTGGCCGACGACGACGAACTGGCGCATGATCGTCCCTCCCGCTTCATGGGCCTTGACGTTTCGGCTTTCGCTGGCGGGACCGCCGTCGGAGCGGTGACTGCTTGAACGGGACCACCCGAGACCGGACGCGTCGCTCCCGACGGGGGTTCGAAAAATCCGAGTCAGTCGGCTCCCCGACTCAGGGCGCCCGCTGGGGCGGCTGGGGGGTTGGACCGGTCGGACCGGAGCCCGGTGCGCCGCCTTCCGGCTGGGGCGGCTGCGGGGCGCCTTCGGCTTTGTCGCCGCTCACGAGGAAGTCGGCGAGGTTGCCGATGAACGCCTCGTTGTCAGCCACGTAGGCGTTCTCGGCGTTGAGGAAGTCGGTGTCGCCGACGGCGGTGACGTTCCCGGTGTGGGCGGCGAGCGTGTACTCCCCGCCGTTGCGGGTCGTCGAGAGCGTGGTGCCGTCGAGGCTCTGCAGCGTCGTCGCGTCGTCGGGCGCGACG
>Ga0207720_100254_pt1 | contig 44691 bp, 45 predicted proteins | sample A23P2SouthBayCA_2_FD_187751 | JGI IMG/M metagenome (GOLD analysis project Ga0207720, IMG submission 187751) | Aerobic enrichment media microbial communities from Eden Landing Ponds, California, USA - A23 E3 (2) (SPAdes) | ecosystem: Environmental > Aquatic > Marine > Unclassified | place... | reverse complement strand
TCCGCCATCCGGTTCGAGAGGTCGTCGTCGGTCAACAGCTCCGCGAAGTCGTCACGGAAGCGGTAGTTGGCCCGGCTCGAACGGATATCCGCCTCGGCGACGGGTCGGCACTCGGCGACGACCTCGACGGGCACGTCGAGGGCCTCGGCGATGGTCTCGTCGTCCGCGCCGTCGACGAGCAGGTTGTCGAAGCGGTCGGCGTCGAACGGGAACTCGCGGTCGGCGTCGCGGACGAGGTGGAGGTCGAACCGGGCGGTGCGAACCGCCTCGGGCGACGCGTCGAGTTCGACCGCGAGGTCGGCGTCGGAGTCGCCGTCGAAGAAACCGACGACCAGCGCGACGAGCGCGTCGTCGTCGAAATCGGCGTCGAACGCGTATCGCTCGCGCATCGTCGCCACGATGTCGCGGACGCGCTCGCGGACCGCTTCGGGGTCGTCCACGTCGGCGAGCGACCCGCGCGACTCGGACTGCTGTTCGGTCACGGTGTCCGAGCCGGTCGCCTCGATGAAGATGTCGCGGAGTTCGGCGGTCTTCTCGTCCATACCCTGAGAATGGCACGTCCAGCGTCTTTAATGATGCTGACCCGAGAGCCGCCCGAGCGCCGGCGAGACGACTCGAATCGACCGACGTGCCTCGAACCGGCTCCCCGCCCGCGCACTCTGTAAACCGATAAGTTAAACTGGGTTTACGAGACAGCGACTGGCATGGCAACCGAACGCGAGTCAGTCGAACTCGTCGGCGACGAACTCGTCGGCAACATCGCCCGCGCCGCCCTGTTCGCGGCGCTCATGGGCGCGGGCAGTTACGTCTCGTTCCCGAACCCCGTCTCGCCGATTCCGGTGACGATGCAGGTGCTCGTCGTCTTCCTCGCGGGCATCTTCCTCGGCCCCGTCTGGGGCGGCGGCTCCATCGCGCTCTATCTCGTCGCGGGCGGCCTCGGCGCGCCGGTGTTCGCCGGCGGCTCCGCCGGGCTCGCGCCGCTCGTCGGGCCGACCGCCGGCTACCTCTGGTCGTACCCCGTCGCCGCGGCCGTCGTCGGCCTCGTCGTCCACGGCGGCGTCGACATCGGCGACCACCGCGTGAGCACCGTCCGACTCGTCGGCGCGATGGTCGCGGGCACCGTCGTCGTCTACGCCGTCGGGACGCTCGGCTTCGCGTACGTCCAGCGCGTCGGTCTCGAATCCGCCTTCTGGACGGCGTCCGCCGCGTTCATCCCCGCCGAGGCGTTCAAAATCGCCGCCGCGGTCGGTATCGTCCGCTCCGACGCCGTCGCCGCCCAGTAGATGATTCGCGTCGACGACCTCGTCCACCGCTACGGCGACACCGTCGCGGTCGACGGGGTCGACCTCACCGTCGACGACGGCGAGTGCGTCATCGTCGCGGGCGCGAACGGCTCCGGCAAGACCACGCTCGTCCGGCATTTCAACGGCCTGCTCGACCCCGACGAGGGGACAGTCTCGGTCAACGGCCGGTCCGTCTCGGACCACCTCGTCGCCGCCCGGACCGCGGTGGCGATGGTGTTCCAGCACCCCGAGGACCAACTGGTCGCCGCGACCGTCGGCGCTGACGTGGCGTTCGGCCCGGAGAACCTCGGCCTCGACCGCGACGAAATCGACCGCCGCGTCAGCGAGTCGCTGGGCGCGGTCAACCTCGACGGCCGGGAAGACGAGCGCGTCGACGCCCTCTCCGGCGGTGAGGTCGAACGGCTCGCCATCGCCGGCGCGCTGGCGATGCGCCCCGACCACCTCGTCTTGGATGAGCCGTTCACCGGCCTCGACGAACCCGCCCGGCGCTCCGTGCTCGCGCGCCTCCGCGACCTCCGCGCCGAGGAGACGAGCCTCGTCGTCGTCACCCACGACCTGCGCGACGTGGCCGAACTGGCCGACCGCGTGGTCGTCCTCGCCGACGGCGAGGTCGCCCTCGACGCCGCGCCCGACGAGGCCGCAGACCGCCTCCCCGACCTCGACGTTCGACCGCCGTGTTGACCTACGAGCCGGGCGACACCCTCGCCCACCGACTCGACCCGCGGACCAAGCTCGCGGTGCAGGTCGCCTTCGCCGCGGCCGGCTTCGCGCACACGACGCCCGCCGGGCTCGTCGTCCTCGGGGTCGTCGCCGCGAGCTGTCTCCGTGCCGCCGACGCGTCCCCCATCTCGGCCCTCCGCGACCTCCGCTATGCGATTCCGTTCCTCGCGCTCGGCCCGGTCGTCGAGGCCGCCCGCCTCGGCGCACCGCGGTTCGACCCCGAGGCGGCCGTCGAGCCGGCGCTCGCCAGCGTCCGCGTGCTTTTGGTCTTCTTCGTCGCGGCGGCGTACGTCAGGACGACGCCCGTGCGCGAGTCCCGGGCGGCGATTCAGCGACTCGTTCCGGGTCGCGTCGGCGTCACCCTCGGCGTCGGCGTCGCCCTCGTCTTCCGGTTTCTCCCCTTGGTCCGCCGCGACCTGCGCCGCGTCCGCGAGGCGCAGGCGGCCCGCCTCGGGAGCGAACGACGGCTGGACGAACGGCTCTCGCTCGTCGCCGCCGGCGGCCTCCGACGGTCGTTCGCGCGGGCCGACGCGCTCGCGCTCGCCCTCCGCGCTCGGTGTTTCGCGTGGAACCCGACGCTCCCCGAGACTCGGTTCGGTCGGCGCGACGCGCCCGGACTCGTCCTCGCCGCCGCGCTCCTCGCGAGCGCCGCGCTCTGAGGTCGCCGGGGGGTCGTAATCCACCGACCGACACGCCTCGGGTGACAAGATTTAACCCGCCGTTCTCCGGTGAATGATTATGGACTTTGCGGCACAGGCGGATGTTACACGGGAGACGTTCTGGACGATTAGTCCGGTCGGCGAGGCGGTCTTCTACGGTCTCGCCGTCATCGCGTCGCTCGTCTTCCTCTACGGGGTGTACGAGCGGTTCGCTCGGTACGCGCGCGGCGGCGAGGATCCCTTCGACCGACTGTCCGACCTGCCGGGGCGGACGGTTCGGGCGGCGAAAGTGGTGTTCTCCAACGAAAAGCAGTTCAAGCGCGACCGGTTCGCCGGCGTGATGCACGCGTTCATCATGTGGGGCTTCCTGACGCTCCTCATCGGGACGACCATCCTCGCCATCGACATCGACGTGTGGCGGCGGCTGACGGGGAGTTCCTTCTTCGTCGGCGACTTCTACCGCTCGTACTCGTTCGTCATGGACTTCATGGGTCTCGCGTTCGTCGTCGGCGTCGGGATGGCGCTGTGGCGGCGCTACGGGGTCCGACACCCGCGGCTGTGGGGGAAACACACCGGCTTCGAGGACGCCGCGTTCGTCTGGACGCTCTTTCTCCTCGGCGTCGGCGGCTACGTCCTCGAAGGCATCCGCATCGTCGGCACCGACTTTCCCGACTTCGAGACGGTGAGCTTCGTCGGCTACTTCGTCGCCCTCGCGTTCGAGACCGCGGGCATGGGACAGGGCCTCGCGCAGACGCTCTACTGGGTCGGCTGGTGGTCCCACGCGCTTCTCGCCTTGGCGTTCGTCGCCGCCGTCCCCTACGCCAAGCCCCTGCACATGCTCACCTCCTTCGCCAACGTCGTCACCGCAGACGAGAAGGCCGGCACGCGCCTCCCGGCGGTGCCCGCGGACACGCCGCCGGACGAAATCGGCTACGTCTCCGAGGACGACTTCTCGTGGAAGGCGATGCTCGACATGGACGCCTGCACGAAGTGCGGCCGCTGTACCGACGCCTGCCCGGCGAAGGCCTCCGGCCGCAACCTCGACCCGCGGGACGTGATTCTCGACCTGAAGACCTACCGCGAGTCGGTCGACGCCGGCGGCGACTCCGTCGACATCGTCGCGGACGGCGGCACCTCCGTCGTCGACGCCGAGTCGATGGAGTCCTGCATGGCCTGCATGGCCTGCATGGACGCCTGCCCGGTCGATATCGAACACCTGACGCACTTCACCGAAATGAACCGCCGACTCACCGAGACGGGCCAACAGCAAGAGCCGGTACAGGAGGCGATGATGAACATCTTCCAGAACGGCAACGCCTTCGGCGACCCACAGCGCAAGCGCCCCGACTGGACCGACGACCTCGACTTCGAGGTGCCCGACGCCCGCGAGGAGCCCGTCGAGTTCCTCTGGTACGTCGGCGACTACCCCTCCTACGACGAGCGCAACCGCGCCGTCGCCCGCTCGCTGGCCCGCATCTTCGAGGAAGCCGGCGTCTCCTACGGTATCCTCTACGAGGACGAAGGACACGACGGCAACGACGTGCGCCGCGTCGGCGAGGAGGGTCTCTACGAGATGCTCGTCGAGGACAACGTCGCCGCCATGGCCGACTGCGAGTTCGACAAAATCGTCTGCACCGACCCGCACTCGTACAACACGTTCAAAAACGAGTACCCGGAGATGGACGACTCGTTCGACTACCCGGTGTACCACTACACCCAACTGGTCGAGCGCCTCGTCGGCGACGACCGCCTCGGCCTCGCGGGCGACGAACTCGCCGCCCAGACGGTCACCTATCACGACCCGTGTCACCTCGGCCGCTACAACGGCGAGTACGAAGCGCCCCGCGAGGTCATCCGCGCGACCGGCGTCGAACTCGCCGAGATGCCCCGCAACCGCGACCAGTCGTTCTGTTGCGGCGGCGGCGGCGGCGGCCTCTGGATGGACCACGACGAGGAGTCGAAGCCGTCCGAAGAGCGCCTGCGCGAGGCGCTCGACGACACGACCGGCGGCGTGGAGCGGTTCGTCGTCGCCTGCCCGATGTGCGCGACGATGTACGAAGACGGCCGCAAGACCGGCGACTACGAGGACGACATCGACGTCGTGGACATCGCCGAACTGGTCGTGGAGGCCCTCGACGCGAAGACCGCCGCGGCGACGGAAGCGGGCACGGATACGACGCCCGCGTCGGCCGACTGAGTCGGCGGCGCGGCTATTTTACTGTAGGTCCAAGCGGTCGATAGACTCGCGGATGACGCCCGCCGACTCCCGGAGCGCCGCCGTCTCGTCCGCCGAGAGGTCGAACTCGTGGACGTCGCGGACGCCGCCTTGGTTGACGGTACACGGGAGGCTCATGTAGACGTCGTCGATGCCGTGTTCGCCCGAGACGAGCGTCGAGACGGTGAGGATGGAGTTGTCGTCGCCGAGGATGCGTTCCGTGGTCGCGGCCACCGAGCGCGCGACGCCGTAGTTCGTCCGCTCCTTGCGCTCGATAATCTCGTAGGCGGCCTCGCGCACCTCCGCTTCGACGCTGGCCTTGAGCGCATCTATGTCGTCGACGCCGTGGCTCTCGGCGTACGACTCGAACGGGATGCCGCCGAGGTTCGCCGAACTCCAAACGAGCACCTCGCTGTCGCCGTGCTCGCCGATGACGTAGGCGTGGACGTTCGCCGGGTCGAGGTCGAACTCCCGGCTGAGCGAGTGGCGGAACCGCGACGTGTCGAGGACGGTCCCCGAGCCGATGACGCGCTCGGCCGGCAGGTCCGACACCTTCCACGTGACGTACGACAGCACGTCGACGGGGTTGGTAACGATGAGCATCACGGCGTCGTCGTTCAGCCCCTCGGTAATCTGCGGAATCATGTCGGCGAAGATATCGGCGTTCCGCTCCATCAGGTCGAGGCGGGTCTCGTCCGGTTTCTGGCTGGCCCCGGCGGTGACGATGACCACGTCGGCGTCCCAGCAGTCCTCGTAGTCGCCCGTCCGCACCCGGACCGGCGACGTGAAGTACGACCCGTGGTTGAGGTCCATCGCCTCGCCCGCGACGCGCTCTTCGGCGATGTCGACGAGGACGATTTCGCCCACGAGACTGCTCTCCATCAGCGCGAACGCCGTGCTCGACCCGACCGCGCCCGCGCCGCCGACGACCGCGACCGTTCCCTTGCCGCGTTCAGTGCTCATACCGGTCGTTCGAGCGACGGATTGATAAAAACAAACCCCCCTTTCGAAGAACTGGGAATACTACTTCTGTAACAGATTATAATTTATTAGATACGGGTTGATGGTGACACATTTTTCGAAAATAGTGAATACGGAGAGTTGTCGAACCCTCGTGCGCTGGCCAGTCGGTCGGCGTCCAGTGGGCCTATTCGCGGTCGTACTCTTTCTTGAAGCCGCGGAACTCGGTCCGGTGGGCCTCCTCGTCGGCGAGGATGGTCACGGCGAGGTCCTCGGTGACGGGGTCGTTGGCCTCCTCCGCCGCGTCGATGAGCGCGCGGTAGGTCTCGATGGCGTCCTCCTCGGCCGCGAGGACGCCGTTGATGACGGCGAGCACGTCCGTGCTGTCCTCGGGTGGCTGGAGGTCGTGCTGGCGCGCCTCGAAGGACGCGGAGCCCGGCGGTTTCTCGTCGAGTTGCTTCAGTCGGTTCCCGAGTTGCTCCGCGTGGGTGAGCTCCTCTTGGATATCGGTCTGGAGGGACTGCTTTATCTCCTCGGCCCGGACGCCGTCGAGGACGATAGAGTTCGTCATGTAGTTCATCACCGTCTCGATCTCGTCCTGATAGGCGCGCTTCAACAGCGCAGTTACGTCCTCGGACATAGCGACTTCGTATTGACGCTCTGGCAACAAATAGCTGTTCGCCGCGGCGAGTCGGGGGGTGGTCGAGCCGTCGGCGTCGGCGAAAATCGGCGTCTGAGACGGGTCGGCGGCGTGGGGCGGGTCAGTCTTCGAGCGCGACGAGTTCGACGACGTAGCCGTCGGGGTCCTTCACGAACGCCGCGCGGGCGTTCGCCGGGTCGATGTCGACCGGCGGCTTGACGACCTCCGGCGACTGTGCCTCGACGATATCCTCGAACGCGCGGTCGGCGTCGGCAACCTCGACTGCGACGTGGTCGATACCGGCGGGTTCGACGCGCACCGCCGATCTCGGATCGTACTTGAACTGCAGTTCCATGTCGGTGTCGTCACTGCCGACGTAGACGTTCCTGACGCCGTCGAGTTCGAACTCGTTGGTCCGTTCGAGGCCGAGGTCGGCGTAGAAGTCGAGCGTGGCGTCGATGTCCGAGACGACGAGCGCGGTGTGGATGAGACCCATAGCCGACGCGACGCGGCGCGGGGAGATAACGTCTGGTCTTCGTGTCAGGCCTGCCGCGAGGCGTCCACGTCGATGGCGTCGACGGGGCAGATGTCGACACAGAGCATACAGTCGATACACTGGTCCTCGTTGGTCGGTTCGACCTTTGTCTCGCTCACCGGGTGGTCGGGCGTGTCGACCCACGTGAACACGTCGACGGGGCAGTTTTCGAGGCACGCCCCGTCCGCGAGACAGATGTCGTAGTCGACGGCGACGTGGGTACCGTGGATGCCGAGTTTCGCCGGCGGTTCGACGGGCCCCCAGACGGCGACGCCGTTTTCGTCGCCCGCTCGCTCCCGGTTCTGGTCGAAGTTCGAGTCGATAGCCATCGCCGGGCGTTGGCCGCACCGGGTACTAAAACGTCCGCATCGACGATGCGAGAAATCGGAGACGGAATCGGGGTCGAGGTCGGTGTCAGTCGTCGGGAGACAGCCGAGAGACGACCGGGACGCGTCAGCGACGGGCCCCGAAGAAGACAGCCGCTCGGGGGCTTCGGCGGCGAAAAGAAACCAGCGGGCGAACGTCGGTCGGGCGACTATACCCGCGCGGCCTCGATGTGTTCGAGGACGCGCGAGATGTGGTGGTCGTCCCGGGTGGGGGCCTGTGTCCGATACGTTCGGAGGGCATCTACGAGATAGTCGAGTTCGGCGCTGTCGAAATCCTCGTCGCCGGCCTCGACCCGCGCGAGCAGGCCGGGGGCCGGCGTCGGCTCTTCGTCTGCATCGACCGCCCGCTCGATGGCGTCGAGCAACGCGGCGTGGACGACCCACGTCTCTTCGCGAGAGAGGTCGAGCGCCGTCGGACGGTCCTGGGCCGATGTGGTCATTGTGGGGCCTCTATCGTAACCTATGGACGTGGAGACATAAATGTATGTGCACTGTTGTCATGTTTCACGCACGACCGCGAAAGCCGCGGGGGCGTCCGCTCCCGAGTCCTACTCGAATGCTTCGATTCCCGTCAAGTCAGCGCCGAGAACGAGCGTATGGATGTCGTCGGTCCCCTCGTAGGTGTAGACGGTCTCGATGTTCTCCATGTGGCGCATCGGCGAGTAGTCCGTCGTGATGCCGTTGCCGCCGAGCATCTCGCGGGCGGTTCGGGTCACCTCGCGGGCGACGCGGACGTTGTGACGCTTCGCCATCGACACCTGCTGGTGTCGCAGGTCGCCGCGCTCTTTGAGGTCGGCGAGGCGGTGGGCCATCAGTTGCGCGTTCGTGATTTGGGTCGCCATCTCCGCGAGTTTGCCCTGCTGGAGTTGGAACCGCGCGATTGGCCCGCCGAACTGGTCGCGGTCCTTCGCGTACTGACGGGCGTCCTCGAAGGCGTCGCGCGCCGCGCCGACGACGCCCCACGCGATGCCGAACCGCGCCTGCGTGAGACACGAAAGCGGCCCCTTCATCCCCTCGACGCCGGGGAAGACATCCTCCTCGGGGACCCGGACGTCGTCGAGGCCGATTTCGCCCGTGACCGACGCGCGCATCGAGAGTTTCCCCTCGATTTCGTTCGTCGTCACCCCGTCGCGGTCGGTCTCGACGAGGAACCCGCGGACCGGCGACCCCTCCGCCGACACGTCACGCGCCCAGACGACCGCCACGTCGGCGATGGGCGAGTTCGTAATCCACGTCTTCGAGCCGTTGAGGACGTAGCCGTCGGCGTCGCGCTCGGCGCGGGTCTCCATCCCCGACGGGTCCGAGCCGTGTTGCGGTTCGGTCAGGCCGAAACAGCCGACCGCCTCGCCCGACCCGAGCTTCGGGAGCCATCGCTGTTTCTGCTCGTCGGAGCCGTAGGCGTGGATGGGATAGATGACGAGCGACCCCTGCACGCTCGCCATCGACCGGAGGCCGGAGTCGCCGGCTTCGAGTTCCTGCATCAGGAGGCCGTAGGCGCGCTCGCCGAGACCGGGGAGGCCGTAGCCGTCGAGGTTGGGCGCGTAGAAGCCGAGTTCGCCCATCTGCGGGATGAGTTCGGTCGGGAACGTCCCGGCCTCGTAGTGCTCGCCGATGTCGGGTTTGACCTGCTCGTCGACGAAGCGCCGGGCCTCGTCGCGGACGAGTTTCTCTTCGCCGGTCAGGTCGCCCTCCAATTCCAGATAATCGAGCATGATAGACCCTGCGACCGGCCCGGTGAAAAGCGATTCGCTCGGTCGAGATTCACGGCGGACTGACGACCGGAAAGTCGGTGACGAAAGCGAGTCGGGCGCGACCCGGCGGCGACTCGGATACGGCTCGAAAACGGCCGGCGACGGTCCCGACGCTCAGGCCGCTGATTCGACCGAGCCCGCGTTCGCCCGGTTCACGTAGCCGACGAAGTTGTCGAACAGGCGCTTGGCCTCGCAGGCGGCGGCGTAGTTCTCCGGCGTGATGCCGTCGACGACCGACCGAATCCGCTCGTCGGGGAGGAACTCCTTCTGCCGGGTGATGGCCTCGGCGGTGTCGGTGTCGTACTCGGGGTGGAACTGGACGCCGAAGGCGTGGTTCCGGCGGAACGCGTGGACGCCGAACTCGTTTTCGGCGAGGAGGTCCGCGCCCGACGGGAGTTCGGTCACCCGGTCGCCGTGAGAGGTGAAGACGGTGAACCGCTCGTCGATGCCGGCGAGGATGTCGTCGGTGTCGTCGGGACGGGTGCGCTCGATTTCGTTGTAGCCGAGTTCGAACGCGCCCATGTCCTCGACGGTGCCGCCGAGGGCCGCCGCGACGACCTGATGGCCGAAACAGACGCCCAAGAGGGGGAGGCCGCGCTCGTCGGCGTCGGCGACCCACGACACGAGGCTTCGAATCCACGGCTCGTCCCAGTAGACCGACGACGACGAACCGCTGATAACGACGCCGTCGTAGTCGAAGTGGTCGGGGAGACGGCCGTCGGTCACGTCGAACTCGACGAGGTCGGCGTCGAGTTCGCGCCTGAAGTTTCGTGACGTGCTCGAATCGCCGTGGGAGGCGTCCAAGAACGCGAGTCGCGGGCGAGTCATCGTGGAGAGACAATCGGTGTGGCTCTAAAGAAGTTGCGCCCGGAACGCTCGCTGCCGGCATCTGTGAGGGGCGACGGCGGCGGCGACCGCGGGGCGAACACGGGTCGAACGCGCCGGAGCGACGCTCAGTCGTCGCCGACCGAGTCGAGAAAGGAGACGAGCGCGTCGTTGACGAGTCGAGACCGCTCGACGGTGACGAGGTGCCGCGCGCCCGCGAACGACTCGAACTCGGCGCGCGGGAGTCCCTCGGCCAGCGCGCGGCCCCCCTCGGCCGGCCAGACCGGGTCGTCGCCGCCGTGGAGGACGACCGTCGGAACCGTCACCTCGTACAGCGGGCCGGCGTCGTAGTCGGCGACGGCGGCGGCCTGCGCCGCCCACGCCTCCGGGTCGGCGTCTTCCCGTTCGCGCCACGCGACGAGTTGGTCGACCACCTCGGGCTGTTCCGCGCGGAACGCCTCGGAGAGCGCCGGTGCGAGCGACTCGCGGAGTGCGGCCGGGTCGCCGGGTGCGGCGGACAGCGGGTCGGGGTCGATTCCCGCTCCCGAGGCGGCGGTGCCGACGAGGACGAGGCTCCGAACGCGGTTCGTCGTCCGCGCGGCCTCCAGCGCGACCAGCCCGCCGAGACCGAACCCGACGAGGTGGGCCTTCCGGACGTTCGCGTCCGCGAGGACGGCCACGAGGTCGGAGACCAACGTCTCGACCGAGTACGGTCCCGCGGGGGCGTCGGAGCGGCCGGCCCCGCGGAGGTCGGTCACGAGGCTCTCGTAGGGGCCGGCGACGGCGGCGTGTTGCCAGCCCCACTGCCACGCGCCGTAGCCCGCGTCGCCGACGAAGGCGACCGTCTCGCCGTCGCCCTCGCTGTCGTAGTACAGTTCGACCCCGTCCGCGACTGCCGTGGGCATACCGGAGGCTCGGCGGGCGAGCGACTTAGGGCGTCCGTCTCGGACGCGAAACAGCAAAACAGCAAAACAGCGAACTCGCGGGAGCCGCGGGAGCGACTCAGGCGTTCAGGACCGTCCGGAGCACGTCGGGGGCCTCGTCGAGCGCGTCGTCGAGCGCGTCCACGTCGGGGCCGCCGCCCTGCGCGAAGTCCGCGGGGCCGCCGCCGCCGCCGCCGACTTTGCCGGCGAGTTCGCCGACGACCTGCCCGGCGTTGATGCCGACGTCGTCGGGGACGCCGACGACGAACTGGGCGCTCCCGCCCGCGGCGGAGCCGAGAACGGCGACGTTCCCCTCCTCGACCAGCGCGTTGGCGGTCGCGCGGAGTTCGTCAGCGTCGCCGTCGAGGCGCTGGACGACGACGGGCGTGCCGTCGATGTCGATTTCGTCCGCGCCGGCCGCGGCGCGCGCCTCGGCGAGTTCCGTCTTCAGACGGTCGATGGTCTTGCCGCGCTCTTTCCACTCGGTGAAGAAGCGCTCGGCCGTCTCGGGCACGTCCGCGGGGTTCACGTCGAGCACGTCGGCCGCGCCGTACAGCGCGTCCTCGGTGCGCTGGGTGGCCTCGATGGCCGCGTCGCCCGCCGCGAAGACGACGCGCTCGACGCCGTCCTGAACGGGCTCCGTGGTCAGCACCTTGATGGCCCCGATGTCGCCGGTGCGCTTGACGTGGGTGCCGCCGCAGGCCTGCACGTCGGTGCCGACGTGGATGAGGCGAATCTGCTCGCCCGGCGGGATGCCGCCCTGATACAGGTCGAAGCCGTACTTCTTCTCGGCGTCGCGGCGGTCCGGCCACTCCTGTTTGACCGGGATGTTCCGCATCACGATCTCGTTGGCGACGCGCTCTATCTGTGTTACCTCCTCGCGGGTGATGCGCTCGTAGTGGGTCACGTCGAGCCGCGAGCGGTCGACGCCCTTCGACGCGCCGGCCTGCCGGATGTGGTCGCCGAGGACCGACCGGATGGCGTGGCCGATGACGTGAGTCGCCGTGTGGTGGCGCATAAGCCGACTGCGGCGCTCTGCGTCGAGCTGGCCGCGGACGAACTCGCCCTTGCCGGGGTCGTCGTCGGTGCGGTGGAGCACCACGTCGCCCACCATCTGCACGTCGGTCACCTCGACGGTCGTGTCGTCGGTGGCGAGCGAGCCGTGGTCGGCGGGCTGGCCGCCGCCTTCGGGGTAGAACATCGTCTGGTCGAGGACCACGTCGTAGCCCTCCTCGCGGTCGAACACGTCGAGGACGACGGCCTCGAACTCGGTGCGCTCCTGGTCGTCGTAGTAGAGCTTGTCCGTCGCCGGCAGGTCGCCGAGGCGGTCGTCGCGCTCCTCGGCCTCGACCCCGTCGTCGACCTGCTCGTGGCGGTCGGCGACGAGCGAGTAGAAGTCGTCGGGGATGTCGACGGTCGCGCCGCGCTCCTCGGCGATTTCCTGCACCATGTCGGGCTGGATGCCGTGGGAGTCGTACAGCTCGATGAGTTCGTCGACCGGGATGGGTTCGTCCTTGTCGGCGTAGTCGTCGGCGAGCTGTTGGACCTTGCGGGAGCCGCGTTCGAGCGTCTGTCTGTACTTGCGCTCCTCGCTACGGACGATGTCGCGGATGGTGTCGCGGTTCTGGTAGTCCAGCCGCTCGGCCTGCATATCCACGAGCTCGTCGAGCGGGGCGTCCACGCCGAGGTTGTCCACGAGGCGCTTGGTGCGCCGGAGGACCATGCGGGCGAGGTAGCCCGTCCCGACGTTCGAGGGGACGATGCCGTCGCCGAACATGTACGCGAGCGTGCGGCAGTGGTCCGCGATGGCGTAGATGTCTTCGAGCGGGCGGAGAAGCGCGGTGAGTTCGGCCTCGTCGACGCCGAGCTCGCCCGCGACGCCGGCGCGCGCGGTGGCGAGGTCGTCGATTTCGTCGATGTCGAGGTGGCCCGAGAGCTTCGCCGCGCGGTGGATGAGCTCCTCCTCCTCGTCGGTGTGCTCGATGCCGACGTTGTCCTTCAGGAACTCTATCATATCGGGGTAGACGGCCTCGTACACCGTCGGCGTCCCCTGCGACACCCACGTCCACCGTTCGAGCCCGTAGCCGGTGTCGACGATGTAGGTGTCCATCGGCGAGTAGGTGTTGCCGTCCTTGAGTTCGTACTCGCCGTCGGGGTCCTGCTTCATCGACATGAAGACGAGGGTGGCGAGTTCGGCACCGCGGTAGAGCACCTCGAAGGCGGGCCCGGCGTTGCCGCCGCCGACCCACGGGTCCTCGATGTAGGTGATTTCGGAGATGTCCGCGCCGAGCGACTCGAAGAACTCGTCGCAGAGGCGGACCGTCTCGTCTTTCCAGTAGACCTCGCCCTCGTAGGCGTACTTGTCGCCGGCCTCCTCGCGGGCGTTGAACGCGTGGTGGGCCATCATCTCGAACGCCATCGTGTGGCGGCCGGTCTTGCCCACGTTGTCGATGTCCTGCATCCGGATGCAGGGCTGGGAGACGGTCAGCGGGTTGGCCGGCGGCGGCGTCTCGCCGGACGTGACGAGCGGCTGGAAGTCGTAGATAGAGGCCTGCGTCAAGAGCACGTCGTCGCGCCAGCGGTTCGCGGCGACCGGGTAGGGGTCGATGCGCTCGTGGTCGTGGTCCTCGAAGAAAGAGAGGAACTTCTCGCGCATCTCTTCGAGAGTGTACTCCTCGTCGAAGCCGGGGTTGTCGATGAAGGTGTAGTCGTCGGCCGGCGGTTCGCCGCAGGTCTCGCGGTCCGGGTCTCGTGTCCAGAAGTGGACGCCCGTCACGGGGCATTGCTTCCGGTAGAAGCCCTCCTCCTCGAAGTAGTCGAGGCGGTACTCCGCTTCGAGTTCGCTCATTGCCAAACTCTGGTCTACCGTCGGGTAAAACAGTTCCGGGAAATGGACGCAGACGCCCGATTCCCTTCAATTTCGCCCGCACGGGCCGCGTCGTTCTTTTCCCTCCCGAGCGTACGAGGGGTATGGAACTCGCTTCACTCCGGCGGCGGCCGGCGGTCGAACTGCTCGCGTGGGTCGTCCTCGCGCAACTCGCTGGCGCGCTCGGGAGCGTCTTCACCGTCACCGCCGTGGGTTCGTGGTACGCGACGCTCGCTCGGCCGTGGCTCGCCCCGCCGAACTGGGTGTTCGGCCCGGTCTGGGTGACGCTTTTCACCCTGATGGGCGTCGCCGCGTGGCTCGTCTCCCGCCGCGACCACCCCCGCCGCGAGCGAGCGCTCGCCGTCTTCGTCGGGCACCTCGTCGTCAACGTCGCGTGGTCCGCGGCGTTCTTCGGACTGCAGTCCCCCGCACTCGGCCTCGCGGTCATCGTCGTCCTCCTCGCGGCGATTCTGGCGACGATGCGCGAGTTCGCCGCCGTCGACCGGCGCGCCGCCGCCCTCCTCGTCCCCTATCTCCTGTGGACGGGGTTCGCCGCCGCGCTCACCTACGGCTTCTGGTCGCTAAACTGAGTACTCCGGCGGGGTCAAAGCGCCGCGCCGCCGAATCGGACCGCTCGCGGCGCGTTCTTGCTCATTGAAAACATGCCGCAACGATTATATTTCTCGTTGTCGTTCAATAGGAAGACTGCCGTGCACGCGACGGACCCAACGGTTTTCGTTGACGGCGACTTCGACGGCATCGACCTCGGCGACGGGGTCACGGTGGCGTCACCGAGTGACGATAACGGTCCGAGCGACGCCGCGTGCGTCGTCGTCGCGGCCCCCGACGCGGAGGTTTGCGACGGCGTGCCCACGGTGCTGTACACCGACGTGCCGCCCGATGCCGTCGACCGGCCCGGCCGATTCGACGCCTACGTCAGACGCGGCGACCGCGCCGCACTCGAATCGCAGGTCCGCTGGTTGCTCGCGTCCGGCGACGACGCGGGCGCAGGCGGGGACGTCGAGCGGGCGGCGGAACCGAGGAACGACCGCGAGTGGGACCGCCTCAAACGGCTCTACGAGGGGACGACGGAACTCATCGCCGCCGAGACGGTCGAGGAACTGTACGAACGCGCCATCGGACTCACCGAGGACATCCTCGAATTCGACAACAGCTCGTTTTTCCACCACGACGACGAGGGGTTCTACGTCGTCGCCAACAACGACGACCTTGTCGGGACGGGACCGATAGCCGCCGAGATGGGCCTGCTGGGGGAGACGTACCGAACCAAACGCTCGTTTCTCGTTGACGACGTGCGCGACCATCCTGAAGCCGACCCCAACGACCCCAGCTATCGCTCGGCGGTGAGCGTGCCCGCGGGCGACGATGGGGTGTTTCAAGCCATCTCCAACGAGGTCGGCGCGTACGACGAGACCGACCTCGCGCTGGCCGAACTCCTCGTGTCGTACGTCTCGGAGACGAGGAGCCGAATCGAGTCGGAGGCCGCCGTCAGACAGAGCCGCGAGCAGACCGAGCGACTCCACCGGGGAGCCACCGAACTGGCCGCGGCGACGAGCCTCGACGAGCTGTTCGAGCGGACCGTCGAAATCACAGACGACATCCTGGAGTTCGACATCAGCTACGTCGGCGTCGTCGAAGACGGCGACATCGTCCCGACGGCCATCTCGTCCGACGCCCCGGCCGACGGTGCGGAGCGCGTCCCGCTCGACGACGGCGGCATCGCGGCCGAGGTGTATCTGTCGGGGACCACGGACATCACCGACGACGTGCGTGACCACCCCGAGGCGCGGCCGGTCAAGCGGATGTACCGCGCCGTCCTGAGCGTTCCAATCGGCGACGTCGGCGTCTTTCAGGCGGCCGCGTTCACGCCCGCCGCGTTCGACGAGCGGGACGCCGAACTGGCCGAACTCCTCATGGCGCACGTCGCGGTCACTGCCGAGCGCATCCACGCCGAGTCGCGGCTCCGCGAGGAGCGCGACCGCTCGACAGCGCTGTTCGAACACGTCTCCGACGCCGCCGTCGCCTACGACGTGGAGGGCGGCGCACTCACGGTCCGCGACGTGAACCGGGGGTTCCAGTCGGCGTTCGGCTACGACGCCGACGACGTGGTCGGAAGCGACCTCCTCGGGCGAATCGTCCCGCCGGAGCCGGAGCCGGTGCCCGAACCGGGGGCCGACGAGACCATTCCCGAACTCCTCGTCGCCACCGGCGAGAGCTACCGCGGGGAGGTCCGCCGCCGGACCGACGGCGGCGTCCGCGAGTTCATCCTGAACGTCGTCCCGCTGTCGCCCGGCGAGGAGCGCGGGGCGGGCTACGCCATCTACACCGACATCACGGAGCGGAAGACCCGCGAAAGCGAGCTCGAACGACAGAACGAGCGGCTCGAAGAGTTCGCGAACATCGTGAGCCACGACCTGCGGAACCCGCTTTCGGTCGCCCGGGGAAACCTCGACCTCGCCCGCGAGACCGGCGAGGAGTCGCGGTTCGACACGGCCGAGCGGGCGCTCGAACAGATGGAGGAACTCATCGACGACCTGCTGTCGCTCGCCCGCCGCGGCCAACTGGTCGACGAGACCGAGCGCGTGGACCTCGGGGTGGTGGCCCGGCAGGCGTGGGCGACCACCGACACCGCCGACGCCGAGTTGGTCACCTGCCAGTCGGTCGTCGTCGACGCCGACGAAGACCGCCTCGCCGAACTGCTGGCCAACCTGTTTCGGAACGCGGTCGAACACGGCGGCCGCGACGTGCGCGTCGAGGTCGGCGGCGTCGACGGCGGCTTCTACGTCGAAGACGACGGCCCCGGAATCGAACCCGACCGCCGCGACGTGGTGTTCGAACCGGGCGAGACGACCGACAACGGCGGCATCGGCTACGGCCTCGCCATCGTCGAATCCATCGCCGAGGCCCACGGCTGGACGGCCATCGTGACTTCGGGGACGACGGGCGGCGCGCGCTTCGAGTTCCGGGCGTGACGGGCGAGTGAAAACGAGCGGAGAAACCGGAGACCGCGGCGGTCGACGCGGCCGGTTCAGTGTACCGCGTTCAGTTCTGTGAGAGCGCGAGCGACGCGAGGAGCGCTTCGAGTTGGACCTGCTCGTTCGCCCCCTCGGAGATGCGGTAGTCGGCCTCGCCGATGCGCTCCATGAGGCGGACGGCCTCGCGCTCGTCGAGGTCGAACTCCCAGACCGAGCGGTGGAGCTGGTCGATGATGTCGCCGCCGGCCATCCCGGTGTCGACGATGAGCGTCTCCAACTGCTTGCGCGCGGCCGTGAACTCGCCGTCGATGGCGTCCCGGACCATCTCCTCGATGTCCTCGGGGCGGGCCGTCGAGGTAATCATGTAGACTGCCTCCTCGTCGACGACCTCGCCGGTCGTCGCGGCGGCCTGCAGGGAGTTGATGGCGCGGCGCATGTCGCCGCCGGCGGCGTAGACGAGCGCATCGAGGCCGTCTTCGGTGACCTCGATGTCCTCGGCCGCGGCGATGTCGCGGACCTGCTCCGCGACGGCGTCGTCACCGAGCGGCGAAAAACGGAACACCGCACAGCGCGACTGGATGGGGTCGATAATCTTCGAGGAGTAGTTACACGAGAGGATGAACCGGGTGTTGTCGGAGAACTGCTCCATCGTCCGGCGGAGCGCCGACTGCGCGTCGTTCGTCAGCGAGTCGGCCTCGTCGAGGAAGATGACGCGGTAGTCGTGGCCGCCGAACGACGAGCGCGCGAAGTTCTTGATACGGTCGCGGACCACGTCGATGCCGCGCTCGTCGGAGGCGTTGAGTTCGAGGAAGTTGCCGCGCCAGTCGTCGCCGTAGATGGCGCGGGCGATGGCCGTCGCGGAGGTGGTCTTGCCGACGCCCGCCGGGCCCGCGAACAGGAGGTGCGGCAGGTCGTCGCGCTCGATGTAGCTCCGCAGGCGCTCGACGATGTCGTCCTGTCCGTAGACGTCGTCGAAGGTCTGCGGTCGGTACTTCTCGATCCAGATTTCTCGACCCGCCGGGGCGTCGCCCGACTCCGCGGCCTCGCTCATATCCGTTCTACCGGCCGCCCCGCACATAAACCGTCCGAGACGGAGAGCGCCCCCGGCCGACGCCGAGCCGACGGACTGAAACCCGCACCCGACCCACGAGCGACCATGAACGTGACCGTCGAGGTCGTCGGCGAGGGGACGAGCGAGGTCGCCGTCGGCAACGGCGGGACCTACGCGGACCTCGTGCGAGCGGTGGACCTCAGCCCCCACGAGGTGACCGTCCTCGTCGACGGCCGCCCCGTCCCCGAAGACCAGCCCGTCGAAGTCGACCGCGTGCAGGTGCTCCGCCTCATCAAAGGCGGGTAGTCGGCGATGGACGACACCGAGAGAGACCGTGCGGCCGACGGAGGCGACGCAACCACAGTCCGCGAGGGCGACCCCGACGAACTGGTGGCCGTGATGCGCGTGTTCGACGCCGGGCTGTTGGAAGCCGATGCGGGCGAGGTCCGCGACCGACTGGCCGCCGGCGACTGCCTCGTCGCCGAGACATCCGGTCGGGTCGTCGGCGCGCTGGCGCTCGACGGCGACTACGTCGACGCCGTGGCCGCCTCGCCGAGTCGCCGCGGTCGGGGCGTCGGAACCCAACTCGTCCGGGCGGCGCTCGACCGCCGGGGCCGACTCGTGGCCGACTTCGACGGGGGCGTCCGCCCGTTCTACGAGGCACTCGGATTCGACATCGAGGAGCGAAACGGCGGCGAGGGGCGGTTTCGCGGCGTCCTGCGCGACGAGTGACGGCCGCGCCGCCGACCCTGAAGATGTGGGTCGTTAACAATCGACATAGATTTAGCCGCCGGTCGTCAAGGGCTAGGGAGTCAAGGCCATGGCACACCGAGACCGGAGCGACCGTATCCTGACCGACTGGGACTGCGTTTTCGAGGCGCTCGCGGACCCGTCGCGCCGCTACGTGCTGGAGTACCTCCACGACCGGCCGGAGCCGGCGTCGGTCTGGGACCTCGCGGTCGCCCTCGCGGTTCGGACGACCGACCTCCCGCCCGACGAGGTGGACGTGCAGGTCGTCCAGCAGGCGGAGGTCGGCATCGTCCACGTTCACCTGCCGAAGCTTCGGGCCGCAGACCTCGTCGAGTCGGCGGGAGACGGGGTCTCTCTGACCGAGCACGCGGAGACGCTCCCGCTTTTCACGCCGGCGTACCGCGGGGTCGTCAGACCGGTCGGCGACGAAGAAGAGAGACGAGACCTCTGAGCGCGGTCCGCTCAGACGAGCGGTTCGACGAGTTCGCGACCGGCTTCGAGGAGCGACGAGACCGCGTCTTCGCTCCCGGCTTCCGCGTAGACGCGCATCTTCGGCTCCGTCCCCGAGGGGCGGACGAGGAGCCACGAGCCGTCCTCCAAGAGCAGTTTAAAGCCGTCGAGCGTGACGACCTTGGCGATGTCGCGGCCGGCGACCGTCTCGGGGAGCACGCCTTCCAACTCGCCGATGACACGCGCCTTCTCGGCGTCGGGGCAGGCGACGCTTATCTTGTCGGCGACGATTTCGCCGTGTTCGGCCTCGATGCGGTCGAGGCGGGCGTCGAAGTCCTCCTCGGCGGTCGCGGCCGCCGCGAGCAGGCCCATGAGGACGCCGTCCTTCTCGCGGACGTGCCCGCGGACGGAGAAGCCGCCGGACTCCTCGCCGCCCATGAGCGCGTCGTGTTCGCGCATGCCGTCGGCGACCCACTTGAAGCCGACCGCGGTCTCGAACACCTCCTCGCCGTGGGCCTCGGCGATGCGGTCGATGAGGAACGTGGTCGAGACGGTCCGGATGGCCGGCCCGGCGTCCGATTCGAGCAGGTAGTCGTAGACGGCGGCGAAAAAGAGGTTCTCGTCGAGGACGCCCCGGTCGGGCGTGGCGATGCCGATGCGGTCGGCGTCGCCGTCGTTGGCGACCCCGAGGTCCGCGTCGTGGTCGGCCATCGCCTCGGCGAGGCCGTCGAGGTTCTCCGCGGAGGGTTCCGGCGAGATGCCGCCGAAGTCGGCGTCGCGTTCACACCGGAGGCGGACGACCTCCGCACCGGCGGCTTCGAGGAGCGCGTCGGTGACGCCGCGACCGCTTCCGTGCATGGCGTCGTAGACGACCGTGAGGTCCGAGAGGTCGTCGCCGACGAGGTCCATCGCGTGGTCGGCGTGCGGCGAGACCACGTCGACGCGCTCGATGGTCCCGCGCTCGGACTCGGGCAGGAGGTCCGGCTCGGCGAGGCGCGCGGCGACCGCGTCGGTCACGTCGGGGAGCGCCGGCGCGCCGTCCGAGGGGATGAACTTCACGCCGTTGTACTCCGGCGGGTTGTGCGAGGCCGTGACCATGAGCGCCCCCGAGAGGCCGCGCTCGGCGATGGCGTAGGCGACGAGCGGGGTCGGACAGTCGCGCTCCGGCAGGAGCACGTCGAAGCCGTTGCCGGCGACGACCTCGGCGAGCGACTCCGCGAAGCCGGGGGAGGTCTCGCGGGCGTCGTAGCCGACGAGCACCGGCGCGGTGAACCCCTCGTCGGCGAGGTAGTCCGCGACCGCCTGTCCGACGACGCGGACGCGGTCGTCGGTGAAGGTGTCCAGCGTGGCGCGCCACCCGTCGGTCCCGAATGAGATTTCGTCCATACGCGCACCACTCCGCGGCGGGGCAAAAAACTACGTTACGAGCTGACGGGTAGGGAACGCGCTCACGACTCGACGAGCCGCAGTTTCTCCCGTCGGCGGAGCTGTTTGATCTCGTACTCGCGGGACATCGCGGCCGACTTCGAATCGAACGCCTCGACGTGGACGAGTTCGACCGGGGTCCGTCCGCGGGTGTACTTCGCGCCCTCGCCGGCGTCGTGTTCGGCGACGCGTCGCTCCACGTCGGTCGTGTATCCGGTGTACAGCGAGCCGTCGCTACACTCGATGACGTAGACGAAGTGCACGAGAGAATGGTTCAGGGGCGCGGGTATGAACCCTCCGCCCGACCTCGCGCACGTGGTGTTGGCTTCGCGTGGTGGTCTTTTATCGCTTCAGTGGTCATGCAGTGCGGGCACGGTGTCGAGCGACCTCCGCGATACCCGCGTTCGCCGAGCAGTTGGGACAGGCGAGAACCTGGCCGTTCTTGTCGGCGAACACGCGTGCGAAGCGCTCGGAGACGTGTGACCCGCAGTGGTCACAGACTGGCATTGTTGCGGTCCGGCAGCCACCAAGCCGGTGTATGATACACAGTACCCCACCTATATGAGGGCTTCGCGCGTGTGCGTACGCACGCGAAATCGCGCACGATCACGGAGGGACAGCTACCGCCCGCTCAGGCGTCGTCGTCGCGGGCGTCGGCGACCGCGCGGGCGATGAGTCCGGCCTGCGCGCCGGCGATGTAGCCGGCGTCGACGTTCACCACGGAGAGGACGGTACACGACTGGAGCATCCCGAGGACGGCGGCCTCGCCGTCGCCGCCGTGGCCGTAGCCCGTCGAGACGGGCAGGCCGATGACCGGGGTGTCGACGAGGCCGGCGACGACGGTCGGAAGCGCGCCCTCACGGCCGGCGGCGACGACGACCACGTCGGCCTCGCGGAGCGTGTCGAGGTGGTCGAGCACGCGGCCGAGGTGGGCGACGCCCACGTCCTCGATTCGCTCGACGGCCGCGCCCATCTCGCGGAGCACGGCGGCCGCCTCACCCGCGGCCTCGGCGTCAGAGGTGCCGCCGGTGGCGATGGCGACGCTCGCGTCGAGGTCGGGGCGCTCGAACGCCGGCGCGGCCGCGACGACCGTCTTCGCCCGGGCGTCGCGGTCGATATCGGCGTCCGGGAGCGCGTCGGCGACGGCCTCGGCGTGGGCGGTGTCGGCCCGAGTGACGAGCGCCCGACCGCTGGTCTCGACCGCCGCGGCGGCCAGCGTCGCCGTCTCGTCGGGTGTTTTTCCCTCCGCCAGAATCGCTTCGGGGACGCCGCGCCGCGTCTCTCTGGCGGCGTCGAACCGCCCGGCGTCGGTCGTCGCGTACCCGGAGAGTCGTACCTCCGCCTCGGCGGGCGAGAGCGAACCGTCCGCGACCGCCTCCAAAATGTCGCGCATGGCCGCACGTTGGCCCGAGGCGTACTCATACCCGTCGTTCCGCCCTCGCGAGGATAAAGCATATATAAGTGGAGATTGTTCCCGAGAAATCCGTCCTCATAGAAGCGCCATAACCCCCAAATCCGGCGGTATTAACGTCCAATATAGGAAAGTTTATTAAAGGAGAATCGGTAGGACATTCTGTATGGCAGACCTCATTGTCAAGGCAGCCGTCAAGGAAGCGCTCAAGGACAAGAACGTGGCCTCGGACTTCTACGACGCTCTCGACGAGGAAGTCAAGGAGCTTCTCGAAGACGCTGCTCGCCGCGCTGAGCAGAACGACCGTAAGACGGTCCAGCCCCGCGACCTGTAAACTCGGTCTTTAGACCTCTCGTTCTTTTATCGCCGGTCGGTGAGCATCAGCCGTGTCCCCGAAGGGAGTCGGCTCGACCCGTGAGCCGAGCCGGTCGAAGGTGCCCGTTCGAGCGCCCGGCCAGCCGAATCAGAACTCGGTCACGTCGACGCCGTCGTCGGTGCCGACGTAGACCGCGTCCGCGAGGCCGACGAAGAGGCCGTGTTCGACCGCGCCGGGGAGCGACGCGAGGTCGGCCGCGAGCGACTCGGGGTCCGACATCGCGCCGAACTCGCAGTCGAGAACGAGGTTCCCGTTATCGGTGACGACGGGGCCGTCCTTGCGCTCGGCGCGGCGGAGCGTCGCCTCGCCGCCGAGGTCCGAGACGCCCGCCGAGACGGTCGTCCGCGCCGACGGGAGCACCTCGATGGGAACGGCGTGCGAGAGCGTTTCCGCGGTCTTCGAGGGGTCGGCGACGACGAGGAATCGGTCGGCGAAGGCGTCGACCACCTTCTCGCGGGCGTGGGCCGCGCCGCCGCCCTTGACGAGCGCGCCGTCGGTCGTCGCCACCTGGTCGGCCCCGTCGACGGCGAGGTCGATAGCGTCGACTTCGTCGAGGTCGGCGACGGGGATGCCGCACTCGCGGGCGAGTTCGCGGGCCGCGAAGGAGGTCGGGACGCCCCGGACGTCGAGGCCGTCGGCGACGCGGTCGCCGATGGCGCGGATGGCGAAGGCGGTGGTACTGCCGGTGCCGAGGCCGACGACGGTTCCGTCTTCGACCGCTTCGACCGCCGCCGCCGCGGCGCGGCGCTTCTGCGCGTCGGTTCCGCCGGTAGTCTTCATGGCTCAGCCGACTCGGCCGGCGAGTAAAAATGGACCTGAACGCGACGCGTCAGAGGCGGTCTAAGACCGCGTCCGCGTCGTAGGCGAGCGAGATGGCGCGGGTGCGGCCGCGTCCCTCGATTTCGGTGTAGCGCGCCTCGATGACGCCCAGTTGGTCCAGTTTGTTCACGAGCTCGGAGTAGCGCGTGTAGCCGAGGCCGGTCTCCTCGTTGAAGGCGTCGTACACCGCGCCGGCGCGCTCGCCGTCGTACTCGGCGACGACCCGGACGAGTTCGCGCTCGGGGTCCGAAAGCCCTTGCAGACACCGCGAGAGATGGACGTACTTCGACTTGTCGTAGGCCGCCTCCACGTCATCCATGTCGACGGTGCGGGAGGCGCGCATCTCGGCGTGGAGGCCGGCGCGGCGGAGCAGGTCGATGCCGACCCGGAGGTCGCCGCTGTCGGCGGTGAACTCCGCGACTTGGTCGAGTTCGGGCGCACCGATGACGTCCTCGTGGAAGCCGCGCCTCGACCGGCTCCGGAGGATGTCGACGATTTCGTCTACGTCGTAGCGGGGGAAGAACACCTCCTCGGGTCGGAAGACGCTCTGGACGCGCCCGTCGAGTTCGTCGATGACGTCGAGCGAGAGGTCCGACGAGATGATGATGACGCCGATGCGCGCGCCGGAGTGCGCCTCGTGGGCGCGCAACAGCGAGTAGAGCGTGTCGGAGGCCTCGTTCTCGTAGAACAGGTAGTTCACGTCGTCGAGCGCGACGACGAGCACCTCGTCGTCCTCGACGAGGCGGTCGGTTATCTGGCCGAACAGCTTCTTGAACGAGATGCCCGACGACGGGGGTTCGTACTCGAAGATGTGCTCGAAGACCCGCGAGAACACCGCGTAGCGCGTCGAGTCGACCTGGCAGTTCACCCGGACGGTCCGGACGCCCGACTGCGTGCCCAACTCGCCGAACAGTTTCTGGACCGCGGTGGTCTTGCCCGTTCCCGGCGGCCCACGCACCATCGTGTTCAGGGGGCGAGAGCCGCGGACCGCGGGCCGGAGCGCGTACTTCAGGCTCCGCAGTTGGCTCTCGCGGTGGTTGAACGTCTCCGGAACGTGGTCGATTTCGAAGACGTGTTCGTCGCGGAACACCGTCTCGTCCCACGACAGCATCCCCTCTTCGGGGTCCTCCCTCATCGAGTAAAGTACCACGCGCGGGGGACTTAATCGTTTATCGCGGCGGCGTCCGACGGGGGACAGACGGGCGTCGCCGCCGCGGTCCGATGGGAGGTCACGGCCCGTACGTCACCTACTGAAGGAGCCGGACGATTCGGTAGCCGATGGCGACGAGCAGAATCAGTCCGACTGCGCCGATGCCGAGGGCGACCGGTGAGTCGGCGGTCTGCGAGAGCGCGCCCAGCGCCGGGAGCACGAAGCCGAACAGCACGACGAGCCCGCCGAACACCAGAAATAACAGGTACACTGCGGTCCCGAGCACGTCCCAGACGGCGTTCTTCGTGGCGTGGTAGACGAGGTCGTACTGCTGTCGTTCCTCGGGGGAGAGCGAATCGGAGGGCACGGGCGAAGTTGTCGGCGAGTCAAGATAAATCGTGTGTCGCCTCGGGCGACCGCGTCAGTCGAACTTCTCCAGTAGGCGACCGTAGAAGCTGGTCTCGTTCTCGCCGGCCAGTTTCTCCACGATGAGCTCCGGCGTCGACCGCGCGAGGTGGTCCTTCACGGGCGAGCGGTTGACGACGAGTTCGCCGCCCTCCAGCCCGACGGCCTCGATACCGTCGACCGCGACCGACACGTCCGCCGCCTCACGGATGCCGCCGGCGAGGTGGGAGACGAACACGGCCGCCGCGCCCTGTTCGGCGAGTTCTTCGAGGATGCCGGCGATGATTTTGGCCGACGCGCCGGGTTCGGTGATGCTCTCCAGTTCGTCCACGAGGACGAGTCGGTCGGCCGCGCCGTCGGTGAGCGCGGCGAAGTCGCGGAGCGTGCTCTCGAACGCGCCGGCGTCGAGGGTGCCCTGCGACTTGGCGTAGTAGTGGAGTTCGGAAAAGCGCGACAGCCGAACCGACTCGGCGGGGACGGGAAGCCCCATGTGGGCGAGGACGACGACGAGTCCCACGAGGTCGAGCGTCGAGGTCTTGCCCCCGCTGTTGACGCCCGAGAGGAGCGTGACGCCCGACACCTCGTAGTCAACGGGGTCGACGTCCGCGAAGTCCACGTCGAGGAGGGGCGAGCGGCCGGCCTCGATGGCGAACGAGCCGGTCCCGACGTCTCCGGCCGCGCCGGTGAACTCGGGGAAGACGCAGTCGAAGTCGCGGGCGAACCGCGAGACGGCGAGGCGCACGTCGAGTTCGAGCGCGTCGCGGACCAGCGTCTCCACGGGGTCGCGCAGGTCGCCGAGGTCGGCGGCGAGGTCGGCTTTCAGCTTCGCGGCGCGGCGGTCGCGGGCGGCCTTCAGTTCGGTTCGGAGGCGGCCGACCGCCTCCTCGTCGTGGCCGAGCGGGAACGACGGGTCTTCGGGGAACACCCGCTCCGTCAGGTCGGCCTCGCCGGGGCGGAGCGACAGCGACTCGACGAGGTGGTCGCGGGCGGCGGCCAGCGCCTCGTCGAACTCCTCTTCGAGTTCGCGCGACAGCAGGGAGTCGACGCGCGCGCCCTGTTCGACCAGCGAGAGGAAGTCGGTCCCCTCGATGGTCACGTCGCGCTCGCGAATCACGTCGCGGAGGCGGTCGTTGGCGACCGACTCGGCGGTCGCGACGGCGGTGTCGAGGTCGTCGACCGCGTTCGAGAGGCGTTCGAGTTCGGCGTCGCCGAGGACGGTCCCGTCGTCGGCCAACCGGGAGAGCGCGTCGCGAAGGGCGGCGAGGTCACAGGGCGGGTCGAGACCGGCCGCTTCGTGGACCGCGGCGGCCGCCTCCAGCGCCTCGCGGTTCGCGGCGAAGAAGGCGAGCAGTCGCTCGGGGACGACCTCGTCGGTCCGCTCGGCGGCGTCGGGAAGCACGCGCACGTCGCCGTCGACGTCGATGCCGGCGAACGACTCGTCGAGGACGACCACGGTCGAGTACGACCGCGCGAGTTCGGCGATGTCGCGGCCGTTCTCGACGACCTCGATGGAGAGTTCGGGAAACGCCTCCTTGGCGGCGGCGTAGCGCTCCGCGTCGGCGGTGGCGAGACAGCGCTCGCGGACGCGACGCGGCTTCGGGTCCGCGAGGGGTTCGACGCCCGCCAGCGCCGCGAGCACGTCGGGGTCGGGGTCGAGGTCGGTCGCGTCGGCGGCGAACGCCCGGACCTCCTCGATGCGCGAGGCCGACCCGGTCGGAAACAGCGTCTCCAGTCGCTTCTCGGCGTACGTCGTGACCGTCCGCGCCTGCAGGAGACCGAGCGCGTCGCGGGAGAGTTCCGAGGCGCGGTCGGTGGCGAGGAAGCCGCCGGGGTCGTCGTGGTCGCGGCGAATCGCCCCGCGGGCGATGGCCGCCGCCCTGCCCTCCGTGAGCCCCGGTGCCCGCGCGAGCGCCGCCACGTCGCCGTCGGTGAGCGCTCGCTCGGCGTCGTCGAGTTCCGCGAGCGCGGCGGCGGTCTTCTCGCCGACGCCCGGGATGGTCTCGAAGTCCATTCGGCCGGACCTATCGCGGCATAGGACAAAAAGTCGCGGGGTGGGGACTCCGGGACGACGGGCGGGTCACGCCCGCCGAGAGAGCGTCTGTCGCGTCCGGTTCGCCGACTCGGTCGCCCTTCGCGGTCGTTCGCGCCGGGGGCGAGGGGCTTTTGCCCGTCGGCCGGGAAGGGAGGCCATGAGCGAGCGAGACGCCGCGGCGAAGGCCGACGCAGTACGCGAGGCGCTCGCGGAGCGCGAGAGCGTCCTCATCGCCTTTTCGGGCGGTGTGGACTCCAGCGTGGTCGCGGCACTCGCCCACGACGCGCTCGGCGAGAACGCCATCGCCTGCACCGCGAAAAGCGAGACCCTGCCGGACGCAGAGTTGGACGACGCGAAGCGCGTCGCCGAGGAAATCGGCATCGACCACCTGACCGTCGAGTTCTCCGAGCTGGACAACCCCGACTTCGTCGCCAACGACGACGACCGGTGTTACCACTGCCGGACGATGCGCCTCGGCCGGATGTACGAGGCCGCCCGCGACCGCGGCATCGAGGCCGTCTGCGACGGGACGAACGCCTCGGACCCCGGCGAGGGACACCGACCCGGCCTCCGCGCCGTCGAGGAGTTGGAGGTGCTGTCGCCGCTTTTGGCCCACGACATCACGAAAGAGGAGGTCCGCGCCATCGCCGACGACTACGACCTCTCTGTCGCCGACAAGCCCTCGATGGCCTGTCTCTCCTCGCGGATTCCGACCGGGCTCGAAGTCACCGAGGAACGGCTCTCGCGGGTCGAGCGCGCCGAGACAATTCTCCGGACGTGGGGCTTCGAGCAGTTCCGCGTCCGCGACCACGACGGACTCGCCCGCATCGAGGTCGCGCCGGAGGAACTCGACCGCGCGCTCGACGCCGACTTCGTCCGCGCCGCCCGCGACCACCTGAAGGACGCCGGCTTCGACCACGTCACGCTCGACCTCCACGGCTACCGGACCGGGAGCGTCAGCCCCGCGGCCGAGGCGGAGACGGACGCCGACGCGGGCGACGACGACCTCCTCGTGGACGACGTGTTCGCGCAGGACTACCCGATGCGGAAGTAAGCTGAACGCGAGGACTCGGGAGGAATCGGGAGGAAACGCGAGCGCCGCGGGCGCACCGAAAATCGACCGCAGAACGGCCTACGTCGGCAGAAATCGCGTCTCGTTCTCGGCGACGACGTGGACGAGCGGTTCGTCGCCGTCGTCGCTCAGTTCGACTTCGAGCTCGCAGATGCCGCCGTTGTCGAGCGGTTGCGACAGCATCGCCTCGACGACATCGAGCCCCCTTACCTCGCCGAGCGACAGCCGAATCGGCGCGCCGTGGCTGACGACGAGCACCGTCTCGTCGGTGGCGAGCGAGTCGGCGAGTCCCTCGCGGGCGTTGAGGACGCGGCGGCGGACCTCGACGAGGCTCTCGCCGCTCGGGGGGCGCTCGCGGGCGGCGGGCGCGCCGACCGCCGCGAGAGAGTACTGCGGGTACCGGTCCGTGAGCTCGTCGAATTCGAGCCCCTGAAGCGACCCCACGTCGCGCTCGCGCCACGCCGAGTCGAGGACGGGTTCGACGCCGAGTTCGCGGGCGACGGGGCGGGCGGTCTCTTGGGCGCGTTCGATGTCGGAGGAGACGAGGCGGTCGACCTCGTAGGAGTCCGCGACGTGGCCCGCGAGGGCGTCGGCCTGCGCGCGGCCGCGCTCGGTGAGCGACACGGGGGCCCACCCCTGTATGCGTCCGGCGCGGTTCCACGTCGTCTCGCCGTGTCTGGCGAGAAGGAGGGTTGCCATACGTCCGTCTCTTTCCTCACCGGCAATGAACGTTCCGCGCGAGATTCACGGTCTCGGCGCGCCAACTGTTGGGTATGGCACACGAACTCGAAACGAACATCGAGATAGACGCCCCGCCCGAACGGGTGTGGGAGACGCTCGTCGACTTCGACCGCTACCCCGAGTGGAACCCGTTCATGCGAATCGCCGGTCGGCCGAACGAGGGCGCGACGCTCACCGTCCACCTGCGACCGCCGGGCGGCCGCGAGTCGGAGTTCGAACCCGACGTGACCCACTGCGAGAAGCACCGCGAACTGCGCTGGCTCGGCCACCTCGTGGTCCCGGGGCTGTTCGACGGCGAACACCGGTTCCGCCTCGAACCGCTCGACGGCGGCGAGCGCACCCGATTCGAGCAGACCGAGACGTTCTCGGGCGTCCTCGCCGGGCTCCTGTTGCGGTTCGTCGGCGAGCGGACCCGGGCGGGGTTCGTCGCCATGAACGAGGGGCTGAAGACGCGCGTCGAGGGAGTTGTCGCGGCCGAGAAGCGGGAGGCGGCGGCGTCGTCGGACGCGGCGTGAAAACGGATCGGACGAGTGACGTACGCCAGTGTGCGTTGGCTCAGTTCCCGGTCCAGCGCAGGGCCGCGAGCGTCCCCTCGAACAGGACGATCATCGTCGCGCCGATGATGATGGGGGCCATCCCGGTCGGGTCGGGGCTGACGAGGAACGCGAGGCCGAGGAACGCGCCCCAGAACAGCAGGCGGCGGTCTTCGAGCCATTTCCGGGTGACGAGGTTCATCATGATGGCCAGCTCCACGAACAGCGGAATCTGGAAGACGACCGCCATGTAGCCCATCAGGATGAGGATGAGGTTGAACGTCTCCTTGAGGCCGAACGCGACGACCGCGGTCCCCTCGGTGTAGGAGGTGAAGTACGCGAAGATGGCCGGGAGCACCACGAAGTGCGCAAAGAGGACGCCGACGAGCGCGAGGATGAGGCTCGTCGGCACGGCCGCGAGGTAGTATCTGCGCTCTTTCGGATAGAGGCCGGGGCGCATGAACAGGTACGTCTCGTAGACGAACACGGGGAGGCCGATGACGGTCCCGGCGAGGCCGGCGACCTTCAGTTTAGTGAGGATGAGTTCGAGCGGCCCGTAGAGTCGCGGCCGGCGGTCGACGATGGTCTCCGCGCCGGGGATGTGGGCGTTCCAGAGGAAGTTGATGACGTCGGTCGCGCTCGGGATGTGGACGCCGAAGGCGGCCTGCGTGTCGACGAGCGCGTTGAGGATGTCCGCGCCGGGAAAGAGCACGAGCGTAATCGCGCCCGCGACGCCGAGGACGACCGCCAACCGGCGAATCATCTCCTCGATGTGTGCGGTCAGCGGCATCTCCTGGTCGCTCTCGGGGGCCTCGCCGACGAGTCCGCCCACGTCCTCGTCGTCGAAGTCGTCCTCGACGGGCGCGGGCGACGGGGCCACCCCGCTCACCTCGTCCTCGCCCGAAAGAGCGGGGCTCGCACCGTCGGGCGCGGGGTCCGGTCCGGCGGCGTCGGCCGGCTCCTCGCGCGAATCGTCGTACGTCCCCTCGGGGACGTGCGACGTGTGTTCGTCGTCGGCGAGGAGACGAGGCTCGTCGCTGTCGTCCGAGTCGTCGGCGTCGTCCGAGTCGTCGGCGTCGTCCGAGCCGTCAGTGTCGTCCGAGTCGTCGCTGTCGTCCGAGTCGTCAGTGTCGTCCGAGTCGTCGGCGTTGTCGATGCCGTCGGTATCACTGTCGGTGTCGCCGTCCGTCTCGTCGGGAGCGTCGTCCGTCTCGCCGTCGTCAGACCCGTCGGTGACGGCCTCGTCTCGCGGGGTGACTCGACCGTAAACCGGACCGTCGGACGACGAAGGCCCGCCGTCGTCAGACTCGTCGGACGAGCGCTGGTCGGCGTCGTCCGGGGCGTCCGTCTCGTCGTCGGCCGCAGAGAGCCCTGTGTCGCGCTCCTCGTCCGCCATTCAGGTGTCCTACGCTTCCGGCCAGTTATAGGTCTTTTCGCATCGCGCCGAGGAGGCGCGCCGAAGTCGCCGAAATCACGCCCGCGGTGAAAAAGATTGATAACCGCCAGACTGCTTTCGCCACGTACGTATGTCCAGCGCCCTCGACGAGGACACCCAACAGACCATCGCGGCAGGCCGCGAGACCGCCGGTGCGATGCTCCGAGCGGCGCAAAAGGACCTCCAGAAGGTCTTTATCGTCTTCCTCGTCGGGTTCCTCGGCACGTTCTACGCGCTCCGACTCTACGTCTGGGGATTCTTCCGGGGCGTGACCAAGGCGCAGATGGACGCCAGCGTCTCCGGAAACGTCAGCATCATCGCCCAGACGCCGTTCGACGTGATTCTCTTGCAGGCGAAAATCGGCCTCGTCGTGGGGATTCTCTTCGCGGTCCCGCCGTTCATCTACGTCTCGCGGGACGCGCTGAAAGCCCGGGGCGCGTGGCCCAAGTCGCCCGTCGCGCCGTGGAAGCTCGCGCTCATCGGGCTGACGATGGTCGTGCTGTTCGCCGCGGGCGTCGCCTACGGCTACTTCGTCTTCTTCCCGTTCACCTTCGCGTTCCTCGCGCAGAACGCGCTGTCGGCCGGCTTCACGCCGAGCTACTCCATCGTGAAGTGGGCCCAGTTCATCTTCCTGCTCACGCTCTCGTTCGGCCTCGCGAGCCAGCTTCCGCTCGCGATGACCGGGCTCTCCTACGCCGAAATCGTTCCCTACGAACTGTTCCGCGACAAGTGGCGGCACGCCATCGTCGGCATCTTCGCCTTCGGCGCGCTGTTCACGCCGCCGGACCCGTTCACCCAGATCATGTGGGCGGTGCCCGTCATCTCGCTGTACGCGTTCAGCCTCTATCTCGCCCGCGTGGTCGTCACGGCCAAACGCGGGAGCGAGAAGATGGACGTCAAGGCGACGGCGGCGCACCACTGGAACCTCCTCGCGGGCGTCGGCGTCGTCGGCGGCCTCCTCGTCTACGCCTTCTACGAGTACGGCGGCGTCGAACTCGTCAACGACGGCCTCGCCGCGGTCGGAAGCGACTACGTGTTCCTCGACCCCGGCTCGCAACTCGCGTTGGGCGCGTTCGTCGTCGCCGGCGTCGTCGTCGGCCTCGCGTTCGGGCTCGCCTACCTCGTCTACCGCGACATCGAGCGGATCGAACGCACCGAAGTCGGCGTCGGCGACCCCTCGAAGCTCGACCTCTCGGCGCTCGACGTGGCGGGCGTCCGCGCCGCGCCGCCCGAGGTCTTCGCCGACCGCGACGAAGACGAGATTATGAGCCTCGCGTCCGCCGCCATCGACGACGGCGACAAGGACAAAGCGCAGGCACTCATCGACCGGTTCGACGAGGCCGAAGCGGACCGCGAGGCCGAGGCGGCCGACGCCGAAGACGAATCGGGCGAACTCGAAGACCGGACGACTCGCGCGGGCGGCGCGTTCTTCGCCGAACTGACCGAGGGCGAGACCGACGAGGACGACATCGGCGGCTACTACACCGACATCGCGTTCATCGTCGACTCCCTCACCTCGCGGGCGTTCTGGGTCGTCGGCTGGTTCATGGTCGTCCTCGCGGTGACGTTCGGCTGGCTCTACACGGGCGGTATCAGGGACGTCTACGAGGACTTCCTCGGGCGACTCCCCGCGGTCGTGACGCCGGAAGAAGTGCTCAACGTCGTCGCGCTCCACCCGATGGAAGCGCTCATCTTCGAGGTGAAGTTCTCGACGATTCTGGCCGTGCTGGCGACGCTTCCGCTCCTCGCGTACTTCGCGTGGCCCGCGCTCCGCGAGCGCAACATCATCCGCAAGCGCCGCCAGACCGTCTTCCTGTGGACCGGCGCGCTCGCCGGCGGCCTCCTCGGCGGCTTCGCGCTCGGCTACAGCTACGTCGCGCCGACAGTCATCACGTTCCTCGTCGAGGACGCGCTCGCGGCGAACATGATAATCAGCTACCGCATCACCAACTTCTTCTGGCTCATCTTCTTCACCACCGCGGGTATCGGCCTCCTCGCGGACGTCCCCATCCTGATGGTGCTTCTCAACACCGCCGGCATCAGCTACCGGATGATGCGGAAGCGCTGGCGCGAGGTCACGGTGTTCATCCTCGCCATCTCGGCGGTGTTCACCCCGGCGAGCATCACCACGATGTTCATGGTGACGCTCCCGCTGATGGGCGCCTACGGCATCGGCCTCGGCCTCCTGTTCGTGCTGACGGTCGGCGGCCGGCGCGACCTCTCGCCCGCCCGCGGCGCGGCGGAGTGACCGGGAGTCGCCCGGGACCGACGGCCGACTCGCCGACCGAAGACGCGTCAAACATCGCCGTTGAGACCGTTGAAAAGGCGTTAAGTATTCTCACGAGAATCCCTGAATATGGCCAAGATAAGCGTCGAGATTCCCGACGAGTTGCTCGGCGACCTAGACGAGCACGTCGGCGACGACAAGAAGTTCGTGAACCGGAGCGATGCGGTTCGGGCGTCCATCCGGAAGACGCTCGACATCCTCGACGAAATCGACGACCGACACAACCGCCTCGTCGAAGATGAGTGAGGGGCGCTCGGCCGTCGGGCAGGTCGCCCTCGTCGGGCTGTTCGTCACCGCGCTGACGACGGCGCAGTTGACGGCGTCGAAACTGCTCTCGATTCCCCTGCCGTCGGCGGTGGGCGAACTCCCGTTCGTCGGCGCGGCCATCCTCATGCCGGGTGCGGCGCTGGCGTACGCGCTCACTTTCTTCGCGTCCGACTGCTACTCCGAACTGTACGGCCGCCGAGCGGCGCAGGTGATGGTGAACGTCGGCTTCGCCATGAACTTCGTCCTCCTCGGCCTCGTCTGGAGCACCATCGCCGCGCCCGCCGCCAACCCCGAGTTCGCCGCGCAGTTCGCCACGGTGCTCTCGTCGGGGACCAACATCGTGGCCGGGAGCCTGCTCGCGTACCTCGTGAGTCAGAACTGGGACGTCATCGTCTTCCACGGCATCCGCGAGATGACCGACGGCTCGTTCCTCTGGCTCCGAAACATCGTCTCGACGGCGACGAGTCAGGCCATCGACACGGTCATCTTCGTCGGCGTCGGGTTCTACGTCGCGCCGACGGTCCTCGGCATCGGAGACGTGCTCCCGTGGAACGTCCTCATCGGCCTCGCCGTCGGTCAGTACCTCCTGAAACTCCTCATCGCAATCGTGGACACACCGTTCGTCTACGGAGCCGTCGCACTCCTCCGCGGCGACGACGAGTCCTCGACCGACGGCTGGGTCGCGGACTGAGACGCCGCCCGGACCGACGGACGGCTTATATTTTTTGGTAGCATACCACACGATGTATGACCGACGAGCACCGCCACAGGCTCACCGAGCGAGACGGGATGGAGATGGGGGTTCGCTGTCCGAACTGCGGGACCTACACGTCGTTCGGGGATATCCTCGCCACCGGGACCTGTCGCGGCGGGTGGAAGGGGTGTCGAACGGGACTTCGGCTCGACCTCGTGGTGTACGACTGAAACCGACGGGCGAGACCGACGAGACGCCGAGTCGCGGAAGCGGAAAGAGAGCGCGCTCAGGCGGTCCCGTCGGCGTCCGGAGAGGCGTTCAGATAGAGGTACGCCGCCGCGACGGCGAAGACGGCCTCGCCGCTCTTGGAGAGAATCGCCATCTCACTGATTCGCCCGCTCATGACGACCCACGCCACGATTTGGGCGAGCGCGAACGCGATGGCGACGAGGTAGAACTCGCGCCGCCAGAACTTGCTCAGGTAGACGGCGATGCCCGCGAGGAACCCGACGCCGGCGAGGACGAACAAAATCGCCTGCGTCTGGTTGAACTGCATCAACACCGGCGCGAGCGAGAAGTGGGCGTACACGGACGCCAACGCCCCGAGGATGGCGACGTACGGAACGATGCCTGACGGGAGGCCGGTGAACAGCGGTTGCGAGTCGGTGGTCGTCGTATCTGCTGACATGGGTGACACGAGCAGAGTCGTGTCAAACGGGGATAATGCTTGCCCGAAGTTAGACACAAATTGCGGAGGCGACGAGGCCGCGACGCGGTGGCCCGCGGGCGCGAGACCCGCCGGACTCGACGCGCGGAATCGGCGTGCAGAACCGGCGCGCTCAGTCTTCGTCGTCGATTGGTTCGGCGAAGGCGAACCGCGGTTTCACGTCGGTGACGCGGACCGTCGGCGTGTCACCGGTTTCCGTCCCGGAGACGAACAGCGTGAACTCCTCGACCTTGGCGATGCCGTCGCCCTCGCTTCCCACGTCGACGATTTCCACGTCGAGTTCGTCGCCCTTGCGGACCGGGGCGGTGAGGAAGTGCTTGCCGACGAGGTACTGCTCGGAGGAGCTATCGCGGGAGGCGTCGGGGCGCATCGACCGGACGTACTGGAACTCCCGTTCCATGTCGGCGCGGAGGTCCGCGACGTCCGGGCCGTCGAACACCTTTACGGCGAAGTCGCCGCCGGTCGCTAACAGTTCCTGTGCGACCTCGAACGCCTGCCGGGCGAGGTAGACGGAGCGGGCGTGGTCCAGCGAGTACTCGCCGGTCATGTTCGGCGCCATGTCGGAGACGACGGCGTCGGCCCCGCGCTCGCCGATGACGGCCGTCAGTTCCTCTTTCGTCTCGTCTTCGGTCATGTCGCCGCGAATCGTCTGGACGTTGTCGCGGTCGATACCGCGGATTCGCTGGAGGTCGACGCCGACGACCTTGCCGTGGTCGCCGACCTCCTCGGAGGCGACTTGGAGCCACCCGCCGGGGGCGGCACCGAGGTCGACGACGGTGTTGCCGGGGCCGAACAGCCCGGCGTCCCCGTCGAGTTGCTTCAGCTTGTAGGCCGAGCGGGCGCGGTAGCCCTCCTGTTTGGCCTTGTTGTAGTAGTGGTCCTTGCGCGCCATAGTCTTGACATCAGTAGCGTATCAGGCCGTATACCGGCTTCGGCTTGCGCCGTGAAGCGTGCGGAACAGTCTCATATCCGGCGGCGTCGGCGTCGAGGCGGACGGGTCAGTCGTCGCCGACGAGTTCGTCGAACAGCGCCGAGACGCGCCCCTCGATGTCGTCGCGAATCGCCCGAACCGCATCGAGGTCCTTCCCGTCTGGGTCGTCGAGGTCCCAGTCGCGGGCGTCGCCACGCCACGTCATGGGACAGATGCCCTCGGCCGAACAGCCCATCGTGACGACGATGTCCACGCCCATAATCTCGTCTCGGTCGATTGCGCGGGGCGTCTCGTCGGCGAGGTCGAACCCCGCCTCGCCCATGACCTCGACGACCTCGTCGTGGACGTGGTCGGCGGGGTCGGTGCCGCCGGTGACGACCTCGATTCGGTCGCCGACGCCGCGCTCGTCGCGCTCCCGGCGGGCGAAGGCCGTCGCCATCTGGCTCCGGCCGGCGTTCTGGACGCAGACGAAGGCGACGCGGGTCGCAGTCGCGTCGTCGTCGTCGGCGTCGACATCAGCGGCGTCGCTCATCTCTCGGCACCTCGTCGGCGGGCGGCTGGGTTCGTCTCGTCGTTCCCCATGGGTTGGAGTTACACAATCAGCTATTTGAGTGCTTTGAAGCTCGAAACCGTCGAAATCGTCGGATTAGCTATGTTCGAAGACAGTGACAACAACACGCATGGGGAGCCGAGGGGAACGGTGGGGTGCTCGCGGGAGCGCGCACGCGGGAGAGCGTGCGAACATCATATTGCGGTGAGTCCAAATCAGGAGTATTTTTAAGACCGCTGTCGTACGACGGCACATATGTTCAAGGCCATCGTGAGCGCCGCGACGCTCCGGGACGCGCTCGACTCCGTGAGCGTCCTCGTCGACGAGTGTAAGATTCGACTCAACGAGGAGAGTCTCTCCATCCGCGCTGTCGACCCCGCGAACGTCGGCATGGTGGACCTCACGCTCGACGCGGCGGCGTTCGAATCCTACGAAGCCGACGGCGGCGTCATCGGCGTCAACCTCTCGCGCCTCGAAGAGGTCGCCGGTATGGCGGGCTCGGGCGACCTCATCCACCTCACGCTCGACGAGGAGACCCGCAAGCTCAACATCCGCATCGACGGGCTATCGTACACGCTCGCGCTCATCGACCCCGACTCGATTCGCCAGGAACCCGACATTCCGGACCTCGACCTCGCCGCGAACATCGTCCTCGAAGGGACGCACCTCGACCGCGGTATCAAGGGTGCCGACATGGTCTCCGACCACATCCGCCTCCGCGTCGACGGCGCCGAAGAGACGTTCCACATCGAGGCCGAAGGCGACACCGACGACGTGGACCTGTCGCTTCCCCCCGCGGACCTCATCAGCATCGAGGCCGGCGCGGCCGACTCGCTGTTCTCGCTCGACTACCTCAAGGACATGAACAAGGCGATTCCGACCGACGCCGAGGTCACCGTCGAACTCGGCGAGGAGTTCCCGGTCAAGCTTCACTACCAGATCGCAGAGGGGATGGGCACCATCACGTACATGCTCGCCCCGCGCATCCAGAGCGACTGAGCGGACGTTTCGGCATCGCGTCGTTTCCCGATTTCCCGACCACCCGAGCCGTCCCACTCGTTTCTCTCGATTCTCACCCGCCAGCGTCGGCGTCGTCCGCGCCGTCCCGACACCAAAACGGCAGTCGAACCGTCGCCGTCGTGCCGGTGTCGGCGTGACTCGCCGACTCGTCTGTCGCGTCCCCGTCACCTCCGTCCGACTCGTCCCGTCCGTCTCTCACGTCGAAGGTGAGTTCGCCGCCGAGCGCGTCGACCGTCCACCGGACCGCCCAGAGCCCGAGCCCGCTACCGTGTTGGAGCGGCGACTCGCCGCCGGCCTCGACCACGGAGCGCTCGTAGTCGGGGACGCCCGGGCCGTCGTCCTCGACGACGACGACGAGGTCGGCGTCGACCGCGCGGACCGACACGCCGACCGTCGGGTCGTCGCCGCCGTGTTCGAGCGCGTTCTCGACGAGTTCGTCGACGAGGAGCTTCGCCGCGGACTCGCTTCCGGAGACGGGAAGCGACTCGGGGGCGGCCACGTCGACCGACCCGGCGTCGAACGCCGCTCGGAGCTCTGCGACCCGGTCGCGGGCCGTCGCGGCGACGTCGAAGCGACTTCCATCGTCGATACCGGCCATGACGCGCTCGACGGTCCGAGCCTTCTCGCCGAGTGAGAGGAGCTTGTTCGACCGGGTGCGTATCGTGTCGGTGGGGCCGTGTTGGTCCGGCGGAAGCCGCTCTGCGAGGATGTCGGCGTAGCCGATGACGACGGTCATGTCGTTTCTGAGGTTGTGCCGGAGGACGCGGTTGAGCACTTCGAGGCGCTGGCGACGGCGGACCCGCCCCGTCACGTCGGAGACGGTGACGGTCCGACCGAGGCGGCGGCCGTGCTGGTCGGTGACCGGCGAGAGCGTCACCTCGTAGGTCCGGCGGCGGCGGTCGACCGTCACGTCCACGAGCTGTCGGTCCTCGTCGAGGTCGACGCCCGGAAGCACCGACGACAGCGAGTCGAGCGCCGAGTCCGGATGGACGTCGAGGAGCGACGAGGCGGCCTCGTTGGCGTCGACGACGCGGTGCTCGCGGTCGAGGACGAGAATGCCGACGGCCACGTCGTCGATTGCGGCGCGGCGGCCGAGTCGTCCCGCCGCCGGGGAGAGGCCGAACAGCTGGAATCGATAGAGCGCGTGGCCGAACGTCGCGCCCGTCACGGCGAGCGCGATGGGCGTGAAGTTCACCATCTGAAGCGGGCCGATGCCGAAGGTGTGGGCGACGTGGGCGACCGTCGGCGCAATCGAGCCGACAGCGAGCGTGACCGCCTGCTCGCGGTAGTGCGAGAGCCGCTCGACGAGCATCTCGATGACGAGGACCAACCCGGTGCCGATGATGACGTAGCCGTACACCGCGTGGAGATAGTACCAGAGGTTCGGGTCGAACCGCACCGTGGCCGCACCGAACACCGGGTCGATATGGTAGTTGGTCCACAGCAAGCCGTGGCTCGGGTTCGTGGCGACCGCGACGACGGTGATGGCCGGAAACACGAGGACCGCGGCGACGAGCCGCCGCGAGAGGAGTTCGCCCCGCCCCGTGTAGGAAAGCGAGAACGCGAACCACGCGGGCGCGATGACGGCCTGTGCGATATCGATGGGGAGTTGGAACCAGACCCGGAGTTCGGGGTCGAACACCGTGAGCGCGACGCCGTAGGAGCCGGCCCAGAGCGCCGCCGAAAACAGGAGGACCGAAAGCGACTTCGAGCCGGGTTCGGTGCCCTCGCGCCAAGCGACGGCCGCGATGGAGACGGAGACGAGCGCCGCGACGAAACAGAGGACGACCAACGGCGAGACGGCGACGACCGAAGGCACGGGTAGACCTCAGACTCAGCGCTCCTAACACTTGCGGGCCGCGACGAGCTTCGAGCGGTGACCGTTCCGTGTCACGGCCGCGGCAGTCAGGGCGCTTCCGCCCGCGAGCGGCGCGCCACGGCCGCGAGGACGTAGACCACGGGGATGATGAGCACGGCCCCGACGACGAACGGCGACCAGTACGCGAGGACGTACAGCGCCGCCATCGACGGCGGGCCGAGCGTCCGGCCGAGGCTCCCCGCGCCCTGCGTGACGCCGAAGGCGTTGCCCTGCTGGTCGGCCGACGCCGACGTGGAGACGAGCGTCGACAGCGAGACGTTCAGCGTCCCGTTGCCGAACGACAGGAGCGCCCCGACGAGGAGGAGCGCCACGAGTTCGCGGGTGAGCCACGGCGGCCCGCCGACAGCGGGGAGAAACGCCCCGATGTCGGGCGAAAACGGGAGCAACGCGAGCGAGACAAGGAGTCCGACCGCGCCGACGACCGCCAGTTTCGCCTCCGAGTACCGCCGGGCGAGTCGGCCGACGACGACCCCCTGATTCAGCGTGCCGAGCAGGCCGATGTACGTCAGAAACAGCGCCGTTTCGGTCTCGCCGTAGCCGTACACGTCGGCGGCGAAGGGGATGAACATGACCTGAATCCCCGAGAAGGCGACCGAGACGACGAAAAAGGAGACGACGAGTCCCCGGAGGCCGTCGTCGGCGAGGGCGGCGCGGAACTGCGAGACGAGCGTCGTCGCGGGCGTACCGGCGGGCGCGCGGGTCCGCTCGGGTTCGCGCAGGAAGACGGACGCGAAGCCGAGGCTCACGAGGCTCAGCGCCGCCGCGGTGAAACTCGGTAGTGAAAAGCGCGTCGCGGGCACGAACGGCGGGAACAGGTCGCGGGCGAGCGCGACCACCGGGTCGGAGGCCATCAGGCCGCCGATGGCCGGGCCGAAGATGAACCCGAGGCTGAACGACGCGCCGACGAGGCCGAGCGCGCCGGCCCGACGCGCCGGCGGCGTGATGTCGGCGATGTACGCCTGCGCCGTGGCGATGTTGCCGCCCATCGCGCCCGCGAGCATCCGCGAGGCGAACAGGGTCGCCACCGCGAGCACGGTCCCGAACAACAGGTCGATTTCGCCGGCGACGCCGAAGACGGTCCACGCGAGGACGCTCCCGACGAGCGACAGCATGATGACCGGCCGGCGGCCCCGCCGGTCGGAGATGCGACCGAGGACGGGCGCAAAGAGGAACTGCATGAGCGAGTACGACGCCGCCAAGAACCCGATGTACACGTCGCTGATGCCGAAGCTCCGAACGTAGAACGGCAGGATGGGGATGACGACGCCGAAGCCGAGGAGGTCGATGAAGACGACGGCGATGACGACCGCGAGGGCGCGTCGCGTCCCTCGGGTCTCCTCGGGAATCTCGGCGTCGGAAGCAACGGCGGTCTCGGGGGCACTCACGACACCACAGACGCGAGAGAAGCGCCTAACAGTTACGCCGAGCGGGTCGGAAACTGGAAGCGACTCGAAGGGACAACCGGGTCGAAGCGAGAACGGAACGGGTCGGGCCTCAGGAGCGGTAGCGGTCGATGACGCGCTTGGCCGAGACGGCCTTTTCCTTCCAGCCGTAGCCCGCGTCGTAGACGTGGCGCTTCTTCTCGACGAGTTCGGCGGGCGTCGCCTCCTCGAAGCCGCCGCGGTTCCACGCGCCGGTGTCCCGGAGCCAGTTGACGACGTTCTCGCGCGTCTCGGGCCACGACAGGCCGACCATCTCGTACCACGCTATCATGGCGAAGACGGCGTTGTCGTGACAGCCGGGGACGCTCCCGTACTGGTGGAGCGTCCGCATCGGCTCCCGGGTCGGCTCGGACACCTCCTCTCTGAACTCCTCGGCGGTGAGGAGCCGGAGGACGCCCGAGTTCGCTTCCGACACCCGCTCGTCGCGCTTGAGTCGGCGGAGCGCGGCCTGCTGGAGCGGCCCCCACTCGCCCGGCGCTTCGCGGCGGAGCGTCTCCTCGTCGCACGGGCCGCCCGTGAGAACGGAGACGACGTCGACGTAGGCGCGCTCGACTTCGACCCACGGCGTCCCCTCGAAGCGACAGTCGGCGTCGTGGAGACTGGTCGTGGCGCGGCAGTCCGGACACGGGTAGTCGAAGTGCGGCACGTGAGAGCCTGAGGAAGTGGTCCGTAATAGGTTGTGTGATGCGCCGTCGCCGTCGGTCGCCCCCTACCGCGAGAACCGACCGCACGACCCACGGTCGCCACCGCCGAATCCGTCGCGTTTATCGGTGGGCACCCGGAACGTGGCGGTATGCGGATGCGCCCGCTCCACGCCCGATACCCGTTTTTCGCCGCGGCCAGAGAGGCGGTCGAATCGGCCGACGTCGCCATCGCGACGCTCGTCGCCGAGGACGCCCCGGCCGTCGAGCGTGGCGTCGACCGCGTCGAACGCGCCCTCATGGAGGGCACAGTCGAGCCCGACCCCGACGAGGCCTACGCGTGGGAGACCCAGACGGAACTGCTTTCGTACCCCATCTCGCGCATCATCGTCTCGCTCGTCGAGACGCCCGCGGCGGTGGACAAGTACGCCCGCGCCGAGGCCGACACGGCCTACGAGCGCATGCTCGCCGACTTCGACGCCGGCGACGACGACGTCCACGGCGAGGCCCGCGCGAGCCTCGACGACTTCCTCCGCGAGTTCGACCTCGAAGACGCGGTGCGGGCCGAGTCGAACCGGAACCGGAACAGCCGCCGCGCGCCCGACCACTACTGGGTCGACGTTGGGCCGTACCTGACCTACTCCGACACCGACTGGGACGCGGAGTGGCGGCTCGTCAACCGCTCGCTGGCCGACGGCGCGGTCCGCGTCACCCGCGAGGAGCTCTCGGAACTGCTCCGCGAGGCGGTCCGCCGCCGGGTCGCCGAGGGGCTTCCCTTCGCCGTCCGCGGGAGCGACGCCGGCGACCGACTCGCCGACGCGCTCAAACCCCACGTCGAGCGCCTGCGGAACCTGCTTTCGGACCGCGGCGCGGTCAACGTCGTCTACGTCGACGCGGTCGACCCCGACCACTTCCCGCCCTGCGTCGAGGCGCTGTTGGCGCGGGCGCAGGACGGCGAGTCGCTCCCGAACGAGGCGGCGTTCGCGCTCGCGGCGTTCCTCGTCGGCGTCGGCCTCGAACCCGAGGCAGTCGGCGGCGTCGTCGGCGACGCGAACGCCGAGGAGCTCACAAAGCGGGCGACCGTCCTCGCGGACTCAAGCGGGTCGCAGTACGCGCCGCCGACCTGCGAGACGATGCAGGCGTACGACCTCTGTGTGAACCGCGACGAGCGCTGTGACACCATCAAGCACCCGATGAACTACTTCGAGACGGCGACGGCCGACACCGACGCGGCCGCCGCGGACGAAGCCGCCGACTGACGAGGGGTGCGAAGAGCGTTTCTGCGGGCCGTCAGGGGACCGCCGAGCGTCGCCGCGACGCGTCGAGCCCCCACGACGGCGACCGCGTCACCGAAACCGACCGGCCGGGTTAGGAAGAACGCGACAGCCAAACGCCGATACCAGCCATCACGAGGACGAACGCCGTGATAGCGCCGACGAGTGCGAACCCGCCGGTGGAGACGAGTCCACTCTGGTTGTAGGTCGCACCGATGCCGACGAGGAGCGCGACAAACACCCCGACTGCGACGATGGAGACGGCAATCTTCCGCCGCATCTCCGCTTCGATAGCCATGCGACGACGTATCCGCGGCCGTTCTAAAAGGTCTTCGATGGGCGGATGCCCGACGAGAGCCACTCACGCGCCCGATTTTCCACGCGGAACGAGGGTTTAGGTCGTTCGGGAACCGACACTCAGGTGACGGAAACCGACCCCGAACGGACGCTCGGAGGGTCGGACTCCCGCACCACCATGACGCACATCGCACACACACCCGCGTCGACTCGCCGCTCGGTGCGCCGCAAGACCACGCTCCCGTCCGACGGACTGGTCGGGCGCGCCCGCCGCGCCCGCGTCGAACCGATGGCCGTCCGGCCGCTCCGCGACGGTCGCTACGTCGTCGAAACCGACGGCGGCACCTACGTCGTCGACGTGGAGGCGCGCACCTGCACCTGCCCCGACAACGCCATCCGGCGCGCCCGCTGTAAGCACCTCCGCCGGGTCGCCATCGAAATCACCCGCGGCGAGGTCCCGCCGCCGGGCCGCCGGAGCGCCACCTGCGCCGTCTGCGGCGACGAGACGTTCGTCCCGATGGACGCGACGGGCCCACAGCTCTGTCCCGACCACGAACACCGCGCCGGCGACCTCGTCCACGACCGCGAGAGCGGGAGCCTCCTCGTCGTCACGCGGGCGCTCGGCACCCGCGCCGACGAGACGCCGACCGAGACGGGACGCCTCGTCTCGGCGTACGAGAGCAATCGCGACTACGGCGACCACGAACCGGCCTTCGAGGCCGTGTATCTGGACTCACTGCCGGTGAACGCCGGCCTCGCCGACCTCGGCGAACTGCACGTCTATCGGTTCCCCGCCTCGCGGCTCAGCCGCGTCGAACGCGGCTTCGTCGGCGCTCGCACGCTCGGCGGACGACTCGCTCGGGCGTGAGCGGAGAACAGCGGAGCCGAGAACGAGACGCCGCGCCGCGGCCTCAGTCGCCGCCGAGTCTGGTCTGGGTCGGGCCGCCGGTAAAGGACTCGAAGTCCTCGCCCTCCGCCAGCGCCGTCTCCTTTTTGACGCGGTAGTTCCCGCCGTCTGTCACGTAGAGGTCGCCGGGGTGGAAGAAGTACCAGTCCTCGCGGTCGAATCGGACGGCGATGCGGGCCTTCGCGCCGAAGTTCCGCGAGAAGTAGACGAGCGCTTCGACCTCCTCGCCGCTCAGGTAGATGGGCCGACCGCTGGAGGCCTTCGCCTCGATGGCGTAGAAGATTTCGCCGTTGCCCGCGAGCACGTCGGGGAGTTCGCGCGTCGTCGCGCTCCCGGAGGCGGGCGCGCGCATGACCGCGAACCCGGCCTCGTCGAGAGCGTTGACGAGTTCGCGCTCGCGTCGGTCTCCCTTTCTGTTCGAAGACATGCTCATACGTCAGTAAGTCGCTGTGATAAAATAGGCGGAGCAGTCCGCCAGTAGAGCGTTCGACTGCGGTTCAAACCAGATGAGATATACCGTTTCGACCTACAAATTCCGACACAGTAGGTAGACTGGTCCTGATGAGCGAAACACTGTACATTTTTGTCGACGAAAGCGGGCAGTACGCGCAGGGGAGCCATTACGTTGTGGCAGGGTGTTGGTGTGTTTCCAGTAGTCGACCGGGTAACGTGTTCCAAAATGCGGTGAGCCAGTTAGTTGAATCGCTTACGACCAGTTACGGATACGGTGGCACAGTTAATGAACTCAAAGGGACAAGTCTACCAACCGAACATCTTGGAGAGCTTTTGCGGAACTTAGAACAGTACAGTTATAACGATGGGACAGTCGGCCATGACGGAACGACATGGAATCACGCACGACCGTTTGCTTGTACGTATCATCATCTTAATCCGACTGTCGGAACCGAATTGCTAGCTGATTATCTCCCGAGACCTGACGCTCCGCAAGCGCTACAAACGCTTGCACTTGCAAAAATCCTCAACCCGCTCCACCATCGCGCACGAATCGACCTCAGCGATATCGACACGATACGCTTAGTCCCTGACGCGGAAGTGTGGAATACGCCCGCCTCACGAGTATCGTCTGCACTGCAACAGCATGGTCAACTAGAGATTCCGGATATCGAAGTTAACACGAGAGACAGCGCCAAAACACCCGGAATACAAGTCTCAGATATGATGGCATACAGCCTGCGAACAAACTATAAGAGCGGAAACTGCCAGAGTGCGGAGAGGTTTCTCTCCGAGGCACTGTCTAGTTAACCTCCTGAGCTGGCGGTCGTCCGTCGAGCGATTGATGCGGTCGCTGAAAGTTATAGTAATGAACGAACACTGCAAGCCACCG
>Ga0207720_100252_pt1 | contig 44733 bp, 37 predicted proteins | sample A23P2SouthBayCA_2_FD_187751 | JGI IMG/M metagenome (GOLD analysis project Ga0207720, IMG submission 187751) | Aerobic enrichment media microbial communities from Eden Landing Ponds, California, USA - A23 E3 (2) (SPAdes) | ecosystem: Environmental > Aquatic > Marine > Unclassified | place... | reverse complement strand
CCCGCTCGCGGACGCTGCGCCGGATATCCTCTTGGCTCGCGGCTCTCGCCGCTCGCCTCGTCGAGACGCTCACTTCCTTCGCGTCTCGCACCGCTCGGATAGTGCCGACGCAGCGCCTCCGTTCGCTTCGCTCACCGCGACCGGCCTCACGGCTTCGCCGAAGGACTCGCTCCGCTCGGCCTTCGAGCCCTCACTCGCGTCGCTCGTGAGGACGCCGTTCGGCTCCGAGGCCCCCTTCCAGTCGGCCTCGCGTGCCTCGCCCTTTCAGTCCACCAGGGACAACATTGCACCGCACGGCACCGCGGACGGCCACACGCCTCCCCAGCCGATTCGCTCCGCTGCTCGCGGCTCACTTCGTTCGCCGCTCGCATCGAGACTCTCCCTGCGGTCGAGTCTCGCGTCGCTCATCCCTCGCACGGCTCCGTCTCGTGACCTCACTATCGTTCGGTACACTCACGGTTCCCTTCGGTCACCGTTCGTATCGAGGCTCTCACTCCGTTCACGGCTCACTTCGTTCGCCGCTCACATCGAGGCCTCCCTTCGGTCGGCCTCGCACCGTTCGAGCCTCGCACCCCTCGACGGCGCGCGCCACCACAGTTGTCCGTCACGCCATCTCGGCCACGCCGCCCCCGTACCGCAGGTCGCCCTCGACGGCGAGCTTTTCGAGGTGCGCGCACACCGTGGCCTCGGCGAGGTCACGCACGCCAGTCAGATCCTTCTCGTAGGCAACGTCACAGATTTCTGCGACGGTGTACGCGCCCGCTTCGACCGCCGCGCGGACCCGCCGCTCGCGGTCGAGTCGGCGGGCGATCAGCCGCGCCAGCGTCTCGCGAACCGCTGTGCCTCCGATCGCTGGACCGTGCCCGGGACAGAGCCGGTCGGGAGCGAGCGCGTGGACGCGCCGGAGCGAGGTGAGATAGGCGCGCATGTCCCCCTCGGGCGCGGCGACGGCGACGCTTCCGTCGCTCACAGCCAGATCGCCACAGCACAGGGCTCCGCCGGCCGCGAAGGCCACGTGTTCGGGCGCGTGACCGGGCGCGTCGACGACACGGACTGCGCCCGATCCGGTCGGAATCGTTGCCCCCGCCGCGAACGTTCGGTCCGGGTCGATACCGGTCGCAGCGGCGAACGCATCGGCGCGACCCGTGCGCGCCCAGAGCGTCGCATCGTGGCGCTCGGCGTAGCGCGCGACGCGTCCGACGTGGTCGGGGTGGTGGTGGGTCACCGCGACGCCCCCGACGCGGCGCTCGGCTGCGAGGGCGTCCAGTCGCTCCGTGACACCGGCGGGGTCGACCAGCAGGGCCGGAGCGGTCCCGACGACCCAGGCGTTGGTCTGGTCCGTCGGCGCGCGCGTCTCGACCGGGACGCTGACTCGCGTGACCTCCATCGACCGACACCACGCTGCCGACGCACCTGTTGGTTTCGGCCCGCGGAGCGATTTCGGCCCGCAGGGTCGACAGGCCTATGCGCGCGGCGAAGTGACCCGCACACGATGCGCGAGGCACACCCGGTCGAGCGGGCCGTCGGGATGGAGTACTACGTCAGCGACGCCGACGGCACCGGCGGGCGCCTGCGCCACAACCCCGAGGACTTCCGCGTCCAGGAACTCGAAGCCTTCGACCACGGACCGCTCGACGCCGACCCGGGAGGGTACCCGCACGTGCTCGCTCGCGCCACCCTCCGCGGGTGGGACACCAACGACTTCGCGAGCGAACTCTCGGACCGACTCGGCATCTCCCGCGAGCGCGTCTCCTGGGCGGGCACGAAGGACAAACACGCCGTCACCACACAACTGTTCTCCGTCGCGAAGGTCGACCCCGCCGACTTCCGCGCCGTCGCGGTCGACGACGCCGATATCGAACTCCTGGGCCGGACCGGGCGACCGATCCTGTTCGGCGACCTCGCCGGCAACCGATTCGAGATCACCGTCAAGGATATCGACGCGCCCGCGGCGGCCGCCGCGGTCACCGCCGAGTTGCGAGCGTTCGCGACCGGCGACGACAGTGCGGAATCCGGGAACGCGGACCTCGGCGACGAGAGCGGCGATTCGACCGGGAACGACGGGGCGACGACCGTCGGCGTCCCCAACTACTTCGGCCAGCAGCGGTTCGGGAGCGAGCGACCGGTCACTCACGAGGTCGGCCTCGAAATCGTCCGCGGGAACTGGAAAGGGGCCGTCCTCGCCTACGTCGGGAACCCCCACGAGCGCGAGCGCGAGTCCACCCGCGAGGCCCGCGCGTACGCCGAGGAGACCGAGGACTGGGCGGGCGCGCTGGAGCGACTCCCCCGACGACTGGGTTACGAGCGGTCGATGTGTCACCGCCTCGTGGAGCGTGGCCCCGACCTCGAAGCGGCCGATTTCCGCGCCGCACTCGAAGCGGTGCCCGCGAACCTCCAGCGACTGTTCGTCAACGCCGCCCAGTCGTTCGTCTTCAATCGGGTCCTCTCGGCGCGACTGGAACGGGGCCTCCCCTTTCACGAACCCGTCGCGGGGGACGTGGTCTGTTTCGCCGACTCGGAAGCGCCCGGATCGATCGCGCTCCCGGACCCCGACCGCACCCAGCGCGTCACCGAGTCGCGACTGCGTACGGTCAAGCGCCACTGCGAGCGCGGACGGGCGTTCGTCACCGCGCCGCTCGTCGGTACCGAGACCGACCTCGCGGACGGGAAACCGGGGGAGATCGAGCGGGCAGTCCTCGGCGACCTGGACCTCGAACCGACGGATTTCGACCTCCCCGGGGAGTTCGACTCGACGGGAACCCGGCGGGCGATACTCCTGCGGACCGACCTGGGCGTGCAGCGACCGCAAGACGCGGACGGCGACGCGCTTGCGTTCGACTTCGCGCTGCCGAAGGGGAGTTACGCGACGGTCGTCCTCCGGGAGTACCTCAAGACCGATCCCGGCGACCTCTGAGAGGCGCATGGAGTGGCTCGACTGCGAGTGACCCGCGAAGCTGTTAGACGGTGAATACCCACCCCTGACAGTGATCGGTACAGGCCAGCGGCTGAGCGATTGCGGTACGGTGGCGCGCGCCGTCACGGCCGTGAGCGCAGTTCGCGCGAGCGGCCACGACGGCGCCGTGCGAGCGAATCGGCTGGGGAGGCGTGTGGCTGTTCGCGGTGTGGTCACGGTCCTGGTGGATCGAAAGGGCGAGGACCGGTGGCGGTCGTCTGAGTGCGGCCCTATCCGAGGGAGTGAAGCGACCGAGGATATCCCGCTCAGCGGCCGCCAGCGGTCTGAGGGCTTTCGGTGCTCACCGATCGAGACGCTGTAACCAAGCCGAGTTCCTTTCACACTACCTAGTCTAGAAACACCTGACACACCCACACCCGAACTGAACAGTCAATCGAGATGCCGATCACGCTCGCGATGCTCGCCGTGTTGTTCCCCGAACTCAGAGGTGCGCCCGAGGCGGAATTTGAACCCGACTGCGAGACGTTCGTGCTCGCTCACTGCGTTCGCTGCGCGCGACTGATAGGGTTCAAATCCCTTCTATAGCGATTCGTCGCCGTCACGCTCGCTCGTCGCTGGCGCTCCTCGCTCGGTGATCGGCGACAGAATACGCCCGAGGCGGGATTTGAACCCGCGTCACGACCGTGACAGGGTCGTATGATGGGCCACTACACCACCCGGGCTTCACTCCCTCTACCGGGATGACACTCAAAAGGCTTTCCAGACGGTCGGACCGTGGCACACCGACTCACGGACCCGAACTACTATGTGTACGGTTGGCGTATCAGGTGGTACTGACGCCCCGTTTTCCGGGGCAACGCCAGCCCGGGGCGGCCGGGCCGAGTAGCCGTAGCCGACGGACTTGGTAAGCGTTTTACGTCTCGGGCTTATAGGCGCCTGTAGTATCTCGTGACACCAACTTCTCATACCGCCCAGACCCACACATGGTAGACGTAAGCCAACACGAACTCGTTCCGGACCACACTGTCCTCGATAGCGACACTATCGAGGGCGTGCTCGAGGAGTACAAGATCAAAAAGACGGATCTGCCGAAGATCAAGCGCACCGACCCGGCACTGCGTGACCTCGACGCCGACGTCCAGACTGGCGACGTCGTCAAGGTCACCCGGGACTCGCGAACGACCGACCGGGCAGTCGTATACCGACTCGTCGTGGAATAACATGAATACACAGGACAGACGCGCGATATCGCGTGAGTATTTCTCGAGGGAACGACTCGCAGAACACCACTTCCGCTCGTTCAACGCCTTCCTGGATCGGGGCATGCAGGAAGTCGTCGACGAGAAGGAGACCATCGACACGGACATCGGCGACAAGGAGGGCGAGGAGCCCGTCTACGTCGAACTCGGTGACGTGCGCGTGGTCACGCCCCGCGTCCGCGAGGCCGACGGGAGCGAGGAACTGCTCTACCCCCAGGAAGCACGGCTCCGCAACATCACCTACGCCGCACCCGTCTTCATGGAGATGGCGATCATCACGGGTGGCGAGGAAGAGGAAGAACGGGTCGTCGACCAGACCGAGACCAAGATCGGCCGCATGCCGATCATGGTCGGGTCGAACAAGTGCAACATCGCGGGCTTCTCCCAGGAGGAACTCATCGACATCGGCGAGGACCCCGCCGATCCGGGTGGGTACTTCTGTGTCAACGGCTCCGAGCGCGTGCTGATGACCAGCGAGGACCTCGCACCCAACAAGATCCTCGCGGAGACCGACACGAAGTACGGCGACACCATCGAAGTCGCGAAGACGTTCTCCCAGCGCCGGGGCTACCGCGCGCTGGTGCTGGTCGAGCGGACCCGCGACGGCCTGCTCGAAGTTTCGTTCCCCTCGGTGTCGGGCTCTATCAACTTCGTGACGCTCATTCGGGCGCTGGGGCTGGAATCCGACGAGGAGATCGTCCACCGCGTCTCCGAGGACCCGGAGATCGTGAAGTTCATGCTCGAGAACCTGGAGGCCGCCGACGTCCAGACGACCGAGGAGGCCATCGAGACGCTCGGGAAACGCGTCGCCTCGGGCCAGGGCAAGAACTACCAGCTCAAGCGGGCCAACTACGTCATCGACCGCTATCTCCTCCCGCACCTCCACGAGGAGGGCGTCGAGGAAGAGGACGTGCGCATCAACAAGGCCTACTATCTCTGTCGGATGGCCGAGGCGTGTTTCGAACTCGCGCTGGGCCGACGCGACGCCGACGACAAGGACCACTACGCCAACAAGCGCCTGAAGGTCAGCGGCGACCTGATGAAGGATCTGTTCCGGACGGCGCTGAACAAGCTCGCCCGCGACGTGAAATACCAGCTCGAACGGGCGAACATGCGCAACCGGCAACTGTCGGTGTCGACGGTCGTTCGGTCGGACGTGCTGACCGAGCGGCTCGAACATCCCATCGCGACGGGCAACTGGGTCGGCGGCCGCTCGGGCGTGAGCCAGCTCGTCGACCGGACGGACTACATGGGCGTTCTCTCTCACCTCCGCCGACTGCGCTCGCCGCTCAGTCGCTCCCAGCCACACTTCGAGGCGCGTGACCTGCACGCGACCCAGTGGGGTCGCATCTGTCCCTCCGAGACGCCGGAGGGGCCGAACTGCGGACTCGTGAAGAACTTCGCGCAGGCGATGGAGCTGTCACAGAACGTCGAGGACGAACAGATGCTGAAACAGGAACTGGCGTCGATGGGCGTCTCGGGCATCCCCGGGATCGAATCCATCGAGCAACAGCCAGCGGACGACTAACTCATGAGCCAGCAACGAGAAGCCAAAGTCTACGTCAACGGGAGCCTGGTCGGGACACACCCCGACCCGCATCAGCTCGCAGCACAGATCCGACAGGCGCGCCGGCGCGGCGACGTCAGCGAGATGGTCAACGTCTCGGTCAAGAATCGAACGCGGGAAGTCATCGTCAACGCCGACGCCGGGCGGGCGCGGCGCCCGCTGCTCGTCATCGAGGACGGCGAGCCGCTCGTCTCCGACGCCGAAGTCGAGGCCGTCAAGGAGGGCGAACTCGAGTTCGAGGACCTCGTCGACGCCGGATACGTCGAGTTCATCGACGCCGAGGAGGAAGAGGACATCTACGTCGCCGTCGACGAGACGGAACTCACCGAGGACCACACCCACCTCGAAGTCGACCCGCAGCTGATGTTCGGTATCGGCGCGGGGATGATCCCCTACCCCGAGCACAACGCCTCCCCCCGGATTACGATGGGGTCGGGGATGATCAAGCAGTCGCTCGGGCTGCCGAGCGCGAACTACCGGATCCGGCCGGACACGCGCCAGCACCTCCTGCATTACCCGCAGCTCTCGCTGGTGAAGACCCAGACGACCGAACAGATCGGCTACGACGAGCGCCCCGCCGCGCAGAACTTCGTCGTCGCCGTCATGTCCTACGAGGGGTTCAACATCGAGGACGCCCTCGTGATGAACAAGGGGTCGGTCGACCGCGCGCTGGCTCGCTCCCATTTCTTCCGCACCTACGAGGGCGAGGAACGCCGGTATCCGGGCGGCCAGGAGGACCACTTCGAAATCCCGGACGAGGAAGTTCGGGGTGCCCGCGGCGAGGAGGCGTACACCCACCTCGACGAGGACGGTCTGGTCAACCCCGAGACACAGGTCGACGAGAACGCCGTCCTGCTGGGCAAGACGTCACCGCCCCGATTCCTCGAGGAACCGGACGACATGGGCGGACTCTCGCCCCAGAAACGGCGTGAGACGAGCGTCACGATGCGCTCCGGTGAATCGGGCGTCGTCGACACCGTGACCCTGATGGAGGGCGAGGACGGCTCGAAGCTCTCGAAGGTCTCGGTGCGCGACGAGCGGATCCCCGAACTCGGGGACAAGTTCGCCAGTCGCCACGGCCAGAAGGGGGTCGTCGGCCACATCGCACCCCAGGAGGACATGCCCTTCACCGAGCAGGGCGTCGTCCCCGACCTGATCTTGAACCCGCACGCGCTGCCGTCGCGGATGACCGTCGGGCACATCCTCGAGATGATCGGCGGGAAGGTCGGCTCGCTCGAAGGACGGCGCGTCGACGGGACCGCCTTCACGGGCGAGGACGAGGAGGACCTCCGCGGGTCACTCGAAGAGCGCGGCTTCAAGTCCAGCGGGAAAGAGACGATGTACTCCGGGGTCACGGGCGAGAAGATCGAGGCCAAGATATTCGTCGGGACCATCTTCTACCAGAAGCTGTACCACATGGTCTCGAACAAGATCCACGCTCGCTCGCGCGGGCCGGTGCAGGTGCTGACCCGTCAACCGACCGAGGGGCGTGCCCGCGAGGGTGGCCTGCGCGTCGGCGAGATGGAACGCGACGTGCTCATCGGGCACGGCGCCGCGATGGCGCTGAAAGAGCGACTGCTCGACGAGTCCGACCGCGAGTTCATCAACATCTGTGCGAACTGCGGGATGGCGGCCGTCGAGAACGTCGAGCAACGCCGCGTTTACTGTCCGAACTGTGACGAGGAAACCGACATCCACGAGATCGAGATGAGCTACGCATTCAAGCTCCTGCTCGACGAGATGAAAGCGCTCGGCATCGCGCCGCGCATCGAACTGGAGGACGCCGTATAAATGAGCGCACAAGGAACACCACAGGAGATCGGTCAGATCAGCTTCGGGCTGATGGACCCCGAGGAGTACCGCGAGATGTCGGCCACGAAGGTCATCACGGCCGACACCTACGACGACGACGGCTTCCCGATCGACATGGGACTGATGGACCCGCGGCTGGGCGTCATCGACCCCGGACTGGAGTGCAAGACCTGCGGCAAACACTCCGGGTCCTGTAACGGCCACTTCGGCCACATCGAACTCGCCGCGCCGGTCATCCACGTCGGCTTCGCGAAACTCATCCGCCGCCTGCTTCGGGGGACCTGCCGGGAGTGTTCGCGGCTGACCCCCGTCGACGGCCGCCGGGTCGCCGACGCCGCGGACCGCGCCGAGGAGCGAATGCGGGAGTACCGCGAACAGCTCAGCCGCGCCGAGGAACTCAACGAGGACCCCAGCGACGTGCTCAAATCGGCCATCCGCGAGTGTCGCAAGGTCGATTACTGTCCTCACTGCGGCGCCAAGCAGTTCGACATCAAACACGAGAAGCCGACGACCTACTACGAGATCATCGAGGTGCCTCACTCGGAGATCGAAAAGCGCCTCGAGTGGGCGATGGACCCGCCGGAGGGCGACCCCGTCACACCCCAGGACGTCGCCGACGAACTCGAGGACGACGACTTCGACGCGGCACGGGTGCGCGAGCTCCTCTCGGGGACCTACCGCCCAGACCGCAACGACATCGACCGCCTGAAGAACCTCGGGCGGGCGCTGGGCCGGCTCAACGACCTCGACGAACTCGAAGTCGACGTGAGCTCCTCGGCCGACTACCTCGTCGAGGAGGACATGGACAAGCTGATGCCAAGCGATATCCGCGACTGGTTCGAGGATATTCCGGACGGTGACATCGAATCGATCGGCATCAACGCCGAGCATTCGCGGCCCGAATGGATGATCCTCACTGTCCTGCCGGTGCCGCCGGTCACCGCGCGACCGTCGATCACGCTGGACAACGGCCAGCGCTCCGAGGACGACCTTACCCACAAGCTGGTCGACATCATCCGCATCAACCAGCGGTTCATGGAAAATCGTGAGGCCGGTGCGCCCCAGCTTATCATCGAAGACCTCTGGGAACTTCTGCAGTACCACGTCACCACCTTCATGGACAACGAGATCAGCGGGACGCCGCCAGCCCGACACCGCTCGGGGCGGCCGCTGAAGACACTCTCCCAGCGTCTGAAGGGCAAGGAAGGCCGCTTCCGTGGGTCGCTGTCGGGCAAACGCGTGAACTTCTCCGCCCGGACCGTGATCTCCCCGGACCCGACGCTCTCGCTCAACGAGGTCGGCGTTCCCGACCGCGTGGCGACGGAGATGACACAGACGATGAACGTCAACGAGCGTAATCTGGGGGAAGCCCGCCGGTACGTCGCCAACGGGCCGGAGGAACACCCCGGTGCCAACTACGTCCGCCGCCACGACGGCCGCCGGCTCAAGGTCACCGAGAAAAACTGCGAGGAACTCGCCGAGAAGGTCGAACCCGGTTGGGAAGTCTCGCGACACCTCATCGACGGCGACATCGTCGTGTTCAACCGCCAGCCGTCGCTCCACCGGATGTCCATCATGGCCCACGAGGTGGTCGTGATGCCGTACAAGACGTTCCGGCTGAACACGACCGTTTGTCCGCCGTACAACGCCGACTTCGACGGCGACGAGATGAACATGCACGCCCTCCAGAACGAGGAAGCGAGGGCGGAAGCGCGCGTGCTGATGCGCGTCCAGGAGCAGATGCTCAGCCCGAAGATGGGCGAGAACATCATCGGCGCCATCCAGGACCACATCTCCGGCACGTACCTGCTGACCCACACGAACCCACATTTCAACGAGACGCAGGCACTCGACCTCCTTCGGGCGACGCGTATCGACGAACTGCCCGAGGCGGACGGCGAGACAGAGGGTGAGGCCTACTGGACCGGTCGCACCCTGTTCTCCGAGTTGCTCCCGGACGACCTGAACCTGCAGTTCATGTCCTCGGCCGGCGACACCGTCACCATCGAGGGCGGGCAGATGCTCGAGGGGACCATCGACGAGGACGCCGTCGGCGCCTTCGGCGGCGAAATCGTCGACTCCATCGCCAAGGAGTATTCGAAGACGCGAGCGCGCATCTTCATCAACGAGGTGTCGGCGCTCGCGATGCGTTCGATCATGCACTTCGGGTTCTCGATCGCTATCGACGACGAGTCCATCTCACCGGAGGCCGAAGAGCAGATCGACGAGTCGATCGGCAACGCCTACGAGCGCGTGCAGGAACTCATCGCGACCTACGAGGCGGGCGACCTCGAGTCGCTGCCCGGCCGCACCGTCGACGAGACCCTGGAGATGAAGATCATGTCCACGCTGGGCAAGGCTCGTGACACTGCCGGGGACATCGCCGAGGACCACTTCGGCGACGACAACCCGGCCGTGATCATGGCCGAGTCCGGGGCGCGTGGTTCGATGCTCAACCTCACCCAGATGGCCGGCTGTGTCGGTCAGCAGGCGGTCCGCGGCGAGCGGATCAACCGCGGCTACGAGGACCGCACGCTCTCACACTTCAAGCCCAACGACCTCTCGGCCGAGGCCCACGGCTTCGTCGAGGCCTCCTACCGTCAGGGACTCGGTCCCAAGGAGTTCTTCTTCCACGCGATGGGTGGCCGCGAAGGGCTGGTCGACACGGCGGTCCGGACCTCCAAGTCCGGCTATCTGCAGCGTCGGCTGATCAACGCCCTCTCCGAACTCGAGACGCAGTACGACGGCACCGTCCGGGACACCTCGGACAACATCGTCCAGTTCGAGTTCGGCGAGGACGGCACCTCGCCGGTCGAGGTCTCCTCCAGTCAGGAGGGGCCGACGGTCGATGTCGACGGTATCGTCGACCGCGTCGTCGACGCGGAGTTCGACTCGCCCGAGGCCAAAGAGGAGTTCCTCGGTCGCGAACCCGAGCCGACGAACCTCTCGGAACACGCCGACGAACTCTGGATGGACGCCGCAGGGGCCAATCCTTCCACCGGCGCGGAAACGGGGGACGACTGAGATGGCGGAGATCACCGAGAACGTCCGAGCCATCGTCGAGGACACGGAACTGCCCCGGCGGCTCAAAGAGGAAGTGTACGACTCGCTGCGCGAGCGCGGGGACCTGACCGTCGAACAGGTCGACGACATCGCCCGCGCTGTCGAGAGCAAGTACGTCGACACCCGCGTCGACCCGCTGGACCCCGTGGGGACCGTAAGTGCACAATCGATCGGTGAACCCGGGACCCAGATGACGATGAACACGTTCCACTACGCGGGCGTCGCGGAAATCGACGTCACTCAGGGCCTGCCGCGCCTGATCGAACTCGTCGACGCGCGGAAAGAGCCCGATACACCGTCCATGGAGGTCCACCTCGAAGACGAGTACGCGACCGACCGCGAGCGCGCTCACGAGGTCGTCTGGGCCATCGAGTCGACGAAGATCCTCCAGCTCGGTGACGTGTCGACGAACGTCGCGGACATGCTCGTCCAGGTCGACCTGAACGAGGACACCCTCGCCGAGCGGTGGCCGACCGAGGACAGCCTCGAGACGGTCGTCGAGGACATCGCCGCGACTATCGAGTCGAAACTGGGCGTCGAGGTCCAGACTCCGGCGCCGACAGTCGTTCAGTTCGGCCCCGAAAAGCCCAGTTACCGCGACCTGCTCCAGCTGGTCGAGGAACTGCGCGACATCGTCTTCAAGGGCATCGAGGAGGTCAACCGCGTCGTCATTCGGAAAGAAGAACTCGAAGACGGCGAGGAGTTCGTCCTCTACACCGAGGGGTCGGCCCTGGGCGACGTGCTCGACCTGGAGGGCGTGGACGCCTCGCGGACGACGTGTAACAACATCCACGAGATCCACCGCCAGCTTGGCATCGAGGCGGCCCGCGAGGCCATCATCGACGAGACGATGGACACGCTCGCCGAGCAGGGGCTCGACGAGGTGAACATCCGCCACCTGATGCTCGTCGCGGACATCATGACGAATCGCGGGACCATCGAGTCCATCGGCCGCCACGGTATCTCCGGCAACAAGGAGTCCGTGCTCGCTCGCGCCGCCTTCGAGGTGACGGTCAATCACCTCCTCGACGCGGCTATCCACGGCGAGATCGACGACCTGAACGGCGTCACGGAGAACGTCATCGTCGGCAAGCCGATCAAGCTCGGGACCGGCGACGTCGACCTGCGCATGACCGCGCGCGAGGACGACGAGACCGGCCGCGCGGACTGAGCCGTGACCGTCACGCTCTCGGACGAGGCCCGCCAGTACATCGCGGCCTTCGAGGACGAGACGGGCGCGACCGCCCGTGACTGCATCGTCGACGACGAGTTCGACAGGCTGGTCGTCCTCGTCGCGGCGGGCGAGATGGGACAGGCCATCGGCGCCGGCGGTCAGGCGATCCAGCGCGTCGAGGAGCAGGTCGGCCGCGAGGTCAAACTCGTCGAGGACGCGCCGACGGCCGCGGACTTCGTCGCGAACGCGCTCGCGCCGGCGGCCGTCTACAACGTCACGATAAGCGAAAACGACGACACCGTCGCCTACGCCGAGGTGGCCGACGAGGACCGCGGCGTCGCCATCGGGGCCGACGGCCGCAACATCGCGGCCGCGCGCCGACTGGCCGACCGACACGTCGACGTCGACGACGTCGAACTGACCTGATCGCTCGCTCTGTCTTTCCTGCGTCTTTCCCTCCGCCCATCCGGTTCGAACGTTCACCCACCCACTGCGATAACTGCAGCGTCGTTCGACGTGGAACCACCGCTCGCCTTTGGCCGGACGGATTCGGCACCGTGCGGATCGTCGGTCGTGTTGTACAGTTCATAGGCCCGGACGCCGAAGCGCTCTACCTCGCGGTGTGGAACCTCGTAGTACCAGGGGTCGAACGCCTCGCTGTCGATCACGAACCCGCCCTCGGCGAGTTCACTGGCCAGCGAGCGGCTACGGCTCTCGGAGAGATACCAGTTCGAGAAGACGAACCACACCCGGTCCCAGCCCGCGAGCAGCTCCGCGAACGTTCCGTTCCAGGTCGCGTTGGGCGGGACCGATCGGACGGTCACGCCGTCATCAGCGTAGTACTCGATGGGGCCGTCCACGAAGCCCGGGCTCGTGACGACGAGCACCTCGCCGCCGGTCTTCTCGTCGAATTCTCCCATCGCGCTCCGCCACTCCGGCTTCTGGGTCTCGTGGTAGATCGTCCCCATCGGCGCGACGGTACCGACGAGCAACAGGACGACGATGGCGGCGGGTGCGACGCGTCCGTAGTTGTCCCGGAGTTTCGTCACGCCGTAGCCGATCATGACGAAGAAGGCGAGCGAGGCACCGATGGTGTACTTGTGGCGGTAGATGGGGTCGAAGACGTACCCGAGGACGTAGGGCGTGACAATCGGGACGACGAGCCAGACGGCGAGCATGAGCGATCGGTCCGACGCCTCGAGTTCGATCTCGTCCACGTCGTCGTCGGGGTCGGCGTCGGGCCTGAACCGGAGTCCCGCCGCGATGGCGATGAGGATGGCGACCCAGACCAGCCAGCCGTGACCGGGCACGAGGAGGTCGTCGATGTTGTAGAAGAGGTACTGTCGGACGGTCCCGAACAGGTAAAACAGCGACGAGGCGGGGATCCAGTCGGTGTCGCCCTGGTCGACGATGGGGAGGCCAACGGCGTGGGCGACGAGGAGGACGAGCCACGGCGCCAGCAGGACGGCGACGACGGCCTGGGTTCCGACCCACCGGCGGAGCAACGGCGACTCGCGGACCATCGCGAACGGGTCCCGGAGCCGACGGCCGGTGTCGCGTCGTGCCTGCAGAGCCACGAAGACGTTCTGGGCGAGGATGAGGAAGACGGCGAAGGTGTGCGTGTAGCCGAGCAGGACCGTGGCGACGACGTACCGGGAGACGCTGGCCCGACTCGGCCCCTCGGCGAAGACCACGTCGACGTACCAGTAAAAGGAAAGCGCCGTCAGCATCGTCAGGAGCGTGTACATCCGCGCCTCCTGGCCGAGGTAGACGTGCATCGCCGAGACGGCGACGAGCGCGCTCGCGACCAGGCCGGGCAGGCGCCGGTCGAACAGTTTCACGGCGAGGAGATAGGTGACGAGGACGGTGACGAGGCCGAAGACGACGGACATGCTCCGCATGGCGACTCCGGTGGTGCCGAAGAGGTCGGTCCACCACCGGAGCAACAGGTAGTACAGCGGCGGATGCGGGTCCGACACCGGTTCGGTCAGGACGAGTTCGAGTGCGGAGTCGTATCTGGTGACTGCGAACTGATACGACGCGATCTCGTCGAGCCACAGCGATTCGGCGTCGATCCGGTACCACCGGAGCGCGGCGCCGGCGGCGACGATCACCCAGATACCGAGCGACGCGACGGTCGCGGACCGGACGTACCCGGACACGTCCCGTGCCTTCGGCGGGAACGCCCACACCCACGCAGCGACCCTGCGACCCACACCCTCGCCAGTCATGTTCTGCCGGATACATAACTCTCTCACAAGAAGTTACCGGTGTCGGACGGTATCGACTGACACGGATCTCTCGGGAACTCGCAGTCTCGGAACCCCGCGGCCGAACTGGGGGCCGCGCGAACTGGGGGTCGCGCGAACTGGGGGTCGCGGCCGAACCGGGGCCGTGCGAACTGGCGGTCGCGGCCGAACCGGGGCCGTGCGAACTGGCGGTCGCGGCCGAACTGGGATCCGCCGTCGAACCGGACCGTTCGAGCTGGGGTCCGTGCGAACCGGTCACAGGCGCGTTCGCGGCCGATTTCGGGACGGACGCGGGACGGCGCGGCGGATCGAAAGGGTGGGCTTAAGTGGCTCGGTCGGATACTGACGGGTACTATGGCGAACGGCAAATACGCCGCCCGGAAACTCAAGAAGGACCGCCAGAAACACCGGTGGTCCGACTCGGACTACGCGCGCCGCGAGCGCGGACTCAGCAAGGAGTCCGACCCGCTCGAGGGCGCGCCACAGGCCAGAGGTATCGTACTCGAAAAGATCGGCCGCGAGGCCAAACAGCCCAACTCCGCGATCCGGAAGTGCGTCCGCGTTCAGCTGATCAAAAACGGGAACGCAGTGACTGCCTTTCTCCCCGGCGACGGTGCCGTCTCTTTCATCGACGAACACGACGAGGTCACCATCGCGGGCATCGGGGGCGCGAAGGGTCGCGCGATGGGCGACCTCCCGGGTGTCAACTACAAGGTCGAGAAGGTAAACGGCGTCTCGCTCATCGAACTCGTGCGGGGCAACGCGGAAAAACCGGTTCGATAACATGTCCGAAGCAGAATCCACAGACGGCGCGAACGCACAACTCTTCGGTCAGTGGTCCGTCGACGACATGGAGTACCACGACCCCTCGACCGAGCGCTACATCACCGTGACGCCCATCGCCCACACGATGGGTCGCCACGCCGGCAAGCAGTTCCAGAAGTCGGAGATCAGCATCGTCGAGCGGCTGATCAACCGCCTGATGCAGACCGACGAGAACACCGGCGACAAGCAGAAGACGATGCGCATCACGCAGGACGCGTTCGAACTCGTCCACGAGCGGACCGACGAGAACCCGATCCAGGTGCTCGTCCACGCCGTCGAGAACAGCGCGCCACGCGAGGAGACCGTTCGCCTGAAATACGGCGGTATCTCGGTCCCGAAGGCCGTCGACGTCGCGCCTCAGCGCCGCGTCGACCAGGCCCTGAAGTTCCTGGCCGAGGGCGTCTACAGCGACTCGTTCAAGACGCCGACCGACGCCGACGAGGCGCTCGCGAGCCAGCTTATCGGCGCCGCAAACAACGACGTCTCCACTTACGCCGTCAACCAGAAAGAGGAGACCGAGCGCGTCGCGGCCGCCGCGCGGTAATCTCTCCGATTCTCTCTGTTTTTGCCCGCGAGTAGCGACGGCATTGGCCGGGCCGACCGCGTGATCGGTCGTGTCATTGGCTGGAGGTCGCAGATCTGTCTGCCTGCCGCTCTTTCGCCGCCGAAACGTTTGTATGCGAAGTTTGCATAGCATACGTATGGGAACGATCTCTGCACGGGTGCCGGACGACCTTGAGGCGGCGCTCGCGGAGTACGTCGAGTCGGAGAACCTCGACCGATCCACCGCAGTTCGAAAACTCCTCGCCGAAGGGATCGAGGAGTGGCGCCGGGAACGAGCACTCGACGCGCTCGACGCGGGCGAGGTGACGCTCTCGCGGGCGGCCGAACTGGCGGAGATGCCCGTCTGGGACTTCGCGGCGCTCGCGAAAGCACGGGACGTGTCCTGGGTCGGCCGCGAGGGCCTCGAAGACGACCTCGAATCGGTCTGATGTACGTCTTCGACGCGACGCCGCTGATCTCGCTCGCGTCGGCGGATCGGCTGGCCCTCGTGACGTCGCTCGACGGCCCCCGGTATATGCCCGAATCGGTCTACGACGAGGTCGTCACGGCGGGTCTCGACGATGGACACGCCGACGCTCGGCGGATCGAGCGGGCGGTCGAAAACGAGGTGTTCGCGGTCGAACCGGACCCCGATCCGGACGTGTCGCTCGTCGAACGCCTGTCGCGGGTCGACGCGCTGAGCGGGGCCGACGTGGCCGTCCTCGCGCTCGCCGGAGAACGGGGTGGGACTGCAATCATGGACGAAGCATACGGGCGAAGCGTCTCGGACGCCGAAGGCATCGCGACTCGGGGAACGGCGTACGTCGTGTTACACGCCCAGCGTCGGGGTGCGATCGGCCCCGAGGAATCGCGTGCGGCGATCGATGACCTCCTCGACGCCGGCTGGTACTGCGCGCCGGACCTGTACGCGCGGATACTGGAGAAAATCGAGGAGATCGATTGAGGGCGGGGTCGAGCGGTGCGGAGCGGGGTGGTCGAACGTCCGCGCGCCATCGGCGCGCGGTTCACGCGAGCGCGGAGCGCTCGCGCTTTTTGGTCCAGCTTTTTTCGCGAGGGTTCCCGCAGGGACGCGAAGCGGCCCGAGGAAACCCGCAGCGAAAAAAGGTGGTTAGAAAGTGTTCTGGACGAGTTCGAGCGTCTGCTCGCGGTCCTCCCAGGGGACGAACACCGACACCGAGGTCGCGGAGGTGATGACGTCGTAGAGGTGGATATGAGCGTCGGAGATGGGGTCGATAGTGCGCTTGACGACGCCAGGCTGGTTGGGGAGGTCGCTGCCGGTGACGCGGACGACGGCGATGTCGTCCTCGACGGTGACACTGGAGAGGGCGTCGCCCTCGACGACTTCCTCGTGGAGGAGCGCTTCGGCGTCTTCGGCGTCCGCGGCCTTGACGTAGAAAGTGATCGAGTCCATCCCCGAAGAGTTGGCGTCGATGTTGATGCCCTCGTCGCCGAGTGCGCCCGCGAGGTCCGAGAGGATGCCCGGGCTGTTGCGGATGGCGCGGCCGGCGACGGTCACGCAGGCCAGGCGGTCCTCCTGGAGGTCGATGAGATTCTGGAACTCGCCCTCGATGGAGGTGCCGCCGGTGAGCAGGTCGTCGTGCTGGTAGTGGACGACCCGGACGCCGAGGTCGGCGTTTTTGTAGGAGAGCGCGGAGGGGGCGACGACTTCGGCGCCGCGAAAGGAGAGCGAGCGGAGTTCGTCGACGGTGATCTCGCCGACGTTGCGGGCGCCTTCGACGACGCGGGGGTCGCCAGTCATGACGCCCTCGACGTCGGTGACGATGACGACTTCGTCGGCGTCCATGTACTTGCCGAGCATGACGGCGGTGGTGTCCGACCCGCCGCGGCCGAGCGTCGTGACGTTGCCCTGGTGGTCCTCGGCGAGGAAGCCGGTGATCACCGGGACGACGTGTTCGAGGCGCCCGGCGAGCGCGCTCGAGCGCTTCTGGGTCTCATCGATGTCGACCTCGCCGTACTCGTCGGTGATGATCGGCCAGTCGTCGACACCGGGTTCGAAGAACTCGGCGTCGATGCCCCGTGCTTCGAGCGCGCCCCGGAGCATCCGGACGGAGGTGCGCTCGCCCATGCTGACGATCTCGGCGCGGTCCTCGTCGGCGGCGTCGTAGGCGATGTCGTCGAGCAATTCGTCGGTCGTGTTGCCCATCGCGCTGGCGACGACGGCGACCTCGTGGCCGGCGTCGATGGCGGCGGCGATGGAGTCGGCCGCTCGCGTGACTCGCTCGCCGTTGCCGAGGCTGGTCCCGCCGAACTTGACTACGACGCGCATGCTATCACCCGGTGTGCGTGTCCGTGACTCATGGCTGGTGGCGTGGCGTTGCACCCCTCCCGGAATAACCCTGTCTATCTCGGGGCGTTCGGTCGTTCGGATTCGCGGTCGTCGGAACCGACGGGGACCGAAACGGACGTGCGGTCCACGACAACGGACGTGCGGCCCACGACAACGGACGTGCGGCCCACGACAACGGACGCGCGGTCCACGATATCGGGCATGCGGCCCGCAAGACTCATTTCGTTTGCAGGGAAGGTGTCGATATGAAACATCAATCGACGGATGAGACGACCGGCCCGGACGCGAGACGGGAGACCGGCCCGGACGCGGAGCGGCCGACAGACCGGTCCCACTCCGGGTCGGACGACCCGGTTCCGCCGCGGCGGTTCTCGCGTCGACGCCTCCTCGCGGCGGCCGCCGTCGGCGTGGCCGGCGTCGCGGGTTGTGCCGCGACCGACACGAGCGAGACGACCGACGAACCCGCCGATTCCGACGACGGAACCGGCGAGGGAAACGGTGACGGCAGTCCGTCGCCGGGGTCCGGGACCGAAACCGACGACGGGATCGAAGTCGGCCGCCCGCTGGCGTCGTGGGCGGGGTACGACCCCGACTGGGAGCCGCCCACCACCTCGCCGCTCGACGCCGACTTCGAGACGGAGGTGCTCGTCGAGAACCTCGAAATCCCGTGGGATCTCTCCTTCGCCCCCGACGGGTCGCTTTTCATCACCGAGCGGGTCGGTCGCGTCCGCCGGTTCAACGGGGACGATCTCGAGACGGTGGCCGAACCCGCCGGCGCCATCGACGCCGGGTCGCTCGATCCGGGGTCCGACGAGTCGGCCTGGCTCATCGAAGGCGGGGAAGGGGGGACGCTGGGGATCGCCGTCCACCCTGGGTTTCCGAACCCGCCGCACGTGTTCCTCTACTACACCTACCAGACCGACGACGGGCGGTTGAACACGGTCGAAGTCTACGACGTCGAGGCCGACGACCCCTCGGAGCCGGTCCGGACCGTCGTCGACGGCATCGCGGGCGGGACCTACCACAACGGCGGCCGCATCACGTTCGGTCCGCGAAACTATCTCTGGATCACCTGCGGCGACGGCCTCGATTTCTCCCACGCGCAGGACACGAGCGCGCTGGCGGGGAAGGTCCTCCGCGTGACGCCGGCGGGTGATCCGGCGTCCGGGAATCCGGACCTCGGTGACGACGCCGACCCGCGGATATTCACCTACGGCCACCGCAACCCGCAGGGGCTGGCGTGGCTCCCGGACGGGACGACCGTCGTGAGCGAACACGGTCCCGGCTTCGGTGGCGACGAGTTCAGTCGCCTCGAGGCGGGGGCGAACTACGGCTGGGACGCCGAGGAGACGCGGACCCGCAGGCGTACCGAATACCCCAGCAGTGATGTCCACAAGCCGCTGTACAACACGGCGAACACGAGTTTCGCACCCAGTGGCGCGCTCTTTTACACCGGCGACGCCGTCCCCGCGCTGACGGACCGCCTGCTCGTCGGCGGCCTCGCAAGCCAGCAACTGATCGTGACGACGCTCACCCCGTCCGGCGGCGACCTCCCGCCGGCCGACGAGGCTTACGAGCAAGTCGTCGGGGCGGACTGGTCGGACGACGCCTACGCCGCGACGGTCCACACGACGCTGAAAGACGAACTCGGCCGCATCCGCCACGTCGAGCAGAGCCCGGACGGCGAGATATACGCCTGTACCTCCAACCGCGACGGTCGCGCGAGCGATGGCTTCCCCCGGGAGACCGACGACGTTCTCGTCCGGATCACGCAGAACTGACTGTTCCGAGCCGCGGCAGGGTCAGCGAGACTGACCGTCCCGGTGTCGTCCCCCGCCGACGGCGTAAACCCGTGCGTATTTACCGGTTGACCGGCCACTGACGTTCATGACGCGGACCCACGAGTCGGTCGACCTGGTCGGCGACGATGCGACGCGGAACCTGGCGTTCGCCGCGCTCATCGCGGCGCTGACCGCGGCGCTCGCCCAGGTGTCGATACCGCTCCCGGGGTTGCCGGCACCGATTTCCTTCCAGATGTTCGGCGTCTACGTCGCGGGACTGCTGCTCGGGCCGCTCTGGGGCGGGCTGGCGATCACGCTGTACCTGCTGGTCGGCGCCGCGGGCGCACCGGTGTTCTCCAACGGCGGCGCCGGCCTCGCCTATCTGCTGGGGCCAAAGGGCGGGTATCTGGTCGGGTTCCTCCTCGCGGCGGTGCTGATCGGCGCGATAGTCCACCGGTCGGTCGAGCCGACCGCGCCGTCGTCGGTCCCGGTTCCGGTCCAGGCTGGCGCGCTGGTCGCGGGTCTGGCGCTCATCTACGCGACCGGCGTGCCCTGGCTCGCCTACACGACGGCCTACGACCTCTCCAGCGCGGCGACGGTCGGGATGCTCGTCTTCCTGCCCGGGGACCTGATCAAGATCGTCGCGGTCCTCGGACTCCTGGGTAGCGGGGCCCTCTCACGCGGTGAACCCGCGGCCGGTGCGTAGGCCATGATCGAGGTCACCGACCTGACACACCGCTACGGTGGGGCGGTCGCGCTCGATGGCGTCTCGCTGACCGTCGACGACGGTGAGTTCGTCCTCGTCGTCGGCCCGAACGGCTCCGGGAAGACGACGCTCGTTCGCCACTTCAACGCGCTGGCCGAACCGGACGCGGGCACGGTCACGGTCGACGGGACCGACGTAACGGCGGACCCGGTTGCCGCCCGGACCGCCGTGGGGATGGTCTTCCAGCACCCGCGCGACCAGTTGGTCGCGTCGACGGTCGGTGCCGACGTGGCGTTCGGGCCCGAGAATCTCGGTCTCTCCCGCGAGGAGATCGACCGCCGGGTCACCGACGCGCTCGCGGCCGTCGGGCTCTCGGGGTTCGAGGACGAACGGGTCCACGCCCTCTCGGGGGGCCAACAGGCCCGCGTCGCCATCGCGGGCGCGCTGGCGATGGCACCCACGCATCTCGTCCTCGACGAACCGTTCGCGGGGCTGGACCGGCGGGCACGCGAGTCTGTCCTCGACCGACTGGACGAACGCAACGACGAGGGGACGACAGTGGTGGCCGTGACCCACGACCTGCGTGACCTCGTCGACCGCGCCGACAGGGTCGTCGCGCTCTCGGACGGCCAGGTGGTTGCGGACGGCCCGTTCGACGCGGTTCGCGGACGGCTGGCCGACATCGGCGTCGACCTCCCGGGGGACCGACGGTGACGCGACTCGCGTACGAACCGGGTGACACCGTCGTTCACGGCCTCGACGCGCGGGCGAAGTTGGCCGTCCATCTCGGGTTTTCGGTCGCGGCCTTCGCCGGGCCGTCGCCCCGGTGGCTGGCCGCGCTCGCCGCCTTCGCGGGGGCCGCCCTGGCGCTCGCCCGCGTGTCGCCGGTCCGGGTCGTCCGCGCCTACTGGTTCGTGTTCGCCATCCTGGCGAGCGGGCCCGCAGTCGCCGCGCTCTCGACTACCCCGCCGTGGGTCGCGCCGGCGCGAGCGGTCGAGCCGACGCTGTCGGTGTCGCGGGTCGCGCTCGTCTTCTTCGTCGGTGCCGCGTACGTCCGGACGACGCCCGTCCGGGAGACGCGCGCGGCGATCCAGCGTCACGTCCCCGGGCGGGCCGGGCAGCTGCTCGGCGTCGGGACGGCGCTCACCTTTCGGTTCGTCCCGCTGCTCAGGCGGGACCTGCGGGCGACGCTGGAGGCGGTGCGCGCGCGACTCGGCGACCGGCGGTCGGTCGTCGAGCGGGCGCGGCTGGTCGGATCCGGCGGACTCGACCGGGCCGTTACGCGCGCCGAGCGACTGTCGCTCGCGCTCCGCGCTCGCTGTTTCGCCTGGAACCCGACGCCGCCGGATATGCGCTTTCGCCGGCGCGATTACCTCGCGCTCGCGCTCGGCCTCGCGCTCGCCGTCGCGCCGCTTTTCGGCCGGCTTTCTCGGAGCGTTCCGGTCTGAGACGAGCGACCGAGCGCCGCTCTCAGTCCGCGGCCTGCTCGCCGTCATCCGCGTACGCGCGAGTGACATCCACCAGCGCCTTGCGGTACTCGCTCTCGTCGGGGTCCTCGACGAGCGTGCGGAAGTGGCGCTTGAACTGCTCGAGTCCGACCTCGGGGGCGTCCGCGGCCGCGGCGTGGGCGAGGTCGTAGAGCCGGTGGCCGTCCTCGATGAGGCCGTGACGCTCGACGAGACCGAGCGCGAACGCGGCGTTGACGGCCGTGATCTCGGGGTCGGCGGCCGGCGTCAGTCGCGCAGTCGAGTCGGCGTCGTCGGCCGCTTTCGCCTCGATGTCGCCCCGTGTCGTCCGCGTTGCCGACCCCCAGACGGGCGGCGTCCCGGGTCGGTCGGCGACGGCGGCGGCGAGACTCGCCTCGAAGAACGCGACGAGCTTGTCCGCGGGCGCGAGCTCGGTCCAGAGGTCGTCGGCGTAGACGTCTTTCATGTGATTGGCGATCTGGTAGCAGTGGACCAGTTTGCGCCGCTCGACGGAGCGACCGGCCAGCGCGAGGTAGATGGCTTCTTCGGTCGACTGGGTGTGGGAGGGGTGGTCGCTCTCGTAGTGGTGCATATGTGCGAACTCGTGGAGCGCGAGTTCGCGCGCCATCGCGCTCGTGGCCGCCTGCCGGGAGATGACGAGCAGGTGGCTCTCCTCGTCGTGACTGACCCGCGTGCGCTCGTCGGGGTCCGCGCGGATCTGAACGGTCACCGGCCGCTCGAGGTCGCGCTCGGTCTCGAAGAGGTCGCGCGCGCCGAGGAACGGGTCCGACGGACCGGGGCCGTGCACTCGTAGTTCCATACGGCCTATGACAGGGGATTCCCGAGTATTACTCTTTGGGCGGGCGTTTCGACGATACCACACAATTATGCGGTCGGGCACGAGAGTTCCACAGAATGTCAGGACCGATAGAGCGGCGGCGACTGCTATCGGGCGTCGCGACGGCGACGGCCCTGGTTGCGGGCTGTTCGTCGGACGATTCGTCCGGTGACTCGTCACCAACCGACGACCCGATCCAGGACAGTGACGACGACGGCGTGATCGACAGCGAGGACTACGCGCCCAACGACCCGGACGTTCAGGACAAGTCCGACGTGGTGAGGACGGCCAGCGACGCGGCGCCCACCGCGACGGCCGCTCCCGACACGTCGACCCGAACCGAGTCGCCGACGCCGTCGCCCACGCCGACGGCGACTGCGAGTCCGACGCCGTCACCGACGCCATCCCCAACACCGACAGCGACACCGAGTCCGACACCATCCCCAACACCGTCGCCGACGCCCACCCCATCACCCACGCCGACACCCACCCCCACGCCGATCCAGCCGGCGGACAGTACGAACGTGCTCTCCGCGGCCCAGGTGATCTCCGGCCGGTCGTACATCGCCTCGTACTCCGCCGCCGCCGTCGAGGTCGTCCTGCGAGGGAGTCCGTCGATACCCGACGACCGGATCAAGGTGTTGAACATCGCGTACTACTATCCGCGCGGTGAGGCGGTCGCGTACGGGACCAGCGAGGAACTCACGCCGCCCGGGAGCGACGGGACCAAGCGTGTGACCGTCGAACTGACGTCCGGGACCGTTCCGCAGGACGAGCGGGTCCACCACCTCGCGTTCGCGATGCCAGCGAGCGAGACTGTCGACAGCGCCGACGCGAGCCAGCTCACGTTCCTCTACGAGTCGGACCCGTTTCGCTTCGAGTCGGCGACCGACGAGATCAGTCGCGACCCGCCGGACCACTTGCCGGCCGCGACGAGCGAGGAGACGTTCGAGCGGATCGACGCGGAGGGAGCGTACACGCTCACGTTCACCGGGCAGACCGACGGCCGCTCCTGGGCGGTCAACTTCTTCGTCTGGAAGTCGGCCTACAGCGAGTCGTTCAACGAGCCCCGCGGCCGCGGCTACGACGAGTACGTGCAACTCGCCCAGACCAGCGGCCAGGCGAAGGAGTTCGCGGATATCATGGACGCGGAGGCCGACGCGAACGGCTTCTCGGGCAAGCGCGAGAAGGTGAACTTCGTCATCGACTGGGTTCAGAGCCTGCCCTACGTCACCGACGACGTCAGCCGCGGCTTCGACGACTACCCGAAGCTCCTGACCGAGACGCTCGTCGACGCCGCGGGCGACTGCGAGGACACCGCCATCCTCCTCGCGGCCATCCTGCAGAACAAGACGTTCGACTACGACATGGTGTTGATCCAGCCGCCGGGTCACATGGCCGCCGGCATCTACGGCACCGACCTGCCGGGCTACTACTGGGAAGCCGACGGCCGCCGGTACTACTACATCGAAACGACCGGCACCGGCTGGGGGATCGGCGACCTACCCGACACCTATCAGGGCGCGGACGCCATCGTCCACCAGGTCTGACCGGCTCCACGGTGGGCCCCGACGAGCTTCGATTCGCGTGCTCCACGCTGTCGCACGCGAATCGAAACACCGATAGACGCCTCGCTCCGCTCGGCATCTATCGAGCTTCGCTGCTCGTGCGCCGTTCTGGCGCACTCACAGCGAAACAGCACCCTTTTGATGCCCCGATTGATAGAACGCCGTATAATGGGCCGACGTAAGAAGATCGTACAGGAATGTGAGACACTGATGGACAGGCCGGAGAACATCCGGAACATCGCCATCGCAGCGCACGTCGACCACGGCAAGACGACGCTGACGGACAACCTGCTGGCCGGTGCGGGGATGATCTCCGACGACACCGCGGGCGAACAGCTCGCGATGGACACCGAGGAGGACGAGCAGGAACGCGGTATCACCATCGACGCCGCGAACGTCTCCATGACCCACGAATACGAGGAGACCAATCATCTGATCAACCTCATCGACACGCCGGGCCACGTCGACTTCGGCGGTGACGTGACCCGAGCGATGCGCGCCGTCGACGGCGCGCTGGTGGTCGTCGACGCCGTCGAGGGCGCGATGCCCCAGACCGAGACGGTGCTCCGGCAGGCCCTGCGCGAGGGCGTCAAGCCGACGCTCTTCATCAACAAGGTCGACCGCCTCATCTCCGAGCTCCAGGAGGGGCCCGAGGAGATGCAGGAGCGGCTTCTCGGCGTCATCCGCGAGGTCAACGACCTCATCCGCGGGATGACCGAGGAGATGGACGACATCGACGAGGACTGGACCGTCGGCGTCGAGGAAGGCACCGTCGGCTTCGGTTCGGCGCTGTACAAGTGGGGCGTCTCGATGCCCTCGATGCAGCGCACCGGCATGGACTTCGGCGAGATCATGGAGCTCGAACGCGCGGACAACCGCCAGGAGCTCCACGAGCGGACGCCGCTGTCGGACGTCGTGCTCGACATGGTCTGTGAGCACTTCCCCAATCCGGTCGACGCCCAACCCCGACGTATCCCGCGTATCTGGCGCGGCGACGCCGATTCGGAGATCGCCGACACGATGCGTCTCGTCGACGAGGAGGGCGAAGTCGTCCTGATGGTCACCGACATCGGTATCGACCCCCACGCCGGCGAGATCGCCGCCGGCCGCGTGTTCTCGGGAACCATCGAGAAGGGCCAGGAGCTCTACGTCTCCGGGACTGCCGGGACGAACCGCGTCCAGTCGGTCGGCATCTACATGGGCGGCGAGCGCGAGGAGGTCGACCGCGTCCCCGCCGGGAACATCGCCGCAGTCACCGGCCTCAAGGACGCCATCGCCGGCTCCACCGTCTCGTCGGTCGAGATGACGCCGTTCGAGTCCATCGAGCACATCTCCGAGCCGGTCATCACGAAGTCCATCGAGGCCCAGAGCATGGACGACCTGCCCAAACTCATCGAGACGCTCCGCCAGGTCTCCAAGGAGGACCCCACCATCTCCATCGAGATCAACGAGGACACTGGCGAGCACCTCATCTCCGGACAGGGTGAGCTCCACCTCGAAGTCCAGACCCAGCGCATCGAGCGCAACCAGGGGATCCCGGTCACGACCGGCGAACCGATCGTCGTCTTCCGCGAGGCCCCGCAGGAACCCTCCCGCGAAGTCGAGGGCATCTCGCCGAACCGGCACAACCGCTTTTACATCACGCTCCAGCCGCTGACGGAAGAGCTCGTCGAGACGCTCAAGCGCGGCGAGGCGTCCATGGACATGCCGGAACTCGAGCGCCGCGAGGCGCTCCAGGACGCCGGCCTCGACAAGGACACCTCCCAGGATGTCGAGCACATCCACGGCTCGAACATCATCGTCGACGACACGAAGGGTATCCAGCACCTCAACGAGACGATGGAACTCGTCCTCGAAGGGATGGAAGAGGCCCTGAACGATGGGCCGCTGGCCGCCGAACCCGTCGAGGGCTCGCTCATCCAGCTCCACGACGCCCGCCTCCACGAGGACGCCATCCACCGCGGTCCCGCACAGGTTATCCCCGCGGTCCGCCAGGCGATCCACAACGCGCTCATCGACTCCGAGGTCCGCCTGCTCGAACCCATCCAGGAAGTCCGCATCGACGTGCCCAACGAGTACATGGGTTCGGCGTCCGGCGAGATCCAGGGCCGCCGTGGCCGCGTCGACGACATGTACCAGGAAGGCGACCTGATGGTCGTCGAGGGCGTCGCGCCCGTCGAGGAGATGATCGGCTTCTCCTCGGACATCCGCTCCGCGACGGAGGGACGTGCCTCCTGGAACACCGAAAACGCCGGCTTCCAGGTCATGGCCGACAACCTCCAGCGCGAGACCATCATGGAGATCCGCGAGCGCAAGGGCATGAAGCAGGAACTGCCCCAGACGGTCGATTACTTCTAACGACATTTTTTCTTCGGGGGGTGTCCTCACTCGCTTCGCTCGCTGCGGGCACCCCCGCTCGAAAAAATCTCGGCCAAAAAAGGCCGCGAGTCGCGCCGCCGGCGCGCTCGCGGTGAACCGCGCGCCGCTGGCGCGCGGACGTTCCTCCGCTCCGCCCCGCCCGATCCTTCGACAGTCGCCGTTGTCGCGACAGCCCCCGTAACCGCGACGGCCACACGGTCGTCATTGTACCGCTCGAAGACGCAGAATCCATTTTTCGGGTCTTTCCGTCACTGTGACTCCCGTCGTCGACGCAGGACGGCCTGCGGTCAGGCGACACCCATCCCGCTCAGCAGGAAAAAGATCGTCACGGCACTGATGGCGATGCCGGCGAGGGGCTATCGAGCGCGGCGACGCGGTCGACCCGCTCCCCGGGCGTCGAGGACGAGTGGAATGACCGGATTCATATAGCCGGCCGCCCGTGCCACACCACAATGAGTGGACGCACTCGCAGGGAGGTGATCGGGCGATGAGCGACTCGACCGACGAGGTACGGGCCTACACAGTCAGGCTCGAACTGGTCGACGAGCCCGGCGAACTCCTGCGGGCGCTCGAGCCCATCGCCAACAACGGGGGGAACCTCCTCTCCATCTTCCACGAGCGGGGCAACGTCACGCCCCGGGGGCACATCCCCGTCGAGGTGGACCTGGAGGCCACGCCCGAGCGCTTCGACGTCGTCGTCGACGCGCTCCGGGAGGCCGGCATCAACGTCATCCAGGCCGGCGCCCACCACTACAGCGAGTCGCTGACCATCGTCCTGACCGGCCACATCGTCAACACCGACCTCTCGAACACGCTCTCGCGGATCCAGGAGTCGACCGACGCCAACGTCACCGACCTCTCGCTGTCGGCCCCAGAGGGCACCGACGACGTCTCCAGCGCTCGCCTGCGCCTGGCGACCGAGGAGGGCCAGGCGGCGGCGACGCTGGCGACTGTCCGGGACATCGCCGACGAGAAGGACTTGCGCGTCATCGAACCGCTGATGGGAGGTGAGGTCGCGTGAACGTCGCCGTCCTCGGCGCGGGCGCCGTCGGCACCGCCGTCGCCGACCTCGCAGGCGATTACGGCCACACCGTCACCGCGCTGGCCGACTCCTCGAGTGCCGCCATCGCCGGCGGCGAGTCGGGCGACGACGGTATCGACGTGGCGGACGCGCTGGCGGCGAAGCGAGCTGGCGAGCGCCTCGGCGACGCAGCGCCCGACGACGCGCTCGAAGCGGAGTACGACGTTCTCGTCGAGGCGACGCCGACGACGCTGGGCGACGCCCAACCGGGCTTCGGTCACGTCGCACGCGCGCTCGAACGTGACCGGCACGTCGTCCTCGCGAACAAGGGACCCGTCGCCGAGCGCTTCGGGGAGGTGCGCGACCTCGAAGCCGAAAGCGCCGGGACCGTGCGCTTCGAGGCGACCGTCGGCGGCGCGATGCCGGTCCTCTCGACCATCGAGGACTTCGACCCCGACCAGATCACCGCCGTCCGCGGCGTCCTGAACGGGACCGCGAACTTCATCCTCACGCGGATGGGCGCCGAGGGACTGGGCTACGAGCACGTCCTCGCGGAGGCTCAGGACCTCGGCGTCGCCGAGGCCGACCCGACCTTCGACGTGGACGGCACCGACGCCGCCCTGAAGTGCGTCATCGTCGCGAACGTCCTCGCGGACGGACGCGAGTACACCCTCGACGACGCCGAGGTCCAGGGGATCGAGGACATCCCCGGGAGCGCGCTTGAACTCGCGACCGAGGACGCCCGGACGATCCGACTCATCGGCGAGGTCACGCCCGCCGGCGAGGTCCGGGTCGGCCCGCGCCTCGTCCCCGAACACGGGACTCTCGCAGTGACCGGCACCGAGAACATCGTCCAGCTAGAAACTGAACACGCCGGCCGCCTCAACGTCTCTGGCCGGGGCGCCGGCGGTCCCGAGACTGCGACCGCAGTGCTCGCGGACGTGGGTCGACTGCCCGAACTGTAAAGATCGAGCGACCCCTTCGACGGCCGGACGGTCCCGTCGAACGCCGTTCTCGCACCGACCGCCACCGGACGGATCCCGAACCGACCGCAACCGGACAGATCCCGGTATCGGGTGTCCGCTCCCTGTCGGTCGGCCGGTGGTATGTCACCGTCTCGACTCGGCCCGAACCGGGACGAACCGGATCGAGGCTGTCCGGTGTCGTCTCCCTCGCCGGATCCGTGACAGCGGTTGCCAAATCGCAGGACAGCGCGGGGATCACGTGGAGTCGCTATCGAAATGGTTTTAACACTAACCGCCGAAAGATTTCCACATAGCGCCTCTGCGCGTGAGATTCACCAATGAGCGACAAACCACACCAGAACTTGGCCATCATCGGCCACGTTGACCACGGGAAGAGCACACTGGTCGGGCGACTCCTGTACGAGACAGGGAACGTCCCCGAACACGTCATCGAACAGCACAAGGAAGACGCCGAGGAGAAGGGCAAGGGCGGCTTCGAGTTCGCCTACGTCATGGACAACCTCGCCGAGGAGCGAGAGCGCGGCGTCACCATCGACATCGCCCACCAGGAGTTCGACACCGACGAGTACTTCTTCACCATCGTCGACTGTCCGGGCCACCGTGACTTCGTGAAGAACATGATCACGGGCGCGTCCCAGGCTGACAACGCCGTCCTCGTCGTCGCCGCCGACGACGGTGTTCAGCCCCAGACCCAGGAGCACGTCTTCCTGGCTCGCACGCTCGGCATCGGCGAGATGATCGTCGGTGTCAACAAGATGGACCTGGTCGACTACGAGGAAGGTCGCTTCGAGGAAGTCGTCGAGGAAGTCACCCAGCTGCTCAAGCAGGTCCAGTTCGACCCCGACGACGCGAAGTTCATCCCCCTCTCCGCGTTCGAGGGCGACAACGTCGCCGAAGCCTCCGACAACACCGGCTGGTACGACGGCGAGACCCTGCTCGAAGCGCTCAACGCGCTGCCCGAGCCGGAGCCGCCGACGGACGCGTCGCTGCGCCTGCCGATCCAGGACGTCTACACCATCTCCGGTATCGGTACCGTCCCCGTCGGCCGCGTCGAGACCGGGACGATGAACACCGGCGAAGACGTGGTCTTCCAGCCCAGCGACGTAGGCGGCGAGGTCAAGACCATCGAGATGCACCACGAGGAAGTCCCGAGCGCGGGCCCCGGTGACAACGTCGGGTTCAACGTCCGCGGTATCGGCCAGGACGACATCCGCCGCGGTGACGTCTGTGGCCCGGCCGACGACCCGCCGTCGGTCGCCGAGACCTTCGAGGCCCAGATCGTCGTCATGCAGCACCCGAGCGTCATCACGGCCGGCTACACGCCGGTCTTCCACGCCCACACCGCACAGGTCGCCTGTACGGTCGAGTCGCTGGACAAGAAAATCGACGCCGCCTCCGGCGAGGTCAAAGAGGAGAACCCGGACTTCATCCAGAACGGCGACGCCGCCGTCGTGACGGTTCGACCGCAGAAGCCCCTCAGCATCGAGCCATCGAGCGAGATCCCGGAACTCGGGAGCTTCGCCATCCGTGACATGGGCCAGACCATCGCGGCTGGTCGCGTCCTCAGCGTCAACGAGCGCGAGTAACTCATGCAGCAGGCACGCGTCAGGCTGGCGGGTACCAGCCCCGAAGACCTCGACTCCATCTGTGGCGAGGTCCGCGACATCGCGAGCAAGACCGGGGTCGAACTCTCCGGTCCTGTCCCGCTGCCGACCAAGACGCTCGAAGTTCCCACCCGCAAGTCCCCCGACGGCGAGGGGACCGCGACGTGGGAGCACTGGGAGATGCGCGTCCACAAGCGCCTCATCGATATCGACGCCGACGAACGCGCGCTCCGTCAGCTGATGCGGATCCAGGTCCCGAACGACGTCTCCATCGAGATCGTTCTCGAGGACTGACCCGGCGATCGAGCGGGCGCCCCGCCCGCTGACGTACCCCGACCATTCACGGCCGGGCCGTGTGATCGCTTCACGAACCGCCTCTCACGCGCAGGACTTATCCTCACTGCGCTTCGAGGACACGTTGCGGGCTCGTAGATCAGTGGCAGATCGCTTCCTTCGCAAGGAAGAGGCCCGGGGTTCAAATCCCCGCGAGTCCATCCCGCTTTCTCGTCTTCGCGAACTATTCAGAGAATTGGTTATAGGCGCGCTCTGAGTTATGTTTTCGTCTTGACTACTTCTGAAAATATACTGGTTTTCGATCGAGGGAATTCGAACGTTCCCACTCCGGGATCCGAGACGCAGGAACTGTCGTCGGTACAGGTTCTCGTCGACCCACCCACACCACGCTGGGAAATCCACCGCGCCGGACTGGTCGGCGATGTTTCGAAGCGTTCCGATGCTGATGCTGTCGTGCATCGGCACACTTACGACGCGAATATCGTCGTCGTTCGTTGGATGCTCGTATCGGAGTTTGACGTGACTTCCGGTTCGGTCGACGATGTGGAACCGGTTCTTCGTGAGCACCTTCACGACCTCTCGGCCGGAGAACTCAGTGCGCATCCGACGTCACTGCATGAACTCCGGGAGTTCGTCGTTCTCCTCGCGCGCCGTCTCGACCTGTTCAGGATCGATTCCAAGTTCTCGGAGAGCTTCCCGTTCCTCTTCGGGCGTGTCGATGGATTCCCCTTCACCGCGGTGGAGTGCGAGGGCCTCGTCGAGCATCTCCAGGGCGTGTGCGCGGGTCTCGCCTTGCGTGGTGACGCCCGTCTCGACATCAGTGATAACCCACCAGTCACCCTCGCGCCACATCCGGATCTCGTCCTCGTGTTCGAGATCACTGTCGCGAGTCGAACTCGCCATGTGGTGGTAGTAATTCCGACGCCCAGATAAACCTCGCCGGTCGCCACGCGACTCCGGATCGGCGGGGTGAATCCGATCCGTTCCGAACGCCACACATATCTAATCCTCCGTGAGACTGTTTATATCCTTCTTCAAGGGCAGACTGAACAACGTAGGCACATCTTGAGCTGAGCTATCGGCAAAACGTAATCTCGGATTTATAGGGGTATCCTCTCTCTACCCGGACAGCATCCGTACGGGTGCAGACACGACATGAATCCGAAACAGCTCTTCACGGACGACGACGCGGTGTCGCCGGTCATCGGGGTTATCCTGATGGTCGCGATCACGGTTATCCTGGCCGCCGTCATCGCCTCGTTCGTCATCGGCCTCGGTGACGACAATCAGACGACCAAGCCCTCGACGACGTTCGAGTTCGATTATGACAATGGTGACGACCACCTGACTATCTCGGTCGGCAACGGGAAGAACCTCGAAGCAGAGCAGGTGGAACTGACTGGTGATGCAAATAATGGTGGAGGCACAGATATGAAAGCGTGGAGTGACTACAATACCGGAGGTAGTGACGGGTCTGTCAGCAAGAGTGGCTCAACTGACACGTTGAGTGCCGGAAGTTCCCTCACGATTGAGGCCGGCTCCGAGTACGACATTTCCGTTGTCTGGAACGACCCGGACAGCGACAATTCGTACACGATGAACAGCGACACCGGACCCGACGCCTGATCGTCGGTTTCACTTCTCCGATTTTTTGGCGTGACACGACTTCGACCGATAGCCGTGCGGGCGTCGTGCAGTCAGGCCGCCGGTGCCTCGGGGCGGGCGGCCTCGTGTGCTTGTGCGACGGCGACCACGGCCTCGATCCGGGTCTGTAGCTCGGCCGGGTCGAGGAGAGTCCCCCGTTCGCTGTGCGATGCCATCCCCGCCTTGAAGCTCCGCCTGTCCGCGAGTTTGCTCTCGAGGCCCGACGTGACCATCGATCCGAGAAGCCCGTCCATCTCGTCCGGGAGGGCGGCCATGATGGCGTTCGTCGGGTCGCCGACGACGACGGCGCCCGGACCTCCCGGCCTGTCGAACGCGTTCCGGACGCGCCGGGTGAGTACCTGCTTGCCGTACGCCGCGGACGCATCGCCGATGAGGTAGTGTTCACCGTCGAGATCCTGCTGGCGGAGCTGGTCGGGGACGTCGTCGACGACCTGGCCGACCTCGCCCCGACCGATGATGTAGCCGCTTTCCTCAGGGTCGCGCAGTTCAGCCTCGACGACGGTGTAGGTCACGCTGTTGCTCCCGCCTTCGCCGCTGCTCCCCTTTCACACCTTGTACGTGAACGCGCGAACGCGGCGGCCGTCAACCGTCCCGGCGAGGGCGGGTTTTCCGAACAGCGACCCCTCCTCGGGGCTGAGTCCCGCCGCCCGGCCCATCTTCTTCCAGGACCTCGCCGAGAGACGGCCGATGAGGAACGTGCCACCGAGTACCGACGCGACGGCACCGCCGAACGCGCCGGGGGCACCGTACGGCACGTCAGCCAGCGCGACGTACGGTTCGGCCTTGCCCGAGACGACGAGGACGACTGCTGCCATCGACGCCAGCCACCAGACCATGATCGAGAACTGATAGAGCGAGTGTTTCCGTACCATGTACCGAACTCCCTGCCTGTTTCTCCGGTACCCGGATAAACCCCGTCTCCAAATGATTAGTGACTCCGCCAGGCGGCGTCCCGGCGGGGTGGCGCCATGCCTGGGCGCTGTCTCGCTGGGGTGGTGTCTCTCGGCATCTCCTGTGGTGGGGGTTCCGGGAACGGGGCGCCGATGCGCTACTGGGTGGCGGCCGACCCTTCGGCGTCGGGCGCCGGGACCGAACTGTCGGTCTCGTCGTCGCCGTGGCGGCGCCGGAAGCCGCGATAGAGAACCCAGAGGAGCGCGCCGAACCCGAGCAGGAAGACGGCGAATTCGATCACCCATCCGACGACCGGGATCCGGGAGAGGGTGGCGACACCGACGACACCGACGACGAGGGCGGCCCAGCGGCTGTCGATGTCGACGTGCGAGAGCGCCCACGACCCGACGGCGTACTCGCCGAGCGGGATTGAGACGAAAACCGCCAGTCCCCAGGCCATGAAGCCGAGGACCGTGAGCGGGATGCCGACGATGGTGATGGCGATTAGGACGAGCGCGATGGGGACGCCGATCAGGCCGACAAGACCGACGCCGCCGGCGCGCAGCGGGTTGGTGCTGACCTCGCCGGCGAGCTCGGACGTGAACCGCGGGAAGGCGGCGAGCAGAATGGCGCCGAGGAGGAGCGTCACGAGCGCCCAGTAGATGCCGAAGACGACGTTGAGCGGGCCGGGGTCGGGCAGGGAGAAGCCGCCGAAGCCGACCTCCGGTGAGAGCCCGCGGACGGCAGTGACCTCGCCGCCGACAGTGGCACCGTCCTCGCGAGCGAAGTCGGCGTTCCGGCTGTATCGCAGGTCGCCGGCGATGACCGCAGTGGCGGTGAGACGGAGGTTGTCGACGCCGGCCTCGACGCTCCCGTTGACTGTGCCGGCCATACGGAAGTCACCGGCGGCGAGGCGAACGTCGCCGTCGATCACGGCGCTCTCGCCGATGGAGACCGACCCGGCGGAGGCTTCGAGCGAGCCGTCGACGGTGCCGAGGACGGTGACGCTTCCGGCGGTCGCCTGGACGTCACCGGTGACGTGACCGCTCTGTTCGATCACGACCGACCCGGAGAGGGCCTGGAGGTCGCCGTCGACGGTCCCGCGGACCACGACGGTTCCACCGATGGTCTGGATGCCGTCGACAGTTTCTCCCTCGTCGACGACGACGCTGCCGCCGGCGCGAGTCTCCTGTGCTGCGACGACGCCGGTGGCGCTCGCGACGAGCGCGACAGCGACGAGCACGGCGATAGCCGCCCGGCGATACCTCGACCCGTGAGTGGTTGTCGGCATGCGCGTAGCCACTCGTGCGATCTGTGTTAACTATACGTCGGCTTCCGGTCGTAGCCGGGCGTTACTCCGATTTGAAACGGCCACCGTCGGGGAGGGGACTGCGGACGCGGTCAGAGGTCGGCGTCGTCGAAGCGCCGGTATCCGAGCACGAGCGGGACGACGAGCCAGAACGCGAGGAAGCCGAATCCGATCTCCGGTGTCGCGTAAAAGGCGTCGAAGTCGTCCGCGCCGACGCCGGTTCCAACCGAGTCCGCGATGTCCGGCAACAACGCGATCAGGGACGCGCTGTAGGCCGACGACGGCGGGACCTGCGTGACGAGGAAGAACCAGTCGGGTGCCTCCCCCGAAAACGAGAAGCCGTTGGCGACGTAGAAGACCCCGAGCGTGACGGCGTCCCAGAGGAGTTCGAACACGAGGAAAAAGCCGATGGCTAGCGTCGTCGCGCGGGAAGTCGATCCCGTCGTCGCGGAAATCGAGACGACGATACCGACGAACGCAAGGGTGAAAAGCAGCGTCATCAGCAGGAAGACCAGCACGGGGAGGATCTCGATGTCGCCAATGAGGACGAACCCGAGACCGAACCCAATGAGCAGACCCACCGCGAGTGCAACCGTGAGAACGGCCGCTCGTCCAAGTACCTTCCCGACGAAGACGTCGCGGCGGGTGTGTGGCAACGCGAGCAGGAGTTTGATGCTACCGATCTCGCGCTCGCCGGCGATCGCTTTGTAACAGATGACGATGGCGGTGAGCGAGACGAACAGGGTGACGATCCCGCTCGTGAAGAAGATCAACCCGCCGACTGTGGCGGTGTCGGTCCCGGTGCCGACGACCTGGCTCGGGAACTCGGCGTAGGCGTAGGACAGCAACGACGAGAGGAGCACGAACACGACCAGGAGCGCCCACAGCGCCCGCGACTGGGCGGCGTCCCGGAAGTCCTTCTTCGCGACGGCGACGACGCTCATGTCTCGGCCTCCTGTTCCTCGGTCGTGTACCGGACGAACAGGTCCTCGAGCGAGAACTCGTCGACGGAGAAATCACCGACCTCGACGCCGGCGTCGTCGAGAGCGTTGAGCACGTCGAACTTCGAGCCGCCGCTCATCGTCACTCGCAAAGTGTCCCCTTCGAGGGTGACGTTCTGGACGTTCTCGTGCATGCGGACCATCTCGATGTCGTCGTCGCCGACGTTCGCGACGGAAATCTCGAGGGTCGTGGACGTGTCCGTCGAATCCCGCAGCCCTTCGATGGAGTCGACGGCGACGAGCTGGCCCCTGTTGATGATCGCGACGCGGTCACAGACTGCCTCGACCTGCTCCATGATATGACTGGAGAAGAAGACGGTCGTCCCGCGGTCGTTCTCGGCCTGGATGATCTCGCGCATCTCCCGGGCGCCGTTCGGATCCAGGCCGGTCGAGGGCTCGTCAAGGACGAGCAGGTCGGGGTCGCCGACCAGTGCCATCGCGAGGACGAGTCGCTGGCGCATCCCCTTCGAGTAGCCGCCGGCCTTCCGGTCGGCCGCCTCGAGGATCTGGGTCCGCTCCATGATCGCTTCGATGTCTGCGTTGACCTCCTTCGACTCGGCGACGAACTGCATGTGCTGGCGTCCGGTCAAGCGGTCGTAGACGTGATACGCGTCCGGAAGCACGCCGATGCGCCGGCGCACCGCCAGACTCTCCCGCTGGGCGTCGTAGCCCAGCACGGTCGCCGTACCGTCGGTCGGCCGCACGAAATCCAGCAGGATGTCGATCGTCGTCGACTTCCCCGCGCCGTTCGGTCCCAGGAAGCCGAATATCTCGCCTTCCTCGACCGTGAGATCCAGACCGTCGACCGCGAGCACGTCGCCGAACTGTTTCGTGAGTCCGTCGAGTTCTATCGCTGGCATGTTTGTCACGCTCTCCTGTCCGCGGTTCCAGCGGCTACCGGAAGAGTATACACCCCAGTAGTATCCACCGCATATCATAAATATATTTATCTTTTTGCGAAGTGTCACCCTACTCGTCGGGCGCGAGGACAGTACACCCGACGACTGTGGCTGCGAGTGGCCGGCGGTCGGCGGTTCGGCGGCGCGACACACACCGGTACGTTGCGGAACGCCGGTGACGGACACCGGTCCCCGACCGACATTTAAGTACGTCACGCGAGCAGACCGGTCATGGCGACGGAACAGTGGTCGTCGCGGGCGGGGTTCCTGCTCGCGACGGTCGGTGCGGCGGTCGGCCTTGGCAACATCTGGCGGTTCTCGGCGGTCGTCGGCACCAACGGCGGCGGTGCGTATCTCGTCCCGTACCTGATCGCCGCCTTCGCCTGTGCGGTTCCGCTGCTCGTTCTCGAACTCTCGGTCGGTCGGACGCTTCGGACCGATGTCGTCTCCGCGTTTCGGTCGGTTTCTCCGGCCTACACCGCCTTCGGCTGGATCGTCGTCGGGGGCGTCCTCCTCGTCCTGAGTTACTATCTCGTCCTGACGGGGTGGGTGCTGGGATTTCTCCTCTCGTGGCTCGCCGGCGCGGAACCGACGTTCGCGGCCTTCACCGACGGCTGGCTCCCTGTGGGCCTGTTCGTCGTCGCGACGGCGCTGGCCGGCGGCGTCGTCTCGCTGGGTGTCCGCGGCGGCATCGAGCGGATGGCGAAAGTCGTGATGCCGACCGTCTTCGCCGTCCTCGTGGCGCTGGCCGTCTACGCGGTGACCCTCTCGGAGTGGGGCCGCGCGGTCTCCTTTCTCTTCACGCCCGACTTCGCCGTCCTCGGCGATCCGGCGGTCTGGAGCGCGGCGTTCGGACAGGTGTTTTTCTCGCTGTCGGTCGGGCAGGGGATCATGCTCACCTACGGGAGTTACGTCGACGGAGGGACCGACCTGCGCGAGTCGGCACTGCTCATCACCGTCGCGGACGTCGGGGCGGCGCTCGTCGCGGGACTGGTCATCTTCCCCGTCGTGTTCAGTTTCGGGCTCGAACCGACGCTCGGGACCGAACTCGCCTTCACGACGCTCCCGGCGGCGTTCGCGACGATGTCGTTCGGTCGCATCGTTGCCGTCGCCTTCTTCGGCCTGCTCTTTTTTGCTGCGCTGAGCTCCGCGATCGCCCTGCTGGAGGTCGGTGTCGCCGCCGCGACCACCACGACGCGACTCGACCGCTCGCGTGCGACGCTTGCACTCACCGCCGGCGTCTTCGTCCTCGGAGTGCCCTCGGCGCTCAGCTACAGCCCCGCGGAGCTGGCCGTCGCCGGCCGACCCGTGCTCGACGTGGTCGACGAGTCCGTGGGGACGTTCGCGCTGCCGATATCGGCGTTTCTCATCGTCGCCGTCTTTCTGTGGGCGACGGATCTCGACGTCGTTCGCACGGACCTGGGACCGTTCGTCCCGCTGGCGAAATACCTCACGCCGGCGGTGCTGGTCGTCGTCACCGGCGCGAAGGGACTGGGCGTCGCGCGACCCGCCTGGCGGCACCTCCTCGACGGCGGCCGGCCCGGGCTCGCAGACGCCCTCGCGGCCGTCGCCGCGCTCTTGCTGTTCGGGGCGGTCGGCTGGCTCCTCCGCGACCGGCTGCCACAGTCCCGGCGCCGACGGTGAGTCCGTCGCGCAGTGCGGTCCAGCAGCGCCAGCGGACAACACCAGCGCCGGCGGACAACACCAGCGCCAGCGGACAACACCAGCGCCAGCGGACAACACCAGCGCCGGCGGACAACACACATTACGGAGGCGTGAGACGATTCGAACGTGTCGGACGAAACGAGTGGTCGGCCACACGCCGAGGACGCGGCGGCCGTGCTGGAGCGCGAGGGATCGGAGAGCGCGGGGCTCTCCGAGAGTGAGGCCAAACGGCGACGAGTCGAGCACGGGGACAACGAGATCGCGCGCGGGGGCGGGCGGACGCCGCTTTCGATCTTCGTCGCGCAGTTCGACAGCGTTCTCATCTGGGTGCTCGTGGCCGCGGCCGCGCTCTCGGTCTGGGCCGGCCACGCCGTCGACGCCGTCCTCATTGCCGTCATCGTCGTCGCCAACGGCGTCTTCGGCTTCGTCCAGGACTATCGCGCCGAACGGAGCCTCGAATCGCTACGGGAGCTGACCGCGCCGACCGCGCGGGTCCGCCGGGACGGCGAGACGGTCGAGCGCGAGGCCACCCAACTGGTCCCCGGCGACATCGTCGAACTCGCGGGCGGCGACGTGGTCCCGGCCGACGGGCGGATGATCGACTCCACTTCGCTCGAAGTCGACGAGGCCGCGCTGACCGGCGAGAGCGCCCCCGTCTCGAAGGAGGTCGAGCCGGTCGATACGGACGCGCCGCTGGCCGAACGATCGTCGATGGTCTACAAGGGGACGAACGTGACCCGCGGACGCGGGGCATTCGTCGTCACGGCGACGGGCAACGACACCGAGGTCGGTGCCATCGCCACCGAACTCGCGGCGACCGAGACCACGGAGACGCCGCTTCAGCGTGAACTCGACCGCCTCGGACGCACTCTCGGACTCGGCGTCGTCGCCCTCGCGGCGCTGGTCGTCCCGCTGCTCCTCTTTCAGGGGGCGGAACTCGTCCAGACCGGACTCACAGCCGTCTCGCTGGCCGTCGCGGCGGTCCCCGAGGGGCTGCCGGCGGTCGTGACGCTGACACTCGCGCTGGGCGTGCGGCGCATGGCGGACGAGAACGCGCTCGTCCGCCGGCTGCCCGCCGTGGAGGCGCTGGGCTCGGTCGACGTGATCTGTACGGACAAGACGGGGACGCTCACCGAGGGGCGGATGCGCGCCCGCGCCGCGTGGGTCGACGACCGCGTCGTGGACCTGACCGAGGACGGCAACTCCGACAGCGGCGCGGACGCCGACGGCGACCGAGTCGCCGAGCGCGTCGAGACGCTGTTTCGCGCGGCCGCGCTCTGCAACGACGCGACCGCCGAGGAGGGCGACCCGACCGAGTGCGCGCTCGTCGCCGGTGCCGAAAAATGGGGGGTCGATGTCGAGCGGTTGCGCGCGGACGAGCCCCGGACGGATGAGGTCCCCTTCTCCTCCGAACGCAAGTGGATGGGCACCGTCCACGACGGACGGGCCTACGTCAAGGGCGCGCCCGAGGTCGTCCTCGGGATGTCCGCGCGGGTACTGACCGACGAGGGCGCGGTCGAACTCGACGACGCGGACAGAGAGCGGATCCGCACACGGACCCGCTCGTTCGCGGACGACGCCCTCCGGGTGCTGGCCGTCGCCTACACCGACGACGCGGACGCGAATGCGTCGGCCGAGGACCTCGGTTCGGAGTTGACGTTCGTCGGGCTCGTGGGACTGATCGACCCGGCGCGCGAGGAAGTGGCCGACGCCATCGCGGCGACCGAGCGGGCCGGCATCGACGTGAAGATGGTGACAGGGGACAACGTCCGCACCGCCGCCGCCATCGCGAAATCGCTCGGGTTCGGCGACGGCAGCCAGGGCCTCACGGTCATGGAGGGCAAAGAGGTCGACCGCCTCGACGACGACGAACTCCGCGAGCGCGTCGAGGCGGTGGACGTGTTCGCGCGCACCTCGCCGGAACACAAGGTCCGTATCCTGCGCGCGCTTCAGGACCGCGGACACGTCGTCGCGATGACCGGCGACGGCGTCAACGACGCGCCGGCGCTGAAAAACGCGGATATCGGGGTCGCGATGGGGCTTCGCGGGACGGACGTGGCCAAACAGGCCAGCGACGTGGTCCTGCTCGACGACAACTACGCGACCATCTCCCGGGCGGTCCGGCGCGGGCGAGCCATCTTCGACAACGTCTGGAAGTTCGTCGCCTACCTGCTCTCGGCTAACGTCGCCGAAGTCGCCATCGTCTTGATCGCCTCTCTCTACGGCTATCTCGTCCTCCCGGCGGTTCAGTTGCTGTGGATCAACCTGCTGACCGACGGGCTGCCGGCGCTGGCGCTCGGTGCCGACCCCGAGAGCGGTGACGTGATGGACCGTCCGCCGAGAGACCCCGGCCGGGGGATCGTGGGCCGACCGATGCTCGCGTTGATCGGCGGCACGGGAGCCGTGACGACGGCCGTGATGCTCGGCCTGCTGGTCGTCGCGCTCGACGGCGCCGCCGCGGTGACGCCGTACGCGATGACGATGGTGTTTACCGGGTTCGTCCTGCTGGAGTTCGTGAAGCTGTATGTGATCCGGTGGCTGCGCGAGACGCCGACGCGCTCGAACCGCTGGCTCGCGGGCGCGGTCGGCGTCTCGCTCGCGCTCCAGCTGGCCGTCCTCTACACGCCGCTGCGCGAGTACTTCGGCACCGTTGCGCTCGATGCGGGCGACTGGGGTCTGCTGGCGGCGGTCGTGGCGCTCTGTCTCCCGGCCTATCTCGTCGTCGCGGTCGGCGTTCGTCGGCTCGATCCGACGTGAGCGCCGCGGCGCGCTGTCGTACGCTCGTGTCGTCCGACCGCACGCTTATTGTGTCGACCGACCAAGTGGTCGTATGAGTCCCGACAGTCCGGTCGCGATGGACGCTGAAGGGCGCGACGAGTTCCTGGGGAACGGGGGAACTGGCGTGCTGTCGCTGTCGACGACAGGCGAGGGGCCACCCCACTCGGTGCCGGTCTCGTACGGCTACGACGCGACCGACGAAACGTTCTACTTCAGGCTCGCGGTCGGGCCCGATAGCGAGAAAGGCGACCTGGCCGACCGCGCGGTAACCTTCGTGACATACGGTCCCGGGCGTGACGAGCGCGGACACGGCGAGGCCGACGAGCGCGGACACGGCAAGGCCGACGAGCGCGGACACAACGGGGCCGACGAGCGCGGACACGGCGAGGCCGACGAGCGCTGGAACAGCGTCGTCGCACAGGGCCGTCTGGAGGGCGTCGACGAGGCGGATGTGGCCGCGGCGTCGCTGGCGGGGTTCGAGCGCGTCGACATTCCGCTGGTCGATGTCTTCGACGAGACGGTCCGCGCGACGACCTTCGAGTTCTACCGACTCTCCCCGGAGAATCTGACCGGGCGAAAAGAGGTCCGTCGGAGCGGTTAGCGGCTGGAACGCCCGGTGAACCGGGGAGGATGTCAACCTGGCAGGAAGACGTTGATGAGGGCGACGACCAACCCCGCAAGCCCCATCCGGGCGGCCGAGACGTACCAGCGCTGGCCGGAGATCGACCCCATATACGCGCCGAAGGCGCTCAGGACGCCGACACCGAGGGCGACGGCGACAACGGCGGCCTCGTCCATCGTCAGGAGCGACCCCTCGACGAGGAAGGGGAGGAGGGGAACGACGATGCCGATGAGCGGGCCGAGGCCACTCATCGCTGCGTGGAAGGCGCGCGCGCCCTGTTGCTCGCGCTGGATACGCGTGTCGTTCAGGTCGGTGAGCATCGCCCGTTCCAGCCGTCGGATCTCGGCGCGTGTCTCCGCACGCTCTATCTCCCAGACGCTCCAGACTGCCGAAGTGCCGAGACCGACGGCCGCACCGAGACCGATCTTGATCACGGTGGCGCCGTCGGGGACGCCCGAGAGGACCGCGCCAACGATGATGCCGATGCTGGTGAGCGTCCCGTCGAAGCCGTTGGAGACGAAGTACCGCCGGGAGATGGCACGGACATCCTCGTCGGCTAGCAGACGCCCGAGGAGGGCGCGGAGCGAGGTCACGCGTCCTGCAGGGTCGGGCGGTCCTCGACGACGCAGTCGCCACAGGCCACCTGGTCGACCGAGTGGATCGTCGCGCCGAGTTCTTCGACGCGCGCCTCGACCGGGTCGTACTCGACGGCTTCGCCCTCGAAGGTGAGTTTGACGTTCTGGACCTCCTGGTCGAGTTCGATCAGCGTCGCGTTCACGCCGTCGACGCTCTCTATTTCGGAGACGCGGCGGGTGAACTCGACTAGCGGCGGATCGTGTGGCTTCAACACGTCGATGACGAGTCGGCGAACGGCTGTCATACCGTGCTCTGCGAGCGCGTCCGTTGTAAAAGCGCGTCCCGGTCGGCACTGTCTCCCCGGGACGGGTCACTCGCCGCGTCCGGGGGAGCGTTCCGCTGGACGGACGCGCCGCGACGGCCGTTTTCACGCCAATATCATACGAAATATGGTACGATTGACCTGGAGTGCGTGAGTGAGGCCCCATGGGGACAGTGCCAGCCGGATCGCAGCGAATATAAAAATATTTTATATATTCTATTGGACGTGGGACGAGCGGCCGACCGGTCCAGCGAGCTCCGGGTGATCTGCAGTCGAAACCCCCGATCCCTTCTACTGTAGATCCAGCCGCTTGCTTGCAGTTGTGACCGGTTCCGGACTACTTTCACTACGGTCTGGCGACGTTTATAACCGTCTAGGGACTCTAGTGGGAACGCACGGTTACACCCGAGAGGAATCCCTATAGCGGCGCGACCAGTCACAATAGGGACAACTGATTCGAGCGACAGATACCCGCAAACCAAAGCATTATCTGGGACCGATGCGAACAAGAGTTCCGTTACAAATGATAGGAATGAGGCCACGAGAACGAGCACGCGGTACAGCCGACGCGGACGGGGTGGCGGCGGATGAGTAACGTCGATCTCGCCGCCGACGACCTCGTCCTTCCGATCAAGCGCACCGAGGGGGACACGCTGGAGGAGCGCCTGACCGGAAACGCGTATCACAACATCCTGCCGGCGCGCTATCTCCGCAAGGACGCCGACGGGGAACTGATCGAGGACCAGGAGGACCTGTTCGAGCGCGTCGCGAAGAACATCGCGCTGGCCGAGGCGGTGTTCGAGGCCGAGAAACGCGACGTCGAGGTGACGGTCACGCCGGACCAGCTCAAGCCCGACCACCCGCGGCGAGACGAACTCGCCGCCGAGGTGTTCGGAACGGGCACGACGGCCGACGACGAGGCCGAGACCACCCTCGACCAGTACAACGTCAACAAGTTCGCCTACGAGACCGTCGTCCCCGAACTCCCTGACGGGGTTCGAACCCACGTCGAGGAGCAAGCCGCGGAGTTCCAGCAGGGGATGGAGGATCTGTCCTTTATGCCGAACTCGCCGACGCTGATGAACGCGGGCGACGAACTCCAGCAGCTCTCGGCGTGTTTCGTTGACTCGCCCGAGGACGACATCGACGACATCCACCAGACCGCCAAGGAGGCCGCACAGGTCTTCCAGTCCGGCGGTGGCATGGGGTATGCCTTCTGGCGCCTGCGCCCGTACGGGGACGCCGTCGGGTCGACCGGCGGCATCGCCAGCGGCCCCATCACGTTCATGCGCACGTTCGACCAGATGTGCGAGACCATCGCGCAGGGCGGCGCCCGCCGGGGGGCCCAGATGGGCGTCATGCGCGTCTCCCATCCCGACGTCATCCAGTTCCTCCACGCCAAGAACAAGGACGTCTCGCTGGCACACACCCTGCGCCTGAACGACCCCGACGACTTCACGCACAACTCCTTCGCCGACGCGCTGGAGGAGGCCCGCGAGCTGATCGACGAGGACGGGAAGGTACCCAAACATCTCCGCAACGCCGTCGAGGGCCACCTCTCGAATTTCAACATCTCCGTCGGGATCACCGACCGCTTCATGGACGCGGTGAAAAACGACGAGGAGTACACGTTCACGAACCCGCGCACGGGCGAGCCTCACATCGCCACCGCCGAGACGAAAGAACTGTACGACATGTTCGACCTCGGCGACCACGTCGAAGTCGGCGAAGTGCTCTCGGTGCCGGCGACCGAACTCTGGGACCACATCATCGAGGGTGCCCACGAGAACGGCGAACCCGGGATCATCTATCTCGAACGAGTGAACAAGGAACACTCCTTCGACGTCGAGGAACACCCCGACCACCGCATCCTCGCGACTAACCCCTGCGGGGAGCAGCCCCTGGAGGAGTACGAGGCCTGTAATCTCGGTCACATCAATCTCTCGACGCTCGCGGCACGGGACGCGCCGGACTGGCGCGTCTGGTACGACGACCACGGCCACGAGTACGCCACCCTCGAGGACGCCGTCGACGCGTTCCTCGCCGAAGCCATCGACTGGGCGGAGTTCGACAACCGCATCGAGATGGGGACCCGCTTCCTCGAGAACGTCGTCACGATGTCCGATTTCCCGGTCGAGGAGATCGAACAGAAGGTCCGCGAGATGCGCAAGATCGGACTGGGCGTCATGGGTCTGGCCCAGCTATACATCCAGCTCGGCATGAAGTACGGCGACGACGTCTCCAACGAGGTCGCTCGCCAGCTGATGCGTCACATCAATCACGGGTCCAAGCAGGCCAGTCACGACCTCGCGACCGACCGAGGTACTTTCGCCGAGTGGGACAACTCGAAGTTCGCCGACCCCACCGCGTACGCCGACTGGTTCGAGAAACAGACCGGTCTCGACGCCGAGGAGTGGGCGGACGGGTTCGCGATCCGCAACCACAACACGACGACCATCGCGCCGACCGGAACGACCTCGATGGTCGGGAACACGACCGGCGGCTGTGAGCCCATCTACAACGTCGCCTACTACAAGAACGTCTCCGACGACGTGCAGGGCGACGAGATGCTCGTCGAGTTCGACGACTACTTCCTCCGCGTTCTGGAGGAAAACGATCTCGACATC
>Ga0207720_100251_pt1 | contig 44814 bp, 65 predicted proteins | sample A23P2SouthBayCA_2_FD_187751 | JGI IMG/M metagenome (GOLD analysis project Ga0207720, IMG submission 187751) | Aerobic enrichment media microbial communities from Eden Landing Ponds, California, USA - A23 E3 (2) (SPAdes) | ecosystem: Environmental > Aquatic > Marine > Unclassified | place... | reverse complement strand
CGGACGAGTGCCGGGATCGCCGACCGGTGGAGTGCCGGGATCGCCGACTGGAACTCCGCCGTCGGCGCCGACTGGTCAAACGCCAGATTCACCGACTGGAACTCCACCGTCGTCGCCGACCGGACGAGTGCCGGGATCGCCGACCGGTGGAGTGCCGGGATCGCCGACTGGAACTCCGCCGTCGGCGCCGACTGGTCAAACGCCAGATTCACCGACTGGTAGCCCACCGTCGTCCCCCACGGGTGGAGCACCGGGCTATCCAACGGGCCGAGTCCCAGGTTATCCAACTGCACCCACAAACTCCGAAAGGCGTAGGATTCCTGATTATGAACCTGAGTCCGAACAGCGAACCCCAGCTGAAGACCGACCGGTGACATCCCCATATGATGTTCCCTTCACGAACCCTATCGCATCTGGGGCCCAGGTCCTCTTTGGAGGGGGATATCCAAGCGGTCAGCAAGCCGCTGCCGGTCCGCAGAGGACTCCTGATCAGGGTCTGCGGGCTGATGGTCAGTTAGACCGCAGTCGTAAAAGGGGGAGGCGTTGATGGCTCGCAGCGGTTCCCTCCCCTGGCTGTTCTTAGCTGGGATCCTATCGATTATCGTCGCGGTCTTTCTCGATACCGCGCTGTTTAGCCCCTTCGCCGATGCGATGATGGGACTCGACGGCTGGCGAGGGTCGGACCTTCAGTACGCGAACGAAGGCCAACGAATGATCGGGGACTTCGTTGATAACCTGCTCGCAATTGTTGCATTTGCGATCACTATCGGCGTGATCATCGAGGCCAGGAGGGCGGTCTAAATGGTGTGGGTCATCCCGATTATCGTCCTGTTCGCCTCGGCGTTCGTCTTTTTGACGGTCGCGTACCTGATGGGCGTGCTGATCCCGCCTATCTACAATGAGGTGGTTGCGGCGGACGGCGTCCAGGCGATGGGATACGATCGCGGCGCCGAGGTCGCAGTCAGGATCGGGCTGAAGTACGTTTTGCCGTTCCTGGCTTTGACGATCATCATTTGGCTGGTCCTGCTGCGATTGCGGCGGGACGAGTACAAAGGCCAGAGATACGGACGGAGGTAACTATGACTGACACGAAATACGACGAAGAACAGATCCGACGCATCGCACGAGAAGAAGCTCGAGACGTCGCCGGTATTGAGGTGGAGGGGCCTGACGGCGGTCAGTGGTCTCTCTCGAAGCTCATGGAGAATTTCGAGATCTCGAGGCGAACCGCGCTTCAGGCGATGGGGCTGATCGCTTTGGGTTATCACGCCCCGAAAGCCGTCCTCCAAGTCTTCGCGCAGGATGGGGAAGCAGCGGCCCAGGATAACCTTACTGTACCTGGTACGTTGTCTGCGGGAGCAATCGATACAGAGGAGGCACGTATCAGTGGCCCGATCTATCTCGGCGACTCAACAAGAGATGGATCTGAGGAATTTGTCAATGAATCCATCGGTTGGAAACCCCTTATCGGAGTTGACAGCCAAGGCAATCAGGGCGCGGTACTCACTCTTAGGATAGATTATAACGGGTTAGATGCCTCTGGGACGGATGTTATAAATGTGGACACATCTCAAGGTATCACAACAGGCACAAACTCAACAGAGTGGGGATCAACGGGAGATGTGACATCTGTTGCGTCCGATGTGCGTTTTAAAGTCGATGACAATAACGCCGAGATATTGTTCATCCAAGTTTACGTCCCAGATGATTTTTGGTTCGGGTCTGTCTCATATTCGACGACGACTCGCCAGACCGACTATGTGTGATCTGTGCGCACTCACTGATCACTTCACAACCTAACAAAAACCAAAAATGAAACGAAGAACCGCAATCGCTCTGGTGCTGGTTGGCGTCGCACTGAGCCTTGCGGTTCCCGCGTTTGGGAACGTCGTTGATGGGGGGAAAGACGTCGGGTCGGGAGTGACCTTCCACAAGACGAACGGCCCCAACGTCACCTCTGGAGAATCGTTCAATTTCACGACGACTAACCCGTGGAAAACGTCGAATCAGATAACGCTGCAACCGTACGCGAACTTCTCGTCAAACGGAAATACAGAGGTCCACGTCGCTCGGATGAATGGGACCTGGACGAATCTCACGCAGCTGGACGTAAGCGCCGCCGACCTCTCAATCAACGTCAACGACAAGCAGATCGTGGCTGTCGGCGGAGATGCGGACAGCCTGAACTACACTGACATTGCTGTCGATGATGGCTCCGTAGATCTTGTCTACGCCGGTACGAGCGGCTCGACGTCGCTCACGATCCACGATCTTCCATCGAGTACGACCGTTGCGGCAGTTGATGCAGATACCTCGTCGGTTTTAGAGACGGCTACAACTGATGCGAGTGGCGTTGCATCGTTCTCGAACCTTCCGAACTCTAAGCATGCAGTTCTGCTTGAGACCACCAGTGGCGGGCCGGCAATCGACGATTCGAGCCTCACTCCAAACACGACTGCATCCTCCGTTGACGACGTCGATAGCATCACTCTCCAGGCGACTGTTTCCGACCCGGACTTCCCGAACGATGAGGTTAACGTGTCCTTCTACGTCGAAGGTTCATACGTCGGGTCGGACATAATCCAGAGCGCTGGAACTGCCTCGGTTACGATTGCCGAGAACATCGCCAACGAATACTCGTGGCATGCAGAAGCAACAGACGCCTACGGACAGACTGATACCAGCAACTCAGCACAGTTTCTGGTCGCGAACGAGTTGAGTGTTTATAATGAGTCTTCTCCACAGAGCCTCATTCAGTCTGGAACGAACACGAATGTCGAGGTCACTATCCGCTTCTACGGGCCTGATGAACTCGTTGTTGAGCGGACGACCACGGATGGCACGATCAATATGTCGGGCCTGCCAGCTGATCGGCCTTTCGTGGTGATCGCGCGGGCGGATGGGTATCATGACCGACGAATCTACATCGAAAGCTTGCTCAACCAGCAATCGATATTCCTGCTTCCAGAGACTGCTGCGACCGTCTATAACGTTTTCACATTGGCGGATCGGTCTGGATCTTACGAGCCAGGATCGACGCGCCTGATCATCCGACGGGCACTCAATACCACCGCAACCTCTGGACTTCGATGGACAACGATATCAGGCGACTACTTTGGAGCCACGAATGAGCACGAGACCTATCTCCGTTTCGAGCGGCGGTACCGGCTTATCATCGAGAATCAGGACGGGGATCAGCGCGTGATTGGGTCGTACATGGCGACGGACGAGCAGAACCCGAAACAGATCGTCATCCGGGAGATCGTCATCGACCCACCGAATGGAACTGATTATTATGGGACTGCCTGGATGAATGATGAGTCCGAGTCAGACGGGAACTCGACTGTTTGGTTTTCGTATTCGGATCCCAGTAACGAGACGAGCTCTCTCACCGCGACCATCCATGAGCGCGGCAACGAGAGCAACGTTCTTGCAACTGTCTCAGAGACAGATGTGGGCTCCTTTGCGTGGAACCGCGATGTCCCAGATAGCACGGCTTGGGTAGTCAATTGGACAGCCGAACGGAACGGAGAAACGATTCATCAGACTGTCCCAGTCGGTAATAAAGGGTCCTTCCCTATCCCGATGGATCCGGTCTGGCTAAACCGTTTCATATTGGTGTTCTTGCCAATCACGGCAGCGCTTGCAAGCGAGCGCGTCGCGACGATCGGAGCTCTGACGTTGGTCGCCATCACGGGGATGTTGATGCTGCTTCAGTGGTACTCCGTCAACCCAGCCCTGTGGATGGGGGCTCTCCTGATTGCACTCGGAGGTCACGCGCTCGCGATATCCGGCAACAGGGGGCCGTTAGGATGAGGGGCGTCACTATAGCAATCTTCCTGCTTTGCTTGAGTGTCTTCGGGACTTTCATGGCTGCCCCCGGATCGATCAACGACACTCTCGGGATCGGCTCATCGACTGGCCTCGAGGAGCCCGCGTCAGATGTTGGAGAAGACTTCGAAGGTGATCAGCGTCCGTCAGAGCGCGGTGGAGCAACTGGCATTCTGGGCTTCGCCGTGTACGCAATGAAGGCGTTAGGCAACTTCTTCACGCTCTTCACATCAATCGCCTCGATGCTGAATACGCTTTCAGGGGGGCGCTTCATGGCTCTCTGGAACGGCATCCAGCTGATCGTTGTCGTCATCGGGACGTTGATGCTCATCTGGATTGCGAGAGGTGTGATCGGAGAATGATGGATCCACTGCTCTCCGATCTTGCTCTCCAGTCCTGCTCGTCCGCTTTGGATTGCTGGGCACAAGCCGAATTTTTCGACGCGTTTCTCAAATCGCTAAAGACTGTTGCCCCTCTGGAGGTGTTCACTCTCATGTTTTCGACGGGTCTCTATCTTGGACTCTATCTTTGGACGCAGGATCACACGGTCCCGATAGTTACTATTCTCCTCATGGGTGGGGCGATGCTTCCGATTCTCCCCGCCAGTGCTGCGCGTCTGGCTTGGATCGCCATCCTGTTTGCTGGCGGGATGGCGCTCTTCGCACTCCTGTGGGTGGTCATACGATGAGCGTTATGGCCCGTCGGGTCACCGTCGGCAGCTGGTGGGGCCTTGTCCGCAACATTCTGCTCGGTCCAGGTCCAGCGCTGCACGAGCTCGCACACGTATTCGTTGCTGCTCGCTACGCAACCGTGGATATCGAGCCTGGGATCGTTCGGTCAACAGTTCGCATCGATTGGTCCGATGGAGAGGTTCCCGTTTGGGGCGTCGTCTTGACCTACACAGCTCCAATTGTTCTTGGAGGGGTCCTTCTGTTATCCGCGGCCCCGTTCGTCACGACGATCGCGGCGCTGCCGATGTGGGCCCAAGTCTACCTCGCAGTCAACTTCATCCTGCTGGCTGGGCCCAGCTTAGGTGACTGCGTGGAACTGATCGGGCTACTCACCAGCCATGAATCGGACTAGCCGCGCAGGTGCTTTGCGGGGGTTCGAGTCCTCCGGCGGCCATCAGGCCTTCCGAAGCGGAGGGCCAAGTCTACAATGGAGGTGATAACATGAGGCGAGATTATCTGAAGAAAGCGGGATCGGCTGCTAAGTCTGTGGCTGGCACAGTCACGGACAAAGGCCGGCGTGGCGCCAAAGAAGCAAAGAAGACCGCCAAGGCCGCGAAGAAAGGGGCTACGTCTGCGAAAAAGAAGACCGCGAAGGCTGCCAAGAGGGGAGCCTCGTCCGCGAAAGAGAAGACGAAGAAAGGCCTGAAAAAGAAGAAAGAGAAGATGAAGAAGAAGCGTCGGAAAAAGAAGGGCCGCAAGCGGATGCGAAAGGAACGTCTGGAACGGGAAGAGAACCAGGCGTTCATCGAGGCTCTCGACGAGGTCGGAGAAGACTACCGAGAAGCGAGGCGAGAAGACTTCGCTGATCGCGAGCGTCGCAGACTTGGCCTCTCCAGCAGCGGCGGCAGAGAGCGGCGCGAGCGCCGCGTCGAGGAGCCTGATCGACGAGTGCCCCGCCAGGGGCGCGCCCGGGACCCTCCGGACCAGCAGCGAACTCAGCCCCCTCAACCACAGCGGGGCTCGGTAGCTTCAATGGATGCTGCGATGGGGTTCCCGGAAGTCGGCGGACTCCAAGCGCCTACCCTCGGCCCGCCGGCTCCGGCTCCGCGCGCCAAACAGCAGTCTGACCCACCAGACAACCGTGGCGGTATGCCCACTGCTGCCCCAATGGGAGTGGGTATGTTTGGTGGTCCATCGCTACCCGGGCTTGACGAGCCCGAGAAACGCGGCAGCGAGCCCGTCGACGATGGGGTCTTCGCTCCCGCAATGGGCGTATCCCCTCCGATGGCGATGGAGCCAGAGGAACCGCTCGATCGCGGCGGGTACGACGTCGAGAACTCCGGCGGCATCTTCTACCCGCTGTGAAAATCATCCTGGCTGGGAGCGTGGGGGCGCGCCCAGCTGGGATTCCCCACGACCTTTTTATTGATTACGACAATAGTGGCGGATATGGACGCAAACAGGTACGACGAGATGTCCAACGAATGCGTGGAGTCCTTCGGAACCCAGCATCGTAACGGCGACCGAACCTACGTCTATGTACTCGAGGCGGGAGGGCGGTATCTCGTCATCGCGGCGGAGATCGACCAGGACAGTGAACCGCTTGGCGCGGAGCTCGTCGACGCTGCACTCACGGAGAGTGAGGCAGTCCAGCGAGCAAACAACTGGACTGAAAACAATCCGAAGGGGTTGAGTTCCGAAGGCGGCATCGCGGCTCAACTGTTCGGCTGAACGCTTTTACAACGCTGAGAGCTGTGCTAACGCTTTCGGACCGGGATACCACTTGTGGGCTCTGTCGGTGGTTCGCTCCAACCACTCTAACTCTTGCATCGCGTTCATCGTCCGGTTAATCGTTCTATCCTCAACACGCTCGTCAAGGATCTCTCGCACGTGTCGTTTCTGAATTGGCTCGCCATCTGCCTCTATCAACGCTTCTATCACTGCGTCCCAGACGAGATCGCGGCTTATCGTCGCCTCCATCACGAATCCCTACGTCCGAAACCTTCAATCCGGATGCACGGCTGGATGTAACTGTTGGTGGGTTCCTGGCCCACTGACCTTACTCCCATACCTCGGATCCGTTGTTTCCTTTCGCCTTGAAACTTAGTCTCAAGAATCACAACCCTGAGTTACAGGTACGGTTAAGTGAAACGACTGACAATGATAATGTATGTCGCAGGAACCCACAATGAAATTCGCTGAGTTGACCATCCTCTGGCCATTTTCCCTCATCCTAACAATCGCAGTGGTCGGCTTACTCCAGCCAGTAAACCCGTCATTTACAGCGGCTCTGGGTCTGTTGATCATTCCTGGAGTAGCCGTTTGCCAAATCCTTGACTGCCGAAATATTCGCGACAAGGGCGTTGAATGGGGAAAGAAACGCTATCTCTACCATTTTGCAACGCTCGTGATGCCTGTTGCGACTTTGGTATATTGGAAGTATCGTCACAAACGAGTGAGTGAACAGCTCTCCTCATCAAATAGCGGTGCTGTCTGAGCCGCGCTGGAGATTCGCTATCTCTATCTTTTTCGCCCATCTTGTTTGGCTACCGGCATCTGTCTGACAAACACTTTTACGCTTCCGGATACGCATACGTATACGTATATGCCAACAGATACAGAGGTGCGAGCATCCCTCTTCTTAGACAAGGGGGGCGTCGGCAAAACAACATCAACGGCGCATCTCGGGGTAGCCCTCGCTGAGGAGCACGATGTGCTATTGATCGATCTCGCTGGCAAGCAAAATGACCTCGCGAAGCATTTCGGCCTCTGGGAGGTGATCGACGATCAAGAAGAGCGATGGCCAAATATATCGACGGTTCTCGATAAAGACTGGCAAACCATCCGAAACAAACTCCCAGATGCCGTTGACGACATGATCTGGGACACTGGGGAAGGTCCTGATCTTATTCCAGCCCACGGCGGCCTTGACCAAGCTGACGACGATCTCGCGAACGTACCTGTTCCTGAACGCTACCAATTCGTGGAACAGTTCCTCGACGAAGACGTTCGCGGGTATGACGTTATATTGGTTGATCTTCCCGGTTTGACGAACAACGTAACGATCAACGGCCTCTGGGCAACCCGGTCTGTAGTGGCCCCAACCGAGCTCGGAGAATTCGAACGTCAACAGATGCGTCAGCTTCTGAAAGACTTAGAGGAACTCTCTACTGAGTTCGATCCCGAAATTGACGTGCAGATGGTCATACCGAACTGCGTAGATGGGCGGACGAACTTAGCGGAAGAACTCCTTGATGATCTTTCCGAAGAGTATCGGGACACTCTTGCCCCTGAGCAAGTGCCGCGGTCACAGGACATTCGAAATGCACAAGCTGAGGGCCAGACAGTGTTTGCGATTGAAAACCCGAGCGAAACGGCACAACGAGCGCGGAGTGCCTTCGAGGTCAATGCAGAAGCCCTTATCAACAGGTTCCAATCATGAGTGACGACACTGACATCGAGGAGCTAAAGGAACAGACTCAGAAAGGTAGCCGCGTCGGTGCAGCAGCGGAACAGAGTGAAGAGAAGACCGATCCATTACTCGAAGAGTATCGGGATATTGTTGCTGGTGACTCCTCTATCACGCTGTCTTTCAGAGACGAGGTGATCGCCGGGATCCTGAATGCAGCTGGTGATGACGAAGACCTTCATCACTCGATTGCATCACCTCTCCAAGCAGAGCTTGACAATGATGTTGAGCACGCAGGTGATCGGTCCGAGTTACTGCGCCAACTTGTCCGAGTCGGTTTGCGCAATGCCGTTCCCGAAACTGCTGAAGAAGCCAGGGAAGCCTATGGGCAGGCTGTAACGGAAGACGCGCTGTAATAGAATCTATATTCGTACCTATATTCATATCGCACTACGGCTTTGAATACGTATTCGCATCTGTAAACGTAAACATATACGCTTTACTTCCACTCCGGGGAGCGGAGATATATCCGAGTTCGGACACCACTCTCTGATATCATGATAACGGATGCCCGCGTACTCCGGCCTAATTTCGTACCAGCGGAACTATACCACCGAGAGGGCCAGATTGACTTTCTTGCAAGCGTACTCGAACCCTGCTCTCCTACCGGCGACAATGTGTTGATCTCAGGCCCGTCCGGCGTGGGTAAGACGACGATAGCAAAACACATCGTCGAACGATTTGAAGGCCAAAATTTAGATGCTCGCTCCGGTTACGTTCATTGCATCCAAGACTCATCAACGGCTGCGGTATTGCATAAACTCTGCCGTGACACACGGCTTGGGGCCGACCTCCGAATTGAAGGAACATCAAAATCGACGTACATAAACAGGCTTCGAGATCACGACGGGACCATCATCTGTATCCTTGACGAGGTCGATAATCTCGCTGACCGACTCCTTCTTCAATCTCTCTACGACTGTGCAAATGTTCGACTTGTTCTGATATGCATTGACGAAGATGTCCTGTTCAGTGGGATCGATTCTAGAATTAGGTCGCGTCTTAGAAGTATGGAAAAGCTATCGATGGAGTCTTACAGCCATTCCGAAATGATGGACATCTTATGGGGCCGGATTGAAGCTGGACTTCGGAGTGATCGTGTTGACGACCGAGCAGTCGATCAGATAGCCGATCTCTCTGCGGGGGATGCACGAGAGGCTATCGCTTTATTACGCCGAGCCGCCCGCAGCGCCGACGAACGCATTACCGCTGATATCGTCTCCGCAATCAGAACAGAGACAGAGGCTGAACTCGATAATCTTCTCCGAGAAAAACTGGGAACTCACCACCAGATACTTTATGATATCATTCGTTCGGAGAAAGAGATCTCCGCATCGAAATTACGACGGCGATACGAGAACCGAGCCAGCAGTCCGAAATCTCGCTCGACGAGGCGTCGATACTTGACGAGCATCGAAAACTACGGACTCATAGAGTCAGTTGGAAGTGGGAAAGGAACTGTTTACCGCGTCACGTCCGCGAATGTCAGGCAAACACTCTAACCAACACATCGGCCACCTTCTTGCCTCTGTTGGTTAGCAACTTCTACCCAATGCTAATCGCAAGACCGAAACGCTTCCGCCCATTTCCGTTCATTTCCGTTCATAGTCGAACTCACTTCATATCTCCTGTGTTAACCTCTCTATCTGTTAAATAACCATCCGAGGGTGAGTTTTCCGTTCATCTGCGCGGAAGGCGATTAAATAACCTCTATCTATGTGAGGGCATGACTCAAAGAAGTAGGTACGGGCTAATCCAGGTCTTCTGGCTCGATTTCTCCAGCCAGAAGCTTTTCTCCTTTTTCGGAGATGCTATAGAATGGGTACGATCCTTCCTGGTCATCGACGATAACGAGCCCGTTTTCAACAAGTGCTTTCAGACGCCGACTGGTGTGCTGCCTGCTAATTCCTGTGTTTCTCGCAATGTTGCCTGTAGTCAACTGCAACTTCTTGGGCGGGCCGAGCAGCTGGAGGATAGATTGATCAGCTGCTTTCATCCATTCCACCCGCCGGTACATATAGATCCGAACTCGGACCAACACGGTTTATCACAACTGGTTGTGTTCTATATGGGACATCTTAACCCCGCACAGATTACGAAGTCGTCACCTAGAAATAAGTACCTGGGGCTTACTTTCTGTGTCAACGGGAGAACTCGCGGACCTAGCAATACGGGTCTGGGTCCATTGAGAAACGATGCGGACCCCGAGACTGGACCTCGGGTCCGCGTGGCCTCCCGTGAAACAGGCACGGCAGGCATGCAGAACAAAGCATCACGGGGCCTTCAAGGCTCCGCACGACATGCAGAAACGTACGCCGAACAACAGACTTGCGGAGATTGCGGTTCCAATATCGAGTCTGTCACGGTAAAGGGGCCGCAACTGGTCGAAGCAAATCCGTGTGGTTGCAACCTGGCCAGACCCACGGTCGCAACTGATGGCGGTCAGATACGCTGCTCCTACTGTCGGCAACCAATCTCCGGCGAACCGGCATCGTATCGCGGTGAACCAATCCATCCGGATTGCCATAGTGCCGCTCGTCGCGAAGACGACTTCGCAGCCGATGAGTGCCAGATGTGCCGGCCGCTCGGTTACCAGTTTGGCGAGACGAACGAGCCAACTCACCGAGTCGAGCTCGACGGTGACTCAGGAAAGAAGATCGTCTACACGTGCGAGCGTTGTGCGCGCGAGTTAGGGTGGAACGACCGGCCGAGCTACGAACCCCTTGCTGATGACTTGGTACGGTCACGAATCTATCTCCATCTCGGAACGGATGGCACGGCGTTCGCATCGTTCGACCATGACTACACTGAAATCGAACTTCTCGACACCGAAGATAGTGACCGAGGGGCTACAGAACACATCGAATCTGAGATATTTGGTTCGGAGTGGTCTGAACCCGTCATTGAGGAGATGCCGGATGAGTCAGCACGCCGGGAGATGGATGAAGCCCCTCTCCAAGTCGGTGTCCTAACGTTTGATTCGAAGCAATCTCAACTGAAGTCGGTTGAACTGGTCGATCCTCGGGAGGCTGATCCGGAGCCGGTGGCAGACGGTGGAAAAATAACCGTTTGCCCCAGCTGTGAGAGCAGTAAAATCGAGGTTGTATCAACCCCCTCAGTCCAGCGAAATGACGTAAAAGGGCCCGGCTACCGCTGTGCAAATTGCCGTTCAACATTCACCGACCCGGACACTCGTGAGCCCAAGCGGCAGATGGACCGCCCGGGATTAGCTGGCGAGCTAGCAAGGCTCGATCCATCAACTTCTCTGGAGGACTTACCCGAGGTGTTGGATCTTGAGTAGACACCGATCACTCCGCGATCCGGACCGCTCTCCAAACGATCCAGAGACGGCACTCGAGTATTATCTCAGCCGTCAGCTTGAGGACGCAACCAAAGTCCGAACGAAAGCTCATCCGATGGCTGAGGACCTATACTTGGACAGCAGCCACGTCGGCAGCATCCTCGGCACCTGGAGAGAAGAGGGTCACGAACAGTTCGATGTTGACACTTGGGGCGGCGCATCAACTTGCGCGGTCTGGGTGGTCCGACGTCGAGACGCTGGCGGAGCGGTTCCAATGGAGGTTTCATAAATGTCCCACGAGCGACGCGAGACGGAAGAACAGAATTCAGAAGACCGCCGAGAAACTGATGGACAGCCCGCCGACGAGGAAACCTACGGAGCGGTCACCTGGTTCGAAGCAGTCGATGCCGACCAGCAGTCTCTGTTACTCGGACAGTTCAACCGAATTCAGGAGATCGCTGAACCCGAAGAGACCGATCAGGGCGTCCTATACGTTCGCCGAGAGTTCGAGCCAGTCCGAACCATTCCTCTTCAAGGAGAAGTCACCCGCGACGAGGCTCGGTCCTGGATTCGGGCGAACCGTCAACACCAGGGCTTCGACGGGTACGACTGGCGTTCCCACGACCGCCGTGAACTGCTCGGGACGATCGTCGATACTCGCTCGAATCACTTGCAGCGCATCTCGAATATCTACGACCAACTCGAGGCTGTGCCAATTGTGAGCGTGACGGCGGACGAGCGGATCAGCGAGATCATGGGTGGTATCGCGGATGTGCTGACTCAGACGCCGCCGACGATGATTGACGCAACTGAGAGTGCCGATCAGAGCGAGCAGTCTCCCGACCGTGCCCGTAATTCCACTCACGATGACCAATCCGACGACAGGGAAGGAGACGGCCTCCAACCCGAACCGCGGGATTCTGAACGGAGAGATAGCTGATGGTGTCCAAAGAACGCCAGTACGACCGACTAGAACGGAACGGTTGGAGCCCGTCCCAAACTCACCTCACGGAGTTCGCCAAAGACCGGCCGTTGTACCCTGGCCAGAAATGGGGTAGTGACGGGGGCGGTCGGTGATGACGCGGACCGTTGCGGAACTTCGTCGGGAAGCGAACGAATCGACGTGGGAAGCCAGTGTCGAAGCGCTCACGGAGGTGTCCAACGACGAGCCCGACTTCGACCGCATCGAGGCCGCCGCGAAGGAGATGCTCAGCGCCGCTCGGAAAGGTCAGGCCGCGCAGCGCCGACGGGAGGCGGGATCCCATGCCTGAGAACTCGGAGGAGGGTGCTGAGAGCGTCATTGAATCTGCGGAAATCGAATCCGTAGCTGAAGAGTTTCAGAACGATATCACGGACACGTTTGACCTCGACCAGGAAGACGTGGAGATCACGGCGGAACGCGACCCGGTACCCGGCGACAAGGATCTCGTGGAACTGAAAGCGAGGTGGGTTCTGTGAGCCGTGACCCTACGGAATCGCGCCAACTTGTCGGTCCAAATGACGAGCCAATCAGTCCGATCTGGCCGTGCATGAACTGCGGCGCGAAGTACCATTCCCCAGAGGTCGCACAGGACTGCTGCCTCACCCTATCGTGTATCGGAGCGATTCAACATGTCTGAGAGAGCCGAGAGCCGCAGCGACACGAAGTACGGAGACCGAATCCCAGACGGCCATTGGGAAGACGAAGACGACCACCAGACCGACAGCCCCTCGCCACAGCGAGCGACCGTCGAAACGCAGACGGTCGAAGTGACCTGGCGGACCGACCCGCGCGACCTGCGATACAGAGTCCACGTCTCGCACGGCGACCATCGCTGGTGCCCGGTCGCCTCGTTCGCTGGCCGTGCGCACCGACTCGCCGAGTCCAATCAGTGGGACCCGATGGGTCGCGTTGACTGGGCCGACCTCCCGCTACCCGTCCGGAAGCGCGTCGCGACGGTCGTCGCCGGCGTCGACGACCACCAGGAGCTCGACCCGGAGACTCGAATCATCGATCCCGACGGGGGTGACGGCGCGTGAGCGACGACGAGGTTGTGGAGAAGCTCGACGAAATTCATTCGGAGCTTTCCTTCCTAGTAGTGATGAGTTTTGGATTTTCGGCGCTCGCTTTCGGCACTCTCGCATTAGTTCTTAACGGCGATTATGCAAGTGCAGAAGATCACGCCGTCCTCGTGGCAACTGCCGCTGGGATAGGATTCATCGGGTTAGCTCTAATTCACTTTTTAGAGTTCAACGAGCCTATTCGAGGTTCACTTACTCGCCTCCGAAATTTTGCCAGAGGGCAGTCCACCACCGGAGACAAAGTTGAGGAGGTAGAGCGATGAATACTGAAGTTTTGAGGCCCTTGTGCTATTGTTGCGATTCTCTGGCAGTCGCTCTTATCGCTCGAAAAGCGACGCCGAAGGCAACGTGGTTCCCTGTCTGTGAGAGCCACGACCCCGACCCCGAAGAGTACGGAAACAAGACGACGTGGTCGGATAAAGTCACGATCCGCCGATACGACGATCCGATATCCGATTACGACGTGTTCGGACGCCTCGGCGGTGAGAATTACAAAGGCCGCATCATCCACATCGAGAACCCGGCAGGTGACGGCATTTTGTGCGACAAGTCAGCCGACAGTCAGAAACGCTATAACTTGTCCATCGGCTACCCAGACGATGCTGTTATCTGCGGAAAGTGCAGCTCCACTTCGAACTGGCGCGAGAACTACAGTGAAGACATCGTCGGTGGCTTCCTGTTCGAGTTGCGTTCGGTCCTCGATGACTTTGACCAGCTAAACCGATTCGCTGGCAGAAAGATCGAGTATCCGCAACCCGACCCACGGACCAGTCACCGCATCGCGGAGGGGATGCTCTGATGGCAGACCCTGATGATCTGGAGCGGTTCAGAGAAGCCGCTGCCGAGCACTTCGACGAGTTCGACGCCGACGATCTCGTAGTCCAGGAGCATCGGAACGCACTGGTCGTTCGACCCGAGAAAGATGCCGTTCACGACGGCGAGGAGATAAGCGACTGGTGGGACTGTCCCGAGTGCGGCGCACCGACGCGAGTTTCGATGGGCCCGCGCCTCGAGGCAATGCGCGTCTGTTCCGAGTGCGACTGGTCGTTCACGTTCCCCGACCCGTCAGGAGGTGGCGCCGATGGTGACTGACGGGATCGACAGGTCGCAACTACGGCCCGACGAAACGGAGTGTCACCACCGCGCCGAGCGTGCTCTGAAACTAGTTCGCGAAAATCCAGAGAGTCGAGCGGTTCGGATTGACAGTGACCCGAACCCGATGTTTGTGACCGTCGAAGACGGCGCCTTTGCATTCTGGTGTTTCGATTACACCTGGAAGTGCCAGGAACGGCGACCGGTCGCAGACTGTTACGGCCCGTTCGAGACGGTTGTTGACCAGCTCCACGCTTACGCGAACGACGGTTACGAGATTGGGACCGTTTCGAAGGATCGCATTGACACTGAAAAGAAGCCCCGAGCGACGGGGCTGGAGGATTTTGCATGACGGACGACATACAGAACTACACCTTCCTACGTAAAGGCGGCATCGAACAGCGGATGAATTGCACTGCCTCGGTCGCTTACAACATCGAGCAGGCTTTCGTTACAGTTGAACAGTTGCTCAAGGCAGTGGAATCGGACACGGATCTCACTGATATTGACGGGATCGGTCCGAAAACCGCTGAAGCTATTCTGGACTGGTATGAGAACCGCGAAAGTCGCGAGATCCAGGCCAGCGACTCCACTGTTGAGCGAACCTCGAGTTCCTCGATGAACATAACCTTTCATCAATCTTGGGAAGACGCACTCGGGATCGAAATCGGCGATGGTGATACTCCCGATGCGCGAACAGATGGAGGTTCCAAACTACCATTTGCAGACCGAACAACCGCGTGTGACGATTGTCAGGTTGATGAGTCGAACGCTATCGAAACGATGGAGGCGGTTATCCTTGGAGAGCAGGATCCAGATGACCGTTGGTGTAGCGAGCACATCAACGAATTCGAAGAAGAAACTCGTGAGTGGAGTGGTCGGCGATGAGTACTGTTCCAGCTCACGCCACCCACGGCGAGCTTAAACGCCGACTCGCGCGTCACCTCGGTACTGACGCGTCCCGATACGCGACTGGAACAGGGACCGAACGACACAAGCGACTCACGGCTGCCGAGCTCGAGCGCCTCTGCGAGGTCCTCGGTATCGGATTCATCGACGCTCCGAAACAGCAGAAACGCGACACGATCATGATCCGTCTCGGTCGGGATCACAGAACGGGCGCTCGAATGTGGGACTCGTCGGATCTACGAGCCGTTCTCGAAGAACTGGAGGAAGATCCATGAGCGACGCCAAAGGACTTCGAAGTGGCCCGTCCGCAGGCGCGGAGTGTCCCATCTGCGATGAGCCGATGGTGATCTACAACCCGGGACATCGTGCGTACGACAAAGAGATTGCGCCGGTCGTTGCCGACGCCGTCGAACATGCTAACCGGCACCCGGCCAACTCGAACCTCGAGGCGGACGGCGATATCATCGCTGGCGTCACGGACGGCTACTATCCTGATGATATTCAGCACTGGATAGACCTGTCCGAGATCGACCCAGACCTCCGACACAGCGCGACGATCACCGCGAACACGGAACTCAACCGCCGGGGGCTGATGTTCAACAGCGTCCGATTCGACGCGCCTAAACTGCACGTTGTGCCCGCGAGTCATCTGGTGGAGCGACTACCGGGGAAGCACGGGGTGGAGCAATGACGGACGAATCTCAGCCCGTGACCGAATCACCGACGCTCCAAGAGTTGATCGAGCGTCACCGGGATCGAGACTTACCGACTCACGTGTTCGTCACCGGCACTGGACGCCACTTTCCCGACGATCTTCGCCCGGTCGCTCGTCGCGTGTCTGAGATGATCAGGGGCGACGACGGCCATGTATACGAATGCGATTTCGGCCGCCTTCACGAGGTTGATGTTGCGCTTCTTGAAGTAGACCATAATTTCCGTCTTCAAAGCGACGACGTCGACGAACTTCGCGACCTCGCGACTGTTAGTCGCGCATCGTCCTATGCGGGAATCGTCGGATACACGAACGCTACTGAACTTCCGAAGTCACTCCTCCAAGTTCTCGAGGCGGTTGTTGAGGTTGGAGAGGACGGCGTCGAGTTCATCGGTCGCGTTTGCAGCGACTATCACGACGGCGGTTACTACAAAGTGGAACTCGACGGTCTTGAATCGGATTCGTCGCAGAATGGAGGCGAGTCCGATGTCTGAGGCTGACGACGTCCGCGCTGGTCAGACTTGGCGCTGCGACGAGGCCGCGGCCGATCCCGATGCGGTCCCGGACGGCCACGACTCGGTCCGGCTGTGGGCTGACCATCCGCGGTTTTCGGCGCTCGTTGACGAGGTCGTCGGCGACGTGGCTGCGCTCGTTGTCGGGACGAGCAACTCCCATCCCCGGGCGCCGGACCTCGGTGACCGCGTCGATGTCCACGTGGATCGGCTCCTCGCGGCCGACCGCTGGTCGCTCAAGCGAGAGGGTAATGAGACGGAGACGCCGGACCAACCCGTCGCGATGACCGACGGTGGAATCGATCAGTCTACGAGCGATACCTATCAGTACCAGTGTCCGGTCTGCCACTGCGTCTACGACGACCAGGACGATGCTGAGGATCACGTGATGACCCACCCGGGCGTCCAGCCGTCAGCGGTGGTGGTACTATGACGGACGGCACTGAGTACCAGCACGAACCTGTACAGGTGCCCGCAGAGGACGACGAGAACTACCGTGACATCGACGTGTGTGAGGGGTGCGGAACCGGCGAAGCCGCCCTTCGCGCTATCAAGATGCGCCGCGGCCGACGCCGGATGTTCTGCCTTGCCTGCTTCACGCACGAGCTGGATCGCGGCTCCGTCGACCCATCGGATCCGCGCGTCGAAAATCACGGGTTCGGAGGGGAGAACTATGCCTGAAAGCGGGACCGATCACTGGGACGACCACTGTAGCCGCTGCGGCGACGAGCTGGCCGACGGTCGGGACGCCACCCTCTGTAAGAGTTGCTCGCGCGAGATCGAGATGAAACGGCGTGAGCGTGGTGACCGATGCGAGCGGTGCGACGGTCACGGCTACGTCTACGGGACCTACTGCGACCTCCAGCGGGCGATGAACGGCCGGGACACGCGCTGTCCTGTGTGCCACGGAAGCGGCCGGGTCGCCTACGAGCCTGACGACGGGCTGGTGACCGACGGCGGTACTGAACGATCCGAAGACGAGTGTCCGCGGTGTGGATCGAAGGGCGTCCAGAACCCGGTTCTGGATGACTGGTATGAGTGCAACCGGTGTGTGATCGCCTTCAGCGCTGACGGGGAGGTCGATGAAGGTGAGTAGCGAGCGTCACGTCGCCCTCTGTTCGGGTGGCGGCGACTCGGTCGCCGCGACCCACGCCGCGATGATATTCGGGCCGGCGACCGAAGTGGTCTACCTCAACACGGGGACCGGTCCGGGCGACGGCGCGGTCACCGCGAACGGCGAGTGGGTCCGCGAGTGGTGCGAGTCCAACGGCTGGCCGTTCCGCAGTATGGAGACGCCGGAGTCCTTCCCCGAGAAGGTAGCAGAGAACGGCTATCCCGGCCCTTCGCGCCACTTCATGATGTACCAGAAGCTCAAGGACCGGCAACTGTGCCAACTCGCCGCGGAGACGGACGGCGATCTACACTGCTGGACCGGCATCCGCCGGTTCGAGAGCGAGCGCCGGATGCGTCACGTCGAGCCGGAAGACGAGCGCGGAGACGGGCGCTGGTTCTGGCGCGCTCCCCTGGCGAACTGGACGGACGAACGGGTCGATGTGTACCGCGAGCGGTTCGATCTGCCCGTATCACCGGTCAGCGAGTCCATCGGTCGGTCGGCCGACTGTTGGTGTGGTTGCTTCGGCGACCGCGTCGAGCTTATCGACCTCGCGGCCGCTGGCTTCGAGGACCACGCCGACTGGCTGGAGTCGCTGGAGACGCCCGACGACGCTCCGAGAGAGCAACAGAACTGGGGCGGCTACAACTGGGAGAAGGACGACTGGGCCGCCGAAGACGACGCACAGGTGACCCTTTGTTCCAGTTGTGGCGCAGATTATCCCATCGCCGACGGCGGACGAAACACCCGATCATTAGACACGGGGACTGATCAATCGGAGGGGTCGCAGTGACCCTTTCCAAAACCGACCTGGCAGTTATCGACCTCGTCACTGACGACCTCGAAAGTGCGGACGATCCGAGACTCCGACTGGCTGTTCGTGTTTCAGCGATAGCAGTTGACCGCTGGGGACGCGACCTCGAGGCCGACGTCGGTGAGCAACAGTACGGCGCGTTCGAGCACGCGCTTTCCGATGCTGCTTCCGATGTTATCGACTACTACGCTGACGAAGACGGAGACATCGACGGCGTCGACGGTCATGTATTCGAAGGCCGTGTCGTCGAAGAGGACAACCTCGTCGAGTGGGCGTCCGTCGCTACGGAGAAAATCGTCGATGCCGGCGGCCTTGATCGTGATGCTCCTGGAGGCCTCGTTGTAGTCTCGCCAGGAGGTGACGAGAACTGATGGCCCGCGTCCGTCTCGAACTCTGCCCCCGCTGCGGGCTTTCGTGGTTCCACACTCATCCATCGGGCTGGCGCTGTTCCGACTGCTCGTTGTGCGTTTCTGAGTTCCAGCAGTCCCTCGCTGAGTTTAAAGGGGGGTCCTGATGAGCACCGAGATCGCCAACACTGATTGGGGCACCACGTTCGAGACGGCAGCTTGCAACGAACTCGGCCTCGAGGACGTCTCCGACCAGGGCGGCGAGTTCCGTCACGTCGACGCGGTCTCGACGAGCGGGGAGCTTTGGTCGTTCAAAGTAGCCCGTGTCCGCATTTCGGACGGGGACTCCTCACGACGCGGCCGCTACTGGATCCCTATCGAGGAGATCGAGACGTGCGACCAGTTCGCTTTCGGCGTCTACGACGATAGCGGCGTCCTCCCCGGCGTGATCACGACGTTGCCTGTGGCCGCCGTTCGCGACCGACTGCCGCAGTTCGTCGAATCTCCGCGCCGTGACACGGAGCTCGTGTCGCGGCCGGCCTGGAGTCGCTTCGTCAACCCCGCAGAGGTTTGATTTTCATGATTAGAGCTTCCCAAACCTGGTCCACGTTCGTTTATTGCCAGTTGCTATTTCCATACTCATCAGATAATATTTGTAACAAACTCCAACGGAAACAGAGGACATCGGTACGTTCAGCGGGTATATTTAAGTGCCCGACGCTCAACCAATCTGCTAGTCAAGATAGGCGACACGTCACACCGGCGGCTCAGGGCCGGTGGGAACGGGAGAAGGCTTGGTCACCTCTTCCTTCCCCCCGAACCCTTATAAAGTTTAACCCAACAGCCAGCGGTGGCGCTCTCGATCGTGAGCAGTGTCATCGTCGTCAGAAACGCGACCGAGAGTCACGCGTGCAAAAGATCCGCGGTCAGGAGGTCGATCAGCGATGACGGAGAGCGCCAGGTTCGGCGTTCTCGGTTGTGAGTGCGGAGAGTACTGGATTGTCGAACAACACACGGAGCGGGTTACGGTTCAGTGCCCGCGCTGCGAGACGAGCTATTTATCGAGGAAGCGTGCGGTCCTGGAAGAGGCCGACAACTTCGAGGTTGCTGCGGAACTCCGCGCTCGTCTCCTTGCTCGCGACGCCGGCGAGCTCGAGGCGTTCCTCGACACAGAGGATTACGCAGAGCTTGATCGCAATCTGGATTGGTCGGGTAGCAAGCACTTCGACGCGTTCGAAGAAGACGCAGAAGCGGTGTTGGGAAGGTTTGAGGACGCGTTCTGGGAAGCTGACGAAGCACTTGGACGCGATGATAGGAAGTACGAGGAAGCAGTCGAAGCGCTGTGGGACCGACCACGCGCCTTCGAAGAAGACGTCCAGGACTTCCACGGCGCTCGATACGACCCTGTCGAATCTGATGGAGACCAGGCCGACGAGTTACTCGAGATCGACGCCCCCTCCGATCATCTCGTATTATCGAACCAACCCGAAATATCAGCGGATGCTTCCGCCACGATCGGGACTGAAGCCTGCACTAGTCCCCGGGATCTTAATCAGCAGCTGTGGAGTGAAGACCAGTCGCTTGTCGAGACGCTCTTTGAAGCGCTCGACGAACTGGTCGGAGACCAGACGCGCGGCGCGCGCGCCGCGCGTCTGGTCGATGAGCACGATGTGAGGGCGCTGGAGCAGACCGTCGCGGGGACGGATGCAGAGCATCACTACGCGACGGTCGCCGACTACGCGCTCGATGGCGGGTTCGAACGACAGCGTCTCGTCAACCTCACGCGCCAGCTGGGATCACAGACGCAGTTCGGTCAGACTCGTCTTGACGACGTGGTGACTGGTCCGGTCCGTATCCTCGCTGCGGCGCCGATCTCTACGCCGACCGTCGCGATAGACGCTCGGAACCTGTTCGATCTCCAGTCCACGCAACGAGCCGCGTTGCTCCGCCATCTTCGCCGCCTCACCCCTGGGGTTCGCGTCCGGATCATCGGGTCGCGGACCACTCTTTGGCGGCTCATCAAGCAGCATGCGGATGAGTTACCGACCAGCGTGATTGAGCGCACAAAGTCGCGTCTCCTCGACTCCCGGGATGGCTCTCGCTCCAAGGAACTCCGTCAACGCGCGCGCGGACTCGTCGAAGAGGTCGGCCGCGACCACATCGACTGGCGCCGCGTGATGGCTGTCTACGAGGCTGAGGGAGAGACGATGAGCTACGATAGGCTTCAGAGCCACCCGCTGGCGGACTTCTCCTCGAGGGCGGCTGTCCGGCAGTTCGTTTCACGGATGTCTGACCGCGATGTGCTGGAGGCTCTCGGTCCGTCTGACGGCCGTGAGGTTCGTCTCCTCCCGATGGGGCTTGCAGCGATAGGCGAGCATCCTGACGTGGACCTCGACGCGGAGGACGCCCCTCTCGTGCGGGGCGGGTCTACTGACGTAGTCCGGCAGCAGAGAGCACAGGATGACCCCGACCAGACCACCGTGAGCGACCCCCCAAAAGACGACGACAGTACCGTGTATTCCCACACGCACGGGATGGGTGGGGGGGACGGCCACCCTGCCGCGCCGCCCCGCACCGCCGACCGCAACCGCGCTTCGGATGTGGAGAATCGCCCGACGGAAGCCGTGGAGACCCCCGAGTCGGACGCTGGTCGCGATGACGACGAAGCAGATGCAGTGGCTGATACCGGCCGATCTTCCTCTTCGGACCGCAAAAGCGGCTACTCGTTCCTCGATTTCCACGAGCATCACGGAGCTGCGGCAGTTGCAGATGATGGTGAGATTGGGCTCGTCAACCGCGAACTGACCGGATCTGACGAAGACGAGCCCTGGTCTTTCTCCTACGACTCGGAGCGAGACGAGATCGTCGTTGACGTCCTTGACTCAACGAAGAAGGCGGTGACGGCAGTTCGGCTTTGTGAAGCGTTACTCTCAGATCCAGCGTTACATCAGGTCTTGACGGTAGATCGGCTGGCCGGCGGGAAAGACCGCTCTGGACTCGCCGGTCTCCCCATCGACAACCCGTACGTTCTCCGAGCTGGGGCCTGTACCGGATACCTCCGGAACGTCGATGCGACGGCGAAACGCTACCGTGATCGTCTGCGATCTGCGAAGGACGAACTGGTCGATATGACTCCGGATCTGCAAAATGAAGACGGCTCGCTCGACGAGGAACTGGCGAGCGAGGTCCTGAGGAAAGCCCACGGGCTCCTCGGAACGGTGACTCGGCTCTACGATATGCTTGGTGTGGACATTCGCCGTAAGATTCGAGTGCCGTCCTGGTCAGTCGAAGATGAGGACCGCCGCGACCATCTCGCCAAGATGGTAGCGAAGCAGAGCTCGATTTCCGCTCGCTACGGAGTCTACTCTGCTCATCGCGTTCTTCACGAGCTACGGGAAGACAAGCGCGAACAACTGCTGGGGACGCCGGACGTGGACGCATCGGACCCGTCTGGCGACGTGATCGGTAGCTGGGTACTCGTCGGTCCGGACGTGGACTCGATGGAACCACACCTGGACGACCTCGACGATCATCTGTCCCTCCAGGAGGATGGAGAGAACTTCGCGCCGTTCCGCCTCGACGTCCACGTTCGAGACGGGAATCGTCGGCAAGCGTTCGCGACGGCTGCCAGCCGCCTCTGCTCGTTCAAAAACCTCGACGACACGCAATCCGCAATCTCGGTTCTCCAGACGATCGCCGGCGATCCGCTCACCGCCGCAGCAGCGGTGGGGCATCTCGGTCACGAAGACGACCACCGCGACCTTGACATCTACGAGGTCCGGCGTGGTCTGCAACGTGCTCTGATGACCGGCGCTATCGACGAGATCCACATCCTACCTGACCTTGGCAGCGGAGTGGTCTCCGACGTCGTCGCTGGCGCTCTCGAAGCGACCGAACCGCTCGCGAAGGCCGACCTCGCCGACCTGGCCGGCGTGACGACCGCGGCGATGGACTACCGTCCCAACGAAGACGCCTGGGACATCCTTGAGGCCGCGGGCCTCCTGGAGCGCGAGGACCTGGGCTGCGGGATGGCGACGCTCTGGCGGTTACGACTCCCATTCGAGAGCGAACGCCACGAAGATGACCGAGTAACGCCGCTGCTTGACGCTGGGAAAACCGTCGCACATCTCGATGAACCACGTCTCTCCGACGAGATCGCGGAGTCCATATACCGCCTCACAGACGAAATCGGCCACGAGTTTGATCGCCAGCTCCACGGGACCACTCTCGACATGGAAGCGTTCACCGGTCCTCCCGAAGAGAGAGATCTAACTCCGATGCTACAAGCTTATCCGAACCTGTGGCCACTGGTGGAACTCGTCGCCTCGCTGCTCGACCAAGACCTTCGAGAGCTCGTCGACGAGACTATCAACAGTTCACCAAGCTACTCGGTACAGATCGGACGAGACCCATCACCGGCGACAACTCAGTCCTCGCTGCAAGCAGCTGCGACACCATCAGATTAGCTTACTGCGACACGACTATTGCGTGCTATCGAGGGAGAGCCAGGCCTCGGCCCACTCCTCGAGCTGACCTAAGCCGATCTCATCGGCGTCGAACTCGTCGGCGCGGGAGTCCATCCGGCGGTCAGGAATGCCCTGCTCGGCGGCTTCGGGCTGGTACCACTCCGCGGAGATGTCCTGGTAGCGCTCGCCCCAGCTGTCCGCCGGCGGCGCCTCGTCAAGATATAGCAGTTGCGGCTCGCCGTACTCGATCGAGCTCACAAGGATGGTCGTCGCCGCGAGGCCGAGATGCCCGTCGAGCGAGAGCATCACGCCGAGTGCGGACTCAGTCTCCGTACCCGAGAGCTCGTAGCCCTCGTAGTTGACCGCGTAGTCGCGCTGGACGGCGGTGATCGGGCCGAGGTCCATCTCGTGTTCGTTGTCGTAGCGGATCGTGATCTCCCCGCCGGCGTCGATGAGCAGCTCGCGGAGAGCGTCCTCGGGCGCGTACTCCGTGTCGGTGAGTGAGGCCATCGATCTATATCTCCGGGGCGTGCTCGGCCAGCCACTGGTAGTCCTCGGCGAGCTGGTCGTAGTCGGCGCGGTCGCTCCGGTACTCTTGGACGTGGTTGGAGACGTTGCCCCGGGAGATTCCCATAAGGTCCGAGATCTGCTGATGAGTCGCGCCGGCGTCGATGAGCGCGGCGACCTCCGCGCGACGCTCGGGCACGCCGTGGGCCTGCAACTCGGCAGCGGTATCTCGCCAGCCGGGGTACTCCTCGTCGAGCTTCTCCTCGAGGTCAGATGCGGGCTCGGTCATCGTTACTCGGCCACCCGTTCGCCGTCGTCGTCACTTGACCAGCCGCAGTTGGGGCAGCGGGTCGTCCCCGTCCCGCGCTCGACGACCGCGACGCCGCAGTAGCAGCGCTTGCAGTGGACGCCCGTGCTGTAGAGCTGGTCGTCGGTCGCGAACAGCGGCGAGACGTGCGGACCCGCGGGGTCGCCGTCGCCGTTGATCGGGTCGGCGTCGTCGGGTACGAACGCCTCGATGTCATCTGACCGCGATGCGCCAAGTCGATTGTCGTAGGCAGTCTCGGACATTGTCTTAGTAGGTGTGGGTTCGTCGCGTCTCGATGTCGCCGTCGGGCGTCGCGACGCGGGCGACGTGGTCGAGGTTACACTCTTTGCTCGAGTCGTTGCAGCCCGTCGTCGACTTGTTGATGACGACCTCTTCGCCGGATTCGGCGGCCTCGTCGAGGGCGTCCTGCTCGATCTCGTCCCTGGTCCGCACGTCCTCGAGGATCTCCTCGAGCGTGTACGTGTCGCCGGCTTCGGCGTCGTCGGGGACGTCGGCCTCGCGGTCGATCTCGATAGCGAGCTCGCGCTCGCGCTCCGTCATCTCGGTGTGGGTCTTACTCGCTTTGAGCTTGAGCGACTCGAGGTCCTGGCCCCAGCTGCCGGTCGACCGGTCGACGACGACCTCGTACTCGAGCGGGCTGTCGTCCTTGCTGTCCTCGCGGAGCTGTTCGATCTCGTCGCGACGGTCGCCGATTTTGATGTACGCCTGGAAGCGCTCGCCGCTGTCGTCGCGCTGGACTCCGGCGTCGAGGACGTCCAGACCTTTGACCGTCTCGAGCGTGGCGCGCTGGCGCTCAAAGCTGACGTCGGGGCTGTCGAGGGTCACGTGCAGTTTGCCGGCCTCCGCGATGACCGTCACGTCTTTGCTACCGTCCGTCCAGTCGAGGGTGAGGGTGTCGTCCGTCATCTGTCTTGCCACAATAGTAGTTAGGGCAGGGTACCACTTAATTCTTGCCCTAATAGTCGTTAGTGTTGGGTAAAAAAGTGCGACGTGGGCAGCCCGATGACCTCGGGCGGCCCGACCAGCGACAGCTATCGGCTATTCGCTTGGTGCAACTCTCTCTGCGTGTTGTCCGGACTCGCTCTGACGTAGGCGCGAGCCGTCGAGGCCTGGGCCCATCCCATCAGCGACTGCAAGGTCAGGGTCGAGACCCCCCGGCCCGCGTGGTGGGTGGCGGCGGTCGCGCGGAGGCCGTGACAGTGGGTCGTGTCCTCGTCGAGTTCGTCGGCCTCTCGTAGCGCGCGGTTGACGCGGCGATTCAGCGCCGACTGCGAGAGCGGCCAGCCGTCCCACTCTTCGAAGAACCGTTCGACCGCGATTTCGACTCGGGCGCGCCAGTCAAACGGCACGGAGCGGGCGGCAGCATCGGTTTTTGGCTTCCACATCTGCGAGCGAGCCTGTTCGAGCGTGAGGTCCTGCTCGGAGACGATGGCCTCCGCTTCGGTGGTCAGCCCTTCCCAGAGGTCCCATTCGGTTCCGGGAGACGCCTCGAAGATGGTCTCGACCTGGTCGTCGAGCGCGTCGCGGTTGAGATCGCCGTTCACCTGACGCTGGTGGGCGACGATCAGCTGGCGCTTGGTATCTGGTCGAAAGCCCTGGATCTCGTTTTCCTCCAGCAGCTGGAGGCGTGCCTCCGGCACGTCGATCGCGGAGTATTCCACCATCTGCTGGGCGTTCTGCTCGCAGTGACCGCACATTTCGCCGCCGCGACCGGTCGTGCAGTCCTGCTGATGTGGGATCTCGATGCGGCGCTTGCGCGAGTTGATCCAATCGGCCTTCATGTGAGCGATCTCGCCAGCACGAAGACCGAGTCGGCCCGCGACCAGCACGCCGAACCGAGCCTGCTGGCTGTAGTACTCGTCATCGATCCGACGGGCTCCCTCGAGAAGAAGCTCGAACTCGCGGTCATTAAGCGCAAGCTCCTTCGAGTGCGTGGTCACGGCTGCTCACCTTCTGAGACCGAGTGGGCGATGATCGTAAGCAGCGCCGCGACGTCGTCGATCTTATCTGACGGCTCGATCCGCTCGGCCTCTTCGTCGAAGGTGATGAGGCCTGCCTCGTCGAGCAGTGGGAGGTGCGTTTGCGCGAGCGCGGCGACAGCAACCCACTTGTGCTCGTGGGAGAGTTCACCGATCCGGAAGCCGTAGCTGACTGCGGCGATGAACATGGCGAGGTCGTCAAGTTGGACGGCCTCCTCGTCACAGCCACCGTGAGCCGCGAGGTAGCCGATTACCTCTCGGCGATGCTGGTTTTCGACGACTTCGAACAGTTTCTCACTGCTCAGGTCGATGTCGAGGTTTGCGGCTGGGCCACGGTCTTGGGCGAGCGCGTCGAGAATTTCGGCTATCACGCCGATCCCTCCGTCACGTCGCGGTCGCACGCAGCGTCGATCCAGCCCATCATCCGGACGAGGTCGACGATATCGTCGGTCGGCCGGACCTTCTGGGGCCGCTCGTAGTAGCGGACGAGACCGTTCTCGGCCAGCAGCGGCGCGTGCGTCTGACAGAGGGAGACGTAAACCGCGTGATACTCGTCGGCGCTCACGTGCTGGTGACGCCGCGCTGTGGCCGTTTGCACGAGCGCCGTGGCAAGGTCCCGCAGCCCGATGTACGTCTTCGATTCCGGTTCGTATAGTGTGGCCAGGAACCGGAGCGTCTTGCGCCGGCGCTGCGAGGCGAGAATCTCCCACACCTTGCCGGACGCAAGGTTAACCGCGGCGGCGTCCCCGGCAACTGCGTCGGCGACCGTGTGGATCGCGCCGCCGTCAGTGGCGACACTATCTTCGTCCCGATGGTGTTCGTCATCGTCGGCAACGGAGATCGTGACCGTGCTGAAGCCCGTCTCGACGGTGACCAGGCCGTCGGCCTGGAGGTCGTCGAGGATATCTCTCAGCTGGGCCTCGGGTAGACCCGCCTTCGCGACGAGTCTTTCGAACGTTGCCTGATCGACCGTTTTCAGGTACTCGTAGATTGCCTGTGCGTCTGGGTTCTGAACACGAGGATCAGAGTTATCACTCCTCGTGTGCGTAGGTTCGCGTGCCGTCATTGCTACGGCGCAGGGTTGGGTGCTTGAGACACCCGGCCCGTTTTGTGGCCGACCTGCGCCTGTCGAAAACTGTGGGGTCTATTGACTTATACGTTTGGACAATTACCCACGTTTCGAAGGCGTGTTTATATGCTGTAGGTATGGATTGGTGTCTTTCACTGCTTTGGAGTGAACAAATGTTAAGTTTGACCTTTAACAAAGAACAGTATCGGGGCCAGGTTTTATACATATGGCATTAAAACAGATAGTATGACGCAACGAGATGATAGGGCGGCGACAAAGTACGCTGCCGCCATGCGGAAACTTCGCGAATCGGAAGAGATCAACCAATATGACCGGAACGTAATCTGCGATTTGGACACTGTCCTCACCAAAGAGTCTCTGGACGCTGATAACCTGGGGAAAGCTCGCTGGGGAAACCACCTCGACAACCTTCGGCTGATGGCCGAGCGGACGGGCTGCCTCGCCGCCGCACTCAAGCCAGGCGACGAGGGCGAGGCCGCGATGACTACCCTCCTTGAACATCAGACCAACAAACAGGAGTTCGCGCCGAACACGATCTCGACGTACCTCCAGTCACTCCAGCTGTGCGGTCGCCGGCTCGTCGACGAGGACGAGCACCCCGAGGTCTACGACCGCTTCGACGACCTCGACCCGCAGTCCTACCGCCCGGACGATCCGACGCCGCTGCGGACCAACATTATCGAATGGCACGGCGCGATCGCGATGGCGGAGACGCGTACCCACATCCGCGACCACGCGATGATTTTGTCGCAGTGGGCCGCCGGCACGCGCCCCGAGTCCGAGATGTGGCCCCTTCAATTCAAGCACGTCGAGTGTCACGACGACCACGTCGTCCTGTCCATCCCGACCGAAGCCAAGGACGGTGAACGTCGAGACGTCTACCTCTTTGCTGGCTCCGCTGTCTTCAGACGATGGTTCAAGAAGGAACATCCGGCCCGGCTGGAGTGTGAAGACGGCCCTGGGCCGGAGACGTACGTCTGGACGCACTACAACAGCAACGAACATCTCGGCTACAGCCGCTTCAGCGGCGTGTTCAGAAATGCTGGGAAGGAGGCCGACATCGAGACGGACTACTCGCCGTTGCACTTTCGACGCTCTCGAGCGAGCATCTTAGCGTCGCGGCCCGCGATTAATGAACAGGACCTCCGAAACCACTTTGGGTGGTCCTGGACCTCGGAGAAGCCACGCAACTACATTGCGACGTTCGGCGGCGAAACCGGGAAACACGTCGCTAACGCCGACGGGGCGTCCATCAACTGGGAAGATCCGACGCCGATCGCGCCGGTGACTTGCCCATCTTGTGACCAGCAGACCACTCGGCAGTTTGAAGACTGCATCCACTGCAACAGTGCTCTTCCGGCGACCGACGAACTCGACGAGCGCATCGTCGAGGCGCCAGGCGTCAGCGATGTAGACCTGCTCGATCTCATCATGGACGGCGACGTCACGGGTGACACGATTCGAGAGCTCCGTAAGGTTGAGGGCGTCCTCCGAACCCGGCCGGGAGTCCTGGACGACCTCGACGAACTCGAGAAGCTCGCCGACCGATACCACGCAGATGACGACGATAACGGGGGCGTGCAGGCAGTCTTTGGACCCGCAGGTGTAGGGGTCAACGTCTCGAAAGCGGCCTCCGGAGCAGCTGCGAAGTGGGGTCGTGCCAAACACGCAGCGCTGAAGCTCCATCCCGGCTTGGAGAACTACCCGCCATCGCCGAAACGCGGCGCCGGTATCGTCGCCGGCCAGCTGGCCATCGTCGCTGCGGCGGTCGTCACGCTGTGGGCGACCGGCGCCCTCGAGGCCCTGATCGTCGGCGACGTCTTCGCCGTCGCCGGCGCCGTGATCGCGCTGATCGTCGGAATGGCACTGGTGGTCCGAGACCTACCGACCATCGACGAGAGTGTCGACGAACTCAAGCAGACGTGATCACGACGGCGACACGGGCGCGACGTACTGACTCCGCACTTTATCCCCCTCGCGCCACTGAAGGTAGTAGTAATCTCGACCGTCGATTGTTTTCGTTGTCAGCGTCCCTTTTGACCTTTTTAACTCAGCGTTCTCGTACGCTTCCTCGAGCGCTTCTTCCCACTCATCTTCGTCGTCTTCGTACTCATCTGGCGTGTCCACATGACCTCGGTCGATATCTTCCTTGTAGACCGTGGTAGGTCCGAGGTGTGGGTCGTCGATAAGCGCATCAAGGTCATCGGCTGCCGCAGCCATCTGCGCAGCGACCTCGAGGGCCAGGTCGCGCTCGTCGACGATCGTTCTGGAGATGGGTTCGTCCCGTTCGCGTTCGTGTGCGAACAGTTCGATAAGGTATCCCTGAACCGGGTCGTCAACTTGTGCTCGGAGTCCGAACCGTTCATCGGGCGAGACGAATCTGACAACGTTCGAGTGCGAGGGCGCGTGGCGAGTTCCCTCTTTCCCCCATCGTTTGAGCTCGCTGTCCTCTGGAGCCGCGGGCAAGATTCGGTGCTCCATACTAACCAACACAGTCGGCGGAATAGTTAGTTCTGTTGGTTAGCCAGGTAGCGAAGGTGTGGGCACTGACCGACGTTTTCGCACAGACTGTGCGAATTACCGGCCCTTCATATCGATGAAGGGGTGTGTTCAAGACCGTGAAGAGTAGTTACTGGCCGTTAGTGAGGTCCTGGACCATCGCCTCGAGCTCGTCGACGCGCTCCTCTAGGTCACGATCGTCGTCGACGTCCACGTCAGGAAGCGGCCTGATCTCATCAAGGGCCGCTTCCTTTCGTTCGTCTTCGGCCTCGCCGTAGAAGTACATCGCGCGGCGCTCGTCATCGTCTAGGATATACCGAAGCGAACTCTCTGGCATCCCCACGTGGTCGGCGACGGCCGCGACGGCCTCGCCGGCCTCGCAGCGCTCCAGCGCTGCTCGGGTACGAAGGAACTCCTCGACGTCCACGTGGAGGCGCTGGTCGTCCTCGCCGACGTAGAACCCGCGCGGGGCACGGCCGGTCCACTTCCCTGCGTTCTGCGCTGTCTTGATCCCGCTGTTGATTCGCCTGAGCTTCTGCTTGTGCTCGACCCGTGCGAGGTCGCCCATGATCCCCGCGATCATCTGCTTGACCGCACGGTCCACCATGCTCGCGTCGACGTCGATTTCCAGGCCGACCTCGAGGTCCTTCACGGAAACGTCGTGTTCGAGGCAGTGTTCGATGAACTCGTGAATCTGCCCGGCGCCGAGCCGAGAGATTCGGGATAGCTCGTGGATGATGACCGCGTTGAGTTGTTCGTCTGCGATGTCATTCCAAAGCCGTTCGAACTCCTCGCCGCGCTGCTCGGACGCTCCGGAAATCACGTCGGGGTAGAGTTCAACGTCGGCATCGGGATACTCGGCTTTGGCGTAGTCGCGAGCGTCCTGGATCTGCCGGTCGACATCCTGATCGTCAGTAGAGACGCGGGCGTATAGGCCGACCCGCTGCTGGGTATCTGAACGGGACTGGTCACTGGTCACGGCGCTCACCCTCCGGCCCGAACGTTCCATACGGCAACCACTCCGTGACGATGAACTCGTAGTGTGGCGGACTCTGTAGCTCGTCAACAAGGTCCTGCTTGTCTCGCGTCGGGTGTGGTTCCGAGACCTTCGCGTGGACGCGAATCTTTCCGCAGAGGTGGCAAACCTCTTCTTTTTCCATCTCCATCATGATGGAGCCGCCGGCACTGGGAATCGGCCGCCACCAGTGCGGACAGGCTCGGCGGGCGAGTGTCTTTAGCGGCCCCGCTCTCGATTCGTGCAACGTCGGTTGTTCTTCTGGGTCAGACATCGTACCCCTCCGCAATCATGTGATTTCGTCTGGCCTGTTCCTTCCGGGCGGCCCGGAGAATTGCTCGGTAGAGCCTGTATCGGACCCACCGCCGAAAGGCTTCCTCGGACCGCTCGGTCTCACCGTCGGACTCACCGGGCATACCGACCACCCCTTCGGATCCAGTGGACGATATAGACAACGGTCGGAAGCGCAATTAGCAGATGGATCGGATGTGCTAACAGCCACCCGTATACTCCGAACAGATGGCCAAGCTGATCAACGACTGAGAGGCTTTGTGGAGAATTCATGAAATACGGAGATAGGGCTATAGTTCCTGGTGCGAGCCAGATTAGATCCAGAACAGCACGGCGGATCTGGCTGTTCGAATCTGATTTCTGTGAGACTACGGCATTGGATTCGTCATTCATGTTGCCTCACCTCCCAATCCCGGCATCGTCGTAAAGTAGATCATTGCCGCCATTGAATGCATCACCCACCCGACGAGGGACATTATGAGCAATCCCGCCATTGTTGGTTCTGCACCGACCGCAACTTGATAGACTGCCCCCACACCGAAGAGCAGTACGCCTGCTGTAAGCAAGATCCAGAACGCTACGACGGTGATTGTTATCCAACTTTTTTGCCGTCTACTGAGTCCCTGTGCATCACCCATCGGAAGTAAACACCTCGATTGACCCGAGCATCGAAAAGGTAGTCACGACCGACCAGATCATGAGTATACCTAACCACGTCATCATCGTATTAAGTTCCAGAGACAACACTAACTCTGCGGCCCCGAACCACGATGCACCCGTACCAACGACTGTAACAATCAACGCAAGAAGATATCGCCAAACCATGCTATCGAAACTCATAGTTCTTCCATAATGCTCTCAGCTTGTTCGCGGCGCCGCATCGTCTCTTTAATTTCAGCGACTGCTTCCATGTCGAAGTCCACTTTCGCCGGCCGCTTCTGAGTCTTCTTCACGACGCCGCGAGCCTCGAGTGCAGACGCAGCTTTGCTGACATCCGAGGTTGTGCTGACGCCGAGGTACTCCGCGATCGTCTCATAGTTGACCGGGCCGCCCTCCTGAATAATCGCTGCGACGACCCCCCGAATGTACCGCGGTGAGCAGGTCGCGCTGTCCTTTGCGTCTTCGATGGCTTCCTGGACGGCTGTTTCCTCGACGAACTCCTCGTAGTCCGTCGCGACTGTCACCCCGGTACTCTGCTCTTCCAGACGGGAGACCTCGGATTCTAACCGCTCGATTTGTTCTTCTTTTTCTTCCAGCCGTTCGCGAAGCTTTTCGTCGGCGTGGTCGTTCGTCGGCAGCCCGAGCGCGTCGTTCATCCGGCCAACGGCTTCGCGGAGTTCGTCCATGTTTTCGACGGCCTGCTCGTACTCTTCCAGGTCATCGACGCGCTCGTCGAGGTTCGCCTTCTCCTCGCGGAGTTCTCGGAGGTCCTCTCGAAGCGTTTCGTTCTCCTGTTCGAGTTCTGCGATTCGCGCGTTCTTTTCTTCTCGAATCTCGTCTATCTTTGCCTGGATGGCTTCGCCGCCGTCACCATCGGACTGCGCAGCTTGGAGCATCGCCTCGGTGAACTGCTCGGCCATGTCGTTCATGTCGTTGGCCTGCTCCAGTTCATCGCGCAGTTCGTCGATGGTTTCTTCCCGGTCTTCGAGTTCAGCTTCCAGCTGGGCGATGCGGTCCTGCCGGCGCTGCTGCTGCTCGGTGATCTCTTCGAGTTCATCAACGAGATCTCCGCTGACGCTCTTCAGGTCCGGGCGCTCGAAGCCCTCGAGGTCGGGTGTTGCGCCGGCGTCGAAGGTACGCTTCCGACGCACTCGCACGCGTTCGACTGTCTTTTCGAGGAAGTCGGCCTGGAGAAACCCTTCCCCATCGTCGAGGTCGGCGACCGCGTCGGCTGTCTCAGCGTCGACGACACGCCGGACGACCTTCGTATCGTTTTCCCAAGTCAGCCGATGCCAGAGAAGCCAGTTCGCTTGTGTGATGAAGTCCTTCTTCACGTCGGCCGGTCGCTGGCTGATGCCCGCGATGCCGAGGCCGTGCTTGCGGCCGCGCTTTCCGATCTTCACGAGGACCTGCCCGGTCTCATCGACGCTTCCCGACTCCGGGATGTACTCGTGGCACTCCTCGACGAGCATCAGGAACGGCTGTTTTCGCTTCTTCTCCTTCGTGAATAGCTGCTGGCCAACCTCTCGAACGACAGCGCTGGCTCGCTCCTCGTCGAGATACCCGCTGACGTCGAGGATGATAGGAACGCCATCGTCGAGCGCGAGTTCGGCCAGCTTCTCAGCGTGTTCGGGTCCGACCTGGAGGTCGCACTCGTCATCGTCGCCAACGTGGAGCATCTCGTACTCTTCTTTTAGCCCGTAGTACTCGCCGTCGGTATCGACGATCATGACGGGAAACCCGCGTTCCAGTAACTCTTCGATGATGACGCTCGCGGAGTTCGACTTCCCACTCCCGGCCTTCCCGGTGATGAAGCCGCGACCGGTCAGCAACTCGACGGTCGGCAGTGTGACCTCACCGCTCTCGTCGAGCGGGATCGTGTCGGCGTCGTCGTCCATGCGATCCTGTTGTGTTTCTGTCGCCATAATCAGTTGCTCCCGAGGTTCACCCCTCGTTTGGCTACACTTCTTGTTGTGGCTGGTAGTAACTTAATACCCACACACTTTCCACGGGTTCGCAGGATGGACTACCTTACTGCGCCCGCGCTTGATAGTAGGTCTGAGACCCACACTCGAATACATCAACGTCGAAGCCGACTCTTTCGAGACTTTCTTCGACGCCATCAACCCCAGCGTGACTCTCTACGAGCACGTACTCGACGTCTTGACGAAGAGTATTACTCAGCCCTTCCAAGACTTCTTTTTCCGCTCCTTCAACGTCGATCTTCACTACGTCCGGAGTGGGGAGTGATCCATTTTTGACGAGCGTATCTCCTCGGGAAACCTTCACGGAGACCTCATCACGTGCATCTATCAATTCTTCGTCCAGCGCTGGCGTCTGTGTCCCTAATTCTGCACGCTCAAGTCCGAGGCTCGCTTGCCCGGACTCGTTTCCGAGGGCGATCCCGGTGGCGAATCCATTTCCATCATTCAAATCGATATTTTCTTGACATCGAGCCGCAGTTGACGGTACTGGCTCGATTGCAACGACCTGCTCAGCTCGATCTGCTGCCAGCACGGAATACACGCCAACGTTTGCTCCGACGTCCCAGACTGTTGCTCCTGGAGGGAGATCGTCGAGGAACGATTCAAGCACTGGACGCTCTTTTTCGAGAGTGTGAAGAACACTAACGACTTCCGGCGGTTTCTCTGTGTGAACTGACCCTCTGCAACCAGCAACTTCGATATCGAGGACGTCTTTTCTATAGATAGTCGCCAGCGCTGCTGCATACCATCCGTACAGAGTGGAGTAGAGCCCGATGTCTCGCAGCAGTTGACGCAGGCGTGAGTGGTAGACGACGTGTGCGACGCTATTCACAGCTGCAACTGCATCGAACCACTCGAGACCGTCTTCCAGAATACGTTCGGTTCCGAGATAGTTCGCGACCGCTGCCACGCCGATCCCGACGACCGTCGCGACCAACACAGGGGTTCCCATGAGTTCGATGAGGAGAGCGAGAGCAACTGCTCGAAACCCGAAGGTTGCAGCGTGGAGGCCGACGTAACTGCCGTACTGCTTGAGTATCGATCCGTCCGGGCGGTTAAAGACGAAGTACCAGTTCCCGCCGAAGTTCCAGGTAACAGCGATTGCAAATCCCAGTGAGTTGGCGAGGAGATAGTGAACATACGATAGCGCGGTTGTAGTCACTGCGAGGTCAATCACCACGCCGGTCGCGCCGACTCCCAGGAATTCGATGAACCGGACGCCGCGCTGGCCGATTATCTGTTCGAGACGATTCTCGAGTGTTGAGATACTCATTTCGTTGACCTCTGACCTGTTGACCGGGGATTCACGCGCCCTGCCACGCTCTGGAGGAACTTCTCGAGGACGGCAGTATCCGATTTCGGATATTGCCGAAGGCGAGCGTCGAGAGCAATGAGTGCGAGAGGAACTGTCGTTGCGTAGTAGCTTGGGAGCGTCCGGTAGTGGACGATCATCGTGGCTATCGTGGCGAAGGGGATCACCCACTTCATTGAGTCCGGGAACCGCCAGGTTGCGCCGATCAGACTACCCGCGAAACCGACAACCAGGATTCGATGCAGTAGCCGGGGGACTTCATAGACTCCGCCGACTGTGAGCGATGTTAGTCCTACCCCCTGGGCGACCAGGGGATCTCCGATTGGCAAGAACGGGAATAATGCCGAGAACAGCCACATCTTCGGATCCCATAGGATTAGCCATCCGATTAATACGATTCCGACAATCCCAATCTTACCAACGAGTCTTGCAGCTGCCCCCCGACCTTGAGTTCGGAGGACGTGAATGAGAACCAGTCCGACGATTGGCCATGCGAGTTGCTTACTTGCCACCGCAATTCCAAATCCGACACCAGCGACAGTAAGACGGTCGTCGTACCATCCAGCCAGCCCAACCCCGAGAGGGAAGAGCCACAGCGGTGTAATCATCCCTGTCGAAGCAGACACTGGCCTGAGTACCGGGGCAAGCCAGGCGAGGATTGCGAGCGGGACGAATCCAACATCAACTCGGTAGACCAGCCAGGAGAGAAACCCGATGGATGCGATCAACTGTGCGATCCCGAGGCGATTCGTGGGGAGTAGATACTGCTCAAGAGTTGATATCCAGAGGGTCCCTCCCGGATAGGAATATGAGTTTACGACACCTCCAGTTGTCGTTTCTGTGATATTAGCACTGCTATCACTAACGTTCCATGCGTGATCGGCGACCAGCATCGACTCTCCCATAGGGTTCCGACCCAACGTCAGGAGGTGTGATGCCCAACTCTCGAAGAGTGAGACATCGCTCGCGAAGAATCCGTTCGGGATAATCAGGAAATTGTAGACGCCTAACGCAAGCAGCGTGTAAATAATCCACGCCGCGACAGGGTACGTCCACTTTTGCAGGTCGAACTCCTCGATAGACGCCATCGCGATGACCGCAATTCCCGTGATGAACAGTTGTGTGACGATGATGACGCCGACGAATCCTCCGCTGAGCAGCGCTCCGTACGTCCGTCGTGCAACGAAAAGCAGCAGGACGCCGACACAGACCCACAGTGCGGTGAACATCGCGTACGGGTCATCGATCAGAAGTTGGTTTGAGTCACCACTCATGATTTTGCGTAGGTATCTTCGGTGTCTTCCCAGGTCGTTCGAGTTCGCTGATATCGGAGTGCGGCGAGCGTAACCAAGCCCCCCGCAGCTGCGATGAGCGCTGCGCCGAATGCGCCGTCAACGTTACCGATCCAAAGGCCGAGATACAGCATCATCAACCCGACCCCCGTCACCGCTCCCAACTCAATCGACCGTATAAGGAGTGGAGGATAAACTCGCTCGCCGACGCCACTTTCAACGAGGCCGAGCCCTCCGCAGTGCTCGAGGAACCGAACCGCTTCATCCATCGTCATCTTGCTCTCGCCGCCCTGCCGTTTGCGAAACGTAATCGGAACTTCATCCACGACGATCTCGTTATCTCGTCTGGCGTGAGTCAGCAGCTCTAACAGAATTTTGTACCCGTGGGGGTCACAGCGCCGAAGGACATCACCGTCAACGACGGACCGCTTAATTCCGAAGAATCCACTCATTGGGTCGTTGAGATTACGGGCAGCCGGAACCGAGACTCTCGATATAGTTGTGGCCACGGAGGAGATTACACGCCGGTGAATCGGCCACCCCTCAATTGCTCCGTCATCGATGTGCCGGCTTCCGACAACTATGTCGGATATCTGGAGTTGTGAGAGTAGTTCGGGAATACGCTCTGGAGGGTGCTGGCCGTCTGCGTCCATCACGATTGCGTACTGACCAACCGAGCAACGGAGACCATCCAGAACTGCCGAGCTTAGACCCTCATCACCGTGCCGAATGAGTACTTCGACTCGGTCGTCTTCGCGGAAATGCGATTGCGCTAAGTAGCCTGTTTTATCGGCGCTATCGTCATCGACAACCACGATATGAGGTTTCAGCTCTGTCGTCTCTACCACATTGAGCACCGATTCGATGACGTCGATGATCGTCTCTCTTTCATTATAACACGGGAGGACGACACTCACCCGGTCATCGATAACTGGACTGTCGGGTAGAATCTCAGTCACCTACACCACTCCTGATTGATCCGCAAGGTAGTATCCTCCCGCAATCATCAGCCCGACGACGCCCAGGGCGATGAGCCAGGCGATTAGGTTTTCTACGCGCTTTTTTGCCTTTCCGCCGATCCCTCGGGCCATCTTAATCAAGCACCACCCGATCCACCATTTCGTCGCCCGTGTACACGTCTAAGTCGTGAGTGATTGCTTCGTGCCACTGATCGCCGACGTCCTCGACGAAATGGTCGTTCTCTCGATGCCGAAGTGTTCCTCGAACGTAGACCTCCCCGGCAATCTCCCGAACCTCTTCCCAGGTTGGAACGTAATCTGGGGTAGGTACTTTGCTTCGCTGTCGATGTAGCCAGTTGATCACTTCGGGGGGCGTCGTGATCGACTTGGGCAGCTCGTCGATTCGCTCTCGGACCCCCATGAACTCTGCATCAGTCACTGCAAAACCGTACTCTCGTGGGACGTGATTCCCGAGGGGCGAGGGTCCGAAAGGCCGGGAGGCCACCCCTGGGGTGAACGTCGAGCCGACTGGAACTTTTCGAGTCGGCAAGAGCCACCATTCTCCCTGGCGGTCTGGCTCCCGATCCTCAGTTTCGAACGCGTCACGAACCGCGCCTGGACGAAGTAGATCCAGCGCCTCCTTTGCTGTCGATGGTGCGGGAATCGGCTGGTGCCGTTCGACGGTGAAGGCGAAGAGTGGAACAGAATCTCGCGCAGTCGGATCGATCCCGACGAACATGATCGAGTCATCGGGGAACGCGAGCAGTGTCCCGAGATCGACGTCGTCAGTATCCTCGACCTCCAACTCGTCAAGCACGCGCACGTCCTGGACGATCTCGTCTTTTCCAACTTCATCTGCGACGGCTCGAACGAATCGCGTCCGCTGTCGTCGTCGCTGCCTTGAACTCGCACTCCCGAGAACTTCTGCTAACCTCCCGTCGATCTCTGACGCTTCCTCGTACGGGGCCAGCCCTGCATCCGGTGTCGGAAACTGCTTACTCTCTTGCTGCTCTCGCTCGCTGGTCTGGTTCTGTGTTGATTCAACCGATTCGACGATGTGGAGCTGTTGTTGCGTCATGGGTCTGGTGAACTGCAACTGATTTCGATGATCGATTCAGGTAGAACAGTGGTTAGGACTGCCTCTGCGGACCAAAATCGCGTCTGTTGGTGAGATTCAACCGGGAATCGGACACGACTCCGAGACTGGATCCCGAGATCTCCCCACTGAGACCTCTCCAGCGTCGGGGATCGGACTGCCGACCCCCCCGCTGCATACTTATCAGACTGACCCGGTTCTGAGCTTCGAGTGTAATAGAAAGATGGTGTATGTGGCATGGTAATGAATGAGTTAGTTACACGTGTTTAGCTCTGCAAGATATTGCTGATTGTTGACTGGCTAACACCGACCGCTTCTCCAACCATGCGCTGACTGACTGCTGTGTTCTGAATCTCTGGGTGGTTGAATAGACTCTGGATAATGTCGTTGCGTTCATCCTGCCTGGCCTGTTCACGAGCTTGTTGTAGCTTCTCCTGATGGTCGCTTCGAGAGAGGTATTCGGCGCCGTCCTCGTCTCCTATCTTCTTTCGTTTCTCTTTCGTCAGTTTCTGATATACTGATCGTACGTCTGTCTCAGTCGGAATATCCTCGAACTCGATCCACTGCTTCGCCGGCGTCAGGAGTTGTTCGCTGTACGGTTCCCACTCCAGGAAGTGGACTAGTCCAAGCCCCTTCCGAACCATGGAAATCCATACGTCCGCTAATTTCAGGATGTCTTTGTCGATGAAGCCCTTGATTGGCGTATTGACGATGACGTATTTCTGCTCGACACGCCCCATCGACATGATTTCGCGAAGCGCCTGATTTGTCTCTGTCATCGCCTGCCGGTTGCTTGCACCGACCTCTCCTTCGTCCAGGACCAGCCCAGACTGCTCCGGCTGACTCGCGTACGCGTTACGGATTTCTTCAGGCTCAAGGCTGGTTTTTGCCCAGGTCAGCCCCTGTTTCGTCTGGTCCATTCCATGACCGGTTTGCAGAGACGCAATCGTTTTCCCGGTCCCCCGGCGACCGAAGTAGTCATCGATGATGATGATGAGGTCTCGCGACTCACTGAGAACGTCATCGAACAGTTCGTGCAGCGGGAGGCCTTCGGTGAATGGATTATCCCAGTCTTTTTCTGGGATGTCTGGATGAGTCCCGTCAGCTGTAGATCGACTCATTTTGGATCAACCCCGGAAAGCTGTCCAGTGGGGAGATCGTCATCGAACGGGACCAATAGGTCCAGCTGCTGCATGCACTCGTCGAGGAGATCTGCAACCACGATCAGCCTGTCTGGCTCGAGCAGCTGACGCTCAGATACTTCAGTCTCGTAGGACCCTAAAGCATCGTCGTGTTTTAGGGTTCTTGTCCGGGTTCTGTTACGGACCCCATCGAGCGTTCTGAGCCCACGCTCCCAGACGTATGCTGGGTCTCCGTACTCATCGACGGCAGGCACTTCTTCTATCTTCATACGGCTTTCTTCGCAGTTTCGACAAAGATCATCCTTCTCAACGTCATCGACTGACTCAACGTGGTCACAATTTGGACAACACGCAGCATCGATATATTTTCGCGACACAGGCCACAGTTTTGTGTTGTCCCACAGATCTTCGGTCGCGTTCGCCTCCTTGATCATCGGTCTGAGGACCTCGTAAAGGTCAAAAACGGCTTCGTGAAGCCCTTCGTGAGCGGCGCCTTCGAGGTCGCTGCCCATGAGCCGTCGGTACTCTCGACGAGCTTGGAGAGCCTGTCTGTAGCTGTGTCGGATGTCTTGTGCCGGTGCGACACTATCGCTTTCAGACATCATCATCTCCTCCACTGTTGAGGTCAATAACTGCGAATCCATCCCGCAATGCGCCGTAAACCGTTAATTCTTGCCCGACTGTGGCCTCACTGTTTTTCACCAGAATCTCTGCGACAGTGATTTTCTGGCCAGTTTGCCCGTTCTCTTGAAGTGCGTAGTTCCCGATTTCAGGGAGGTCGCCTTCTTTAGCCTGTTCTACTGCTGCTGTGGCGCGCACTTTTCTTGGATGGTTGCGCGCATTACTATCCGACATTATAGTCGTCTTTACGTCAGCCCGCAAGTAAATATAATTGGGTGGCTAAGCATATGGATACTTTATCCAGTCACCTTCCAGTAGTAACACCTCTTTGAGCATTTACGACGTTGAACCTGGATGTCTCTTAGTAAGGCTGTCGGCGTGATCAGCGTCGGGAGCTGGCCCCAAGCATGAGCACGGCAACAGATTCCGCCCCTCGCGGTGGCCCGTCCGGCATGCTCTCCCGAGCGTGGACTGCCGGAGCGGACGCTGCGGAGGACGACGACGAATCGATTTCTGAGAAATTCAAACTCGAGGTAGCCCGAGCCTCAGTCGCCCACAACCTGGCGGCAGGGGCGATGACGCTTCTCATCACGCTGATGATCGTTCTTCTCGCCGCTCTCGTCGGCGGGGAGTTCGCGAGTTCGATTCCGTCGGACTCGGTCTTCAGCGAGGCGATCAACACTACCACGAACAACGCCGGGACTGCGTTCGTGATCTTCGGCGTGTCTCTGCTGGCCATCCCGACGGTCGCAGTGCTCGCGTACATGATCACCCGACTCGGCGGCTTCATCGGATTCACTGGCGGCGGCATGATGCGCCGCGGTCGGTGAATCCTCGCAAAGTTCGCTAACCAAATTCACCCCGAGCGCCCCCAATGCACCTACGCCCGCTTGTGACCGGAGCCTTAGTCGTCGCACTGCTGTTAACGGCTACTCTCGGCATCGCATGGGCGGTTGGTGCTGAGTACGAGGACGCTCCCCACGAGGACCACGAGGTCCTCGACGAGACACAATCGGCGGACATCGGGAACTGGACGAAACTCGATGCACCGCATTTCGCTATATCGTTCTACGAGAACGAGACCATCGTCAACTCAGCAGGAGTCACGCTGAGCGAAGGCACTGACTACGACTTCAACTCCAGTGCCGGGACCGTGTACTACTACAACACGACCGATGTCTCCGATGGAGAAAACATGTCGGTAGACTACTACTACCGGACGAGGATTGAAGAGGCCCGGAACATCAAGTCGATCGTCGGTATCGGCGCTCGACTGGTGCTTCCAGCCACGATTCTCGTTGCGGTAGCAGTGTCGATTGCTGGGTTCGCTGTCGTACTCGTCAAATGGTGGGAGAGTAACTCGGGGTATCCATCTCGAAACTACGGAGGACGATGATACCCGCGCCCCCACAGCAGCACGAGCGAGCCGATCAGAGAGATGACCGCCACCACGACCACCCAGGGAGGGTACGCCCGTGATCTGGCAGGCATGGGTGACGCTCGTCCTGATCGGCACGGGGTGGAGTTACGTCGCATTCGTCGAGAAGCGGGCATCGACGTGGGCAGGACTTGCGACGTTCGGCTTCTACGCCGTGGCCGCAATAGGCGCGCTCGATCTACAAACCCAATTTGCAACCGATGGCGAGCTCGAAATCGGTGCCGCCATACTCTGCACAGTTGCTGCGATGGCGGGTCTCATCGTGTTCGTAGCTTCAGTTGCCGGTCAGTACGGTACTGATGACGACACTAGCCCAGGCGCTGGCGAAGTTCGACGCCACATGGAGGCTGAAACATGAGTTACGCTGACGAAGCACGAGAACAAGGATTGCATCCGGATCAGGATCACGACCGACAGATCGAGGCAAGCGAGGCTGAAACTGGCCTCCATATTGGAATGGAAGAGCAACGGCAGGGCGGTCTCGACCCAACCGAATTCCTCACTGAGGAGTTCACCGAAACCGTCACGGAGGCTGATATCGGACGCGATCTTCCACCGGATCATCCCGCCAAACACAACCTCGAGGAGAAGATGGGCGCTCATCTGAGCAAGCAGCATGCCCTCGGAAACATCACACGGGAGGAATACGAGACTGAGAAGGTCCTAGACCGGATGCGACGCCATCTCGTTCAGATGAACTACCGACGACAGGGCGGGACAGGCTCGAAATGCACCGGGCGTACGCGCGAGCGCATGACTGCCGGTAACCGAGAGGAAAAACCGCTCTTGACGACCGACCTTGATGACCAGCTGGACGAGGCATTCGAAATCAAAAGCATCAATCGGTCGGGATCGATTGGCGGCTGGCTGTTTAGCAAAATCGCGGACATCCAGGTCGTCTCTCGAAGTGAGGGGTTCAAGCGAGATACGGGAGACTCGTCTGGAAGCGGCGGTGTGTTGTCTCGCGTTACTGGCGGCCTTTTCGGAGGGTAACAAAACATGTCAGACACAACTACCAAAAGCCGAATCAGCGCATATCGAGAAACAGTCCTTCAGCAGCACGATAATCGATCTCTCGCCAAGATCATCTGGATAGCCTTGGCACTTATCGCGTCTGGAATCGGCGCGTTCACCTCTATTCTGGTATATGTCGAACCAGCACAGTCCTCTCTCAATTACGGACCTCTACTCACCCTCTTCGGGGGCATACTGGCCTGGGTTGTCGCATTCGCCTTCATGGGGTCGCTGTTGTACCCTGCACTCCAGTTAGAAGAATGGCTCGATCATATCTACCCAGACTTCCATGCAACCGAAATTTCGGAATACCGGCTCCACGATGACTTGCTTGCCAGCTTTTTCCAGACTGTGGAGTGGGGAATCCAGATGGCGGGGATCTACGTGTTTGTGGCAATGTCACTCGTTGCGTCGGCTGTACTCGCTGCTTTCGTTGAAAGTGGCTACCAGATCTCAGCGGAAAACATCCAGACTCTAACAATTCTCAACACGTTTGGTGTATCAATTCTATCTGGCGCATTCATAGCTGCGGCAGCATACTGGTTAGCAAAGACTCAGGCAGCACCAGCAACTGAGAAACTTTCAACTCCTAACACCACGACGTTCGTTAGTTCTGATTCCGAACGTGATCTGTCCCAATATTCCCCATCAGACCTTCAGGTAACGGATGGCGGGCCTGAATTGAAGGAGGACGCCTTAGAGCGCGAACTCAAGAAGATGCGGGAGGAGGAATCATAATGGGGCTGAAGGAGTTAATCCCTGGAACTCAGGCACGTCGCGAACGGCTTTTCAAGACCATACTCGCCAAAGACGTCGGTGATAAGGATGGCCTCGCCTTCATCGAGTGGGAGGACCAGTCTGTAACCACGTCTGCGGTCGAATGGGACTCGGACAACAGCGCGATTGTTGACGACGAGGGTAACCGCTTCTTCGCACGCGGCCTCGGAAGTAGCCCGAAAACGTTCTGTGGCGTTCCGATCTGGTTCATCTACGCCGGCAATGCCGGAATAATGTCCACCGAGGCTTGTCTGATTGCAGATGCTGAAGCATACGAAGATAAGGTCTACGACGTCGGCGCCGGGGAAGAACTCCCCGATGATATCGTCGCAGAGGGCGTCATCGATCCGAACGGCGGTCGTGGGCCCGGCGACGCTTGGGAGCTCGAGCAGATAGACCGAGAGACGATCGAGACTGCGAGAGCAATCGCGAGCGGAGATCTCAAAGCAGTCACCAAGGACGATCTCGACCGACTGCGCGCTGAAGCAAACGCGGACGATGATGATGGGGGCTTCATATCTGGGGCCTGGTCGCCTGATATTCTTCGCCGCGGAGATGAATCCGACGATGCCGACCAGGAAGCTCGGACTGATGGTGGGGCAGCAGCGGGAACAGTTGACCCGCTCTCTCCTCCTGGAGAGACCCAATCTCTCGACACCACGAGCAAGGCAATCGACGAAGGCAGTTCACCGAGCCCCGATGGAGACTCGGCAGTCTATGATCTGAGGCCGCCGGATGGCTACGACGGTGTGGCCATCGATCCGCGCCAACCTGATGAGTTCGACCCGAACCCAGTAACTCGCGCTGATGCGAAAGGAGCTGTGGAATGGGCCCGCCACGCTGAGAGTGACGGGAACGACACGTGGATGTACGGATTCCTTGTGGGGGTTGGGGTCACCCTGTTGGTCGTCATCGTCATGATGGTTATCCCGTGGCTCCTCGGTCAGATTGGCGGCGGCGGAGGTGGCGGCGGAAGTCAGGTTTCGGGACTGCTTCCGTTCTTAGCTATTCCGGCACACACTGTCCGAGAGTACGCGTCTCGGCTTGGTGAGGTGATCTAATGTCGAGCAGCGGCTCCCAGTCGGAAGGACCTCCCATCGGCGGGAGTGCTGAAGCCGGAGCCGCTGCCACTGACACGAAGACAGGAACTGAACGCACGACGACAACAACACGCCGCCGCCGTCGTCGAGCACAAAACCGCCGCCTTGAGGACCGGTCTTACCGACGACAACTTCGTCGAGAGGCAGCACAGGATTCAGACCGATATTCGTCAGACGACTTCTCAGTATCAGCTGACGATAGTGGCATTACTACGAGACCCACTGAGGAGGCGGTCGCACGGGAGCGGGAGGAGTCGATTCAGCAGGCTGCTCAACAGTGGGAGGGATACTCACAATCTGACCTTACCATCGAGGATGGCAAGATCAGGCCGACTGAGGGAGCAGTCGAACGGGAGCGCCAGGAAGCCCTCGAGGAAGTCGCGCAGCAGTCGGAACGGTATTCAGTGGATGAT
>Ga0207720_100248_pt1 | contig 45868 bp, 38 predicted proteins | sample A23P2SouthBayCA_2_FD_187751 | JGI IMG/M metagenome (GOLD analysis project Ga0207720, IMG submission 187751) | Aerobic enrichment media microbial communities from Eden Landing Ponds, California, USA - A23 E3 (2) (SPAdes) | ecosystem: Environmental > Aquatic > Marine > Unclassified | place... | reverse complement strand
GGTGGACCCCGGTAATGTTCCCGGCACACTTCCGGACGCTCTCGGCCGGGTCTTCACCGTACACGGCCGCGTGACCGATATCCAGATTAACGCCCAAGGCGTCGCTCCCGACGTCGTCGATGAGCGCTAAGACCTCTTCGGTACACTCCACGAGCAGTTCCGGCTCGAACTCGATACCCACCTCTACACCGGCCGCCTCGGCGTAGTCCGTGATTTCGGTAAGCGAGCGGAGGAGGTACTCCCTGGCTTGCTCGGGCGGGTTTCCGGGTAACGGCCGGCCGGTCGCGACGCAGATCGCAGGTGCGTCGACCGCTTCGGCGAGGTCGATCGCGTCTTTCGTGTACTCGACTCGCCAGGCGCGTTCGTCGTCGTCCGCGGTGACGATCGTCGGGTCGAAAAACGAGGAGGGGGGCGCGTCCTCGTAGTACCCCGTCACCGTGTTCGCATTGACGTTCGAGACCTCCAGTCCGGTTTCGTCGAGCACTGAGACGAGCGTCTCCCGATCGGCCTCGTCAAACTGTGGCAGATACGCGTGAGGCGTGTCTGCGAGGATCTCGACGCCGCCGTAGCCGTGATCGGAGATCCGACTGATCGCTTCTGGCAGTTCGAACCGTGTGTACGCGTTCGTCGAAAAGGCTAGTTCGACCATGCGTCCGATTCACTCCGCGGGATCATATTCTTTGTGCTCAGGATCGCAGCCGAGAGGCAGATCCTTCGACTGGCGCGTCTCGTGTATCGCAAAACAGGAGATCCACCGTACCAGACCACGAGCCACAGGCGACGGACGGGAGCTACCGGCCCATATAAATCGACAAGTCAACTGGACCGACGATGTCAAGTTAAGAACGAGGCGGTCGGTGGTTCGAGTGATCTGTGTCCGAATCCAGCCGACTCACTGGCTCTACTGTATGGATTGACTTGGAGTTTGTGGAGCGAGAGCGGACACCCCACGAGATCATTGAAACCGGCATTCGACTCTATCATGCTGGATTGTCACTTTCGAATACCAAACAGCATGTTGAGAGGTTGGGTGTCAACTGAAGCCGAACAGTAATTCACAACTGGATTCACAAAGCCGATCTACAGCCAGTTGACGGTGCAAGCTCGAATCGCGTTGCCGTCGATGAGACGGCGAGTCAGATCGACACAGACAGAGTCTGGCTGTACGCTACTGTCGATCCGCCGACGGACGAATTCCTCCTCATTGAGGTGTTTCCAGTCCAAAATAAACGATTCACGTTGGTGTTTCTCCGCTATTTCAAAGAGAAACACCACGTTGACGATGCGCTCTTTCTCGTTGATGCTGGCGGACACCTCAAAACTGCGCTCTCACGAATATCGTTCCGATTTCAAGTCACTCGTCATGAAAATATGAATGCCGTCGAACGTGTTCTTAGAGAAGTAACACCGCGAAAACATCTGTTTTCAAACACGTTTGGAAATGCGGAGCCGACAGCGGCAGAATCATGGCTCCGACCCTTCGCCGTCTGCTGGAACCAATGCTTAAGTTACCACGACCAACTGGACCGGTTACTCAACTCACATCGAAGAGTTTAGAGAGGCCGGCTGCCGGAATGAAAAAGCTGCCTGCGGCGATCGCCCACCCGGCCCCGGCCGTCGCGGCAAAGGCGGCGGCCAAGATGGTCAGCCCCAGTACGCACGCTCCGATAGCCGGTCCGACCGTCTCCGGCGCCGGATCGGCGTACGCCGTTCGGAGCGGTCTCCCCGTCCAGACGAGAAATCCGCCGAGCAGCGCAACTGCGACGGCGGTTCCGACAGCGGAGACCGGGGTGACCACGGTGGCACCGACGACCCCGAAGGCCGCGATCGAGGTCCCCGCGACGCCGATCGAGACCGCCAACCGCTCCGTCGCTCCGGTTTCGCTTTCGGCCATGTAGGTGACGCTCCCGATGTATAGGGTGACGATCGCCGGTATCAGGTACGCCCGCATCGGGAGCACGCTCGGTGACGCCGCTGCAGCCATCCCGAGGACGACGTTTATCCCCCTGTTGGCGCCCATGGTCAGGTACCCGGGCACCGATCCCTTGAGCGCCCCGTCGTACGCCACGATCCCCACCGCGAGGACCGCAGCGACGACGGCGGCGGACGGTCCCCCCGACAGGAAGGCGATGCCGACACCGCTCACGAGTAACGTCGCCCCGAAGATCAACGCTCGACGCCGCGAGATATCGCCCGAGGGGATCGGTCGTTCCGGACGCTCCCGCGCGTCCTCGCCGGCGTCGAAATAGTCGTTTAGCGTCGTCCCCGCGGCGTACAGTAGCACCGAAGCGAGCGCGAGGCCGGCGATCGTCCCGGCCCGTGCGGCGTATCCGAAGGTACTGACGATAGCCGCACCCAAGATGACGTCCGGCGGGGCAGTGAAGAGGTTCGGAACCCGAACGAGTTTGGCGTAGGTCGCGAGCGAGCGACGCCACTGCTCGGTCGGCGGAAAGCGGTCGGTGAGCGGATCGCTCATCTCTGTTCGACCGAACGAGCGGGCGTGTCAGGCCCAACCATGTTCTTCGAGGTACTCCATCGCACCGCTGGCCGTTTCGTGCGCGGCTTCCTCGTAGGGGTACAGTTCGATCGTCACGAAATCGTCGTACCCGCTGTCTTCGAGCGCCTGGAGGAACCCGTCGATGTCCATCCCGCCGTCACCCAGTTGGGTGTGTTCGTGCGTCTTGTCTGCGGGAATATCTTCGAGGTGATAATGGCCCGTGTGGGCGGACAGCTTATCGATCAGTTCGACCGGGTCCTCGTCGACGCAGAAGAAGTGGCCCGCGTCGAAGTTACAGCCGATCCGCGGTGAGTCGATCCGGTCGGCGAACTCCAGGTAGTCGTCGGACGTCTCGATCAGCAGTTCGGGCTCAGGTTCGACGAGTACGTCCACTCCGACGTCCTCCGCCGTTGGCATGACCGCACGGAGTCCCTCGATGAACAGTTCCATCGCGTCCTCCTCTGGGGTCCCCTTCGGAATCGGGCCGCCCGGCGTGAGCGAGATGCTGTCCGCGCCGAGTTCGCTGGCTGTTTCGAGCGCGTTCTTCGTGTGCTCGACGCGTGCGCGGCGGTCCTCGGCGACGGGTTCGAGGAACGACGGGTGGTGGAACCCCTCCGTGTCGCGGGAGTACTCGGCGGTTTTGCTCTCTTCGGTCCGTTCGAGCGCTTTGAGCATGAACGCGTTGCAGTTGCTCACCGAGAGCCCGTTGGCGTCGAGCAAGTCGCGGACCGCCGCCACGTCGCTCTCAGTAGCCGTCCCCGGGAAGAGATGCGGCTCGTCGAGCAGGATCTCGACGCCGTCGTACCCGATATCTCCGAGCGTCTCGAGGCTCTCTTTCAATCCGTGTTGCTGGAACGCGTTCAGCGAGAAGCCGAACTCCATCAGTACTCCTCGTACTCGAAGTTCGGCGATTGGTCGAAGAACTCGTAGGGGTTCTCGAAGACGACCTTCCGGACCTCCGATCGGTCCCAGCCGCGGTCCAGCATCTTGTCACGAGCTTTGGGAACGCCGAGCGGGTCGGACGGGTCCCAGTCCGCTGCACTGTTGAGCAGCATCTTGTCGGTGCCGTACTCCTCGAGGATATCGATCGCAGTCTCGTCGTCGATCTTCCCGGGATAGAGCGTAAATCCGATCCAGCAGTCGGTCTGCGACGAGATGTCGATCGTGTTCTCCGTGTTGTGATCGATGACGATCCGTTCTTGGGTGACGTCTTCGTCGCGGATCATCTCGACGATGCGTTCGGTCCCCTCCGGCTTGCTCGTGTGGGGCGTGTGGACGATGACGGGGAGTTCGCGCTCCTCGGCCATACGGAGCTGCCGGCGGAAGGCGTACTCCTCCTCTTCGGTCCCCTGATCGAGTCCGATCTCGCCGACGCCGACGACGTTGTCTCGGTCGAGGTACTCGGGAACCCGATCCAACACTCGCTCGGCCATCTCCGGGTAGTTAGCCTCCTTAGGCTCGAGTCCGATCGTAACGTAGTGATCGACGCCGGCCGCTCTATCCGCGCGCTTCGTTTCGAAGTCGATGATCTGCTCGAAATAGTCGAAAAAGGACTCCGCGTGCTGTTTGTCCTGTCCGCTCCAGAAGGCGGGCTCGATACAGCACTCCACGCCCGCCAAGCGCGCTCGCTCGTAGTCGTTCGTGTTTCTGGAGATCATATGCATATGCGGATCGATGATGGGTACAGACATGATGTACACGTGTGTTACAATCCCACTATAATTATCTTTTTGTCTCATTCCCCAAAGCGGGTCGACGAGAGATCCCCGCGCCCCAGCATAGATATATATTAATCCGCCCGTAACACCGGGGTATGCCCGAGCACTGTCCGCACTGTGGCACCGCCGTGAAATCCACTCGTCGAGAGCCGGACGAGGGACGCCCTTACGAGGTCTGGACGTGCGAGGACTGCGAGGAGGAGTGGCGCCATCCCGAAGAAACGATTCTCGACAAGGACCTCGATTTCAGTGGCAACGGCAAACAGCTGTCGCGTCGGGATTCAGACACCGATATGACGTGGTGAAACCGACTGAGTATGGGATTCCGGTCGGACCGGTCTGCGCCGAGCGGCGTGCGTGAGAACCGCGATTACGATTGAGCTTCTGACGCTCTGAGCGGCAGACCGGAATTGATTGTCCGCTGTCCGTTGAAAATTTCCGGTGATTCTACGACAGTACGTCGCTAGGGACGGTATTCAGGAGAGCCAAATGGTTATGTATGAATGGAATAATCAATTGGTATGACGATCGGAGTGTGGTTGATCGGAGCACGGGGAAACGTTGCAAGTATTTCGATGACTGGAGCGCGAGCTATCTCCAGGGGAGTCGTCGACTCGACGGGAATGGTGACGGCCAGAGAGCCGATGGCGTCGCTCGATCTGCCGGCGGTCGACGATCTCGTCTTCGGCGGCCACGATATTCGCGAGCAGAGCATCGAGGAGACGGTCGAAGAAGCGAACGAGGCCGGCGGTGTCCCGGACACGAAGACGCTGGACGCCGTCCGTGAGGACCTCCGCGAGATCGACGAGCGAGTGACCATGGGCACGGCGCGGAAGTGTGGCCAGGTCGTCGAGGACCTTTCCGACGACGCGGTGACCGGCGAAGGGACGCTCGACGAGATCGTTTCGCAGATACGGAGCGACTACGAGGCGTTTGCGACCGAACAGGACGTCGATAAGCTGGTGGTCGTCAACGTCGCGTCGACCGAACCACCGATTAAGGGAGATACGGAGTTCGACACGTTAGACAAACTCGAGACGGCGATCGAGGAGGACGATTCCGATCTGCCGGCCAGTTCCTTGTACGCGTACGCCGCGCTGGTCGACGAGCACCCCTACGTCAACTTCACGCCGAGCACGGGATCGGCTCTCGGCGGACTGCGAGAGCTGGCCGTGGAGAACAACGTCCCCCACATGGGACGTGACGGCAAGACCGGCGAAACGCTCGTCAAATCCGCCCTCGCGCCGATGTTTGCCGGGCGAAATCTCCAAGTGCTCTCCTGGGAAGGACACAACATTCTCGGCAACAGCGACGGGCTCGTCCTCGAAGACGATGCCAACAAGGAAGGCAAAATCGAGAGCAAGGGGAACCTCCTCGAACAGATCCTCGGATACGACCACCACAACGCGGTTCGGATCGACTACACACCGTCGCTCGGCGACTGGAAAACGGCGTGGGACCACATCCACTTCCAGGGGTTCTTAGGGACCAAGATGAAGATGCAGTTCACGTGGGAAGGGTCGGACTCCGCGCTCGCCGCTCCGTTGGTACTCGACCTGATTCGGCTCGTTACCTACGCCGACGAACACGGTGAAGGGGGAGAACAGCCACAGCTCGCCTCCTTCTTTAAATCGCCGCAGGGCGTCGACGAGCACGACCTCTCCAGACAGTTGCAGAAGCTCTACGATTACTCCGAACGGCACCTGAACGAGGCCGCGACCACAGACGGAGCCGCCGAGTAATCTCGACGAGTCCACACCGGTTCGAGAGGCCGCATCCCTGACGCGTGATCGTTCGACCGACTGTCGCTTTGCAGTAAGGTACCGAGAGAAGTTTTCCCCTCGATAGGACGTATCGGCGACCGTTGAGCACTGATCGGTGAGAAGAGCCCGTAGACGATACAATCCTACTACTGTAATGGGTGTATGTTTGGTAATATCTGTTTTTATACTCTGAACGTACATGTGGTTTGAATATCGATATAGGATCTGGTTGTAATATATAGACTCTGCATACGATCTGTAAGTAGAACTCTCTCCGGTGACACCACGATTCACTTACGCTCTCGACCCCGGGATCGTTGGGTCTGGAGGGGCTCGACCAGATTTCTGGGTAGTGACGCGAGCCACCGATCGGCGACATCCACCCAACCCCGTCGCGTGAACGAGTGGGAATTTAGTATAGCGATATAGAATTTATATAACTGTTCTCGGACACCCATTCGTTGTATTATCCTCGACAGAATTGACTGGGGCTCCGGCGCGTATCCGATCGCTATCCCAACAGCCGGTACACGTTCGCTTCGTACGTCTCTCGGACCTGGTCGCCCCAGTTGTGCGTGTAGGTGTCGATCACGTCGTCGGCGACGTCCCCGCGAAGGTACTTGACGACGCCGCGGTCCCCGGTCCGGTCCCGGAGGTGCGTCGTGAAGAAGTGGCGGAAGTAGTGGGGCGTGACGTTCTCGGCCGCGCCGCCCCCGGTGCGGTACCATCCGGACTCGCGGGCGTAGCGTTCGACGACGTGTCTGACTGCTTGCGGGGCGAGCCGTTCGCCCCACCCCTCAGCGGTGCCGACAAACAGGGGATCCGCGCCCGAGACGCTGTCCGGCCGGACGGCGAGCCACCGTTTCAGGGTCCGGGCCAATTCGTCGTCGACCGGAATAAGGGTGGCTCGCTTGCGCTTGTTCGATGCGGTGCGGACCTCCCCGTTCAGCTCCTCACCTACCGTCGCATCCGGCGTGACGTACAGCGAGTTCGGGCGATCCGCGAGGGCCGGTCGCGTCCCCAGCGCGAACGCTTCCCTGGGCTCATCGTCGTCGATCGCGAGATCGCGGAGATCGAGGTTACAGAGCTCGCCGACCCGCATACCGGTCTTCAACAGCGTGACGACGAGCGCACGATGAAGCGGATGTCGGATCCCGGCGACGAACTCGCACATCGCCGGAATCGACACGTCTCGGCGGGCCGGATCCTTATCAACGGTCTCGTCCATCTCCTCCATCACGAGCGTCATCGGGTTCCCCTCGAAGACCCCGACCTCGGTCATGTATCCGTAAAACCGGTGGAGGTACGCCGCGTACGTCGCCACCGTGCTGTCGGCCACCTCGCCGCGCAGCGAGTGGACAAACGCCATACAGTCGCGGTGAGTGGCCGTCGCCGGCGCAGTCCCTTGATCGAGGAACGACTCGAACCGGCGGAGCACACGCTCGTAGGAGTCTCGGGTCCGTTCCGTCTTTCCGTGGTAGGTGAGATCCTCGATGAAGTACCCGATCGGATCGTCGACCTCGTCGGGGGCTGACGTACTACTCATCGATCAGCGTGTACCCCCCCTCCCGCCCGTTGTACCGGACGCGGTTCCGATCCTGAAGCGAATCGAGCGCATTCTCCAGTCGTCCCTCGAAGTCGTCGAACACCGCGTCGACGAGTTCCTCCCACGAGAGCACCCCGTCGGCGAGCGCCGCTTCGACCCTCCTTTCGAGGTCGTTACCCCCAGGGTCAGACCCCGACGGAGCTGGTTCGACGGGATTTTCTCCCGTCTCGATCGAAAACCCGCGTCTCCCGGCCTGTACCATCGTTCTAACGAACTCGCTTTGCGACATCCCCAACTCGTCGGCGTGGTCCTGCCAGATCGCCTTCTGGTCTTCGGGGACGTACGTCTTCACGGAGCGGCGGTCGTCGCTCATCTCTCGATACGGGCTACTCGGGCGTCCGTCTTCAATCTATCCCACAATTCGGGATAAGGTCACTTATACAGGACTATGGGACTGTCAAAAGCGAGTGTTGTATCGAATATCCGACTTTCTAGTATCAAACAACTAGGAAGGAAGTACTAGAAAAATGGATATAAAATAAATAACTGACTCGCTTGTCTCCGTCCGTCGACGGGGGCATGTGGAGTGGTAACTCGTCCGCCGAGATGGCGGCAGCGATAGGTCCGGGTTCCGCGGACCGCCGACGAGCGATGTTCGTCTCGTTCGCGCCGCCGTCGATCGAGACCGATCGACTGCTACCGGGTTCGCGCAAGTACGACTAACAGCCACCGCCCCCACAACTCGGACGTGCGTCGCCGCCGGTGGGGGCCAGATCTCGTGATCGACGGTACGGCGTCCGATCCAGAACAGTCCCGCACTTATCGGCCTCTCGGAGCGTTACGGGCGCTCGTCCGCCGCTGACGGGGATTGTGCGTCAACGAGGGAAGAGGCACTACTGAGACAGCAGCGCGCCCGTCAAAGTGCCACAGCAGTCGAGAGGCCGTTCTCCAGTTACCGGAGTGCACTCACTACTGCCGGTCGTTCGAGGTGTGCGTGGAGGACGATCGATCGCCGACGAGTATAGTGGATACCGCTATAGAGAGTGGCGGGGTCAGACCCGGATCTCGGACGACGACGCGTCGACCGCGAGCGCGTCGAGCGCGCGCTCGACGGTCGGATCGTGTTCGACCGCGTTCCGCATCAGTACGGTTTCGCTTGGGAAGAGGTGCTCGCCGACGACGAGGCCGTGTTCTCGGGCCGTCGACCCGGTGACCGTGAGGTAGACGCCGAGTCCGATTCGAGCGATCGCGGCCTCTTCCTCCTCGTCCGCGTTCGGGTAGACGAACTCGACGCCCTCTAGCGCGTCCGTTCCCAACACGGCGGTGACGAGTCGTTCGTAGCGCGGCGAGATACACAGCGGCCCCTCGTACTCCGCGACGAACTCCCGATCGAGGTCGGTTCTCGGTTCGATCTCTTCCGGTCGCCCCATCAGCGTGTGATAAACGGTGTCGCCGAGTCCGTTGACCACGCGCACGTCGGTGTCCACGGGATCGATCCGCTCGTTGATGTCGGCGATCTGTCCGAGCCCGCCCGGTCGAATCCCGACGACCTCCTCCAAGACGAGGTCGGCGGAGTCGAACCCGAGCGCGAACTCGTGGGTCCGAAGCGCCCGAAACGGCTCCTCGCGCCCCACGAGTTTCAGCGTCACCTCGCCGAGGTCGACGGTGGCAGCGTCGAAGACGATTCGCCGCGGCTTCCCCTCGCGATCGTCGCGCAGCAGCGTGAACTCGGGCTGGTGCGGCTCGTCGGGATCAGAATACTCGCTCAATCGCTCGTACGGGCCGTCTTCGGCGTCGACGCGCCCCTTCGTGACGGCTTTCTCGTATCGGAGCGTGTTGCTCACGCGGTCCGCGAGCCCGTCGAGCCGGTCGTCGGGGCCGACGGCCGCGATCCGTTCGAGGACCGCTTCGAGCGGTCGGCCTTTCCGCGGCACGGCGACCGGTACCGGTTCGCTCATTACCGGAGATGGACCGTCGCGGGTGAAACGGGTTGCGCTTTTCGTTCGGGGCGAGTTCGGCGTTGGTATGGGGGTTCGCTTACGGCCCGAACGCCTCATTGAGCCGCTCTCTGAAGGCTTCGAGCTCTTCGAGGTGGTCGTTGATCGCGTCGAGTTCCGCCTCCACGTCGTCGAGGTCCTCGCCGAGTCGGTCTTCGATGTCGGTCAGGCGAGTGTCGACCTCGGCGAGGTCGTCCCAGAGGTCGTCGAACTCCTCGTCGAACCGTCCCATCCGGGCCTCCACGTCGTCGACCCGATCCTCGGTCGCCTCCAGGCCCGCAGCGGCGTCGTCGACCTCCTCGTACAGCGTTTCCACGTCGTCGCCCAGGTCGTCGACCGCCTCGTCGAGGCCGGTCGTCTCGTCGTCGAGCCGCGACACGTCGTCGCTGACGCCGTCGACGGTCTCCTCGACGTTCGCGACCGTGTTTTCGAGGTCCGTGACTGTCCCTTCGATCGCTTCAACCGACTGTTCGACGCCGGAAACGTCCGATTCCACGCCCTCCACCCGGTCGTCGACGCCGTCAACGCGCTCGGTGATATCGTCGATCGCGGCGGTCGCGGACGACACCGACTCGTCGACCCGTGAGACCTCCTCGCGGAGGTCGTTCCGGTCCGCGTCGGCGGCCGCGAGCCGGTCGTCGACCGCGGCCATCTCCGATTCGACCGCGTCCACCTTCTCGTCGAGGTCGTCGAGGATCTCGCGAGCGGTGCCCTCCCCGTCGATGAACTCCGCGAGCGCGTCGGCGTACGCCTCGATATCGGCGACGCTCGACTGGAGACGGGAGATCCGCACGTCGACGCTGCGCGGGACGCCCACGTCGAGCTCGGAGCGGAGGGTTTCGAGGTCGTCCTCGGCCACGTCACCGGCACGGATCTCGGCGGCGAGCGTCGCGGCGAGCCCCTCATCTTGGGCGGGCTCAGGCATCGTCTCCGGCGGTCCGTCTCCTTCGTCGGTGGCGGACTCGGGTACGTCCGGTTCGGGTGCGTCCGGCTCGGGTGCTTCCGGTTCGGCAGTCTCCTCCGATCCCCCTTCGCCGTCGCTCTCGACTCTCGCGTCTTCCGCCTCGTCGATCACTGGTTCGTCCGCTTCGTCGTCCGTGGGAGACTCGTCATCCGCGAGGGACTCTTCGTCACGGGAGGTGACGGCGGCGGTTCCCGCGACGACCGTTCGCGGTTCGGGAGCCGTTGTGTCTCCGGCCTCTTCGCCGTCCTCTGCATCGACTTCCTCGACGCTATCGGCGGTTTCCGATTCGCCTTCGACCGCTTCCGGCTCGTCGTCGGCCGCTTCCGGCGCGTCGTCGACCGCTTCCGGCGCGTCGTCGATCGGCGCGGTCTCGTCGCCTCCCGGTGCGAGCGGCTCCTCCATCCCGGGAAGCGTCGCGCGGTCGCCGGAGAGTACCTCTCTGACGGCGTCGGTGTCGCCGGCGCCGAGGACGTCTTCGATCTCTTCTCCGACCGGAACGTGTTCGATCACCGGCGTCTCAAGAAAGCCGTCGAGGTCGGGATTGTCGTCGCGGATGCCGAACACCGTCTCTATCTCCTCACCGGGGTCGATCACGCGCTCGAACTCCACGCGGTGATCCTTATAGGCGGTCCAGTTCTCGCTCTCGTACTCCGGGTGAAATCCGATTCGGTCCATCGGGAACGACTCGGGGATCCGGTCGACGATGCGCACGCGCACCGGGTCCTCGCGGGTAGAGGAGAGTTCGTACATCACCGCAGGTACGGGGAACGCGTCGTCGGTAAAGGACTTCTCGACGCGAATACCGTCCTCGTCGACGGTCGTCGTCGCTTCTGCCGTCCGTTCGCTCATACGGAGACCCTCCCGGAGCAGGGGCTTAAATTCCACGGGCCGCGTTTCGGCGTTGATAACCACCTGGCGGTGAAAAAGCGCGGTACGGACCTACTGCAGCCCGAGTCTACAGGTCGATCCGATCGCCGATCTCGACGATCTCGAGCCGGTTCGGGTGCGAGCGACTGCGGGTGTGCTCGTGAAGCGCGGTCGGGTCCGCGGTCAGCCCCTTCCACATGTCCCAGTGAGTGGGGACGAGCCGGTCGAGCGCCAGGTCCTCGGCGGCGGCCGCGATCTCGTTTTCGTCGCTGTACCACTTCGTTTCGATCGGCTCGCTCGTCTCCTTGTCCGGGACTCTGCCGACGGATCCGAACGCCAAGATGCCGAGATCGATGTCGAACTCGTCCGCGAGCCCCGAGAACGACGCCGAGGGCTTGCTGTCGCCGGCGTGGAACAGGGTGCCAGACTCGTGTTCGATCACGTATCCGACCGGATGCGTCGCGTCAGCGTCCTGCGTTTCGACGACGTGCACGGTGAACTCGCCGATCTTCAGTTCGTCGCCCTCGGTCACTTCGAGGAACGCCTCCTCGTCGACGTCCCACTCCTCGGTCCAGCGCTCCTCCTCGCGGGCGACCGCGAGCGAGTCGTCGGGCGCGACGAAGTCGGCGTCGGTGGTCGCGAGGATCGGCGCCTGCGAGGGGCCGTGGACGTGGTCCGTGTGCTCGTGCGTCGCGAGCACCGCGTCCGCCTCGTCGACGTCGTCGGGGTCGAACGGGACCGGGATCATCCGGACCGTCCGCGGCGGGTCGCCGGTCCCCACGTACGGGTCGATCCAGAGGACGGTCCCCTCGTTCCCCTTGATCGCGAAGCCGTTGCAGCCGAGATACCACAGCGCCACCGTGTCGGGGTCGGCGTCCGCGACCGCTCGCGGAAGCCAGTCGCCCCAGTCGGAGTCAACCATGCATGCCGCTGCGAAGGCGCGAATGGTAATGATTCCGGAGTCCGCCGAAATTGTGTCCTTCTGGAGACGACAGCAGTCTGTTTGAGACGTACCGTATGAATCAGATGTCGCTATACAAAATGTCATCCAAGCGCGAACCCGAACGTGATACAGAAACGCTGGAGCAACGAGTTACGCAAACGCCGGAACGACGAGGTACAGAAACGCGAGAAGATGAGTCGCGGAAACCCCGAGACCGTCTACGTTCCGCCGGACTCCCACTCGGCGTCGAGTTCGCGGTGGGTGAAGGGGAGCGCGTCCTCGCCGCTGTAGCTCGCGACGAGGTGGCCGTCGCCCTCCAAGTAGTACTTGTAGGTGGTGAGCCCGTCCAGTCCGACCGGGCCGCGCGCGTGGATTTTCCCGGTCGAGATGCCGACCTCGGCGCCGAGCCCGTAGCGGTAGCCGTCGGCGAAGCGCGTCGACGCGTTGTGGAAGACGCTCGCGGCGTCGATTCCGGTCATGAACGCGTCGGCGGCCGCCCGGTCCTCGGTGACGATGGACTCGGTGTGTTTCGACCCGTGCGCGTTGACGTGCTCCACCGCGTCGTACACGTCGTCGACGAGTTTGATCGACAGTTCGAGGTCGCCGTACTCCGTGTCCCAGTCGTCGGCCGTCGCCGCGCCGACGTCGACGATCTCGCGGGTGGCCTCGTCCCCGCGGAGTTCGACGCCGGCCGCCTCGTAGCGGTCGACGAGGTCCGGGAGGAGTTCGGACGCGACCGAATCGTTCACGAGGAGCGTCTCGACCGCGTTACACACCGCCGGGTACTGGACCTTCGCGTCGAAGGCGATGTCGGCGGCCATCTCCAGGTCGGCGTCGTCGTCGACGTAGACGTGACAGATCCCCTCCGTGTGACCGAGCACGGGGATCTGGGTGTTGTCTTGGATGTACGAGACGAACTCGGAGGAGCCCCGCGGCATCACCAGATCGACCTTGTCGTCGAGTTCGAGGAGCCGATCGACCTCCTCGTGGGCCTCGACGAGTCCCGCCCAGCCGTCGGGGAGGTCCGCGGTCGCCTCGCGGATCACGCGGTGGAGCACGCGGTTCGACTCGCTCGCCTCGCTCCCGCCCTTGAGAATGGCGGCGTTGCCGGACTTCAGCGCGAGCGCCGCGATCTGGACGAGCGCGTCCGGCCGCGACTCGAACACCGTAGCGACCACGCCGATCGGCACCGACACGCGGAACAGCTCCAGTCCCTCGTCGAGTTCCCGGGCACCGAGCGTCCGGCCGAGCGGGTCCTCCTGCTCGGCGACCGACTCGACCATCTCGGCGATGTCGTCGAGCTTCGCGGCGTCGAGCTTCAGGCGGTCGACGAGCGCCTGCGTGTACTCGCCGCGCTCCAACATCTCCTCGGCCGCCTCGACGTCCCGCTCGTTCGCCCCCAGGATCGCCGCCTCGTTCGCGCGGAGGGCGTCGGCGATCGATCGGAGCGCGTCGTTCCGCGTCGCCTCGTCGGTGTTGGCGAGACGCAGGGCGGCGCGCTGTGACTCTTCGACCAGTTCGTCGGTGTCGCGTTCGATGTCGGTTGTCTCACTCATTCGTCTCACCCGATGTCGGCACGAATAACGTGCCCGTCGGTTTACCGGCTGCGATCCGATCGAGGACGTCCGGAGTGGCGGAACCGGCGATCACGGCGGGGGTACCGTTCTCGGCCACGTCTCGGGCGCCCTCCACCTTCGTCTGGATCCCGCCGAAATCGGTGGTCGTGCTGTCGCCGACTATCGCGCGGACCGCGTCGTAGTTCCCCCCGACGGCCTCGATGACGGTCGCGTCCGGGTCGCGCTTCGGGTTCCCGGTGTACACGCCGTCGACGTCGGAAAGCGTGACCAGCAGGTCGACGTCGAGCGCGATCGCGACCGACGCCGACAGCATGTCGTTGTCGCCGATCCGCAACTCGTCGGTCGCCACCGCGTCGTTCTCGTTGATGATGGGGACGACGCCCCACTCCAGCAGGGTCTCGACGGTGTTCGTGAAGTTCTCGAACCGGTCGGGCGCGTCGAGGTCGGCGCCGGTCACGAGGATCTGCGCGACCGGCTGTTCGTATCGGTCGAAGCTCTGCGTGTAGTGGCGCATCAGGAGGCTCTGACCGACCGTCGACAGCGCCTGCCGCTCGTCGATGATGTCGCTGCCGCGCTCGATATCGACGTCGACGATTCCGTCACCGTTGCCGAGCCGGCCGATGCCGGCGCCGACGGCGCCCGAGGAGACGAGGACGACCTCCTTGCCGCGACGGCGCAGGTCCATCACGTCGGCGACGAGGTTGTCGAGTTTTACCCGGTCCAGCCGCGAGTCCTCGTCGGTCAGGGAGTTCGTCCCGGCCTTCACGACCACGCGGTCGGCCTCGGCGGCCGCGGTCCGCGCGCGCTCGACGGCTTCCGCGTCCACCGCTCCGCCGGCGACGGCGTCACTCGTCATCGAACGCCTCGGCGAGCTCCCGCGAGCGCTCTTCGGCCGCCGCGACGGCGTCGATCACCGCCTCGTCGGCGTCGCTGTCCCAGAGGACTTCCATGCCCTCGATCGTCGTCCCGTTCGGCGAGCAGACCGCGTCGATGAGTTCGTCCACGGTGCGGTCGTCCCGCAGCACCGTCTCGGCCGCGCCCTTGAACGTCTGCGCGGCGAGCGTCTCGGCCTGCTCGGGGTCGAGTCCGCCGTCGATCCCGGCCTGCTTCACCGCGTCGATGAGGTAGAAGGCGAACGCGGGGCCGCTCCCGTTGACCGCCGTCGAGATGTCCATCAACGATTCGTCGACCTCGACGAACTCGCCGGCGTCGTCCAGCATGGCCCGGACCTCGTCCGTAAGCCCCTCGTTCGTCGCCGCCGCCGCCATGTCCCCGGTCTCGGCCGCGAGGTTGGGCATGATCCGGACCACGCTCGCCGCGGTTCGCTCCGCGACGAACTCGCGGGGGAGCCCCGCGGCCAGCGTCACGAGCCGCTGGTCGTCGCGTAGTTCGAGGTCCGCGAGGACGTGCTCGGCGACGTCCGGCTTCACGGCCAGGACGACGATGTCGGCCTCTCTCGCCGCGGCGACGTCGTCCGTCGTCGCGTCGACGACGTCCTCGACGGCAGCGAGCGCGTCGGGATCGAGGTCGATCGCCGTCAGGTGATACGAGTCGGTTCTCGCGAGGCCACGCAACAGGGCACTCCCCATGTTCCCGCAGCCGATGACGCTCACGCGTGTCATATTACCTGAAGCGAGTACACTCACGAACATACCAACTGCGGTTTGAACACGATTGCCGCCGAGACGATTGCCGCCAGAACGTCGACGGGGCCTCCGACCGGGAGATCGGCGCGTCAGATCAGCCGTTCGTACAGCTCGCGGTACCGCTCAGCGATCGCGTCGAGAGAGAACGACTCGCTGCGCGCCGCCGCGTTTTCCCCGAGTCGCTCCCGGAGCGCGGGGTCCGACAGGCGGCGAACCGCCTCGGCGAACGCCTCGGTCTCGTCCGCCGCGGCGGCGGGATCGACTTTTAAACAGTCCGCGCCGTCGTCGAGCCACGAGAACGTCTCGATGTCGCGAACGACCACGGCCTTCCCGGCGGTCATCGCCTCCAAGAGCGCGATCCCCTCGTTCTCCTCGTGGGTCGGGAACAGGAACACGTCGCCGGCGGCGAACGCGCCCCGGATGTCGTCGACGAAGCCCGTGAAGGTGCAGTTGTCCGGCGACTCCTCGATGAGTCGGGTGGTCTCGCGGCCTTTTAACGATAGGTCGAGCGGGCCGAACCACACGAAGTCGACGTCGGGAAGCTCGCGGGCCACCTCGACGAACGTCTCCAACCCCTTCCGCTTGATCACGTGCCCGACGAGGAAGACTGTCGGCGGGTCGAGGTCGTAGCGCTCGCGGTACTCGGCTTCCAGCGACTCGAAACCGGCGAGCTTCTCGCGGTCGACGCCGTTCGAGATGACGGTCGTCGGCGCGTCGGTGTACCCCTCGATCACGCCGCGGTTGTACTCGGAGGGGCAGACTAACGCGTCGGCGAGGCCGTACGCCCGGCTGAGATACGGCTTGAGCGGCTTCGCGAGCGCGTTGGTGAACCGGAAGCTGTCGCCGAAGTCCTCCGCGGTGACGTGGGTGTGCGCGACCACCGGAATCCCCCGGTCGCTCGCGCGCTTGGCGTACCACACCGAGCGCGGCCCCATCAGGTTGCAGTGGAACACGTCGGCGTCGAGGGTCGGCTCGGTGGTGTACGCGATCCCCTCGCGGTCGAGCATCTTCCGCTGGTGGACGACGGACTCGCGGATGCCGCCGGTGACGTGCTCCTCGAACTCGAAGTAGTGGCTGACCTTCATCGCGGAGCGGGAGGTCGTCTCGAAGGTGGGCTCGAACCGACGACGCTCACTCCACTACCAGCCACGGGACCTCCATCAGCGGCGGGATGTGCGTCTCGATGTGGTGTTCCCACACGCCCTCTTCGCCGAACGCCTCGCCGTGGTCGGCGGTGACGACCACCGTGCCGTCCAGTTCGTCGACGAGTTCGGCGACGGACTCCAAGGCGATCCGGAGGTTCTCCTCGTAGAGCTTGAGCGCGGTCACGCGGGTCCCGTCTTTCACGAGGTCCTTCGGATCGAGCTCCAGCCACAGTCCGGCCTTCTGAGCGAACTCGCTGTCGTCGAGTCGGCTCTCGATCTTCGGTCTGACCGAGTTGCTGATCGACGAGAGGAGGCCGCCGTCGTCGTCGCCGGTGCCCCCGTCGGCCGCTTCCTCCTCCTGTTGTTTGATCCCCTTCTGGATCTGTTTGAGCTTCTGGCCCTTGCCGCGCGAGAGGTACGGCGCGTGCGGCTGCATGTAGTGGAGCACGGTCCGGTCGGCGCGCTCGACGGCGTCGAGGTTGTTCCGGTAGGCTCGTGCGAGGCCCTCCGGCGGGACGGTGCCCAGGTCGTCGTCCCATTGGGTCTTCCACACGTCGTGAATGTCGCTGATGTGCTCGGAGGCGGTCCAGTCGTAGTCGCAGCTCGCGCCCCACTTCAGCTCGTTCAGCGGAATTCCCAGATCGTTTATAAATGGGTTCCCGGAGAAGTAGGCGATGTCGTGCTCGCCGGTGAACGTCCGGTAGGCCCACTCCGGCGTCGACGACCCGACGCTCCACCGCTTCTCGAGGTCGCCGTCGAGGTACTCGTCGTACACGTCCTCGAACACGTCGTACCGGCACGCGTCGAGGACCAGACAGTAGTCCCACTCCGATTCGAGGAACCGCTGATCGTCCATAAGTACGCCTCCGTTCCCCGTCGACGGTTGTATTCTTGTTGGTGCCGTCCCGTGAGGATACAATCGCACCTCATGCCCTGAGACGACCGATCTGAGGATTTCTCGTTCCAGTGGAGCGGTCGGAGTCGGACCCGCTCCGCGACGAGAACCGATCAGACGTTTGAAGTCCGCCAGCGCGTCATACCCTCCATGGACGGGAGCAGGCGGGGAGTGGTCATCGGCGGGATCGCGGCGCTCGCGGTCCTCGCCGTCCTCTTCGTCGTCGTCGGAGCGGATCGCGTGATCGAGACCCTGCTGGCGGCGGACCCGAGGTTGGTCGCCGCGACGTTCGGGTTCGCGCTCTGCTGGCTGGTCGCGTGGAGCCTCATGCTCCGGACCGTGCTCGGGTCGCTCGACGTCCCCCTCTCGGTCACCACGTCATTCCTCGTGTACGCCGGGGCGGTCTTCGCCAACAACGTCACCCCGTTCGGGCAGGCGGGCGGCGAGCCGGTGGCGGCGGCGCTCATCTCCCGCGTCTCGGGGTCGCGCTACGAGACGGGGCTCGTCGGGATCGCCAGCGTCGACGTGCTCAACGTCGTCCCCTCCATCTCGCTCGTTCTGCTGGGGGTCGGCTACTACGCGACGACCGCCGCGATCGGCGAGCGCCTCGAAGTCGCCGTCACCGTCGCCGTCGCGCTGATCGCGGCGATCGTCACGGGGATCGGCCTCGGCTGGCGGTCCCGGCGGCTCATCGTCGACCGCCTTCCGAGCGCGGTCGGCCGGCTGGCCGGTCGGCTGGACCGGTTCGACGCCGACACGGTCGCGGCCGGGATCGCCACCCGGCTGGGGAACTTCTTCGAGGACATCGAGCGGGTCGGGACGAGCCCCGGGCGACTGGCCGCCGCGGTGGGCCTCTCGCTCTCCGGGTGGGTGTTTCAGGCGGCGGCGCTCACCGTCGCGTTCGCCGCCGTCGGCCACCAGATATCGCCGGTAATACCGCTGTTCGCCGTCCCGCTGGCGTACGTGGCGGGCGCGACTCCGCTCCCGGGCGGACTCGGCGGGATCGAGGCCGCCTTCGTCGCGCTGCTCGTCCCGACGACCGGGGTCCCGGCGTCGGCGGTGACCGCCGCCGTGCTCGTGTTCCGCAGCGGGGTCTACTGGATGCCGGTGGCGATCGGCGGCGCGTCGGCGTCGGTGCTCGGCGTCCGCACGGTCCGGTAGCGGCGGGACGCGCTCGACACGAGTATTTTTATCGATGGGGTCGGAAGCTGAAACGTTATTCATGGGGGACGACGTTCTCAGCGCGATGGAGGCCCGGGAGCGGCTCTACGAGGTGATGGACCGGGACCTGCCGTTCGAGGAGAAGGCGACGCTGGCGCTTGACGTCGGTGAGGCCTATCTCGGCGTGGAGAACGGACACCTGACGCGGATCGACCCCGAGAGCGACTACTGGAAGGCGATCGCCAGCACGGACTCGGCGGACGGGACGTTCCCGACCGGGCTCCAGTTGGAACTCCGGAACACGTACTGCCGGCGGACGATCGGGGGCGAGGACCCAGTCAGGCTACATGACGTGCCGAACCAGGGATGGGACGACGACCGCGCGTTCCGGCAGCACGGGCTCCACTGCTACCACGGCAGCACGATCACCGTCGACGACGAGCTCTTCGGAACCCTGTGTTTCGTCTCGACTGAGCCGCGTGCGGAGCCGTTCAGCGACGACGAGACGCTGTTCGCGGAGCTGATCGCGCGGATGCTGGAAACGGAGCTCCAAGCGGAGCGGACGGAGTCGAAGCTCGAACGGCTCGACCAGTTCGCCAGCGTCGTCTCACACGACCTCAGGAGCCCGCTGAACGTCGCGCAGGGGCGCGTCGATATCGAGCGGTCGACTCGCGACAGCGACAACTTGGAGATCGCCGCGAGGTCGTTGGACCGGATGGAGGATCTGATCGCCGACGTGCTCACGATGGCCAGACAGGGACAGGAGATCGAGGACACGAGTCTCGTCTCGCTCGACGAGATCGTCGGGGAGTGCTGGGACGCGGTCCGAACCGGCGGTGCGAGCGTGAGCGTCGCGGCGGATCTCGCGTTCAAGGCGGACCCGGATCGCGTCCGTCACCTCTTCGAGAACCTGTTCAGGAACAGTGTCGAGCACGGCGACGAGAACGTGTCGGTTCGCGTCGGACCGCTCGACGGCGCGGACGGGTTCTACGTCGAAGACGACGGCCCCGGCATTCCGGAGTCCGATCGCGAACAGGTGTTCGAGACGGGGTACACGACCGGAACGGAGGGGCTCGGCCTGGGTCTCGCGATCGTCGAGGGCGTCGCCGACGCCCACGGCTGGGCGATCACGGCCGGGGAAAGCGCCGAGGGCGGCGCGCGGTTCGAGGTGTCGGGTGTGGTCGTCCCGTAGCGGCGAGGGCGTGTTACTGTCGGTGTTCGTCGGACCGATCGCTTATAAATAGCCGCCGGAAGCACCGCTCAGTCCTTATAAATAACCTCCCGGTCAGCCCGAGCGACCCACTCCGGCTATCGATCGCTCCCGGTTCACGTTCCCGGATCCCTCCCGACCAGAAGGTATCAATACGGCGACGCCCACACCGTAGGTAATGACCGAGCGGACGCTTTTCACGGGACCCAACCACCGATCGCTGGAGGAGGCGGCGTTCGCTCACGCCGAGACGCACTCGGAATCCGGGGTGAATCGGGTGTGTTACATCTCGGAGCGCCGATCGCGACACGACCGAATCGCCGACCGGTGGCGGGAGGACCGCGACCCGCTCGCCCTCCGGACGGAAACGCTGAGCGGGTTCGTCTACGACTGTTACGAATCCCTCGCCGGCCCCGCCGCGAACCTCCCGGACGAACGCACCCGCCGGGCCCTGGAGTTCGGCCTCGACGACGTCGTCGAGGACCGCCCGTGGTTGTCCACCAAGGAGTACGCCTCGGCCGGCCTCGTCGACGCCTTCGACCGCCGGTTCGCCCGCATCGAGAACGTCGGGCTGAACACGCCCGAGCGAGTGCGCCGGGAGTTCCGCGACTCCCCGCTCCCGGATCGGATCGCCGAGACGACCGTCGAGGCCTACGAGGCGTATCACCGGCGTCGAGAGGCGGCGTCCGAGCCGTGGCACACGACCTACAGCGAGGCGTTCGAGGCGGTCTCGCAGGCGGACCTCGGCGCGGTCGTCCCGCACGTCGACGTCGTCGTCCTCTCGGGGTTCCTCGACCCGAGCGAGGTCGAGCGGGCCGTGCTCGCATCGATCGTCGACGCGTTCCCGACGGCGGCGATCGTCCCGACGTTCTCCCCGTCTCGGTCGGCCGGCGTCGACGCCGCGACCGACTCGCTCCGGGAGTGTCTCGCCGACGCCGCCGACTTCGCCGTCGAACCGGTCGACCCGAGACACGGTTCTCCCGAACTCCAGCGCGTCGCCCAGTCGCTGTACCGAGACGATCCCGACGCCTCGACGGCGGTTCCGGACGCCCTCCGCTGGCGGGAACTCCCCACCCCGGAACGCGAGGTCCGGTACGTCGCACGCGAGGTTCGGACGGCCCTCGTCGACGGGACCGACGAGGCCGATATCGGCGTCGTCGTCCCGGGCATCGAGGCCTACGAGGACTACTTCGCGGACGTGTTCGACGCGTTCGGTCTCCCGTACGACCTCGACCCGGCCGGGAGGCTCACGGACACGTTCGTCGGGAGCGCGGTCGCCGGCCTCGTCGCGCTCGCCGACGACCGCCCGCGGGCGTCGGACCTGACGGAACTGCTGACGAACCCGGTCGTCGGCGCGTTCGAGACGGACCTCGAAGACGCCGTCGTCGCCGCCGAGCGCCGCGTCGACTCCGTGCGCGTCGGGCCGGTCTGCGACGCGCTCCCCGCGCCCCACGCCGAGACCGTCCGGTCGCTGCTCGACCGGCTCTCGCCGATCGGCGACGGATCGGTCGGTGACGGCTCGCTCGACGCGGCGACCGAGGCGGTTCGGTCGGCGCTCGACACGCTCCGGATCGCCGAGACGATCGACGGCGACGACGCGCGCGTCGACGCCGGGCGAGAGCGCACTGCCCTCGAACGGGTCCATCGACTGCTCGACTCCTTCGCGGACGGCCCGTCGACGGCGACCGACCTCCCTCCGCTCGCGGCGCTCCGGCGAGCGATCGACGGCGCGTCGATAGACGAACGCGGCGGGCGACCGGACGCCGTCCCCGTCCTCGAGCCGTCGGACGCGATGAACGCGGCGTTCGAGCGGCTCTACGTCGTGGGGCTGACGACGGACCGGTTCCCGTCGCTCCGTCGCCATCCGGCCTTCTTCGAACGGATGGTCGACGCGCATCCGAGACTCGACGTCCTCGACGAGCGGGTTCGCGACCGCTACGTGTTCTCGACGATGCTGGCCAACGCCGACGACGTCACGCTCACGACCCCCGAGACGAGGCCCGACGTGAGCGCCGTCGTCCGCTCGCCTGTCCTCGACGAGCTGGCCCGTGTGACCGGGATCGAACCCGAGACCGGCGTCGACGAGCGCGTCGGCTCTCGCGAGGACCTCCAGCGGGCTCTCGCTCCCAGGGACGACCGTCGACGGGCGCTCGACGCGGCCGGCGACCGCGGCGACCTCACTGTCGACCAGACGACCCGCGCGGACCGCGGGATCGCGTGCGCCGCGGCGCGCTCCGCGCCGGAGCGCTCCCCGCGCGACGGCCCCCGCTCTCCGCACGACGGCCTCCGCTCCCCGCACGACGGCCACCTGACGCCCGAGACGGTCGCCGACGTGTACCCGGCGGCGGAGCGGACGCCCTACAGCGCGAGTCGGATCGAGCGCTACGTGAACTGCGGGTTCCGGTTCTACATGGAGCACGTCGTCGGTCTCGCGGACGGCGACGACGTCGAGCGGACGCCCGGCCCGCTCGAAACGGGCACCTACGTCCACGACACGCTGGAGCGGTTCTTCACCGGTCTCCAGTCGGAGCCCGGTGAGGCAGTCGACCTCCGGCAGTACGACCGGTCGGACCTGGAAGCGCGGATGCTTCGGGCCGCCGAGGACGAACTCGCGGCCGCCGACTTCGCGTATTCGGGGCCGTTCTACCGCCGTTGGCTCGAACGGTTGTTCGCGGGACTCGGGGACCCCGAGTCGAACCCGCACTACGGCGGCTCCCGTCCCCACAGAACCGTCGAACGGGGGCTGTTCGACCGGTTCGTCGAACGGGAACACGAGCGGAACGGCGACGCCCTCCCGGCGTGGTTCGAGGCGCCGTTCGGGCGGGGGCTCCGCGGAGAACCCGACGCCGAGGCGTTCGAGATCGACCTCCCGAACGGCGAGTCCGTCGAGTTCCACGGATACATCGACCGCATCGACGTCGGCGTCGGCGACGACGGCCCCGCGGTGCGGCTGTTCGACTACAAGACCGGCTCGACGCCGTCGATGACTGAGACGACCGGCGGGACCGCGTTCCAACTGCCCCTCTACCTCCTCGCCGCTGAGCAGGTGTTGGACGGGGATCTCGGTGAGTTCGCCGACATCTCGGCGACGTACTACCAGACGAAGCCGCCGAACACGCTTTATGAACCCCGGGGGATCGAGTCGAAGTTCGACTCCCGGCGGGAACTTGGCCGCTTCCTCGCGGAGACGGTCCCCGAGCGACTCCGGACGCTCACCGACGCGATCGGAGGCGGTCGGTTCCACACGACGCTGCTGTCCGCGTCGGACGCCGGCTGCGAGCACTGCGCCTACCGTCGGTCCTGTGACGTGCGCCACCACCAGCGGCGTGATCGGATCGCCGAGTTCGACGACGATCCGCGGACGTACGTTCCCGTCAGAGCGACGGGCCGCGAGTTCGACGTCGCGTTCGGGGGTGACGCAGATGACTGACGACGCGACCGCTGACGACGCGACTGACGACGACGCGACCGCCGACGACGCGACCGCTGACGACGCGACTGACGACGACGCGACCGCCGACGACGCGACCGCCGACGACGAGGCGGAGGACGCCGGATTCGCGCTCACGGACGAGCAGGCGGACGCGCTCGTCCTCGACCGCAACGTCGCGCTCACGGCCGGCGCCGGCACCGGAAAGACAACGACGCTCACGCGACGCTACCTCGAACTCCTCCGCTCGGACCCGGAGGTGATGCCCACGGATATCGGGACGATCACGTTCACTCGGAAGGCGGCCGCCGAACTCGAAACGCGCGTCCGGGAGGCGGTGTACGCCGAACTGGCCACCGCCGAGTCCCCCGCCGAACGCGCCCGCTGGCGGACCGTCCTCGACGAGATCGACGAGGGGTACACCCACACCGTTCACGCGTTCTGTGCGCGGCTCCTGCGGGAGCACGCGATGCAAGCGCCCGTGCCGATGGCGTTCGACGTGCTCGACGAGACCGACGCCGCCGACCTCCAGCGCGAGGTCGCCGTCGACTTCGTCGACGCCAACGCCGACGATCCGGACGTCGCGCTTTTGTCCCGGCTCTTCGGCTCGCACGGTCGCCTCGTCGACGTGCTCGGTGGACTCCTCGCCGAGCGCCCCGACAGCGAGTCGTGGTGCGACGCGTGGCGGGACGGGGACCCCGACGACTACGTCGACTACCTCTGGGAGCGCGTCTGTGATCTCGACGGCGACACGGCGACCGAGTTCTTCGACGCGGCGCCGGTCCGCGACGCCCTCGCGACCGCTCGCCGGTTCCGCGACGAGTCGTTCGACACCGCCGACGGCGCCGACGGCGTCGCGGTGCTCCGCGAGGTCGCCGCGATCACCGACGACCTCTCCGCCGCGAGCGGTCCCCGCCCGTTCCAGCGCGCCTGTCGAGAGCTGTACGACCGCCTCGAGACGAACTCCGGCGGCCTCTACGCGAGCGCGAGCCACCACCTGATCGGGACGAAAGCGACGTGGAACGGCGAGACCGACGCCTACGCCGACTGCAAGTCCGCGCTCACCGCGCTGCTCGATCACCTCTCCGAGATCGAGGACGCGATCCGGACGACGCCCGGCGAGCGCGAGCGGAACAGCGCTCACTACGTGCTCGCGCTCGCCCGCGTGTTCGACCGCGTCCTCGACGCCTACGAGACGGAGAAAATCGACCGAGACGCGCTCGACTTCCCTGACGTGATCGAGACGACGATCGACTTCCTGCGAGCGGATCCCGAGGCGCGGGCCGCGCTCCGCGAGTCGTTCGCGGCGCTGATGGTCGACGAGTTCCAGGACACCGACGGGCGGCAGTGGGAGCTGATCGCCCTGCTCGCGGACCTCGCCGACGACGGCGTGGAGACGGACAACGTGTTCCTGGTCGGCGACAAGAAACAGAGCATCTACGGCTTCCGCGGCGCCGACGTGACGACGTTCGACGCCGCGAAGTCGGCCCTCCGGCGGGAGAACGAGCGGCTCGACCGCGACTCGATCCCGGGCGGCGAGGGGTCCCCCACGGAGATGGAACTCTCCGGCAACTTCCGGACGCTCGAAACCCCGCTCGCCTTCCTGAACGAACTGTTCGAGGCGGTGTTCGAGCCCGAGGGCGAGACCGCCGCCGAGTACGAGGCCGAGCCGCAGCCCCTCTCGTTCGAACGCGGTCGGATCGAGGACACCGACGCGCTGCGCGGCTCGGTCGACTACCTCGCCGTTCCGGAAGGAGAGGCCGACGCGGCGGCCCTCCTCGGGGCCGACCACCCGGTGACCGACGCCGCGGCGGAGCACACGGTCGCCGCGGAGGCCGAAGCGCTGGGAGACCGGCTGTCGACGCTCCTCGCGGACCCGCCGCGGGTGTACGACGCCGACGAGGAGGCGCCTCGCGAGGCCGCCCCCGAGGACGTCGCGATCCTCCTCCGCCGCCGGACGCACCTCGACCGCTACCAGCGCGCCCTCGACGACCGCGACGTGCCCTACACGGTCGTCTCCGGCGTCGGGTTCTACGGGACGCCAGAGGTGCGAACGCTGACGAACCTCCTCCGGGTCCTCGCCGACCCCGACGACGCGGTCTCGCTGTACGGCGTGCTCCGCTCGCCGTTGTTCGGGTTCACCGACGACCGTCTGGCCCCGCTCGCCGCGAGCGACGACCCCCTGTGGGAGGCGCTCCGGACGACGAGCGACGGCGGACTCGCCGACGCGTTCGACCTGCTTCGGCGCTGGCGCGAACTGAGTGGCTGCGTCCAGGGCGAGGCGACCGTGCTCCCGTGGAACCGCGTCCTCACGCGGGTGTTCGACGACACGGGGTATCTCGTCAGCGTCGGTGCCGACGAGGGCGGGCGGCAGGCCGTCGCCAACGTCGAGAAGTTCCGCGACGAGATCCGCGAGTGGTCGGAGGCGGGGACGCGAACGGCAGCGAGCCTCCTCCGCCGGATCGACCGACAGGCCGAACTCGACCCGCGCGAGGGCGAGGCGGAGGTCCCCGAAGGGACCGACGGCGTCCGGATCGTGACAATCCACGCCGCCAAGGGGCTCGAATTCCCGATCGTCGCCGTCCCGGACCTCGGCAGCGACCTCAACTTCGGACGGAGCGTCGACGGGTCCGGACACGTCAGGCTCGTGACGGCGCACGACGACGCCCCGTTCCTCGCCGCCTCCGGCCCGTCGTCGACGGACGCCTTCGACGTCGGGAAGACCACCGCTCACGCGTACGCCGACGAGGTCGAACTGCCGCGGGAGCGCGCCGAGGCGAAGCGCCTCCTGTACGTCGCCTGCACCCGAACGCGAGACCACCTCCTGCTCTGCGGGACGCACGCGTTCGACACGAGCGGCGAGACGGTCGCCCTCGACGCGGTGAACGACCCGACCGAGGCGAGCGCCTGGCGCGATTTCCTCCAGCCGGCGCTCCTCGAACGGGAGGGCCTCGTGAGCGAGTTGGCCGAGAGCGGTGCGGTCCGCACGCGGATCGGCGACGCCGCGTACACCGTTCGGCTCCCCGGCACGGGCGAGTCTTGGAACCCACCGACGAGCGAGTCGGCCGGGGAGTACCCCTGCATCGAGATCCCCGACCGGCCCGAACGGGAGGGACGGCGTCGCGTGACCGCGACACAGCTCGTCGAAGCGGGGGCGGACCGCACCGCCGCCCGGAGCGGTCGGTCGGAATCGGAACCCGACGACGGCAGCGGGGAGACGGCGCTCCCCCGCAACGAGTTCGGGACGATCGTACACCGCGTGCTCGAACTCGACGCCGAGCGCGCGGAGTGGCCCGAACTGGTCGAGCGGATCGCGGGCGTGAACGGCTTCGACGTGCCCGACGGGGCGATGGCGGAACTCATCGGGCACATCGCCGACGCGAGGGCGTTCCTCGACGGGCACGACGACGGGAGCGAGACGGAAACGCACGAGGAGCTATCGATCGACGTTGACGTCGGCTCGGTCCGGATCGTCGGCGACATCGACCACCTCCGCGTGACGCCGGAGGCGTTCGTCATCACCGACTACAAGACGAACCGAGTCGGGGCTCGCACGACGGCGGACTTCGCCGAACACTACCGGCCGCAGATGATGAGCTACGCGCTGGCGCTCCTCGAGTCCGCGCCCGAACGGGACGTCGAGGTCAACCTACGGTTCACAGACGTCGGGACGACCGAGTCGTTCCGCTGGACCGCCGCGGACCGGTCGACGCTCGCCGACGAACTCGCGGCGCTCGCGGGGCGCGTGGCTGAGACGCAGACGAGGTAGCGCGCGAGCGCGGCGACGCCCACCGCGACGCCGGCGCCCATCGCGACCCCGACGTTGATTACGACCCGGCCCGCAGCACCGGCGTGAGCACTCACGCCGACTCGCCACCCGACGACGCCGCGACCGGCGCGGTCCGGGGGCTGGTCACCGCGCCCGAGAGCGGCGCGCCGCCGGAACTGCGGGACGCGGTCGACATCTGCGCCGACGGAGTCGCCGGCGACCGCTACCGGCGCGGCGACGGGACGTTCCAACTCGACGCCTGCGCGGTCACGCTCGTCGCCGCGGAGGCGCTCGACGCGGTGCGCGAGGAGACCGGAAGCGACGTCTCCGACGGTCGCCACCGACGGAACGTCGTCGTCGAGGGGTTCGGCGCCGAGATGGACGACCTGCTGGACGCGACCGTCGCGGTCGGCGACGCGCTCCTCCGACCGACTCGGCGCCGACCGCCCTGCGCGCACGTCGAGGAGCTGGCCGGTGCCGAGGGACTGGCCGCGGCGCTGGCGGACCGCGGCGGGCTCTGCTGTGACGTGATCGAGCCCGGTCACGTCGCCGTCGGCGACCCCGTCAGCGTCGCGGAGCCGGACCCCCGGACCGCGGGCGCCGCCATCGCCGACCGGCTCAGGGAGGGGCGGTCCGACGGTCGACACCGGTCCGATTCGCGGGGCGAGTGACCGACGCCCGCGCTGCCGTCCGGAACCGAAAGCGTTGAGCGCGGACCGGCCCGACGAGCCGCCAGTGAAGGTCGGATGAGCTGGCAGTACCGTCACACGGTGCTGTCGCTGTGCATGCTCGCGTTCCTGGTGACGTACTTCGCCAGGCTGGCGATCAGCCCCGTCGTCCCGCTGATCGTCGACGAGTTCGCGGTGACGAACACCGCCATCGGAGTCGCGCTCTCCGGGATGTGGCTGGCGTACGGCGCCGCCCAGTTCCCGAGCGGCGTGCTCGCGGACCGGTACGGCGAGCGCCTCGTGATCCTCGTCGCCGTCGGCGGCACCGCGGCGATGAGCGTCGTGCTCGCGCTCGCGCCCGTCTTCCCGGCGTTCGTGTTGGCGGCGGTGCTGTTGGGGCTCGTCGCCGGGCTCCACTACGCGGTGGCGACGACGCTGCTCTCCCGGACCTTCGACGACATCGGGACGGCGTTCGGGCTCCACTCCGTCGGCGGTCCGCTCGCAGGGCTCGCGGCGCCCGTCGCCGCGGCGTGGGTCGGCGTCCGCTACGGCTGGCGCCCCGCGGTCGCGCTGGCCGCGCTCGTCGGCGCGCCGGTGTTCCTGCTGTTCGCGTGGCGCGTCCGCCCGACCGAGCCACGGCGTCCCGACCAGCCGATGCGGGAGCGGTTCGCGCTCGCGCCGCTCGTCGAACTCCTCTCGCGGCCGAGCGTCCTCCTGCCGCTGTTCGTCGCGATGACCGGCACGTACGTCGTGCAGGGCGTGATGTCGTTTCTCCCCACCTTCCTCGTCGAGTTTCGCGGGTACTCGCCGTCAAGCGCCGCCGGCGTCTTCTCCGCGTTCTTCGTCGTCCGCGCCGTCGCACAGGTGGGGCTCGGGCGACTGTCGGACAGCGTGGGTCGCGACGCCGCCATCGGCGCGGCGACGCTCGCGGGCGCGGTCGGCGTCGCCGCCTTCGTCCTCGGACCCGGGTTCGCCGGCGTCGCGGTCGGGGTGCTGTTGGCCGGCTCCGGCGCGAGCTTCTTCGCGGCGATCGATCCGCGGTTCATGGACGCGCTCGGCGACGCGGAGCGCGGCGCCGGGTTCGGGCTCGTTCGGACGGCGTACACCGTGATCGGCTCCGCGGGCTCCGTCGGCGTCGGCCTCGCGGCCGACCTGTTCGGCTGGGGCGTCTCCTTCGCCGTCCTCTCGGCCCTGTTCGGCGTCACGTTCGTCGTGCTCGTCGCGAACTGGGCGCTCGGGACGGGGTACTGAGCGAGGCGACTTCCGCCCGCCAGCGGCCCCTCGGGCCGCTCGTCCGGGCGCGTCACCGGTCGGGTTACTTAAAAATCGTCGACGTCGAGGCTCGTTCGTCCTTCACAGAGGGACAAGGAGGAAGCCCACGACTTCAGTCGTGAGTCACTGACTCGTCGGGCCACTTGATCGAACAGCCTCGCGAGGGGCGGTCCGGGACCTCGACTTCCTCGCCCGCGAGGACCGCGTCGACGGCGTCGCGGATGTAGAACTCGGTCGGCTCGCTGTCGGGGTCTAACGCGTCGTCGAGTCGACCGTGGTACCGGAGTCGGAACGCGTCCCCGTCGCGGCCGAACAGGAACGGGTCGGGGGTACAGACCGCGCCGTACGCGTCCGCCACCTCGCCCGTCTCGTCGCGGAGGTAGGCGTCGTACGCGATCGTCCCGTCGGCGACGCGATCGCGCATCGCCTCGAAGGAGTCGTCGCCGTACTCGTCGGCGTCGTTCGGGTTGATCCCCACGACGGACAAGTCGTCGTACTCGGCCGCCAGATCGTTGAGGAGGTCGAACTTCGCCTGCGCGTACGGGCAGTGATTGCAGGTGAACACCACGAGCAGGGCGTCCGTGTCGAACGAGTCGAGCGTGTGCGTCTCGCCGTCGGTTCCCGGCAGTTTGAACGCGGGCGCGGCGTCGCCGCGGTCGAGTTCCGAGTCGGATTCCATCGCGGTCATACGCACCCCTTTCCGCGCCGTCCCCAAAACCGTTCCGCGGAACGAGGTCGCCGCCGCGCTCACCGACCCACGTCGATCCGCCCCGCGGCGACGCTGGCCGCGACGTGCGCGACGACAACCGCGCAGAGCCAGCACCCCGCGACGCCGACGAGTACCGCGAGCGCGAGGGTCCACCCGCGGAGGGGTCCGCTCACCGCCCGCAGGACCGCGAGAACCGCGACGACCGCGAGCGCGGCGAGCGTCGCACCCGGAACGACCATCGGCGACGCGATTCCCCGCGGCGTGAACCGATGCGACGTGAACCGACGCGGCGTCCGCTCTGCGCCCCGGCGAGAGCGCGTCCGATTCCGGGCGCTCGGTCGTCGTCGCCGTTCGGCCCTCTCGTCTCGCGGTCGCATGGAGGCCGTGGCCGCGGCATCCGTCCTAAACTGTCTCCCGTCGCGGTCGGTGACTCGTGGCCCACCGGTGACTCGCGGTCGGCCGGCGACTCGTGGCTTTTTGGTCCGAGGTCGCGTCCATCGGGTATGTCCACCCGAGAGCCGTCCTATCGAACCCTCCGGCTGCTGTGCGCGAACGCGGCCGGCATGGCCGGATTCCTGCTCGCGTTCGCGGTCGCCCGGGAGTTCGCGGTCGCCCTCGTGGCGGGCCTTCTCGTGGCGGCGATCGGATACGCCGCGTCCAGCGCCGTCGTCGCGTACGCCTCGGCCTGACGGTATATCCTGTCATCTGTGGTATAAAAACGATTACCAGGGATGAGTGTCGACACACCAACAGATGACGACACGGGACGTTCGGCGGTCGGAGGCGCTCGCGGCGGACGCTGTGTCCGAGCCGGCGAGGGTGCTCCTCGTCGCCGAAACTCTGGGCGTCGAGGAGCGCGCGGCGACGGCCATCGAGGACCGCGCCGACCGGTTCGAGGTGACGGCGGCCGTCGACGCGACCGAGGGCCTCGACGTCGTCGGCGACGGCGAGGTCGACTGCGTCGTCAGCGGCTACGACCTCCCCGGAATGGACGGCGTCGAGTTCCTCCGCGCCGTCCGCGACCGCGCCGGCGGCCTCCCGTTCGTGTTGTTCACGACTCACGGGTCGGAGACGATCGCGAGCGAGGCGGTCGCCGCGGGCGTCGACGAGTACCTCCCGGCGGGCTGTGGCGGCGGTGAGGCTGGCTCCGCCGACACCGACGACCCCTACGCGACGCTCGCGTCTCGCGTCGAGCGCGCCGTGTCTCGGGAGCGCACCGAGCGCCGGGCGGCGGAGCACCTCGACCGGATGACGGACGCGTTCTGCGGCATCGACCAGAACTGGCGGTTCACGTACCTCAACGAGCGGGCGGCGGAATTTCTCGACCGCGACGCGGAGGAACTGCTCGGCGAGCGGATCTGGGACCGGTTCTCGGCCCTCCGCGGGACCGAGGTCGAGGGCGCGTTCCGCGACGCGATGGCGACCGGGGAGCCCACCGCCTTCGAGTATCACTTCGAGGGGTCCGGCTTGGATCTCGCGATCGACGCCTACCCCTCCGACACCGGGCTCTCCGTGTACTTCCGCGACGTGACCGAAGAGCGGGAACGGGAGCGCGAGCTCCGCGAGCTCTCGGAGCGGTTCCGGCTCGCGGTCGAGGGCGCGGACGTCGGCGTCTGGGACTGGGACGTCCGCACCGACGAAGTGCGGTTCGACGAGCGGTGGGCCAGCATGTTGGGTTACGATCACTCCGAGATCTCCCCCGAGCTCTCGGAGTGGGAAGCGCGCGTCCACCCCGACGACATCAGCGACGTCTGGGAGGCGCTGGAGGCGCACTTCGCCGGCGAGACGGAGTACTATCAGTTCGACCACCGGATGGAGACGAAAGACGGCGACTGGAAGTGGGTCCGCGACCGCGGTCGCGTCGTCGAGCGCGACGAGGAGGGGGAGCCGCTCCGCGCCGTCGGGATCCACATCGACGTGACCGAGGAGAAGGAGCGCGAGCGCGACCTGGAGCGCTACCGGCGGCTCGTCGACGTGCTCCCCGATTCGGTGGCCCTGTACGACGCCGACGGGCGGTTCGTGCTCGTCAACGATCGGGTCGCCGAGGTGTACGACGCGACCCCGGCGGAACTCGTCGGCCGGCAGAGCCCGCTCATCGATCGGCTCCGCGAGACGAACGAAGACGACCCGTTCGCGGCGCTGGTCGCGGGCGACCGCGAGACGCTGTCGGGGACGGTCGAGCTCGACGTCCCGGCCCGGTCCGACGCGATCGTCGACTTCTCGCTGCGGCGGCTCGTCATCGACGGCGAGTTCGACGGCGTGCTCGGGAGCGCCCGCGACGTGACCGAGAAACGCCGCCGCCAGCGGGAGCTCGAACGCACTTCGGCCCGGCTCGAGGCCCTCTACGAGGACTCGCCCGACATGATCGATATCCACGACGAGACGGGCGAGATCGTCGACGCGAACCCGGTGATGGCGGACGAACTCGGCTACGACTGCGAGGAGATCGTGGGGATGGACGTCTGGGAGATCGACACGGAGTTGGAGCCCGAGACCGGGGTCGACCTCTGGCAGACCATCGAGATGGGCGAGACGCGCCGGCTGGAGACGACCTTTCGACGCGCCGACGGGACGACGTTCCCGGTCGAAGTGCAGGTTCGGCGCGTGAACATGCGGGGCGACGACCGGTTCCTCGCCACCAGCCGCGACATCTCGGAACGGAAGGCGTACGAGCGCCGGATCGAACGCGAGAACGAGCGGCTCGACGAGTTCGCGAGCATCGTTTCCCACGACCTCCGGAACCCGCTCAACGTGCTCTCCGGCTACCTCCGGCTGGCCCGGGAGACGGGCGACACGTCGTACTTCGAGCGCTGCGAGTCCGCGCTCGACGAGATGGAGCGGCTGATCGACGACGTACTCACCCTCGCTCGGCAGGGCGACGCCGTGGGATCGGTCGATCCCGTCCCCCTAGACGAGCTGGCGAATCGCTACGCGAACGACGCGCTGGGAGCGATCGACGGCGACGGGGGCGGCGGGAGCAACGAGGGCAGCGAGAGCGTCGAGGGCGACAGGAGCGACGGGGACAGCGAGAACGGGGCCAACGACTCGGCGGAGGTCGTCGTCGAGACCGAGGGCGACGTGCTCGCGGACCCCGGCCGGCTCAAGCGCCTGCTCCAGAACCTCTTCCGGAACGCGGCCGAACACGGCGGCGACCGCATCGTCGTCGGCGACCTCCCCGACGGGTTCTACGTCGAAGACGACGGCCCCGGAATCCCCGAGGACCGACGCGAGGAGGTGTTCGACAGCGGCCACACGACCTCCGAGTCGGGGACCGGGTTCGGGCTCGCCATCGTCGAGCGCATCGCCGAGGCCCACGGCTGGGAGGTGACGCTGACGGAGGGCGGAGACGGGGGCGCTCGCTTCGAGTTCACCGGCGTCGAACGGCGCTGAGGAACGCCTTCGACGGCTCTGCGGCTCTCCGCGTTCGGTCGGTGTGAAAAATCGGTGAAAATCGGTCGAACCGTCGTCGGTGCGCTCGCGACGCCGGCTCAGAACGCGCCCGGGTAGACGCTGATGTCGGCGTGAAGCTCGTCGCGCAGCGCGCTGTGGACGTGACAGATCCCCTCGGCGCGCTCGGCGATGTCGGCAGCGGTCTCGTCGTCGAGGTCGGCCGCGACGTGGACGTCGAAGGCGATGGCCGCCAGGTCGTCGTCGTCGTCGAGCTCCGCGCTCGCGTCGATCTGTACCTTGCCGAGCTCCTCCTCGCCGCGCTGGCTCCCGCCGACGCGGAACGCGGGGAGGTAACAGGAGGCGTACGTGGCGACGAGCGCGGCGTTCGGGTTCGGCCCCGTCTCGTCGGTCGCGTCGATCTGCAGGTCGAACTCGCCGACCTGGCTCGTGCAGGCGTAGCCCTCCTCGGAAACGGTGGACGTCTCGATGTCTGCCATAGTCGTTCTCCGGTTCGGTCTCGCGGGGATAAAGGTTACCGGCATCGGAACGACGGGCGTGCGCCGAGCGCGCCGTCGCTCGCTCGTCGCCCGTGCGGTCAGTCGTCTCCCGGAACGTCCGCCGCCGCGCCGGTCGCACTCCGGAGGTCCGCCTCGATCGCCTCCAGCGTCCGGCCCTTCGTCTCGGGGACGGTGCGGTAGGTGAAGAGGAGCGCGACGACGCTACAGACGCCGAACAGCCAGAACGTCGCCGGCGTGCCGATCCCGTCGAGCAGCACGGGGAACGACAGCGCCACGGCGAGGTTCGCGAGCCAGTTAGCGACGGTCACGAGCCCCATCGCGCTCCCGCGGACGGCGAGCGGGTATATTTCGGAGATCAGCAGCCAGAACACCGGCCCGAGCCCGATCGCGAACGACGCGACGAACGAGATGAGCGCGAGCGTCGCCAGCCACCCCACCCCGCCGGTCGGGTCGGCGAACTGGAAGACGAGACCCGCGACGGCCAGCGATCCGATCATCCCCCCGGTCCCCACGAGCAGGAGCGGTCGCCGCCCGACGCGGTCGACGAGGAGGATCGCGACCACCGTCATCCCGACGTTGACGGTTCCGATCGCGACCGACGCGAGGATCGACTGCGAGCTGCCGAACGCGGTCGACTCCAGGATCGTCGGCGCGTAGTACATCACCGCGTTGATCCCGGTGACCTGCTGGAAGATCGCGAGCCCGAGGCCGACGATCAGCGCCGGGCGCATCCACGGGCTGAGCAGGTCGCGGACCCCGTTCCCAGACTGGGCCTCGACGGTCGCCTCGATCTCGGAGAGCTCCGACTCGATGTCACCGTCGCGGGTGCGCCGGAGCACCGCGCGGGCTTCGTCCGTCCGTCCCCGCTCGTAGAGCCACCGGGGGCTCTCGGGCATCCGAAGCATGCCGACGGCGAGCACGACGGCGGGGACCATCCCCGCACCGAGCATGATCCGCCACGAGCCGGAGCCGGAGAAGGCGTAGTTGACGAAGTACGACGAGAGGATCCCCACGGTGACCATCAGCTGGTTCAGTGACGTGAGGCCGCCGCGGACGGAGGGCGGCGCAATCTCGGAGATGTAGAGGGGACCGACGATCGATGCGAAGCCGATGGCGATCCCGTCGATCATCCGCCCCGCGACGAGCACTTCGACGGTCGGCGCGACCGCCATGAGGAACGAGCCGAGGAAGAACACCCCGGCTGACAGGAGAATGAACCGCTTGCGGCCGATGCGGTCGGAGATCTGTCCGCCGACGGCCGCGCCGGCTGCCGCGCCGACCATCGCGCCGCTGACGACAATCCCCTCCACCAGCGGCGTCAGCTCGAAGGCCGTGTCGATGAAGAGGATGGCTCCGGAGATGATCCCAGTGTCGAACCCGAACAGGAGTCCGTTGAGCGCTGCGAGCGCGGAGACGATGTACACGAACCGCCCGCCTTCTCCGCGGATCACAGCCCGCATATCTGCGGTTGACATGACGTACCAATCTGACCCTAACCGTCTTTTATTTAGAAGACTTCTGATTTATTATTAATTTAAATACGTGAGATAATTTTGTGCCATTGGGGATCGACGGAATCTACCGGCATTCGTATAATATTTATTCGTGTTCGAGTAGCATTCTTACTCAGTGAGAACGCGGCGGTACGGCAACCGATCGAGGGTTCGAGCCTCGCGGCTCTCAGGCGTCGTCGCAAGAAAAACGGCGGTGTCGCGCGGCGATCCGCGGTCGAGCCCGCTACTCCAGCACGTACGTCTCGTCGCCGTCGAGGACGACCGGCTCGGCCGCGGCGCCCGCCGCCTTCACCTCGTTGACGAACTCCTGCGTCTCGATCTCGATCGGCGGGAACGAGTCGTAGTGCATCGGGAACACCACGTCGGCGCCCACCCAGTCGGCGGCGATACCGGCCCCGGCGGGACCCATCGTGAAGTGGTCGCCGGCGGGGAGCGCGGCGGCGTCGGGTTCGAGGTACGGCGCGATCACGTCGACCATCTCGGACATCAGCGACGTGTCGCCGGCGTGGTAGAACGTCGTGCAGTCGGGGTCGGACTCCTGGGTCGGCTTTTTGTCGCCGATCACGAACCCGGCTGGCATCCCGGCGGAGGTCCCGTACCCGGTGTCGATCCCGTTCGAGTGGTCCGCGCGGACCATCGTCACCCACGCGTCGCCGCACTCGACGGTACCGCCGATGTTCATCCCCATGCCGCCGACGGCGTCCTCGTGGCCGAAGTTGTCCTGGACGTACCCCGTCAGCTCGGGGGTGGCGACCACCGTCGCGTCCTCGTACCGGTCTATGTCGCCGATGTGGTCCGAGTGGCCGTGGGTCAAGAGGAGATAGTCGGGGTCGAGCTCCTCCGGGTCGACGTCGGTCTTCGGGTTCTCGAAGAACGGATCGATCAGCAGCTCCGTGTCGTCGACGACGACGTGCCACGTCGAGTGGCCATGCCAGGTGAGTTCCATAGTGCGTGTGATCCTCTCGGCGATCCGTAATAAAAGTCGACACCGAGGATCCGGGAACCGACGCGGGGAAGTCGGGGGCGAGGAGCGATTCGCGGAGAGGTCAGGGCCGAGGAGCGAGCCAACGCGACGACGGATCCGCGAGCGATGCGGCGACAGGCCGATCTGTTCCGCCGAATCGTTTTGTTTCTTCGATTGGTAGGGACCAAATGATCGGGTTATGTCTGCGTTGTCGCAATATCCACTCTCGACTGCACCTTTTAATAGCCGTATCGATCTAGAGAAACCGTGACAGTGGAGTCTCGACATGGCGCGTGAGACGGTCGACGGTGGCGCGGGCGGTTCGGCGGCGACCGACCGCTACCGTCACCTCATCGAGCACGTTCAAGACGCGGTCGTCGAGTTCGACCTCGTCGACGGCGAGCCGATCGTTACCGACGTGAACCGGGCGTTCGTGGACGTCTTCGGCTACGACGCCGACGAGATACGCGGCGAGTCGCTCAACCAGTGGGTCGTCCCCGACTGGAAGATCGCGGAGGCGAAGGGACTGGACGCGAACACGGCGTCCGGCGAGGTCAACTACCAGCAGGTGACGCGCGAGACCACGACCGGACTCAGGGAGTTCCTGTACCGCGGTATCCCGTACGCGGGCGGCGAGGGCGGTGAGGGCGGCGATGACGGCCTCGACGGCGGCAGTGGCGACCTCGACGGCGGGTTCGCCGTCTACACCGACCTCACTGAGGTGTCTCGGAACGAGCGTCGCCTGGAGGTGCTGAACCGCGTGCTGCGCCACAACCTCCGGAACAACGCCAACGTCGTCGCGGGCCACACGACTCGGCTGCTGGCCGAGCTGGACGAACAGAGCGGCGAGACGACCGACATGGCGGCCACGATCGAGCGCGCCGCCCACGAGCTCGAACAGCTTGCCGAGGAGGCCGGCCACATCCGTCGCGTCCTCGAACACCCGACGGACGAGGCGACCGACATCGACCCCGAGTCGGTGGTCCGCTCGGTGGTCGACGACCACCGCCGACGAGCCCCGAGCGCCGCGATCGAAATCGAAGTCGCCGACGCCGGGATGGTGATGGCCGACAGCCGGCTGCGGTACGCGATCGACAGCCTCGTGGACAACGCGATCGAACACAACCCGAGATCGAACCCGGGAGTTCGCGTCACGATCGAGGAGGCCGAGGACACCCCCGACGCGGGCTCCGGCGAGTGGCTCGCGATCCGCGTCGCGGACGACGGACCGCGGATCCCGGCCGACGAGCGGGACGTGATCCTCGACCGCTCGGAGATAACGCCGACCCACCACGGGAGCGGCCTCGGCCTCTGGCTCACGGAGCTGACCGTCGAGACGTTCGGCGGCGAGCTCTCCTTCGGCACGAGCGACCTCGGCGGCAACGACGTGTCGATCCGGCTACGTCGCCGATGAGGATCGGGAGAGGAGTTAACCGCCCGCCGCACGAACCACCTGCCGATGCCCTCCGAGCGGAACGACGCCCCGTCGCGAACCGACCGGTGTCCCGACTGCGGCGAGGCGGTCGCGCCAGACGCAAACTTCTGTCCGGGCTGTGGCGCCGACCTTGACGAGCCGTCCGATCCCGTGTACTGCGCCGCGTGTGGCGAGCGATTCGACGACGGCGATCGCTTCTGTTCGAACTGCGGCGCGTCGCGGTCGAGCGATGGATCCACCGCGACCGCTTCCGGGCGGTCGAGCGGCGCGGACCCGTCCCCGCCCCCCTCAGCGTCGTCCGCAGAAGAGAGCGCTCGGGCCTTTCGCCGCCGCGTTCAGGACCACCTCAACGTCGGGTGGGAGATCGAACGAGACGACGGCGACCGCGTCCTCCTCGTCGACAGGGGGATCGGCTCGGTCGCCGTCCACATCCTCCTGTTATTCATCACCTACGGGATCGGGAACCTCCTGTACGGCTGGTGGCACTACTCCACGCTGGCGGAGCGTCGCCGGCTCGTTCGCGGCGACAAGACGCCCGCGCGCCATCCGTCGAGTCACGACGCCGGCGGGCGGATCGAGACGGTCTCCGGATACCTCTTGGTCGGACTGTTGTTGCTGATCGGCGGTTGGCTTGCGTTCCTGGGGGCGACCAGCGGCTCGCCGCCCCTCGCGCTGGTCGGCCTCGCGTTCGCCCTGCTCACCCTCGGCATGGTTCCCGCCGTCCAGCGGCGCTTCGACCGCCGACACGGGATCACGAAGTTCGGTCGACGGAAGACAGTCGATCACCGGCTGATTCGGCCGCCCGAGTCCGCCGACGAGCCGTGCGTCGTCTGCGGCGAGGCGTTCGACCGCGGACTCGTCAGGCGGCGGCGCGACGAGACGGTCGTCGCCGGCGTCCCGATTCGCACCCATTCCGTTCGCCGCAACCACTACTGCGTCGACTGCGCCCAGCGAGAGGTGTTCGGCAGGGGGAGCGCGGGACCGGACTCTTCCTCGGAGCGTCAAGTCGACGCCGAGCCTGACGCCGATCCCGCGGTCGAACGGGACCGGTAACCGTCCGGCTTGCCTCTCCGGGAACGCTTTTCGGGCGGTCGCCCGATCAGGGAGACATGCACCACGCACGGTTCCGCGATCCGGCCGGCTCGATCCGCGAGGGGAGCTACGACCCCGAGACCGACACCGTCGCCTTCGGGAGCGAGGAGTACGGCCTCGACGACCCCGCGATCGACGTGCTCCCGCCCGCGGAGCCGACCAAGATCGTCTGTATCGGCCGCAACTACGCCGACCACGCCGCCGAGCGCGACAGCGAGGTGCCGGACCGACCGCTCCTCTTCTTGAAGCCGCCGAACGCGCTGGCGGGCCACGGCGACGAGATCACGGCCCCCTCGGGGAAAGATCGGATCGACTGGGAGGCCGAGATCGCGGTCGTCATCGGCGAACAGTGCAAGGACGTCGACGCCGACGACGCGATGGACGTCGTCGCCGGGTTCACCTGCATGAACGACGTGTCGAACCGCGACGACCAGGACCGCGAGCAGAACTGGGTGCGCGGCAAGGCGTTCGACGGCGCCGCGCCGCTCGGCCCGGTGATCGCGACCCCCGACGAGGTCCCGAGCGACGCGGACGTCGAACTCCGCGTCAACGGCGAGCCGAAGCAGTCGAGCGACCGCTCGCACCTCATGTTCGACGTGCCGACGCTGATCGAGGAGATCACGACCTATCTCACCCTGGAGCCGGGCGACGTGATCTCGACCGGGACGCCCGAGGGGGTCGGCGCCCTCTCGGACGGCGACACCGTCGAGGTGGAGATCGAGGGCGTCGGGACGCTCGAACACGACGTGCGGGTTCCCTGACCGGACGCCCGCTGCCCGTCCGCCGTCTCCTCTTTCTCCGCCGTCTCCACTTTCTCCGCCGTCTCCACTTTCTCCGCCGTGCCGCCCGATCGCACACCTCGTTTCCGGTGAACGACCCGTTCGGCCATCCTTAAGAGCGCCCCGCCCCGATCCACGCCCATGCAACCACGGGATCTCTCCGATCACTCGCAGTACGTGCCGGGTCGGGGCGTCGAGGAGGTCGCCCGCGACCGCGGGATCGACCCCGACGACCTGATCAAGCTCTCCTCGAACGAGAACCCGCACGGGCCGAGCCCGGCGGCCGTCGAGGCGATCCGCGAGCACGCCGACCGCGTCCACCAGTACCCGAAGTCCTCGCACACCGACCTCACCGCGAAACTGGCCGAGAAGTGGGGCGTGTCGACCGAGCAGGTGTGGGTGTCGCCCGGCGCCGACGGCTCGATCGACTACCTCTCGCGGGCCGCGTTGGAGCCCGGCGACGAGGTCCTGGTGCCGACTCCCGGCTTCGCCTACTACGGGATGTCGGCCCGGTACCACCACGGCGAGGTCTCGGAGTACGCGCTCTCGCCCGACGACGGGTTCGAGCAGGACGCCGAGACCGTGTTGACCGCGTACGGCGGCGAGCGCGTCGTCTACCTCACGTCGCCGCACAACCCCTCGGGCTCGGTCATGCCGCTCGACGAGGTGCGAGCGATCGCGGACGCGACCGCCGAGGAGACGCTCGTCGTCGTCGACGAGGCGTACGGCGAGTTCGCCGAAGTCGAGAGCGCGATCCCGCTGGTCGACGAGCGCGACGACGTGGCGGTGCTCCGCACCTTCTCGAAGGCCTACGGGCTCGCCGGGCTCCGGATCGGGTACAGCGTCGTCCCGGAGCAGTGGGGGGAGGCGTACGCCCGGGTGAACACCCCGTTCGCGGCGAACGAACTCGCCTGTCGGGCCGCGCTCGCCGCCCTCGACGACGAGGCCCACGTCGAGGAGTCGGTCGAGACGGCGCGGTGGGCGCGCGAGTACATCGCAGGCGAACTGGACGCCCCGACCGTCGAGTCGGCCGGGAACTTCGTGCTCGCCGAGGTCGGCGACGCGGAACGGGTCGCCAACGCGGCGCAGGAGCGCGGCGTGATCGTCCGCGACTGCACCTCCTTCGGGCTTCCGAGTCACATCCGGATCTCCACCGGGACGCGCGAGGGGACCCGCGAGGCCGTCGACCGACTCAACGAGACGCTCGCGGACCTCGGGCTGGGTGTTCGAGCGTGAGCGAGGAGACGGCAGACGACGCAGGTACGGCCCGCCCGACCCGCGTCGCCGTCACCGGCACCCCCGGAACCGGGAAGTCGACGGCGACTGACCTGCTCGCGGACGAGTACGACGTGATCCACCTCAACGACCGCATCAAGGGCGACGACGACCTCTGGACCGAGCGCGACGCCGACCGCGATACCCTCGTCGCCGACCTCGACGCGGTCCGCGAGCACCTCGGCGACTGGTCGGGCGTGCTTGACTCCCACCTCGCACACCGGTTCGACGTCGACCGCGTCGTGGTCCTCCGCTGTCACCCCGAGACGGTCGAGGCGCGGCTCCGAGAGCGCGGCGAGTCCGCGGCGACCGCCGAAGAGAACGCCGAGAGCGAGGCGCTCGACGTGATCCTCTCGGAGGCGGTCGCCGAACACGGAGTTGAACACGTCTACGAGATCGACACGACCGACCGCGACCCGGCGGCCGTGGCCGACGAGATCCGCGCCGCGATCGAGGGCGACCGCGAGCCGAGCGCAGGCACCGTCGACTTCATGGATTATATATGAGCCCGCCGCGACGGTCGGATCGATAGATGACTCTCGACCAGTACCGGTCGGTCGCGGACCGCCTGCTCGGGCCGTGGGTGCGCGCCGCGGCGCGGATCGGGCTCTCTCCCGACCAGGTGAGCGTCCTCGCGTTCGGCGCCGCGGTCGCCGCCGCCGGGGCGTTCGCGGTCGGCGAGCCCGTCTTTTATATCGTCGGGGCGGTCTGCGTCCTGCTCAACGGCTGGCTCGACATCGTCGACGGCGCGCTGGCGCGCCACCTCGACGTCTCCTCCGACGGCGGCGACCTCCTCGATCACGTCCTCGACCGCTACGCCGACATCGCGGTGATCGCCGGCTTCACGGTCGGGATCGAGGCGTACGCGCTCGGCTTCCTCGCGGTCACCGGCGTGCTGATGACCTCGTACATGGGCACCCAGATCCAGGCGGTCGGCATCGGTCGCGAGTACGGCGGCCTGCTCGGGCGCGCCGACCGGCTCGCGCTGATGGGGGTCGTCGGCGTCGCCGCCGCCGCCTACTCGGCGCCGGTCGTCGCCGGCCTGAACGCCGTCGGCCTCCTGCTCGCGCTGTTCGCGGCCGTGGGGCACCTGACCGCGGTCCAGCGTTTTCTCGGCGCGTGGCGCGATTTATAAGGGCTCGCGTCGACGTCGCCCCGGGCAGAGACCGAGAGCGGGAGCGATCCTCCGCCCTGCACGCGCCGGTCACCGGCGAGGGAACGCTTAAAAGCGTCCGGCCGGAACGGGAGCGTATGCCCACCTTCGAGCTGAACCTGTCCGACGACGTGTACGCGGAGTTCCAGCAGCTCGCCGAACAGGAGTTCGTCTCCGAGGAGCAGGCCGCCGAGGACCTGATCGCCTCCGGTATCGAGGCCTACAACGTGAGCGTCGTCGACGACGAGCCCCGCGACGAGATGCTCGACGGCGCCGAGAACAACATGTTCGACACGGCGCAGGACCCGGGGAGCCTCGAAGACGACCGGCTGTAGTCGGAGTCGCTTCGCGAGCTGATCCTTTTAAACGGCCCGACCGCCCGCGATCGGCCCGCTAATAGCCGAGCCGCAACAGTCTGTTCGCGAGCAGCGCGGTCAGCCCGACACCCATCACGCCGGCGAGCAGTCCGAACGCGACGGTCCAGCCGGCGGCGTCGGAGAGCGCGCCGACGACGACGCTCCCCGACGCGCCGACGACCATGTAGGCGGTCCGGACGAGTCCGAACCCCGCGCCGCGCTCGGCGTCCGAGAGGAGGTCCATGAACCGCGACTGCAGGGGGGCGCCCCACGACATCGCGAGGCCGACGAACCCGACGCCGACGACGGTGGCGGGGAGTCCGAACCCGAACTCCGCCGTCGCGACGAGCAGTCCGTAGCCGACGACGCCGGCGGCCATCGTCGCCATCACGGTCACGTCGCGGCCGATCCGGTCCGACACCGACCCCGTCACCGGCTGGGTCGCGCCGTGGACGAGGAAGTACAGCGAGAACAAAAGCGCCGACAGCCCGGTCGAGAGCCCCGTCCCGAACTCCAGGAAGCTCGGGAGGAAGGAGGCGGTCGCCTGCCACGTGAACGCGCCCATCGTCGCCAGCCCGGTCGTATAGAGCATCTCCGGCCGCGAGAGCAGTTCTACGAGCGGCTCGAAGGCGAACCGCTCCCGCATCGCCTGATCGGGCCGGAGCGGCTCGGTGGGCCGCACCCGCCACGCGAACAGGGCGAACACGGGGACCGCGGCGGCGACGCCGAGGGCGATGCCGGCGCGCCAGCCGTACCGCGACCCGACGAACGCGGCCAGCGGCGGGGCGGCGAGGCCCGCGACCGGGCCGCCGGCGACGTGGACGCCGATGGCGCGGCCGATGTCGTCGAACTGCCGCGTGAGGAAGGTCGTCGCCACCGAGTAGTGGAGACCGGCCCCGGCGCCGAGCACGACGGCGAAGGCGATGAACGCGACGATCGACGGGGAGACGGCGATGAGCAGCGAGGCGACCGCGGTGGCGCCCACGGCGGTCAGGATGACCGTGCGTTCCCCGTACCGGTCGCCGAGCACGCCGGAGGGAAACTGCGAGAGCGCGTACGCCAGCCACATCCCCGACAGCCCGAGTCCGACGGTCGCGTTCGTGACCCCGAACTCGACGCGTATCTCCGGGATCAGCGGGCTGATCACCAGCCGCGCGACCATCGTCGCGGTGAACGCGAGCGTACAGAGCGCGAGCGCGGTGTGTTTGTACCGCCAGTTCACGGTCGCCGTTGACCGGTAGCGGAAAAGGGGGTTCCGGTCGCGGCCAGCGGGACCGGGTGTGGTGTGCGATCGGTCACCGATCGCGTCGAGCGGGACCGGGTGTGGCGTGACGTCAGACCGCGAACTCGATCGGGTACTCCGTGAGGTTCTCGTAGCCGTCCTCGGTGACGACGACGATGTCCTCGATCCGCACGCCGCCCACGTCGGGGTCGTAGAGCCCGGGTTCGACGGTGATCACGTGGCCGGGCTCCAGCGCCTCCCCGCCGCTCGCGAGCCGGGGCGACTCGTGGACGTCGAGGCCGACCCCGTGGCCGGTGGAGTGGATGAACCCCGTCTCGGTCTCGGGGTCGGTCCGGAACGTCGGCTCCCCGGCGTCCTCGTACACCTCGCAGGCCGCCGCGTGGACGTCCTCGCCGGTCGCGCCCGGCTCGACCGCGTCGAGCGCGGCGTCGAGGGCGCGCTCGGTGAGGTCGTACCACTCGCGGAGCGTCTCGCTCGGCTCCCCGACGCAGAACGTCCGGGTCATGTCGGCGTTGTACTTCGTCGCCTTCGACCGCGGGAAGATGTCGACGATGATCGCCTCGTTCGCCCGGAGCGGGCCCGACCCGCGGTCGTGGGGGTCCGCCGCCTGCGCGCCGCCGGCGACGATCGTCTGGTCGAGCGCGCAGCCGCGTCGCAGCAGCGCCACCTCGATCTCCTCGGTCACCCGCTCGCTGGTGAGCGGCTCGCCCTCGTGGAGGAGGGTGCCCGGGTCCGCGTCGCCGTCGGCGGGGGCGTCCTCGCCCGCCACGTCGGCGCCGGCGATCAGCTCCTCGGCGGCCCGCATCGCCGCCTCGTTGGCGCGCTGGGCCTCGCGGATCGCGTCGACCTCCTCGTCGGTCTTCACGGCCCGGACCTCCTGAAGCCGGTCGTCGGTGTCGACGGCGACCCCGATCCCGCGCTCGCGGAGGGCGTCCGCGGTGCCGACAGGGCCGCGCGGCGGCATCGAGACGGACTCGACGCCCTTGTCGCGAACGAACCGGGCGTACATGTCGTTACGGGCCTCGCGGCCGCCGTACTCGTAGTCGTAGTCGGCGTGCCGCTCGACCGTGTCGGCGGTCGCCTCCGTTCGGGCGCGACCGTACTCCAGCCCGCTGACGAGGACGTGCACCTCGCCGTCGGCGTACAGCGTGAGGAAGGGGTCGGGACCGGTGAACCCGGAGAGGTACAGCTGGTTGGCGTCGTCCTGCGAGGCGTCGATCAGGTAGCCGTCCGTGTCGAGGTCGGCGAGGTGCTCGTCGAGTCGCGCGCGGTTCATACGCCACCTGCTCGGCCGACCGTCAAATCCGTTGTCCTCGCGGAACCGCACGGTTCTCTCGGCGCCCCCCGAAGACCGCGGAGCCGCGAACGGCCGGCAAAACGCGGACGCCAAGCGGGGCCGTCGGCTCGACGGTGCAGTCGCGAAACACCTATATAGGATACCCGCGCCGTATCTCGGGTGATCTCGCGTTCGTCGTCGTTCGTCCCAGATCGTCACAGATACGGAATTGTACAGGGTTGTACACGCCGTTTCCGGTCGTGTTTCGGTGGTGCTGTTCAGCCGAACATTTAAATGTGTTCGTCACTTACCTGAGGGTGAGGAAAACACCGAGATCCGTCTCTCGGTTTCGTTGTTCCCTCCACGTACCAAACCAATGAGCGAAAACCTTCGAACGTACACGACGGAGCACGCCGACGACGAGAATCAGGCCGAGTCGGAAAGCGAGAAGGAAGAGCTACACTGTCCTGAGTGTGGCGGCCAGCTCGCGAGCGACACGGAGCACGGCGAGACGGTCTGCGTCGACTGCGGGCTCGTCGTCGAAGAGGACGAGATCGACCGCGGGCCGGAGTGGCGCGCGTTCGACTCCAAGGAGAAGGACAACAAGTCGCGCGTGGGTGCCCCGACGACGAACATGATGCACGACAAGGGGCTCTCGACGAACATCGGCTGGCAGGACAAAGACGCCTACGGCAAGTCACTGTCCAGCCGCCAGCGCGAGAAGATGCAGCGGCTCCGCACCTGGAACGAGCGGTTCCGCACCCGCGACTCCAAGGAGCGGAACCTGAAGCAGGCGCTCGGCGAGATCGACCGTATGGCTTCGGCGCTCGGCCTCCCCGACAACGTCCGCGAGACCGCCTCCGTCATCTACCGCCGCGCGCTCGACGAGGACCTGCTTCCCGGCCGGTCCATCGAGGGCGTCTCGACGGCGTCGTTATACGCCGCCGCGCGACAGGCCGGGACGCCGCGAAGCCTCGACGAAATCGCGGCGGTCTCGCGGGTCGAGAAGGACGAGATCGCGCGGACGTACCGCTACGTCGTCCGCGAGCTCAAACTGGAGATCCAGCCCGCCGACCCCGAGAGCTACGTCCCCCGG
>Ga0207720_100247_pt1 | contig 46074 bp, 45 predicted proteins | sample A23P2SouthBayCA_2_FD_187751 | JGI IMG/M metagenome (GOLD analysis project Ga0207720, IMG submission 187751) | Aerobic enrichment media microbial communities from Eden Landing Ponds, California, USA - A23 E3 (2) (SPAdes) | ecosystem: Environmental > Aquatic > Marine > Unclassified | place... | reverse complement strand
ACGTTGAGCTGGAGACAGCGACTCGAACTCGTCGAACACTCGCGTACACGACAAGAAATCCGTAATCGGCATCATCCGTCCTTGCCACCGCCTACGTCATGCTCCTACTTCAACGTGCAAAGCTGAGTTATTCAATCGGAAGACGAAGAAGAGGCGGTAGAACTGGCTCAGAGACACATGAAGGAGGTCCACGGACGAGAGGTCACGGACGACGAACTCCGGGAGGAACATCTACAGGTCGTCTAACAAGTCGATGCAGTTGGTTTATTTACAATCTCCCAACACGATATTTCTATAGATAGTTAAGAAAATATAGCTCATATAGATAATGCTCTCCGGTGGGTGGGTTAACTCCCACCAAGCACGCGCTTGAATAGCGTGAACGTGAGAAGGGTGAAGAACAATCCGTTCAACATCCCTTGACTCGCGGCGAGCACCCGCGCTGCGGGACCAAGCGGGTTGATGTCACCGTAACCGACCGTACTGAAGCTGATGTAGCTGTAGTAGACGCTGTCAAAGAGGACGTCCGGCGGCGTCTTGTCGACCCCACTCGCGTTGAAGACGCTTCCTGCCTGAGTCAGAAACGGACCGCCGAGGGCATATAGCAACCCGAATAGCGCGGGCAACAGGAACGTGAACGCAGCAATCCGTGGGAGTCGATTACCGTACCCGCAGGTCACCTGCATGAACATATTGAGAATGACGCTCGCGCTCTTTTTGACGCGTCCCAACGCATTCAACGAGTATTCGCTGCGGATGATATCGAGGTTGGTCTTGCGGTTGTAGTAGTAGCGTTTGAACTCGAACTCCCTGCTTGCAGGCGTATCGCCAACCGCATCGGCGCTGTCCTGAGCTTTGCGATACGTCTCCTCGATGATTTCGTTGTTCATCTCGACAGCGAACTGGCCGGTCGCGTTGTTGCCGACGAAATCGTGGATCGTCCAGTCGTTGCGCTCGAGATACGCGTGATGAGTGCTGAAGTCGAAGTGGTCGAACTCGGTCAGACAGAACCGAAAGTGGTCGAGCAGTTCGTGTTCGTTCCCCTGTCCCTCGAGTTGGATGTCGCCGATCGTTGCCCGCGTGAGGTCGTACGGGATCGCGTCGCCGCCGACCTGCGAGATGGTCCCGCCGTTGATCGTCGCATCGGTGAAATCGACGTACGTATCACGCTCACCATCGAGCAGCCGGAACTGTGCCGACTCGTGGATGATTGCGTGACGAAAGTCACACCGCCCGTGGAACGTCGCGTCCCAGAACGAGACGTTCGTGAAGTTCGCCGCCTCGAACTCGGCGTCTTTTCGGAAGACGGCCTCCCTAAACGATGCGTTCTCCTCGAGATGTCGCGCTTCACCTTCGAACACCGCTCCGCGAAACTCTGCGAGCCCGTGGAACGTCGCCGCAGAGAAACTTGCGTCCTCGTTGAAGCGAGCTTCGTCGAACCGTGCTCGAGCGTCGAACGTCACCTCGTCGAACGTCGCGTCTCCCTGAAATTCCGTCTCGACAGCAATGACGTCGTCGCCGAAACTGCTCTCGCTGAAGTCGACTTCGTCTTCGAAGGTTGCACAGGCGAGGTCGAGTTCGTCGGCAATCTGCACGCGGTGGCAGTCCGCACGGGCGGTAAACGTTGCTCGATCGAAGTTGACCTGTCCTTTGAACGTCGCGTCTTTGAAATCCGCGAATCGAAAGTGTGCGAGTTTGTAGTCGGCCTCACTCTCGAAGACTGCCCCCTCGAAGGTCACGTCGTCGTTCGTGGTTCGACTGCCGCCGTTGAATTCGACGCCGCGAAACTCGGCGAGCTGCATAAAGCGTACGTCCTCGAAGCTCGCGTCGTCGTCGAACCGCGCTTCGTCGAAGTCAGCCATCTGCTGGAACGTCGCGCCGTCGAACCGGGCGTTACCACTGAAATCAGCGTGTTCGAAGTCGGAACCGGCGGTGAACTGTGCGCCTTCGAACGTGACGTACTCGAATGCCGCCTGTCGGAAACTCGCGTCGTCGCGAAACGTCGCGTCGGCAAAGGAAATGTGATCCTCGAGGACGTGGCTACTGCCGCTGGTCTCGACGTTTCGGAAGTGGGCAACGCCGTGGAACGTCGCCGCTTCGAACGTAGTATCGCCTCGAAACGTCGTCTCATCACAGTCCACGTCACCGTGGAAGACGGCCCCGTCGAGTCGCACGTCCTGTTCGAACGTCGCTTCGTCAGTCGTCACCGTCCCCTGAACTGTTAGGTCACTCGCCTCGACGACGCCCGTGACGACCGAGTCTTCGAATTTGAGTCGTCCGATGGTCGCCTCCCGAAGGATGAGCCCTTGGTCGAGGCGGCCGTGGGTGAGGTCCAATCCGTCGATGTCAGCATGCTGGAAATTGAGAACGTGGTTCGTCGAGCCGTTGATGTCCTGATACGTAAGCGAGAGGTGTGGCAGGTCCGCACCCACGTACTCGTTGACGCGGGTGTCCGGCGACTCGAGGTTCGTTTGGAGGACATCGACGATGTCGTCGGCGGTGACGTCGTGTGCCACGCGTTCGTCCCGACTCATGTGGAACACACAGTACTCGCTCTCGGGATGTGCCTCGTGTGGACACTCCCACGTCGTCTGGAGTTCAGCGTCCGTCTGCGTCGACGGGTCGAATGTGTACCGACAGGCCGACGATGACATCAGGGCCGGTTTCGGCTCGTTTTTCGACATATTATCGCATCACCTCGTGACACCCCAATTGATGCGATGTAGCTCTCGATACGACGGTCATACTCACGATAGATTTCAGTGTGCTATATAGGTTCGGTGGATACGACCTTCACTCGAAAACTCGCCGCCGTTCTTCGGGTGAGAGTTCGGCGTGAACGACGTTTGGCGAGCAGTGTTCACACTCCTGTGCGGGGTTGGTACTTTGCTCGTAGGTCCACACCGGGATACGAAAGAGGAAGAACGCCTCCATCTGGTGGCGTTCGATAATCGCATCGGCTTCTCGCCCGCAGTTCGAACACCAGTCTTCGTCGTCGGCTGGGACCTGAAAGGTCACTTTCCGGCGGCCGAATCCCGCGTTCGCGTATGCCTCCTTGCGGGACATCTCGATGAGGTCGGCTGCGGGATACGGTTCGGCGTCGATTTCGTTGTCGAAGCCAGTATCGGAGACGATATCGGTCGCGAGATGTGGGCCGACATTGACAGTATTGTCGTACCCGAGAAAGTGAACGGAAACGTCGGCGCTGCGACCGTCGATGGACACCTCGTGGCCGTGGCCGACGAGGTAGAGTTCGATGTCCGTCCGCACCCCCTCGAGTTCGATCTCGTGGTCCATCCCAACCGCATAGACGCCGGCCGATGGATCGCTCGCGTGCCCGGACTGCTGCCAGCCGACGGTCGAGATGTCGTATTCGTCAGGCGTCGCTGTTGCCGAAATGTCGTCCGTATAGACGTTCTCCGCGCCGGGTGCGGAAAACTCGCCGTCGACGGCATCGGTGGCGACGAACACGTCTTCCGTATCGGTAATGCGGATGTCGCCATCGGTCCGTTCGACGTAGCCGTCCTCGAGTTCACCACGGATCGCCGTCTCCGCGTCGGCGACGCTGACACCGCTGTCGACGGACTGATGTGTGAATACGTACTCTGCATTGCGAACCTCGAGGTCGCCGCCGACGCCGTCGGTCGTGACGAACACGTCGGCAGGGTCGTGTAGTTTGATCGGCGGGCGTTCCGAGCCGTTGATCGTGACATCACCGTTGTAGGTCGTCTGCGTAGAATTACCTGTCATCGTGTGTGCTCGCTGGGCTGTTGTAGTGTGGTGGCAGTCGTCTCGTTGACTGTATCGTCAGTTGACTCGTTGCTCGAGCGCCCGGCACGTGACGCGTGCGGGCGCAGGTTCGTCTCGGTGTAAAGCGCCAGTCCGTACTCCGGATAGGTGTGGTACGTTTCGTAGCCCGCCTCGTTGACGCAGATCGTGGTCCACGCGTTGGGACCGAACCGGAACGCGACCGTTGCCGCCTCGGGGCCGGGGAACGCATCGATCGGTCGGCCCGAGACGGTCGTCGTCGCGAGAAGGGTGTCTCCGTCGAAGCGAAACGTGCGTTCGACGTCGGTTGACAGCGGTGTCTCATGGGCCGTTTCCAGCGATACCGGCCGACAGGAACAGAGTTCGTGAAAGCCGAGTGTCGGCAGCCCGACGTAGTGTGACTCGCCGATGACGGTAAACACCGCCGGCGACTCGAGCAGCGTGTCGGGGTGGACGGTCTTCACGTCGAGTGTCTCGAGTTCCGGCGTCGTATCGGCGTAGCCGAAGTACAGTTTTGTGGGCCTGTCGTCGGTGGAGTGAGGGATATCTTCGGGCATGGTCAGGTATCGACGAGGACGTCGTAGTTCGGATGGAAAATGGAGTTTACCCGCACACCACGGTAGCGGGGGACACGGTGCCACTGACGGTCGTGATAGCGGTCACGGTACTGCTGGACGTACGCGGTCTCATTGGCGACAGACAGCGGCTGTCGATCGCCGGGTGCGAAGGCGTAGAATCGTTCGACCCGTTCGGTCTCGCCGTCGCTGTCGATGTCCTCCCACGCCCAGTAGGGCAGTTGTCGGGTGAATCCGGCGGCACCGACCGTGTTCACGAACGCTTTGTGATGTTCGGGATAGCGGTCTGCCGAGTATGCCCACGTCACCATCATGCCGTCGTCCGAGAGGTGCTGGCGGACGGAGCGATAGAACTCCTTCGAATAGAGCGTGAGCAGGTCGTCGTCGGTCGCACCCGGGACATCAAGGAGAACGAGATCGTACGTTTCGTTCGTCTGCTGAAGATAGCGGTAGCCGTCGGTGGCGGTCGTCTGTAGGCGGTCGTACTCGTAGGCATCGTCGTGCCAGTGGCGGAAGAACGGATCGTGTTTCGTCATGTTCATGAACTGGGCGTCGAGGTCGACGTGGTCGACGGTGACGTTGTACTGCCGGAGATGGTCGATAGCGATCCAGTCGCCGCCGCCGACGACGAGCACCTTCGTCTCGGGGCCGTGGTCGACCAGCGACATCGGCACGTCGACGAGGCCATTGTGATAGCTGTCGGCCCAGCTATCGCACAGCTGGACCGCCGACCCGAGCCGGAGACACTGTTCGGAGCGGCCAGTGAAATGCGGGTTCGGCCCGGCACCGGTCCAGGTGCGCTCGTATCGGATGACGTGCTGGTATCGTGTCGTCTCCTGGTCGGTGATTTCGACGCTCATCGAGCCCGGGGGATACTCGTTCTTGATTTGCTGCTCGAGGTAGAGTTCCGACAGTCGCTCGTCTGCCGTCTCGTGGTTAGCCACGACGCCCGCGTACGATGCGGTTAGCAACAGACAGACGACGAGCAGCGTCTTCGGGACGCGACCGACGAGCGGTGTCGGCGTCGAGTCACCGAACAGTCTCCGATCATCGTTGTCGGACGACGGCCACGACCAGCCGCTGAAGTAGCCGACGAAGGCGAGTGCTGCGACGGCGTTGAGCAGCGCGAGCACGAAAATCGTCGGGATGAGTCCCAGTCTTGGATACAGCAGTCTGGCGTACACGACCGCCCCACAGAGGCCGCCGACGTAGTCCATCGCCAGTACGACCGACAGTCCGCTCCGTCGCCCTTCCTTGCGCTCGACGGTCCAGAAGACGCCGAGGCAGGTAACGGTCCAGTCGTGAAGCCGGTCGCCGAGGCGATGGATCCACGCGGGTGTTGTCGTGCCGTCGTCGTCACGGTCGTCGACCATGTGGGTCAAAAGCGGGAGTTCGAATCCCGAGAGAAAGCCGACGGCGACGACGGGCAGCCGTGCGACTGTCCAGAGCAGTTCCGGTGGAACGGCTCGTGGAACCCGAACGCTGTTGAGGCCGACAATGAGCAGAAAGCCCGCGGGAGCGACGGCAGCGAGAAGCACTTCCGTTCGAAAGAAGTTCCCGCCGTAGTCCTCGGGATTCAGGTCGTCCGAGAGCGCAGCGCCGACGCCGAGGCTGAAGAAGTACAGCCCGACGGTGATGACGTACTGCGTCACGGTCCCGCCGTACATCACCGTCAGCAGTTCGGAGTAGACGAACTCATAGACGAAACTACAGAACGAGACGACGAACGTAAGCACGAGGAGAGCAGCCGTCGCAGTTCGTGTGTCGGACATGGGAAAGCGGATCACCGTTCGCTCAGATTTCCCTCGAGCGGGCACGTCGAGGGCAGGGGAGACACACAGCTTAGATGCGTGGCGACACCTTCCACTGTTCGTCGATCCGAAAGCCCGTAGCGCCGTCGCTGACCTCGAGATCGTAACACTCCCAGCGGAAGTCGTGATTCGAATCGCCACCGACGATGTTCGCACCGACGCGATACCAGCCCGCCTGGGAGAACTCCGGACGGCTGGTGATGTCATACATGACGGTCCCGCTCGGATTCTGGAACGTCTCGTCCCAGGGGACTGTGCCTGCGTCTGGTGCCTCGTCTTGCATTTGGTCGGTGCTACCGAGATAGGCGATCCCGAGTGCGGCGACAGTGACGGGGTACTGCGTCACTTCCTCCTCGTGGTCTTCGTACCAGTCATCGGCGTAGTCGCCACCGTGGTACCACGCGTGTCCGTAGCTCGTATGTGGCGCGGAGGTGTATCCGCCGGTGCCGCGTCCGGTTGCGCCTCGGCCACCGCCACCGCCACTACTGCCTTTCGCGGTGGCGATACCAACGGGGCTTACCGTGGCGGGTGACTGCTGTGATCCGTCGTAACGAGACATGACCCACTTGTTGTCGACAAGATCAACGACGAGTGTGCCGTCGCTCACCTCGAAGTCGGAGACGACGCTCGACTTCCGTGGTGGTGGTGACTTGCTACCGAGGCATCCACCCAGAGCGGTGACCGCTCCGAGACCGGTGGCGACGATAAATTGACGACGGCGCATGGGTTTCGATTCCTCTCTGAAATATTAGACAACTGTATTAACTATCTTGCGGTTTGTTCTATCATTAACCGAACGCTGCTGTCGCCAGCAACACTTAGGAGGCTGATTTCAGAATTTTGAGGGTTTTACCAGCCATGAGATCCTGCTGTCCCGGAAGGACGTCCGCATAGCTGGACTATCGGGCATTTTTATAATATTTCCGAATTGTAAATAACGCTTATCATTGTGTGGTCATCTCTACCGAGTATGGGAGACGATGGTATTCCGGACGGCCGCGGCCGCCCCGATCTCTCGAATGACGAATTATTTCACGTACTCTCCGACGCCAATCGGCGAACTGTTCTGTTCCACCTTCGTCAGCATAGAGCTGCGACAGTCGACGAACTCGCCGACGTGATCGCAGAGGTCAATGGAGACGAGTCTCGAGGGGTCGATCGCGAGCACCTGCGCACGTCGTTACATCACAGCCACTTTCCCAAACTCGTGGACACTGGACTGATCACGTACGATCCGGAGCAGCAGATCGTCGAGTCTACGAGCCTTCACGGTAACATTGGCGAGTGGCTCGACCTCGCGGTTCGCCATCAGATCCAGTTCGAGAGTGTGCGCGAACCGGGCAGTCAGCCTGACGAGCGCGAGACAATTCAGGTGTTACTCGTCGACGACGAACCGGGGCTTCCCGAGACGATCGGTGCCTACCTCGAGCGCGAGAACGACGATATGACCGTTACTACCGCGGCGAGTTCCCTCGAAGCGGTGACCAGACTCGAGGAGGAATCGTTCGACTGTATCGTGAGCGACTATCAGATGCCGGCGATTAGCGGGATCGACTTTTTAAAAGCCGTCCGCGAGGAGGACGCGACGATGCCGTTCATCGTCTTCACTGCCAAAGGCAGTGAATCGGTGGCCAGTCAGGCGATAGAGACTGGCGTAACCGATTACGTCCAGAAGGGGCCAGATACCGAACAGTACGACGAACTGGCTGATCGGATCCGCAAGGCTGTCACTGGAGACTAACCCTCTCGCGGAATTGAGACGAACGCGCCGACCAGAGCACGGTTCGGCGACCCCAACTCGTTGGACGGGGCGATATCTCAGCCACGAATGACTGCCGAAAACGTGTCCCGACGGAACGTGTCGGAGGTCCATCCAGAACGCGCAGTCTCCGTCCGCTGTGTCACCACCGACACCCGTTTCGAATCGGTTGCAGGAAGCGAAACCGACGACCCGACCGCTGGAGCCATCGCACGGGGCGTAACAACGTCTCATCAGTCTGCGCCCGGAAGTGACCAGTACTCGCTACTGACACGGTGTCTCGAAGACGCCGTCGGACGATAATGATCAGATGAGCAATAGCCAATCAACATATGAACAATTGACCGAACGTATCTCGGACGCATGCTGTGCAGTAGATACCGAGTGTCGAGTCACGTACTGGAACGACCGGATGGATGAGTGGACTGGCGTCCCAGCAGCGGCTATCGAAGGCGAAGTCGTGTGGGATGTCGTTCCATCGTTTCGAGGGTCCAAATTCGAGGTACAGTGTCGAGAAGCGATTCAAACGCAAGAAGCACGCTCGTTCGAGACACGGTTCGGCGATCCACTCGACTCGTGGATCGAGGTGTCGATTTACGTTAACGCGGACGGTCTCACGATACTTTCCCGCGAAATTACCGAGCGCAAGGCACATCAAGAACGAGTCGAACTCGCAGAAACGCTGTTCGAGAACACGCAGGATGCGCTGTTCCTCATCGATCTCGACGAGGAGGCAGACGAGTTTCGGTTAGAACGAGTCAACCCCGCGTATGAACGCCACACGGGACTTACAAGCGACGAACTCAGCGGGCGGGGGTTACGTGACGTCTTCGGTTTTGAAGAGGGAAATTCCATCCTCGAGAAGTACCGCGAGTGCGTTGCCCGGCGTGAACCGATCGAATACGAAGAACTCGTCTCGGTTCCCAACGAGGGACCCTACTGGGAGACGCGGATCGCCCCCGTCATTGTCGATGGCACCGTCGAGAAGCTCGTCGGAGCGACGCGCAATATCACCGCACAGAAAGATCGAGAGCGCCGGTACGACGCCATCTTCAACCAGACGTACCAGTATATCGGGTTGTTAGACACCGACGGAACATTGCTCGAAGCTAACGACTCCGCGCTCGAGTTCGGCGGCCTCGACCGCAAAGAGGTCATCGGCCAACTGTTCTGGGACACGTATTGGTGGCAGCGAGACGAGCACACTCAGATGCAGCTGAAAGACGCCGTCACGTCGGCTGCAAACGGTGAGTTCGTCAGATACGATGTCGAAGTGCAAGGTGCCGATGAAACGGCCATTATCGACTTCTCAATTCGACCAGTCACGGATGATCGAGACGAAGTCGTCCTACTCGTCACCGAGGGGCGAAACATTACCAAACACAAACAACGTGCCCGTGAACTCGAGCAAAAGCGGGAGTTCCTTCGGCAGATCCAGACCGCTGCGGATATCGGCGGCTGGGAGGTCGACTTCCGGACGGAGGCAATGCGATGGACGGACGAAGTCTATCGCATCCACGAACTGCCAACCGAATACGAGCCGACGGTCGAGGACGGAATCGACTTCTATCATCCACAGGATAGAGCGACGATTACGGACGCGTTCGAACGGCTGCGGAAAACAGGTGACGGCTACGATCTAGAATTACGGATCATCACGGCCGCCGATGAGAGACGCTGGGTTCGAACGCTCGGAGCGCCGTGGTACGACGACGATGGCACCCTCATCGGTGCGCGCGGCGCGTTTCAGGATATTACCGAGCGCAAAGAACGCGAGCGTGAACTTCAACGGACCAATGCCCGTCTCGAGAAGTTCGCCTCCGTTGTCAGTCACGACCTCCGGAACCCGCTGACAGTCGCCCAGGCTGCACTCGAACTTGGCCGTGAGAGCGGCGCAGCGGACGACTTCGATCGCATCGAGGCCGCTCACAAGCGGATGAACGCGCTCATCGACGACCTGCTAACCCTCGCACGCAACGGCCAGCGGGTCGACGAGACCCAGCCGATCGTCTTGCAGACGCTACTCGAGTCGGTCTGTGAGACGCTTCCGAACGACCGTGCGACCATCGATATCGCGCTCGGGGACTATCGCCTCGAGGGTGACGAAACTCGGCTGCGGCAGTTGGTCGAGAATCTCCTTTCGAATGCGCTGACCCACGGCGGTGACGATGTGACGATCCGTGTTGGCCGACTCGAGAGCCGTGATGGATTTTATGTCGCAGACGACGGGCCGGGCATTCCACCCGCGATACGCGAGGAGATATTCGATCAGGGCTACTCGACGACGAGTGAGGGAACGGGCTTCGGGCTCGCCATTGTCAAGGGAATCGCCGAAGCTCATGGCTGGACAGTCGGCGTGACCGAAAGCGAGGACGGGGGCGCACGATTTGAAGTGACCACAGCACAACGCAATCCGGCGTAGTACGATGCGGTCGATGGCAGGACGCATTCGGTGATAAGATCTGTCTCGAGTGGAAATTCACTATTTGCTGTCGCGCAGAACCATGATTTTCACTCGATGTACTCCTGCATCGCTTCTCGGACTACCCGTGACCGATTGTCGATCCCTTCGTCCTGCCAGACCTGATCGAACTCTTCGAGAAGCCATCTGGAATATTGAAACTCGTCCGCATGGTTTATACGGTCTGCTGTAACGGTTTACCGGTGCAACCGCAGTGCGGGTCGCGATTGCACTGGAAATGACGTACAGTAGTCCGTCTAGTGCTTCGTCAGTCCAGAATAAGAGTCCTGAGTCTGACGATACTCTCATTTTGGAATGACAACCAAGTGTCAGAGAACTCTTCGCGCATTATCTCCCCTTCAAATCGCTAAATCGGTCAGTACATGTTACTCACAGAACGGAATGGGATCTATGGCTCTGCGTCTTCTGTCAGGAGACCCTGGCGAGATACAAAGCATGTATCCAGCGCACATCAGGCGTTGACTTCTCAAAAGAGAGCGCTCAATTTCGGGGTTTGGTGACAAACTCTTAATATTTTTGATGCTGCCAGCAAAATCGACATCTATGCGCCGTCGTGCAGTCCTCGCGTCCGCCCTGACCGCCGCCTCCACCGCTGCTGCGGGGTGTAGTGCTGTCGAATCACGGACCGAACACACGGATCCAACAGTAAAGACCGACGATAATGCGAAATATCTCGAATTTCGCGAAGGTGGCACTGATCTCGCTACCGTGGGCATTGACCCCAGGTTTGCCCCTTTGCCGGACCATTTCCACACGTCGATTTCGCATCTTGAAGATACCGAACTGCAGTCGCTCACACAGCGGTTTGTGGCACTGGGCGGTGACGGCACCCCGCCACAGCTCTCGCTCCAGGGTCCATTTATGGGTGACCACAAACCCCATCCGTCCGTGTCACTGTTCCGAGAGGGGACAGCTGCAGTCGTCGAAGTCCACCGGTTCGGCGAACTCGCTGATGAGACTGTATTTATTGATCTTCCAGTCATCCAATGGCCGGAGTCGGCCCCTCGACTCGTCGTTGAAAGCACCGTCGAACTCGCCGAGACGGGGCTGACCGACCATACACACGTCCTTGACGGACAATTCGAATTCGAGTTCACCGCCGAGACCGAAGCCGGCGAACGGACCGCCGACACGCCCGGTTCGTCGGGGCAGGGCCGTTGAACAAGGGTGTCGGTGAACCGCATTAGATTGATCCGGACCACGTCTGCATGGCTCCGTCATATAAGACTCGCACCCTGTATCTCGCACGACGATCAGAATACTTCTTGATCTAATAGAACTCTCGGTAGTCAGTACGCATACCCACCCATCGGCCAATTGACGATACTTTGGATGTAATCAATACTGTGAGAATACTTCTATGACACCCTCAATAACAACTGTTGTTCATCGTACTCCCAACCTCTAAAATCAGACGATCCTACACGGCGAACACCATCTGTTTGTACATGAAATACGGTAGAGAGAGCACTCGAGCAGTGCCGGTTCTGGTGGGGTCACGCGATAAACAGGCAGTATCAGCTGACGCTACCCGGGATACCCCACCAGGCTTTAGTCCTCCTCGTGGAGTGGCTACCTGATGTCTCGCACACAGGAGCTAGACGAATTCAAGGGGACGCTCGGCGACCTCGTAGAGGAAGCACCGGAACTGAAACAGTTTTCGGGCTTCATCGAATCGGCAGAAGCCACAACCGTCCTCGATCACAAGACCAAGGAGCTGCTGTCGCTCGCGATCGGCATCGTCACCCGCTGTGACCACTGCATTCTCTGGCATACGGACGCCGCACTCGAGGCTGGTGCAACCCATGATGAAATCGTCGATGCACTGAAAATCGCCGTCGTCATGGGGGGCGGCCCGGCGATGACGTACGCGGTTGACGCCTACGAAACGCTGCAGGCCCTCGAAGCGGAACGAAGCGAGTGAACTGCCTCGGGGAATCCTGCAGTCAACCCTCATCGTTGTGCATCCAGCGGACGGTGCTCGTCGTTGCGATGTCTCCGCTCATGCAGCCCGACAGTGACGGGCACGGTCACCGCACCTCGCCGAGAGGTGGTAGCAAGGTCCACAGCTATGTTGATAACACGCTCTGTGATACTGGACGGTTTTATTAATATCTCCAACTGCTATCATAGCTATTATTATCTAGTGGGGCAGACTTAGTAACAGATGTCGCAACATACCCGCCGACAAGTTATTGCAACGAGCCTTGGAGCAGCCACGCTCGGGACGGTCGCAGGATGTCTCTCGGATTCTTCGGGCAGCGACGGGACAGTGGCACAGTCATCCTTTTTCGTGTTCGGGGATTTTGCGAGCAAGGTCGCAGGCGACACTGCGACCGCAGAGACGCTCGTCCCAATCGGACAGCACGGACACGGCTGGGAACCGGGTCCGAAGGTCCAAGGGACGATTCTCGAGTCCGATCTGTTCATCCACGGGATAGAGGGGTTCCAGCCCTGGGCTGACGACCTCGTCCAGAGCGTTCAAGACGACGACGCCAACGTGCAAACCGTGGCCGTTGGCGAAGGGATATCCCTCCTCGAGGGCGGTCACGACCACGGTGGAGAGGATGACCACGGTCACGACGACGCACACAGTGACGACCCCCTCGACAGTCACGCGGTGTCTCACGCGTGTGGCCATATGGAAGACGGCGATACGGACCCACTCACCGCAGCTCCGTCTGCAGCGAACGCGGCGACGTTCTCTCAAACCCACCAGCCGTACGCCGTCGAACTTCCCGAAGAGACCGGCTACGTTGCTTTCGAAGCCGACGAGGGCGGTGAGTACGCGTTCTTTACCGACACCCACGACACCGTCCACCCGACTTCGGGTTCCGTCGTTCACGAAGCCCACAGCGTCGAGAACTGCGACGGTATGGCGGAATACTACGTGGTTCACACCGAATCCGGGACTGTCACGCTCGAGCTTACCGGTGACACCGGGTCGTCTGTAACGGTGCTAGCGGAGGGAGTCTCTCATGACGACAGCGAGCACGATCACGGAGCTGCGGACGACGATGACCACGCCGGTAGCGACGGGGAAGCGCACGCAGCCGAGGACGACGGTCACGATCACGACCACGCCAGCGGTCGCGATCCCCACTTCTGGCTCGATCCAATGCGCGCCAAACAGGCGGTTGAGACCATCCGCGACAGCTTCGCCGATGTCGACGGCAACAATACCGAGGCATATACCGAAAACGCCGACGCGTACAGCACCAGGCTGGACGAACTCGACGACACGTTCCAGTCCGAACTTCAGAATGCGTCCAAAGACGTCGTATTCGTCGCCGGGCACAACGCATTCCAGTATCTCGGACAACGCTACGAGTTCACTGTGCAGACGCTCACCGGTCTCTCGCCGGATGACCAGCCCACCCCGAAAGATATCGAACGAGCACAGGAGGTCATCGCGGAGCACGACCTCGAGTACGTCTGTGCGGATCCGCTCGAATCGCAGACAGCAGCGGAGCAACTCGTCGAAGAGACCGACGCAACGGACGTGCTCCCACTGACGCCGATCCCCGGACAGACCCAGGAGTGGGCCGATGAGGGCTGGGGATACGTCGAGATTATGGAGAACATCAACCTCGAGACGCTGACGGAGGCCCTCGACGCGTAATGAGCGACTCGATGCCGACCGATTCCGAACCGGAGTGGACCGGATCGGCAGAACCAGGGGCGACTGACTCATCGCGTGCGGGACTGCTGGCGGTCGTCGTCGGGACGACGGGACGATCGGCCTGTACGATCTACCCGCCGGATGTGGCCGCCCCGTATCGGACGACGGCGTGGATAACAGCCCACGGCGACGCGTTCGTCGATCTCGAGGACATGCGATGACAACCGAAACAGCGACCGAACGGCACCCAGCGGACCCGATCATCAGCGTCGACGAGGTGTCGTTTCGCTACGGTGAGCGGCCGGTCCTCGAGGACGTCTCGATCGACGTCGAACCGGGAACGTTTCTCGGGCTCGTCGGTCCCAACGGGAGCGGCAAAAGTACGCTCCTCGAGCTCATGCTCGGTCTCAAACGACCGGATACGGGATCGGTGACGCTTTTCGGCGACCGTGCTCACGAGTTCGACGACGGCAAGCGCATCGGATACGTCGCACAGAACGTCACCGAGACGGCACGCGATATGCCGGTGACGGTACGCGAAGCGGTCGCGATGGGGCGATACCCCCATCGGCTCGTCGGCCGGTTTTCACGGGCTGATTGCCGTGCGATCGATGATGCGATGGACCGAGTCGGCATTACGGATCTCGCGTCGCGGCGCGTCGGCCGTCTCTCTGGCGGCCAGCGCCAGCGGGTCTTCATCGCCCGTGCGCTGGCCTCGGAGGCGGATCTCTTGGTTCTGGACGAACCGACCGTCGGCGTGGACGCAGAGTCCCGGGAGGAGTTCTATCACCTCCTTCATACGCTCAACGCGACTGGACTGACCGTTATCCTCATTGAACACGACATCGGCGTCGTCACGACGTACGCGACCGAGATCGCGTGTCTTAATCGCCGACTGTATTTCGATGGAGATCCGGACGAATTCGTCTCGACCGATACACTCGCAGCTGCGTACGGCACCGATCAACACGTCATTCACCACGACCACTGACCATGACCCCACAACCATCACCCATACCTGAAACGACAGTCGAGAGGATGTCGATGCTCGGATGGCTCCTCGGAGAACTGGCTGGACTCTTCGAGTGGTTCCTCGAGGACGTCTACGGTGCAGCGATGGGGCTTCTCGCCGAGGTCCTCGGTGTTCCGATGCTCGGCTATCCCTACATGCAGCGAGCATACCTCGCTGCCGTCTGTGTTGCTGTGATCGGGCCGCTCGTCGGTACTTTCCTCGTGCATCGCGAAATATCAATGATCAGCGATACGCTCGCACATACTGCCTTCGCCGGCGTCGCCGTCGGCCTGTTTCTCAATGCGACGTTCGAACTGTCGCTGTCGCCGCTGCTGACTGCGTTTGTCGTCGCGGTCGTCACGGCCCTGCTCGTCGAGTTGCTAGTCGAACACGCTGGCGCGTACACCGATACGTCGCTGGCGATCGTGCTGACCGGCGGGTTCGCGGTCGGGAGCATTCTTATTACCGCGACCGGCGGCGGTATCGCCGTCGGGATCGACGCCTACCTGTTTGGAAGCCTGGCGACCGTATCGAAAGGGGACGTTGGGCGTCTCGTGTTCATGTGCTTCTTCGTCGGCGGGCTTGTTACGCTGGCGTATCGGCCACTGCTGTACGTCACCTTCGATGCGACGGCCGCTCGCGCGGTACGACTCGGCGTCAGACGCTACAAGCGACTCATGGTCGTCCTCACGGCGCTGGTCGTGGTCAGTGCGATGCAGATCATGGGCGTTATCCTTGTGGCAGCGATGCTCGTCGTTCCGGTGGCTACCGCGGCGCTCATCGCCCGGAGTTTCAAACACTCGATTCTTCTCGCAATACTCGCAGCCGAGTTCGCGGCGATTGCCGGCGTCACGCTCTCGTACGTTTACGGTATCGCTGCTGGCGGGTCGATCGTCGTCGCAGCGATTGCAGTGTATACAGTCGTCCTCATCGTCCGAAAGCTCCCTGCTGACGCTTCACTCCGTGCGCTGAACCCGTCGAATCGACGTCAAGCCGGTCGTTCTCGAGATGTCCTCGAGGCTGACGGCGGCGACGAGCAGCAGTAGCACACACAGCCACCCAACAATCACCGACCGAAATCCAATGTACGAGTACGTCATCATCGGCGGCGGCGTTCACGGAACCTGTCTCGCAAATTACCTCCTCGATAGCGGCGGCTACACGCACGACGACCTCCGGATCATCGACCCCCACGAGGAGTTGCTCGCATCGTTCGCCACCAAAGCGCGACAGTGTGGCATGCAGACGCTCCGTTCGTCGTTCGTCCACCACATCGATACCGAGCCGTTCTCGCTTGAGACGTTCGCAACGGGACACGACCGCGAGGACGAACTCGTTGCGACCAACGACTACCCGAACCGGCCCACCCTCGACCTCTTTCTCGACCATGCCAGATATGTTATCGACCGCCACAGCCTCGCTGACTGTCACGTCCAGGGAACAGTGAGCGCTATTACGGATTCAGGCTCCAGAGACTCCCTTCGAGTCGAGACGGATGATGGGGCGTTTGATACTCGTCGCGTCGTTCTCGCTCTCGGGCTCGGTCCGCAGCCGACGCACCCGGAGTGGACGGCGACGGTACCAGACACCGCGCCCCTCGCCCACGTCTGGGGTGACGGGTTCGATCCGGCGCAGGCGACAGGGGTCGATGGCATGACGATCGTCGTCGGTGGTGGTATCACGGCCGCACAGCTCGCGTGTCGCTTCGCGGAGCAGACACATGTAACACTGCTTTCTCGACACGACTTGGAGACAGCACTCCCGGAGGCCGACCCATACTGGATCAACTGGGGACATATCGAGACCCACCTCCACACGCTCCCAGCCGGTTCTCAGGCACGACATGACCGAATCCGAAACGCCAGAAACGACGCGACGATTCCGCCCTACGTCATGGACCAACTGACCGATGCCCGTGATCGTGGTTCCCTTACAATCCGTCTCGGCGAGATTGCATGTGCCCACGCCACCGACGATGGCTTGCTCGTCCGGTTCGCTGACGGCGCGTCCACAGCGAACGCACAAGTCCTGCTTGCGACGGGCCTTGAGCCGGCACCCGACCATCCGCTGGTCAGCCAGGCCGCCGAAACGCTTGGACTCGAGCGCGGTACAAACGGCTTTCCCGTCCTCAACGATCGCACACTTGCGTGGCGACGAACCGACGGCACCGACTCGAGGATATCTGTCGCGGGAAAACTCGCGGAGACGACGGTCGGACCACTGGCTCGGAACATCGTTGGCGCGCGTCGAGTTGCTGAGCGACTCCTCGCGAGTTGTCCAGATTCGCGGGGACAGCGCCGAACCGCGGTTGAACCTGCACACCCCACTTGAGGGGGTGTCCGTAATCTTCGCCCGCAGTGTTCTCTCGGCTGCGCCGATGTCGTAACTGCGAACTCCAGTTTCGACGCGACGAAAAGGAAACCGCGAGAAGCGGGACTACACCAATTCTTCGGCCTGTTTTCGGAGCGATCGGTGAAGGCTCGAGTCGGCAGCGAGTCGTTCGAGTTCGTCGGTCCCTCCACACAGATCGAGTGCAGACAGTGCCTGCCGCCGATACGGTCCGGCGAGACCGCTCGTGACCGCGATGACGCGAAGTTGCGTCGTCGCACCCGCCATGGCAAGCCCATTGATCGCGGCCTCGCGTGTCTGGCGCGGCACGTTTGCATCGACGGCCGTCTGAAAGAGCGAGCGTGGCGACGGCATCGTTAGCCCGACAGGCCGATCTCTTCGGCTTGATCCTCGCTCGTCTGGTCGTCCTGTTCGGTCGCGTCTTCGGCGTTTTCTTCGCCACCAAACGTTGGGAAGCGGTCCTCGAAGGCAGCCCAGTCAGCGTCCATCTCTTCGTCGGTCAGCGTCGCGTCGTCGAGGTCACTACGGAGGACATCGTGGTCCATCTCGGTGCCGATGAGAACGAGCTGGGTCCCTCTGTCGCCCCACGTCTCGTCCCAGACATCCGCGAGCTCCGGATTGTCTTCGATATAGGCCTCGCGCTCTTCAGGTGGAAGGGACGCAATCCACCTGCCAGCTGGCGTGATTCGGATCGACTGCCCGGCGACGTTCAACCCTAGCGCGATTTCCGCTCGTCCAGCCAGCCAGAAGTGCCCCTTCGACCGAACGACGTTCGTAGGAAGCGAGTCGAGTACCTCTGCGAACCGTTCGGGATGGAACGGACGCCGCGACGAGTAGACGAACGAGGTAACGCCGTGTTCGTCCTCGGCGGACTCGTGGGGCTCTCGCAGCTCCTGCAGCCAGCCGGCCGACTGGCTCGCTTCCTCGAGGTCGAACCGACCCGTATCCAAGATCAGTTCCGGGTCGACGTTCCCGTGTTCGGTCCGGACGATCTCCGCCCGCGGTTGGAGCACCGAGAGCATTTCCTCGATTTCCGCGAGCGTCTCTGCGTCGACGAGGTCACACTTGTTCAAGAGGAGCACGTCACAGAACTCGATCTGTTCGACGAGCAGGTTCCCGAGGTCTTTCTCGGTGTCGCCGTCCATAAGCGACTCTTTCGAGTCGAACGTCGTCCAGAACTGGTGGGCGTCGACGACGGTAACCGTCGTGTCGAGTTCGTAGTAGTCCATCACTTCGATGCCGGTCTCCTCGTAGAACGCGGTCGGATCGAGATCCGACTGGTCGAACCCCATCGTGAGCGTCTGGGCGACTGGAAGTGGTTCGGCGACCCCAGTGGATTCGATGACGAGGTAGTCGAAGTCGCGTGCCTGTGCGAGCTTTGCGAGTGCGTCGAGCAGGTCTCCACGGAGTTCACAGCAGATGCAGCCGTTCGATAACTCCACCAGTTCCTCGTCGTCTTCCGAGATGTCGGAGTGTTCGGCAACGCGGTCGGCATCGACGTTTACCTCACCCATATCGTTGACGAGCACCGCGATGTCCAGATCCGTTCGCGTGTTCAGCAGGTTGTTCAACACGGTCGTCTTCCCCGCGCCGAGAGTGCCGCTCAGCACGGTGACGGGAATCGTCTCTCGAGTCATCTGTTATTAACTACTGTGGTCATCTTATTTATAATTGGGTGCAAGCTAATTCGAGTTATTAATAGTGGCCAGACGACACCGCAACTACGACTCGCTCAACAGTATCGTCGGCAGCGCAAGTTGGATTCGGACGACTGCTGGGATGCCGATCACCGAGATAGCGCATACCGACTAGGAGCGGATCGCTGCAGCATGAGTACTGAGGACCTCACTAGTAGGTGCAATAGCTACAAATTTTGTAGTGTATGCAGTATGTAGCATAGTTCACTCAGATAGAACTGGCTAGACGTGTCTACTCACGTCTTCATCAATGATGTCAACGCCGCCTGGTCTCGATCTCGGCTGTCTCGGTCTGCGACCCTGTACAGACGCCACACCGGTTTCATGTCCCGACACAGACAGCCAACCGCCGCAATGACAGTTGTCAATATGTTCTGATGAGCGATAACCGGTCTATATTATGAAGTTATAAGTCGGCAAAGCACCCATGAGCACGTATGCGCGCCACTGATGAACTGTCCACGATCGGGGACCCGATCTGGGAGGCGATCCTCGAGCACCCGATGGTCTCCCAGCTCGGGGATGGAACACTCGATGAAGCGCCCTTCCGCTATTGGGTCCGTCAGGACTACGTCTACCTGATCGAATACGCCCGCGTGTTCGCTCACGGCGCGGCGATGGCTCCCGACCTCGAGCGGATGGGAACCTTCGCCGAGTTGCTGGATTCGACGATCAACACCGAAATGGACCTGCATCGATCCTACGCCGAGCAGTTCGGGATCAGCGAGGCCGAGTTGGAAGCGACCGAGCCGTCGCCGACGACACAGGGGTACACCGATTTCCTCGTCCGGACTGCGGCGACGGGGACCTTCGGTGACCTGATCGCCGCACTGCTGCCGTGTATGTGGGGATTCAACGTCACCGGGAAGCGTCTGGCAGAGCAGGGCCGACCTGACCACGAGGGGTACGCCGAGTGGATCGATATGTACGCCGGCGAGGAGTTCACGGAACTCACCGAGTGGTGTAAGGACCTGATGGACGAGGTGTGGGCCGAGTCGACTCCCGACGAACGCGACCGCTACCGCGAACTGTTCCGGACCTCCGCACGCTACGAGTACCGCTTCTGGGACGCCGCCTGGCGACAGGAGGAGTGGTCGATATGAGCGGCGATTCCGTCACCGACACGTTCGAGGAGTACGCTGCGACCGTCGAATCTGAGTCCAGCGATGGCGCGAACAGCGACGAACCGCGGTTTACCGAGTGGTGTCGGGCGCGTTCTGAGCCCGACTGGACCGGTGCGACCAAACACCGGTTTACCGAGGAACTACACGCCGGGACGCTCGACGACGCGGTATTTCGTCGGTATCTCATCCAAGACTACGCCTTCCTCGAGACATTAGTCGGGACCTTCGGCCACGCACTCGGCGATGCACCCTCGATGGCCGCCAAGTCCCGACTCGCGGACTTCCTCGGGACACTCACCGACGACGAGGACGACTATTTCGAGCGATCCTTTGACGCACTCGAGGTAGCCGCTGCCGAGCGAACCGATCCCCCGCTACAGCCGGTGACGCGAGCATTACAGGACCTGCTCGAGCGGGCCGCGCGGGAGGGTGGCTATGCAGAAACGCTTGCAGTCCTCGTCCCGGCCGAGTGGATCTATCGATCGTGGGCCGGTATGGGGACTGAACTACCGAACCGGGAGTACCTCTCCGAGTGGGTCACCATCCACGACAATCCCGCGTTCGACGAGTTCGTCGCCTGGCTTCGATCGGAACTGGATCGGGAAGGGGCAGCCGCATCGCAACGACGACAGCAGCGACTGACGCGGCTCTTCGAGCGGACGGTCGAACTGGAAGTCGCCTTCTTCGATACCGCGTTCGAACCGTCTGGCGAGCCGGAAGATGCCGTTCCAGATGGTGATTAATAGTGGTACGTACAGCTATGGCACTCGGCCTGACCATCGCAGTGCTGGTCGGGTTCACCGCCGTCGGACTCTGGTATTCGCGGCGACGGATCGGAACTGTCGAGGATCTAATCACGGCCCGAAACTCGACCGGAACCGGACGAACGACGGCGACGCTCGTCGCCTCCGTGATGGGTGTCTGGATTCTGCTGGCAGCGCCGGAGGCCGGCGCGAGCTTTGGGATCGCCGCCGTCGTCGGCTACGCGATCGGTGAAGCACTTCCGATGCTAGCCTACTCGAGAGTCGGGCCACGCATTCGGGAGGTGATTCCGAACGGCCACTCACTGACGGAGTATGCCCACGCTCGGTACGGCACGGCAATGTACGCGTTCGTCCTGCTGGTGAGTTGCCTCTATATGTTCGTCTTCCTCGCCGCCGAGTTGACCGGGATCGCCGGTGCACTCTCGCTCGTAGCTGGCGTCCCCCAGTGGCAGACTGCCGTCCTCGTCGGCGGGTTCGTCCTGTTGTATACAAGCTATGGCGGGCTCCGGGCGTCGATCTTCACCGACTCGATCCAGGCGTTGCTCGTTTTGCCACTGCTGGTCGTTGCCTTCGCGGGTGCGATCGTCTCACTCGGTGGTGCCGGCGAGATCCATGACGGCATCGCGTCGACGAATCCATCACTGCTCGACCCTGGCTTCATCCCAGGCCTACAGTTCGGGCTCGCACTCTCCTTTGCCATTCTCGGAGCCGAGTTGATCAACCAGCTGTGGTGGCAGCGGATCTACGCCGCCGAGGACAGGCAGACGGTCGAGCGGGGCTTTCGCAACGCTACCATCGCAAACGGCCTCATCGTTTTCCTCGCGGGTCTTTTTGGCCTCGTTGCGGCTGGCAACGCCGACGTCGTGACTGACGTGACGAGTTCAGCATACAACGCCGACATTGCCTTCTTCGTGCTCCTGCAGACAGCCTTCCCCGAGTGGATCGTCCTTGCGGTCGTCCTCCTCGCGCTCTTGCTGGTGATGAGTTCTGTCGACACGCTATTCAACGCGCTCTCGAGCATCGTCACCGCGGATCTGCCCCGGCTGCTATCTGACCCGGACGACCGGTCGCTCAAACTCGGTGCGCGCCTGTTGACCATCGTCGTCGCCGTGAGCGCGATCTACGTCAGCCTGCGAGCCCGGAGCGTCCTTCGGCTCTTTTTCCTCGCCGATCTGCTTGGTGCGGCGGTCGCGTTCCCGCTTCTGTATGGCCTTTACTCGGAGCGGCTCACCGGTGCAGGCGCACTCGCCAGTAGCGTGCTCGGACTAGCGGTTGGGCTCGCGTACTTCCCCGATTTCGCTGCCCTCTTGCGGTCGATTCCGGTCCTCGGAGGTCTCCTACCGGCTGCGGACCCGCTCTACTTAACCGCCTTCGGCGGTGCCTTTCTCGTCTCGACTGTCGGGACGCTGGTTGCAGCACAGCTCTTTGCCGGCGAGTACGACCACGACGAGCTCACAACCGAAATCCAGCAACTCGACGAGCCGGCGACCGACGGCGGGGAGGTGCGCGACTGATGGCCGTCATCGGGTCGACGCTGTTTGCTGTGTTGTTGTGGGGCGCAATACTCGGCGTCGCGATCGTATTCGTCTACGAACTGTATGCCATCGCCGCCGATGCTGGCTGGCTCGAGAGTTCCTAAAACCGGTTCTATCGTCGCTCTGTCGACTCGTTCCCTCGCTGAGAACAGGAATGGAGTTCTCGGTATTCAAGTAATTCAGAACGCGGAGCCAACAGTTCTATGTGTGAGATCGTAGCCAGTGGTGACATGGCCCATGCTCCAGAGAAACCGGTACAATACGTCTGCGAAAGCTGTCAGATAATCTATGCAGGTACGCCGATCCACGAATCCGGAGGCGAGCATACGTTCGAGCCACCGGATTCGTGTGGTGCGTGTGACGGGTCCTCATTTATCAAACTCACTAACTGGGTACACCACCACAAGTGAACCGCCTCGGGGTCAACCCCGAGGTACTCGGCCTGCTTTTCTCTGTGGACGCTGTTTCCACGCCGTTGGGCTCCGCTAACGCTACGTCTGCGAAGCTATTGCGTTGCCGACTCACTCACATCGAAATACTTGCCGGAAGAGATGACTTCCTCAACAATCTCGATCCACGGTGAATGAGAGCTTTGAGGACGCTCGACTGGAACAACGCAGAATACGAACGTCACAGAGGGCGGCGCATCTCCCCCCGGTCGTTCGGTTGATGAGATGTCGTCCCATCAAACGAAACGATGAGCGAGGCAGATCATATCCAGCGATTCACGGTTTCAGCAGAAAGTGAGAGCGAGACAAAGACGGTCGTCGAGGCACGAGACTTCGAATTCGTCATTGATGAGCCTGCAGCATTAGGCGGCACCAACGACGGCCCCAATCCCGTTGAGTACCTCATCGGCGCGTGGGCTGGCTGCCTCAACGTTGTCGTGCATACCGTCAGCGAAGAGCGGGGGATCGACCTCAACAGTGTCGAGATCGAAATTCAAGGCGATCTCGACCCGCGGAAGTTCCTCGGCGCGGCCGACGACGTTCGCGCGGGTTATCAAGACCTCGGCGTGACGATCCACGTCGAGTCTACCGCCGATCAGGAAACCCTGGATGCGTTGAGCGAGGAGGTCGAGGAGCGCTGCCCCGTTGGCGACAACATCGGGAATCCGACGCCGACGGACGTGACTATCGAAGCAAATTGATCGGTTATCACAGGAGGGTATCAACACCCACGCTGCGCGTAGTCGTGGACACGACGCTGGATGTCGAGCCATTCTTTGGACTGGTTGCTCGGGATGGCGTCTCCGACTTCTCTGATCAGCTCTCAGGCCGTGGTTCGATCGTGCTGTATACCTATTCTGCAGGAGCCCGAATCTGCGAGCGTCTCGAGTCGTCGTACAATCGGTGATCGGTGGACGCTGGCGACTCCGTTGTTCCCTGTGTAGCTCTTCATATCTCGTTCTTGTTCACGTTCAATGTTCTCAAATGATGTCAGTAACACTATATTGTGAACTTGTACACTTGAGCCGTTAATTATAGGGCCATATATATCATATAAAACGTCATAAGCGAGGCCGATGCCGGCTTACTCGATGTCACGAGATAATACCCGTATTATGGACCGTGTATCAAGACGGAACGTCGTCAAAGCGACTGGCGCGGCGCTCGGTGTCTCGATGGTGAGTAGCACCGGAACAGCGCACGGGAGCCCAAGCCAGGATCCGCGAGAGAAACCCCATATAACGGCACACCGCGGGTTCAGAGACGTGTTCCCCCAAAATACGATCGCGGCCATGGAGGGATCGTCGCGGCTCGGGGCTGATCGAATTGAAATCGACATCGAGGCGACGAGCGACGGGGAAATCGTCGTCTTTCACGACGCGGCACTCGATGACCTCACGGATAAGGAGGGTCTCGTCGGTGAAACCCCATCCGAAACAGTGTTGGAAGCCGAAGTGCTCGAGTCCGGGGAGACGATCCCAACGCTCGCGGAAACGCTCGATGCAGTCAAGCCGAGCGTTACGATGAACATCGAATTCAAGGATTCAGGGCCTCTCTCTTGGGACGAGTTTGCCGAACGTGCGTTGGATATTGCATCACAGTATCCAGGAGAGTACTACGTGTCCTCGTTCGACCCAGACGCGCTTCGAGCCGTTCGAGACGTCGATCCGCGCGTGGACGTGGCTCCGATTTTCGGAGCGAACAAAGCTGAGAATTTAGACATTGCCCGCGAACTCGACGCCGTAGCAGTTAATCCATCCACAGGCATCCTTGACCGCGACCTCGTGGAGACTGCACATAGTGAAAATCGGGACGTCAACGTCTGGACGATCGATAGCTGGCGGGAGGCACGAGCCCCGCTCGAGTTGAACGTCGACGGGCTGATTGCAGACTTCCCCCACATGGCGACCTTCGCGACTAGTGAGACGCGTCGCAACCGCGAGAGTGGAGATGCCACCATACTCTGACCGCGAAGTCGGTTGAATCAACGACTGCAAACATCACCCGCGTCTCTCCTCTCTGATGATTTATGACAGCGAAACAGCGAGATTGAAAATACGGCCGCTCAGCGCCCCCATGGTGAGATGGGGCCACCGGTGATAATCGGCTCGTCAGCGAGATAGCGATCGTGGACGATGCAGGCGCTCGTCGCGAGGATCGCCGCTCCGATCCCGGTGATGCCGACAGGGGCGATCACGAGGTTCGTGGCACCAGTGAGATAGACTAACGAGAACCAGCCGACCGCGTTGAAAGTCCCGTGAAAGAATGTGGCGGCGAGGACGGATTGCGCCCGCACGGTCAGATAGGTGAACACTGGCGACGCGGCGACGGTCCAGACGGACATTGTGATCACGCCGACCACCGGTGCGTCCGGAAAGTTGTGGCCTTGCAGGATTATCGGTGCATGCCAGATACCCCAGACGACGCCTGTGATACCCGAAACACGCCAGAATCCCAGCGGCGAGAGTTCTGTCAACAGCAAGCCGCGCCACCCGAGTTCCTCACCCAGCGCTGCGAGGGCGTTGATCGTTAGCCCCGCAACGAGTCCCTGTACGACGAACAGAACGATTGGCGGAACCGGAACCTCGTTGAGAACGGCGAGGGACTCTGCAATCTGGTCCTCCGACAACCCCTGTTCGACGAGGAACGCGCCGTAGTCCGTGGTAAATTCGACGCTCGGCAGTAGGAGGCCGATTCCAATGGTCACGGCCAAGAGAACGATCGGAGCCAGCCACGCGATGGCGACCCAGCGGAGTCGCCCGCGGACGAAACCGGTATCCCTTCGGATCGGGTCGTCATATCTGAGTTGGACCCCGATGGCGGCGATTGCAGGTGCCCACATGAAGAATACGACAACGAGCACCGTGCTCGTGATTCCGCCGTACTCAATCCCGGAAATGTACAGCAGCGCGGCGGCAGTCCACGAGATACCGAACGCGAGGACGAGAAACGCACTCACTTTTCGCGTATTCACTGCGGAATCACTCGGTCTCGGCTCAGCTATTCCGCGCGAGTTCATGATTCACTCTGTGTCGGAAGCATCCTAAGAATGTGTTACAGCTACGTGCATATATTATATCCTCGTGAAAAACAACGTAGCTATAGCAACAACTGAAGTACGTTTCGGGGCGGTGGTGCAGGCACGTTCCTGCCACGGATCCTTTTGCGAACCTTCCTATTTTCCGCGTGGCCCCGACTACCCACAACTCCTGCACTTCATAACCAGACGTGCCGGCGGGGCCACTGAACGCGACCTCACCGGGTCGTACTGTTTTATGCTTCCTCCCAGTTTAGAATGATCCCTGTTCTTGCCGACCGTGTTTCGCCGCGAGTCGTAACTTCATACCCACCGTCGGAACAGGAGAGGTACGTTCACCGATCGTCGGACAAGGTGATCCCACAGTTGTCAGTCGTCGCGTTAGTCATCATCGGCCGCCTGTTCCCGATCACCAAACGTCGATTCCGGACCAGAGAGGTCCCGAATAGAGCGGTCGGTCCACGTGTACGGGACGTACGGTTCGTCACCAACGTCGAGCCACGTTTTGTGTCCCCGAGTGGGGCTGTCCCACATCGGACGAAGGCCGGAGTCGAACCGGTTATCGAGTGATTGCTGCGCCTTCTTGCTGAGGTCGAACTCGAACTCGTCCGGTAGCTCCCAGAAATCGCGGAAGAAGGTGGCAAACTGCGTACTCATCCGCATGCTGCTCTCGTAGGTCTTCTTCACGTCGTCGATGAGGTCGTCCCCGTTACGAATGCGCTCACGTTCTTCCGCATACCATTCGGAGACCGGCTGGGCCGTCTCGGCGCGTTCTCGCATCCGCTCTTCGCGGAGCTGTTCGGTCGCGTCCGCGTCGAGCTCCCATTCGCCCTGGACAGCGGAGTTGTGCCTTGCTTCGTCGTCGACTTTCTCGACGATGACACCGTAGGCGTCTTCTGCATGCCGGGGCAGCACGTAGCCATCGTGGATGTCCGCGAGGACGTCCTCGGGATCGCGCTCGAGGGGATCACCGAGCCCCGAGCCCCCGCGGAGATAGTTCAAATACATGTCGTAGTCGTCGAACTCTTTGGGTGTGCTGATCCCCTCCGGCCGGCGGGTAATCTCGCCATCTATCTTGGACTCGAAGTCACCGCTTTCGGGGTCAAGATCGTGCTGTGGGTAGTCGTCCTGGTTCTCGAAGCGCTCCTCGAGATCTGTATCTCGAGCGTTGAGGATATACCCTGACGCGGCAGGATAGCCACCGAAGAGGCCGCCATCGCTGGTCATGTAACCGTTGCCCATCTCGTAGAGCAGCCATCTGCTGACGTCTTTGACCGTTCGCATAGACTCGAAGCCGGCACCGCCTGCTCGGCGGCCTACACCGCCCGTATTCGGTTTGACCGCCCGTCCAAGGAACGGAAGTGGTTCGACTGTCTCCCACGCTTCGGCATCACCCATATCTCCTTCCGGGTTCCAGACCGCCGAGGCATGTGGTTCACCGTCCTCAACGTAGCGGGCACCGACGCCCTCACAGGCCGACTCGAAGGAGTTGACGGCGTGGAGTTTGTCGAACTGGTCGATGCCGCCACCCTGCAGCCAGTTGGACGTGTTTGCGTTCCCGGCGTTGATTTCTTCCCAGAATCCTCGTGAAAAGTACCCTCGTGAGAGGTGCTGCCAGAGGGGTGCCCACGCTGAGACGAGGAAATGCCAGGCGTAGGCGTGGGCTGTCTCCGTATTCTGTGTGTTGGCCCATGAGCCAACCGGCAGGTGGAAATCACAGGCGTAGTAGGCACCGTCGTTGACCAACTCGTTTGGGATGACTGTCTGGGTAAGCATCACCCAGATGCCGCCCTGGATCGCGGCTGGCGTACAGTTAAAGGGGTGCCAGCCCCACTTGTTTGCGCCTTCGAAGGACACCTGAAACGTCCCGTCTTCTCGAATGTGGAGTTCCGAGGGGGCGTGCATGATGTGGTTCTCCTGGGCGTACTCGCGGGTGACGTTTTCTTGGCCTTCGTAGAGGGCGTCGACGAACGAGGCCCCGCGGTACGTACCGGGAAGCATCGTTCGCTTGATGCGGCTTCGGAAGCCACGGCGACCATCCTCGACGGCCTCTCGTGAGAGTTGCTTGAACGTCTCAACCCCGTGTTCGTCGATCATCGCTTTGACCGACTGTCGGACCATCAGACAGCCAGTCATCCGCGTCCGTTCGTCGAGCTTCAGGAAGTCCGGCGTCCGTGTCTTAGCGGGGTATTCCTTCTTCCAGGAGTTGTAGAGTTCGAAGTTCTCGCCGATCTTGCGAGCCGTGTAGTACGCTCCGTCGCCAAAGCGAGACGCCTGCGAGACGTTCATACTCCCCGGGCCGATCGCACCAGTGTCGATGACGTGGTTTACCCCACCAACCCAGGCAATGAGTTCTCCGTCGTGGAAGATGGGGATAATTGTCATGAGGTCACACGGGTGTACGTCGCCGACGTGAGGATCGTTGTTGACGAAGATGTCGCCGGGCTCGATACCGGGACTCTCCTCGTAATCGTGGTTGATCATGAACTTGATCGCCTCGCTCATCGTGTGAACGTGGACGATGATCCCCGTCGAGACGGCGATCGAGTCTCCTTCAGGAGTAAAGAGGCCGTAGCACAGTTCACCCTCCTGCTCGACGATCGGCGTCGCGGACACCTCTTTCGACGTCTCGCGTGCTGTCACGAGATCACCACGGAGGCGCGCGTACAACTGCTCGTATCGAATCGGATCCTCGTTTTTCAATTCCAGCTCCGACAGCCCACAGTAGTGATCCGTCGCTTCCGTTTTGTCCTCGAGTTCGGCCAACTGCTCGCGGAGCGTCCGGCCGTTCCAGCCGATCCCCTCCCCTCGTCGTCGCTTCTCTCGTACTGCTTCTTTCTCGCGTCGTGCTTCGGCGCGTCGGTCGTCGGCTTGATCGGACGGGCTCATAGCTTACTGAGTGATGCTTGGATTCGGTAAACTGGTGTTCGTAGGCCGGTTCGGGCTCGCAACTGTCTCGTACGGTTAGTCTCCATACTCGAGCTCCTCCAGAATGATCGCGTGTTCGCCAACGACGAAGTCGCCCGAGATGTCGTCGTGGAGTAGAATCGATTGCGTCAGATCGTCGATCCGCGCCTTGCCTGTTAGCGTTCGGTCGGAGATGCCGATGCAGATTCTATTCGCATCGAATTCGGTCGCGAACTCGACGAGCGTGGACACGTCGTATCCCTCGGGAAGCGGAGTGATCGTGTAGTCGACACCGTAGTTGATCATCGGATTGACCTCCTGGATGAGCGGTCCGAGACACCGGACAGTCGGCAGTCTGAGAAAGTAGACTCGTTCACCGTCATCTACGACCGATCCGAGGATCTCTCGAACGGACGCATGATGTTCAACCGATTTGATGATGATGATCGTTGTCATTCTTGAGGGCCGAAGAGGAGTGCACAGAAGTTGTGTTCGACACGGCGCAGGCGCGCGGACAGCGTCGATCTGCTGATATCGAGTTCGCTCGCGATCTCTTCTGCGGTCACTTCCTGTGGAACCTTGAAATAGCCCATCCGGTAGGCCGTCTCGAGAACTTCCAACTGTTCCTCAGAGAGCTTCCCCGACATGCTTTGCTTGAGCTTGTTGCCCCCGAGTGGAAACCCTATATTGTCGGTCTGCGTCGAGCCGAGCAACTCGAGCGAGCCGTGTTCGGTTTCGATCGCGTCGGCCACCTCCTTGAGATGGTTCCAATCACGGACGGACGCCATCACCTCGAGATGCGCGTTCTTTCCGACGATTCGGTGTGGGATCGCCTGATTTTCGGTTAACAGCGACAGAACGGAGGCGTCGGAAAGTTGGGCCATCACACCGAGATAGTAGATCTGAGGGTTCAGCTCCGCTTGCGTGACGTCGACTACTTCTATACTTGACAATTCCTCCGACAGGCGGTCTACTGTGACTTCGGAATCAAATTTAACTGATAAGAAAAGGAACACCATGTCTCCCGAGACTGGCAGCGCATTGTCAATTTCGATGCTCTTGACTGGCTCGTCGATGTCGAACAGGTGTGACGAGATTCCCGCTAACTCGACCTGGAATTCTATTCGAAGCATCTCTTCAGCACGTTCCTCCGCAGTCTTCTGCCACGAACGCGGTTATTCCCACATCCCCGTCGATGGACCGGTTACGAACACATGCAGACATCGATTGGCGTTCGCTGACAGCTGTTACTTCTGTTACCAGTACGGGGTCCAATAGGAACAGTATTGTTATCTATTGCCACGGGTGTGGGTGGCATATGTGGGCCGCCCATAAAAATCCATACCATTTCGACGATTCCACTCAACCGAGTGTCAAATCATTCTCCCGCTCGACGAGTTCGACTCGAACGCCATTGGCCGCTCGCCGCTCGAGAAACGCGACGGACGCGTCTCCCGCACCCTGGCGGGGTTTTTCGTCTGCGAGGGCCACGCCAGCACGCCGTAATTCGGCCAGTTGGCCCTCGAGATCATCGACGCGGAACGCGAGATGGTGGAGCATCGCTGTCTGGTCTGCCGCCTCGAGATCGGCCGCGAGACCGGAGTCCGGATCGATCGGTTCGACGAGTTCGATCAGACTCTCGCCGACCCTGATGAAGGCGATCTCGACGCCGAACGACGGCACCCGCTCGACGGTTCCGACTGCGAGACCGAGCCGTTCGAACAGCGACCGGTTGTGGTCGATATCGTCGACGAGGACCCCGAGGTGATCGATCTTGGAAACCATCGTTAGTTGATCTCCCGTGACTGGTCCTCCCAGTAGGGTTCGCGGAGCCGTTTCTTGTCGAGTTTGCCGTACGGAGTCGTTGGGAGTTCGTCGACGACATCGAACGATTTCGGGCGTTCGTAGTCGGCGAGTCGATCCGCACAGAACGACTCGAGGTCGGCGCGGTCGATCGTGGTGTCAGCCGGGACGACGACGGCTTTGACCGCCTCTCCCCATTCGTCGTTGGGGATTCCGATGACGGCGACGTTCGCGACGTCCCCGTGTTGCTGGATGACGTCTTCGACGGTGACCGAGTAAACGTTCATCCCGCCGCTGATGATGACGTCGGAGTCGCGGTCGACGATGTAGACGTATCCCGCCTCGTCTTGCTTGCCGATGTCGCCGGTGTGTATCCAGCCGTCGTCGATCGTCTCGGCGGTTTTCTCGGGGAGCTCGTAGTAGCCCTCCATGGAGTACGCACCGCGGGCGAGGATCTCGCCCGGCTGCCCGGGTGGGACTTCCTCGCCGTCGTCGTCGACGATCTTCACCTCGCACATCGCGGTCGGGAGCCCACACGAGGAGAGCCGTCGTTCGTCGTCGGGGTCGTGTGCCGCCTTCGGCAAGACGGTGATGAGGTCCGGTGTCTCGTACTGGCCGTACAGTTGCACGAAGACGTTGCCGAGCTCGTCGAGCCCCTCGCGTAGCCGCGCCGGTTTCATCGGGGCTGCTCCGTAGACGAGCGTCTCGAGCGACGAGGTGTCGTACTCGCGGTCTGCGAGCACGTCGAGGACGCGATAGATCATTGTCGGGACCATGAACGTCCACGAGATACCCTCGCGTTCGATCGTCTCGAGGGCCCGTTCGGCGTCGAACCCCTGCGTGATGACGTGAGTACTCCCCTGTGTCAGGCCACCGGCCATGATGAGGCCGGCCGAGTGAGGCAGTGGCGTCATCAACAGGAGGTCGTCTCGCGGCCGAATATCGAGTTCGATCGCGTGTGCCAGCGCGTTCAGCGCGAGGTTCTCCTGGGTGTGTTTGACGCCCTTGGGGTCGCCGGTCGTCCCGCCCGTGTGGAAGACTCCGGCCAAGGTGTCCGTCGACACGTCGACATCCGGCGGTTCCGGGGCTGTCGTCTCGAGGAGGTCCTCGAGGCGCTCGACGCGATGGTCGTCCGCCACGGCAGGCAGAGCCGCGGTATCGATGGTGATGATGTGGTCCAGCGACGGCACGTTCGGGGCAACCGTCTGGATCGTCTCGCTGAACGTCGGGCCGACGATGACGGCGCTGGCGTCGCTGTTGGCGAGCATGTACTCGATGTCGTCGGCCGACAGCATGTCGTTCAACGGGACCTTCGCGAGCCCCGCTCGAGCGAGCGCGATGTCCGCGATGGGATACTCGAGGCGATTCGAGAGCAAGAGCCCGACCCGATCCTCCGGTTCGAGGCCGAGATCGACGAGCGCGGTGGCAAGCCGTGCCGAACGATCGTCGAGGGCCCCGTAGGTGAGCGTCTCACCCTCGAACGAGATGGCTGGTGCCGTCTCGTACCGACGGAGCACCGAGTCGTAGAGCTGCCTGAGCGTCGGTGTGTTTTCATCTAGCATAATCTGTCACGTGATGATCAGATCGTGCAGAACGGAAAGGAATCTCCCAGGAGGTTACGCCGATTCAGTCTCGGGCGTCGGAATCGGCTCTTCGATCCACTCGCTGTAGAACGTCTCGATGTCGGGCTCGAATTCGTGGATGAGCGGGTAGCCCGGCATGACGTTCGTCACCTCGAGCAGCGTGTTACAGCCGGGACAGAAGAACTCTCGCAGTTCCATGTAGTCCGGATGCGGGTGCATGTCTTCGGGGTAGATCTCGAGGTACGCCTCCTCGGAGTCGCGGACGTTGATGAGCGCGTCCATCTTCCAGTTCTCGTCGTGTTCACAGAACTCGTGGCCGCAGTCGCACTTGATGACCCATCGGCCGTCCGGTTTCGCGACCACGTACAGGTGGTCTGCGTAGGGGATGATGATCGGGTCGTCCCAGTCGACCCGTTCCTGTAAGACGTCACGGACCTGCTGGAAGCGGTCCGCGTCTTTGAAGTCGCTCATCATGTCGTGCAGCTGATTCCACTCTAAGTTGTCGTCGACCAGGTCTTCGATGTGCTCGCGTGGGTATGATTCTGGCATTGGTAGTCACCTCGTGTTAGTCGTCATCCGTTGCTGGTTCCGCTTTCGTGTCACTGAACGATGCGTCGGGCGTCGGCAAGTCCTGAATCGTCCGGTCGGCCGTCCAGGTGTAGGGCACTTCCGGCTCGTCGTCGCGGCCGACGCCGAGCCACGTCTCATGGCCCTTCGTCGGGTTGTCCCACTTCTGTTTGAGACCGGTCTTGAATCGGTTCTCGAGCGATTTCTCCGCCTTTTCGCTCAGCGTGAATTCGAAGTCCTCGGGCAGGTCCCAGAACTCGTGGTAGAACTCGGTGAACTGCTTGCTCATCCGCATGCTGCTCTCGTAGGTCTTCTTGACGTCGTCGATGAGGTCCTCCTCGTTTCGGATCCGGTCGCGCTGTTCCTCGTACCACTCCGTGACTGGTTTGGCCTTCTCGGCGCGTTCTTGCATCCGCTCTTCGCGGAGTTCCTCGGTCGCCTCTTCGTCAAGTTCCCACTCGCCTTGGACGGCGGAGTTGTGCTTGGCCTCGTCGTTGACTTTCTCGACGACGACGGCGTAGGCGTCCTTGGCGTGGCGTGGGAGCACGTAGCCGTCGTGGATGTCCGCAACGACGTCCTCGGGATCGCGCTCGAGGGGATCGCCCAGTCCCGAGCCACCGCGGAGGTAGTTCAGGTACATGTCGTAGTCGTCGAACTCCTTGGGCGTGCTGATCCCCTCCGGCCGGCGGGTGATGTCGCCCTCGATCTTCGACTCGAAGTCACCGCTTTCAGGATCGAGGTCGTGCTGTGGGTAGTCGTCCTGGTTCTCGAAGCGCTCCTCGAGATCGGTGTTCTGGGCATTGAGGATGTAGCCCGACGCAGCGGGGTAGCCACCGAAGAGGCCGCCGTCGCTGGTCATGTAGCCGTTGCCCATCTCGTAGAGCAACCACCTGCTGACGTCTTTGACCGTTCGCATGGATTCGAAGCCGGCACCACCTGCACGACGGCCCGCACCGCCCGTGTTCGGCTTGACGGCCCGTCCGAGGAACGGCAGCGGCTCGGTCATCTCCCAGACCTCGGCGTCGCCCATGTCGCCTTCGGGGTTCCAGATGGCCGCGGCGTGGGGCTCGCCGTCTTCGACGTAGCGAGCACCGACGCCCTCACAGGCCGACTCGAAGGAGTTGACGGCGTGCAGTTTGTCGAACTGGTCGATACCGCCGCCCTGCAGCCAGTTCGAGGTGTTGGCATTGCCAGCGTTGATCTCCTCCCAGAACCCACGCGAGAAGTACCCTCGCGAGAGGTGTTGCCAGAGCGGTGCCCACGCCGACACGAGGAAGTGCCAGGCGTAGGCGTGGGCCGTCTCCGTGTTCTGGGTGTTGGCCCACGAGCCGACCGGCAGGTGGAAGTCACAGCTGTAGTACGCCCCGTCGTTGACGTTCGAGTTCGGGATCACCGTTTGGGTGAGCATCACCCAGATGCCGCCCTGAATGGCCGCGGGCGTACAGTTGTACGGATGCCAGCCCCACTTGTTGGCACCCTCGAAGGACACCTGGAACGAACCGTCCTCGCGGACGTGCAGTTCCGAGGGAGCGTGCATGAGGTGATTTTCGTTCGCGTACGCACGGGTCAGGTTCTCCTGTCCCTCGTAGAGGGCGTCGACGAACGAGGCACCGCGGTACGTGCCGGGTAGCATCGTCTTCTTGATACGGCTTCGGAAGCCACGGCGACCGTCCTCGATCGCTTCCCGTGAGAGCTGTTTGAACTGCTCGACGCCGTACTCGTCGATGATGTCTTTGACCGCATCGCGGATCATCAGACAGCCGGTCATCCGCGTCCGCTCGTCGAGTTTCAGGAAGTCCGGCGTCCGCGTCTTGTCCGGGTAATCTTTCTTCCAGGAGTTGAACAGTTTGAGATCCTCGCCGACCTTGCGGGCCGTGTAATAGGCACCGTCACCGAAGCGAGACGCCTGCGAGACGTTCATACTCCCCGGGCCGATCGCCCCGGTGTCGATGACGTGATTGACGCCGCCGGCCCAGGCGACGAGCTCCCCCTCGTGGAAGATGGGGATGAGCGTCATGATGTCACATGCGTGGACGTCACCGACGTGGGTGTCGTTGTTGACGAAGATGTCGCCGGGCTCGATGCCCGGACTCTCCTCGTAATCGTGGTTGATCATGTACTTGATCGCCTCGCTCATCGTGTGGATGTGCACGATGATCCCCGTCGAGACGGCGATCGAGTCGCCCTCCGGGGTAAAGAGGCCGTAGCAGAGTTCGCCCTCCTGCTCGACGATCGGCGTCGCCGCGACCTCTTTCGAGGTTTCACGCGCGTTCACGAGGTCGCCACGCAGCTGGGCGAACATCTGCTCGTACTCAATCGGGTTGTTCTGTTTCAGTTCGAGCTTCTCGAAGCCGGCGTAGTGGCCCGTCTCTTCAGTTCTCTCCTCGAGGGCTTCGAACTGTTCGCGAAGCGTCTGGCCGTCCCAGCCGATGCCGACACCCTCCTGTTGTTGTTCGTGGACCCGTTCCTTCTCGCGTCGCATGCGGGGAAAGCTTTCCCCCTCGTCTGGTTCCGTACTCATGGTGGATTCGTCACATCTGTTTTGAGCCAGATGCGGGCTCGTACAGTGCACCTGCCACACCGGTCGACCGGGCTCGAGCGCGGCGGTCACGGAGACGGGCAGATGCATCTCCGTACGAAAGCGGTTTTCCGCGCTATTCGGTCGTGGTGAGGTGGTGGACACGGTGTTCGTCTAACCGGGTCTCACAGTCCGGTGGCAACGCGTAGGTCGTGGCAGCGCCCTCGAGGACCGCCGGGCCGCTGAGTTCGTTGCCGGGCTGGAGCGCATGGAGGTCGTAAATCTCCGTGTCTAGCCACTCGCCGTCCCAGTAGGCCTCCCGTGTCTCCTTGTAGGCGTCTGCGGGCGGCTCCGGCCCCTGCAGCTCCTCCGTCGGAATTTCCGGCTTGACGACGTCCCGGACGCCGCGGACGGACGCCTGCGTGATGGTGTGTCCGAGTTCCGGCGACCGGGCCTCCTCGGAGTACTGCCGGCGGTATCCCTCTTCGAACGTGTCCAGCAGTTGCTCGAGTTTCTCCGGCGAGTCGACGCGACCGACCGGAGACTCGATGTCGATGCTGTTGAGCTGGCCTTGGTACTGGCCGAGGATGTTGTACTGGAACTCGATTTCGTCGCGGCCGATGTTGCTGTTCTGGAACTCGTTTTCGACCTTCTGCTCGAGGTTCGTCCAGACCTCCGTCAGCGCCTCGCCGGCGGTTGCCGCTGCTTCCTCCATCGAGAGGTCGGAATCGATGTCGATGCTGGTCGTCTGGTCGTAGCGGTACTCGTAGTCCGCTGCGCCACAGCCAAACGCCGAGAAGCCGGCCGCCCACTCGGGGATGAGCACCTCGTCGAAGCCGAGGTCTTTGGTGTATCCGGCCGTGTGCACCGGGCCGCCACCGCCGTAGGAGAGACACTTGAAGTTCGACGGTGCGTATCCTTCGCCGGTCACGACGGCCTCTAAGTCGTTTCGCAGCTTGCTCTCGAGAATGTCGATAACGCCCTGGGCGGCCTCGTAGACGCCCATATCGAGCGGATCGGCGATCTGTTCTTTGATCTCCTGTTCAGCCACGTCACGGTCGATCGGCATGTCACCGCCAAGGAAGTTCTCGGGGTTGATCCAGCCCATTGCCACGTGGCAGTCGGTCACCGTTACCGTCTCGACATCGGTTTCGACCGCGCTGACGCCGACTTGGTCACCGGCGCTTTCGGGACCGAGTTCGATCTTGTCGAAGGTGGGGTTCACCCGGACGTAGCTGCCCGTCCCCGCACCGACGCTTTCCATGTTCACCATCGGTAGCGACAGGAGCAGCCGTGCCATCTCCGGGCTGTAATCGATCTGCCAGTCGTTGTCGATGATGATGCCCATATCGAAGCTGGTGCCACCGATGTCGGTACAGACGAGGTTGTTGTAGTCGAGTTTCTGCCCGAAGTAGTTCGCCCCGATCATGCCCCCGATCGGGCCGGAGATCAGCGTCCGTGCTAGCTCGTTCGCGTTGATGTCGATCGTCCCGCCGTGACTCGCCATCACTCGCACACCGACGGTACCACCCTGTTCGTCGACGGCCTCTTGGATGTTCGAGAGCTGGTCACGTGACGGCTCGGCAGCGAACGCCTCCGCCGTCACCGTGTTCAGCCGTTCGGACTCCTTGAGCGTCGGGTAGTACTCGCTCGAGAGCATCACCGACGTCTCTGCCCCGCGCTCGTCGATGATCTCGCGGGCGATCTCGGCGGTCCGGTGTTCGTGCTCCCCGTTCTTGTAGGAGTGGAGGAACATGACGACGATGTGGTCGACGCCCTGGTCGAGTAAGTCGTTGACCCCCTCGCGGACGTCGTCTTCGTACAGCGGCACCAGCGTGTTCCCCTTGACGTCGATACGCTCTCGAACGCCGCGGATCCGATTGCGCGGGATCAGCGGCTCGGGGTGTTTGTGGGTGTTGACGTGGAGGCGATCCGAATAGGAGTAGCCGGTGTAGGATTGCCGGCCACGCCCCATGCGAAGGGTGTCCTCCATCCCGCCGGTGATGAGAATGCCGACGTCGACCTCGCTTTCCCGCTCGACTAGCCGGTTGAGCATCGCCGTACCGGAGTAGACCGTCGACACGAGGTCCGGGAACCCCTCCTCGACGCTCAGGTCCCAGTCCTCGAGAGCGTCCTGAGAGGACTTGATGAATCCTCGCGATTCGTCGTCCGGCGTGGTTTTCGCCTTCCCCACGGTGAACTCGCCGTTCGAGTCCATGAGGAACGTATCCGTCATCGTCCCGCCAGCGTCGATCGACAGGATCTGTGCGTCGTGTTGTGTTGTGGGATCGTCTTCTGAACTTGCCATCAAGGGTTGCCATACCATGTGGTAGGTTAGGCATTATCACGAACGGGATTGGACGGGAATGACGGACGATGACAACCTGTGACATATGTTTTCGTTTTAAGTCCGACCAGATTCGTCTCGCTGACCACCAGACCGACGATTCGTATCTCGAGCAGCTGCTCTCACTGGTCGAACCTGAACCCGCTTACGTCACCAAGTGGAAGAGAACTCATCCGGATCGACACAGCGTCCTCACTGAGCGGAAACAGGTGCATTCAATCCCTGATTTCGAAGCGGACAGATGAGTGAACTCATTCACTGGAGACGGAAGCCTTCCGATACGTATGCAAGACCGAGGAAACGGCGGCATTTCGAGATGTATGCTGTCAATCGAACCCGCTGATCAGCGTGACGAGCCACTGTGCCGGATCGTCGCGGTAGCGAACATCTACTCGGTCGACCCACTTGACCCACTGAAATCCTCGCCGGCCCGGAGCGACGAGTCGCAGCGGTGCACCATGGCCGTGAGTAAGGCGCTCACCGCCAACGTGGGTTGCCAGGACTGCGTCTCGTGCTTCGTCGATCGGGAGACTCCACCGGTAGCCGGTGACCGAAACGAATCGAACGAATCGGCTCTTTTCGTCCACACCGGCCGCCTCGAGCACGTCGCCGACGCGAAGACCGCGCCACTGTTGTACGGTGTACCACCCACTCGTACAGTCTAATAGAGCCTGTTGTGTCGTGGTTGGCGAGAGGTCGTGATACTGGAGTTCCAGCGGCATCTCCACTGCGCCGCGAACGGAGAGTGTCCAGTCCGAGAGGTCGATGGGATCGGGATCGTCGGCGACCCACGAGGTGACGGGAAAACTCTCGTTGCCCGCTCCTTCCCGCGGCTGCGATCCTGTGAACCGACGATCACTGCCGGGCCCATCCAAGAGCTGCGTTGCGAATTCCTGGCCGCGATAGACCAGCGTGGCACCGATCAGTAACGCAGTGTACTGGAGGACTGTCCGCCGCCGGTCGAAGTCATGGCTTCTTGGAAGCCGAAATCGGGTCGTGAGGTGCCACAGCATGAGTGGAACGAGTACAAGCCCGAATCCGACGTGAACGCTAAGAAGCGTCCAGCGAGACAGGCGAATATCGAGGCCGAACACCCAGACGATTCCAGTTGCGAGCGACCCGAAGACCGCAAGCACTGTGAGTCCCGACAGAAGGGTAGACGGCCGCCACTGGTCGCTATTCGTAAGTCGGTGCCGGACACGGACAAGTTTGAGCCCGACGAAAACGAGTAATGCCAGCCCGGCGATCCGATGGGCCCAGAAGAGCGGCCACCACGCAACCGAACCAACAGTGAAAGAGACCAGCCCCGAGATAGCTTCGAAACAAACGAGAACGAAGATCGACCAGTCCACGAGCCGTGGTGGTGGCCGTACTGCAGCGAGGGCAGTCTGCAGACCATCGATCGCTCCCCGGACCATACTAGAGGGTACGTGCTTCCACCGCAAAGTAGTGTGCTACTAGTACCCAATGGATCTCTGGATTAGTTGATTAGCCCCTCGGTGCTGGCCGCTGTGGGCGTTAACGGATCCAATACTGTCGCTCGCTCGGACTCGAGTCGGTTCAGTCACGAACATTGGATGCAGCGTCCGGGATCTCGTCGTCGACGACCGATCGGTCAGGCAGTTCTGGATTCGGTTCTCGACCCAGCGTAAGAAGGCGCTCGGTGAGGGTGATTTCGTCCGTACTGGGGCTCGGCTTCTCGATCTCCTCGTACTCGACAACCACGCCCTCGGGCTCAGAAGCGATGCGAACGACGCACAGTTGATACGACGGGTAGAACACCGGCGGCAACACGCCAACGATGACGTCCCGGCGGTGAAGGCGTTTAAGCCACGTCCCGGTGTTGACGAGCAACCTGCCTTCGACTTCGTTTACCTTTGGGCGGTGGGTGTGACCATAACAGAAAACTGCGGTCTCCGGCCGGTCAGCGAACACCTCGCGGGCAGCCTCCTTGTACGGTTCGTCGGGATCAACGGTGAGATCGCTCTCGGAAAGACCGAACCGATCGACAGTCTCACCGATGTCTCGAAGGATGAGATACACTGGGATGCTCACGAGAAGGATCACGCCGGCGACCGCCGCGTTGACGACGAGGATGAAGTGAACGGCCTCCCCGATCAAGCCCAGTTGAGAGAGAATCGCATCTGCCGTCTCGACTGGCATCGTCCAGATACCAGCCACATCTAGTCCCGCCAACACTGCGAGAATGATGCTGATGTTGAAGAGCAACAGAAACGGGATCACAGCATATCGTAAGATAGGGTTCATTTCGCGGTAGAAGTACTTCGAGAGGAGCCAGTGAGGCACACGCTCGGTCGGCGTGACCGCCTGAACGTCTTTGAGCCAGTTATACCGTCCTCTCTCGGACAGTTGGCCTGCCCGGCTCGTTACATGAGTGTTGTAAAAATACCCCAGCGGAGTCTCATATGGATTGCCGAAGTCCTCGAATCGGTTGTTCGGATCCTGCTGGTGACCGTGTTCGAACCAGATCGTCCGATCGCCGACTGGGCGGGTGATCGACTTGGACTGGACAAGATCGACGTTATAGTCGGCTAACCGCTGGACGTACTCGTCATACGCGGCGAACTCGCTATCGTGGTTGCCCGGCAAGAGTGTGATTGGAATCGATTCGCCGGTCGCGCGCAACTGCTCGAACAGCTCGGGATACGTTTCGGTCAGGAAATCGAATTTCGCTAGTCCGTCGATCTCGGTGAACTCCCACAGTCCGAACGCATCGCCGTTGATCAGTAACTCTACGTCCTCATCGGTCGTCTCGAGGCGCTCGAGAAATTCGAGCAACTCGTCGAGAAAGTCTACCTTCGCGAGTTGCTCATCGCCGCCGATGTGGAGATCACTGATTACGTAGTAGACACGGCCGTTGGCATCGTCGGCCATAGCGTCAACTGTTCGATAGCAGCACGTATAGTATTGCTCCTGCTCGTGGGACCAACGCAGTCGCGACGACCGCCAGAACTGTTGTATTACTCGGTGGGACGAGGTGCGTTCTCGTATTTGACCATCTTCTCTGGTTTGTCGGCAATGGTGTCGTAGATCCGTTGGAGCGTCGCCTCAGCTGCGAGGAGGTTGTGTTCCTCGAGGAACGCACGTCCCTCGTCGGTAAGCCCGTAGAACTTCCAGGGATATCCCTGCCTGCGATCGTCATCGTCGAGTGCGACCTCTTTGACGATCCCCGCGTCGATCAACTTCTGGATATGCTTATACACGGTTGCGTCGCTGACGCTCGGATTGAGTTGCTCGAGTTCGTACATCGAGGGCAGTTGCTCAGGATGCTGGAGGATGTTCACGATGAGCGCGAACCGCGTCTGCTGGGTGACGAAATGGACCAGCTCACGGGTCCCCATTCCAGTGGCAGTCCCATGCTCCGTACTCATACCTCACAATACGGAGCGGGATGGTAAGTAGTTTACCCTCGAGTAAACTACTCCAGAGTAAATCAGGGGTGTTTGAGTCGGTAATTTACTCCACAAACCCAATCTATGACCCGTTAGATAGAATTTCTATGTCCGATGAGGAGTCGGCCGTCCCCGAAGCGGTTCTGACGAGTGCGAAGGGGACACTCGATGAAGCGGAGCTCTCGCTGGCGGACAACGAGGAAACAGCGTGTCATAGAATACGACTCACACCCTCTACCTGACGATTATACAGCTCTCAATTCGCGTATGAGCCTGTAGTTTCGCCAGTCGTCTGATTTGTTCAATGTATTTGATGTGAATAATAACTGTTGAGAACCATTGTATGACACGCTCAGGAAATCCTCCACGCCCTGAGCGAGTTGACCCCTGTGTACGAAAACGACCGGTCGTACTTCGTGCTCGGAAACTACGGCCGAGAGCCGATTCGCCGGTTGAACCTCGTGACCGACCGACTGAATCGGCGAACGGATGCGTACGCCTTCCGGATGGTCGACATCCATGGCGAGTGGGATAATAGCATCCAGAAATTCTGCCTGATCGCCGATATCGTCACATATCTCGTCGGTGTCGCCGAAAAGGAACCGAGCGACTTCCTCGTCGAACAGGGGTTCCTGGTCGGAACGGTCGACTATTTCTCGAAAAGCCACGTCCTCAAACGCGAATACGAGGACGAAGACCATCCCTTTGGCTGGATGCAAGACGGTGTCTTCGAACGCTTCGACGACGAAGACCGGCTGTATCGCTGGCGCACCGAGGCGGATCTCGTCGAAGCAACCGACGAGCTTCCATAAGCATTAGCCTCGTCGTCGGTGTCATGATTTGTGCCGAGCAGTCGTTGACAGTCAGCATATTCTGCACAACGGCTATGGCTCAGGCCCAAGTCATGAGAGTGAATGTCCACACGTGAACCGTTCGGTCAGTCCGGTCGGCTTCTGGCCGGCGTCCTCCTCCTCATCGCGCTCGTGGGGCTCCTGTCTTGGGCAGGCACAGCCGCCGTCGATCCGCTAGAAAGCACGTATCCCGATGAAGCCGACGTGACGACAGCTCGCGACTCGTATATCGGTGCGCGTGTCGTTCTCGGTGGGTCTGTCGTCGAAACTGACCCCCTCGTGATCGCAACGCAGCCGAACGGGAACGGCAGGTTCACCGTGGTACAGACCGCCGACAGCTTCGAGCGTTCGACCGGCCCCCTCGAGACGGGTGATCGCGTGACGGTTTTCGGGACACTCGTGGACACGTCGACGCTCGGCGCGGAGCGAACGATCTCCACGGACCTGTGGGAGACGTTCTATATGGTCGTCGTCTCTTTCATCGGCGGGTGCTGGGTTCTCGCACGGCTCGTCCGCGGTTGGCGCATTGATTGGGATCGGGGTGTACTCGTTCCACGACTTACAACGCCGACGAGTGATGGCAAACCCGGTGTCGATCCCAGTCTGTCTCGAGGTGATGAGACATCAGCCGATGGCTCGAACGAGCGATATCAGGACCGCTCGAAGACTGATCGACATCGGGAGCAGCGCGATCGGTGATGCCCGACCTCCTCACGCACGTGCTGGTCGGCTACAGCATCGGGACGCTGCTTTCGGTTCGATATGAGCGGGTCCGACCCGCACAGGTTACCCTCGTGATGGTCGGTGCGCTGTCGCCGGACTTCATGAAGATCACGCCCGCGATCCCGACTGGGCCGCTCGAGTTGGTAACTGGCGGCCCGATCTCGTGGACGCCGTTACATACGCTCGGTGGGAGCGTTCTCGTCGTCCTCTTGGGATCGCTATTGGTTGCACCCGACTATCGACGACAAGCGATTGCGCTGACTGCGATCGGCGCAACTTCTCATCACGTCCTCGATGTTGCGTTGCTCACGGCGACCGGCAAGGCGTACGCTGTTTTCTTCCCGATTAATACGTATCGGCCACCGTCTCCGGATCTGTACCTCAGTACTGATCGCTGGCCTGCAGCCGTTGCAGGCGTCCTCGCAGCTGTTTCGTGGGCCGCCTGCCGGTATGATCTCACGGAGCCATTGCCGATCTCGGATTAGACTCGTTTCCGGGTGCTGGCTGGTCTGGTGGACAGAGCTACTCGTTTTCCTTCCACTCGCCAAGTTCGCGTGGATCGACATGGACGAACACATCATCAACCTCCGGGATGTCACGGATGTCCGCCGCGATCGTTGACTCGATGTCGTGCGCTTGCTGGAGCGTAAGGTCGCCTTCCACCTCGATGTGCAAGCTAACGTCGACTTCGGGGCCGACATAGTGGGCGACGACATCATGGGCACCGTGGACGTCCGGATGAGCGAGCGCCCGCTTGCGTATCTCCTCGCGGAGTTCGGGTGGTGGCGCTGCACCAACGAGATAGTCGATGTTTTCGCTGACAATCTCGTAGCCCGTATAGAGAATTCCCAGCGCGACGAAAGCGCCAGCAAGCGGGTCGAGGAGCGGGTACCCTGCAGCAGCACCCAAAACGCCCACAAGCGCCGCAGCTGCAGTGAGGATGTCGTTGCGATTGTCGAGTGCCGTCGCGGTCGTCGCTGGTGAGTTGTATGTCTCGGCAACACGCAGACAGTACCGGTAGAGCCCGTACTTCGCCACCGCACTCGAGACGAGCACACCGACCGCCCACGGACCAGCAACTACGGCGTAGTCGCCCGCGACGAGCGTCGTAACCGATCGATAGAGGACGGTGCCGCCCGCAGCGAGTACGCCGGCGGCAACGAACAGCGAGACGAACGGTTCGATGCGCTCGTGGCCATGCGGGTGTTCAAAATCCGGAGGTTGGGTAGTAACGTACAGCCCAGCGAGCACGACGACGCTGTAGACCGCGTCGGAAATGCTGTTGACTGCTTCCGAGCCGACAGCGTAACTCCCGGATGTCCACCACACTGCCCCCTTCGCGATGGCCAGCAGCAGATTTACCGCAAGTACGACGACACCGACGCGTCGAACAGCATCTCGTCGGTCCATCGACTGGTGATTCCGCAGGGGTGCCGATAGTGCTTTTGTTACCAGTGAGGTCCAGCAACGGCCTCGATAACGTCCACGTTCATGCCGAATTTGAGCAGGTATATCCTCTCCTTCCTGATACCGTACTTTCGGTATCGATCTGCTCGCTGCTCATATACACCGATACTGAACTTCTTGCTGGTGAGAGATAGTCCAAAACAAGAGTGGAAATATCTATACCTGAATATGAAGCGCAAGTACCTCGAGCGAAGCAAAATACCGAGACGATACTGATTCTGGATACAATCGGGGGCTGTATTGAATCACCAGATTGCGTCGGGATAGGTCACTCAATCAAAGGAGTTGAAGCAGGCGAATCGAGTTGTCCATGACCCAAATCTTCCGCTTCATTGGGGAAGTTGTCCCGGTCGCTCAAAACGTTACTGGCGATGGAGACGAATCCGCCGCCCCGGAAGGTGGCGGATTCGCCAACTATGCCCTTGTTTCCCTGCACTGTCTGCGGCTTTAGCTCGATACGTCCCACCGAATGACGATTGACCTGTTCAAGGAGATGCCACAAATAACCGAGGATATCGGCCGCAGCGCGGCCGATCTCTCCCTCGCCCTCCACGTTCTGTAAGGCGTTCGACCGGACCAGTATGTGCGTCTGTCTTGCGATCGTCGTGCCGAAAGCAGGAGCGCTCTCGAGACGTACTTCGAAGACGAAGTGGGACTTGCCATGAACAGCGAACATGGACGAGAGCTGACTGTTACCCTCGGTTGAAGACAACAATCTATCTTAGATAGCTAAGATACCTGTCTAAGATATCAGCTAACAAGGGTTCGTCTGGAATCGTGGAGAGGCCACTCCAGGCGCTCCTACGGTAGCTTTAATCCCACAAGGTTCCATCTGCAACGACGCTCTGGCTGCATCCCGACGGCGACGAGAAGGTGGCTTCAACCCCACACGAGTTCATAACCTGTGGTTTGAGAATAGAACTAAGTAGTCAGTGTAGAAGTATTACGTATATTGAGAGAGTTATAAAAGTCTTCCCACAGTATTAGTTGCACTTATTTCCATATAGAATTAATTAATAGATAGATATAGAAATGAATGATTTAACTCCCGAAAACACTTGTCTGTTATGCGAGAAAGCAGATTCGTGAAACGACGAACACTTCTCGCTGCGGTATCTATGGGGGCGGCTACAGTTGCTGGCTGTGTTGGAGAACCGAATGGGGCTGGGGATGAGAACGCCGAACCAAAGTATGAAGACTGTAACACGAGGGTCCTCCATTATAGGATTTTACCGGAGGATGTCAAGACAGAGGTTGATACGGCATTCAATGGGGGCCATTACGAGAGCGACGAGGAGTTGCTATGGCAGCAGGTTGCTGGACCGAGAGTGGAGGTGCTTGGGCGGGATGGGTCGTACTATGCCCCACAAGTCGATGTTGACAACGGTGTTTACACCCTCCAGTTTGAGGAGACAACGCCACAGTATGATTCAACGAAGTATCTCACTGTGTCTGAGGTGCCAGAAGTACCGCTGGAGATCTCGATAACGATCACGGATGCGCAGGGAACAGTTCTAGAAATGACAGATTTTACTATCGAAGAGAGACACAGTGACCAGAAAGTACCGGTCGCCAGCGAGTTTGGAACATATATCGTTGAGGTTACGATTGAAGACTGGGGGAGTGTGACCGAGGAGTTGGCGCTCGCTTCTGCACCTGAACCAATTCTTCTGAATATTAGGGACGATGATGAATCAGAGTCGTCCTTTTCCGTACAGATAAGGTCAATATCAGATCAGGGTGCCTTCGCCTGTCCTTGGCAACAAGGGTGAGAGCTGTTCTATCTGTACTTCCGAGGTTTAGCTTGGGAAGTTGATTTTGAGTCAGAGAACGTCTCAGTAGAGGTATGACGACCAAAGTGACACGCAGCCAAGCCGAAGGACTACAGTTTCTCAGTGACTACCGGACAGC
>Ga0207720_100246_pt1 | contig 46091 bp, 45 predicted proteins | sample A23P2SouthBayCA_2_FD_187751 | JGI IMG/M metagenome (GOLD analysis project Ga0207720, IMG submission 187751) | Aerobic enrichment media microbial communities from Eden Landing Ponds, California, USA - A23 E3 (2) (SPAdes) | ecosystem: Environmental > Aquatic > Marine > Unclassified | place... | reverse complement strand
GGTCGGTCGGCCGCGCCGACGTGGGCGGCGAGCGACGCCACCTCGTCGTCGTCGGCCCCGCCCGGTCCGACCCCGGTGCGCGTCCCCGGGGAGGACGCTCCCGCGAGCGAGGGCTCGACGGGGGCGCTGAGGGCCTCCCGCGTGGCCGCGACGTACACCGGCCCCGGCGGCGAGGCGGTGGCGCGTTCCAGGCCGCGGCGGACGGTCTCGGCCGGGTCGCTGGGGAGCCTGAACTCGTCGACCCAGCGGCAGTACTCGCGGACGATCCCCGGCTGGTCGAACACGTCCTGGAAGTAGTGCACGGGGTGATTGCGCGCCCCCGCGTGGCCGGCGTCGGTCACGGGCGCGAGGCCGGCGAGCACGAACACCGGTGCGCCGGCGCGGTGGGCGTTGTGCATCGCCGCGCCGAGGTTCTGGGTGCCGACGTCGACGTGGACCAGCACGACCTGAGGGTCACCGGTCGCCGCGGCGTACCCGTGGGCTGCACTCATCGCCGCGAACTCGTGCGGGCAGGAGACGATGTCGGGGATCTGATCACCCTCGCCGGCCTGCCGGATCGCCGCGGCCGCCTCCAGCAGCGGCGTGTGGTCGGTCCCGAGATTGGCGAAGATCCGATCGACGCCGTGGCGCCGAAACGAGCGTAGAAACCGTTCGGCGGCGTTGACGGACGCCGCCGGTGTGTCGGTGTTCGTCACTGGCGTATCGCTCCTACGTGCAGAACGTTACCGTGTGGAGAAAACTGTACCGGCGCGGCCGGGGTGTGGGGCCAAAACACCCAAGTAACTCTCCATGGAACACTGAGCTGTCATGGGGCACGTCACCACATTACCCTCAGTACCGGAGGGGAGCCGATGAGTTCGGAACCGCAGGAGGAACTGGACGCGTCAGATCCGGTCGATTCGTCCACGGCCGGCTCGATTACGGTCTCGCAGTTGGCCAAGGAGTTCGACACCCAGCAGGGCCACGAACTCGTCTTCGAGGATCTGAACTTCGAGATCGAGCCGGGGACGTTCGTGACGCTCATCGGGAAGTCCGGAAGCGGGAAGTCGACGTTGTTGAACATCATCAGCGGCGTCCTCGATCCGACGGTCGGCGACGTAGAGTTCGAGACGCCCGACGGCTCCGACGTCACGCTCGGCCACGTCTTCCAGTCGCCGCGGCTGTTGCCCTGGAACACGGCCAACGAGAACATCGAGTACGTCCACGAGGACAACCCGGACTACACCGACGAGATCGCCCAACAGTACCTCGATCTGGTGGGGCTCGAGGGACATTACGACAAGTACCCGAGTCAGCTCTCCGGGGGTCAGCGCCAGCGAGTCGGCATCGCGCGGGCGCTCTCGATCGATCCCGAGATCCTGCTGATGGACGAGCCGTTCTCGAACCTGGACGAGATCACCGCCGAGGAACTCCGCAAGGAACTGCTCGACATCTGGCAGCAACTCGGCAAGACGGTGTTTTTCGTCACCCACGACATCACGGAGGCGATCGAACTCTCCGACCGCATCCTGATGCTCGGGGACGGCAGGATCTACAACGACTACCACATCGACATCGAGCGGCCGCGCTCGGTCGACTCCGAGGAGTTCCTCAAGGTCCGCGAGGAGGCCCTGGAGCTGTTCCACTCGATCGACTGACGTCGTTTGCGGCCGCGCTTCGATGCTCACCGACTGTCGTCCCGGTCAGCGTCCGGCCATCGCTTCGAGGATACTCGACGGTCGTCCCGGTCAGTTCCCGACGAGCGTCTCCCGCCCGTCGTCCGTGGCTTGGGGCCACTCGCCGTAATGTTCGAGCGCCTCCTCGGGCGGTCGCTTCTGTTCCCACTCGGACTGGAACTCCTCGAAGGAACTGCTGCGTTCGAGGCGTCGCTCGCGGATCGCCTCCCGTCTCTCGGCGGTCGCTGCCTCGTCGGCCGTCCCGTCGTCGACCTCCACGCCGAAGACGTTCTCGGCCGCCCACTCGGACACCTGACCCTCCCTCACGTCGCTCGCGACGGCCTCGGGGTCGCGGTCGATCGGGTCGCCGATCCCCGGCGCGCCGAAGTTGATGTTCACGATGATGTCCCCTTCCTCCATCTCGTTGGTCTCCCCGCGGTTCATCGGGGCGAACTCGTACTCGCCGTCGAGGGCCCGTTCGGAGAGTAACTCCCGGATGTCCGTCGGCGGGGCCCTGCCCTCCTCGAGTTGATCGAGGATGTCCGAGTCGGTGATGTGAACTCCGAACAGTGCGGTCGGCGAGTAGCCGCCGAAGACGCCGCTCGACAGTGGGATCCGCGTCCCGTTCCCGTTGTGGCTCACCTGGATCGGCTCGTCGGCCACCACCACGTCGATCGCCTGGGTGCCACAGCCGCCGCGGTACTTCCCGAAGCCGCAGGTGTCCCGGTGCAACGATCGGGTGTGGCCGAGCAGCATCCGCGACTCCTCGTCGGCCTCGGCGTTTGCCGACTTCCCCCACGGCCCGTAGAAGAAGCCGTGGGCGTCCATCCCGTCCATGTCCGGACGGGCGCCCTGACCGTCGGTGTTCAGCGGGTACGTGATGACGTTGCTCTCCCGGACCCCGTGCTGATTGATCCCGGTGAACTGCCCCGCGCCCGACTGGGGGGAGGGGCTCGCGGCGATGCGTTCGGGATCAGTCTGGTACAGCAGCTTCGTGAAGGCGGTGTGGAACAGGCCGACGATCGCCCGGCCCGGGAACACGCAGTTCGCGACCGACGCCTCCGGGTTCGCGTTGACGACGGTCCCCTCCGGAAGCTCGAACCGGAACGGGTCGAACGCGCCCGTCGAGACCGGGATGTCGTGGAACACGTACGGGTAGAGACAGCTCCCGAGGAAGCCGGCGACGCCGTGCCCGAAGGTGTTGTACGAGCCGGCCTCCGGCGAGGTTCCGGTGAAATCGACCGTCACCTGCTCGCCCTCCTTGCGGAGTTCGAGCGAGAGTTTCATCAGGGTCTCCTCGTTGCCGACCGTGTCGAAAAAGCCGGCGGACCGGTAGGTGCCGTCCCGCCACGACGACACGCGGTCCCTGGCCGTGTTCGAGGCGGTGTCGATCATCCGCCGGAACAGCCCGCCGACGAACTCCGTGCTGGTCTCGTCGACGATCTCCTTGACTCGCTTCCGGAGTTTGTCGACGGCGGTACACCGTGCCCGGACGTCGATCTCCTGGGTGCGCGGCGACCGGGAGACGAAGTTGACCATCATGTCCATGAGGTCCGGGCGGATCTCGTAGTCCTCGGCGATCTTGATCGGGGTCAGGCGCATCCCCTCGTCGTACCGGGTCTGGGCGCTGTTCGGCATCCCCCCGGGTTCGATCGCCCCCGTCTCTGCCTGATGCAGCGCCGCCGCTCCCCAGCCGACGAGCTGTTCGTCGTCGCTGAAGATCGGCATCACCGCCATCTGGTCCGGGTTGTGCAGGCCGCCCGTCAGCGCCTCGTTCGCGTAGAAGATGTCGCCGGGTTCGATCGCGAGCGAGGCGTCCGAATCGACGTACCGATCGATCATGAACTTGACCGGCAACTGGGCGATCGGCGCGTGAAGGTACGTCCCGCAGCTGGCGGCGACGGTGTCGCCCGAGGCGTTGTGGAGGCTCACCACGAGGTCCCCCGACTTCGCCATCGTCGACACCGCCGTCCGCACGAAGTCGGTCCGGGCCTCGTCGAGCGCCGTGTCGATCTTGTGGGTGTAGATCTCGTAGTCGCCGTGACCGATCTTCGTGGCGGCCGCCTCCTCGGCGGCGGTCGGCGGCTCGGGTCGCAGCCAGTCCAGGAGTTTTCCTTTTGTCTCCGTGTAGTCGAACATGAATTCGGGGTAGGGTCGTGTTGACTGTTCACACGTTTATAGCCTGCGCCGGGCCGCGTCGCCGACGGCCTCTCGCTCCGACCGTCACTGCGTCGCGTGGCTCGCAGACAGCGTCTCCCGCACCGCGTCGAGGGTCGTCGTGTCCCCGAGGAGCAGTTCGGCGTTCCGGACGCCGGACTCGTGTTGCTCCGGCGAGAACGCCGCACAGCAGTCCTCGACGAGGACCACGTCGTACCCGCGTTCGTGGGCGCCGCGGGCGGTCCCCTCGACGCAGACGTTCGTCGCGAACCCGCAGACGAGCACCGTGTCGACGCCCGCGCTCCCGAGGTAGTAGTCGAGCGGCGTGTTGTGGAAGGCGTCGTACCGGACCTTCTCGACCTCGTACTCGTCGTCCCGCGGTTCGACGCCGTCGACGTAGTCGGCGTCGTCGCTCCCGCGACGGCAGATCGGCTCGCTGCCGCGGAGCACCTTCGGCACCACGTCGTAGACGGTCTGGGGGGCGTCCGCGTCGTCGGCGCGACGGAGCGAGCGGGTGAACGCGACCGTGAGTCCGGCCGCGCGTGCGGTTTCGATCAGCGTCGCGACGTCGGGGACGGTCTCGATCGCCGCCGAGAGGTCGACCCCGGCGTCGACGAGCGGACTGGACTCGGCGGCAAACGCCTTCTGGACGTCGACGACGAGGAGTGCGGTCGTCTCCGGCGACACGACGTCCATCGGATCGGTGGATGCCATACCCCGTTGTTGGCCTCTGAGGTGATAAAATTCGGCGTGCCCGGGAGTCACTCCAGGCGCAGCGTCCCGATCCGGTGTTCGTCGAGCCGGTAGGTCCCGGCCGGCGGGATCGCGATGGTGGTGTTTGCCCCCTCGATGATCGCCGGTCCCTCGATCACGTTCTCCGGCGCCAGGCTCGCTTGCTCGTAGACGTCCGTGGCCTGGAACGCCTCGATCCCGTTCCAGTAGACCTCGCGCTCGCCGCGGTGGGCCGCCGACGGATCCTGCCCCGCCCCGGGGTACGTCGGCAGGGTCCCCGTCTCCCGGGGCGCGGTCGCCTTCAGCACGATGTTCTCGATCTCGATGCCGGTCTCGGGCATCATCGAGATGGGGCCGTAGGCGTCGCGGTACTGCCCCTCGAACGTCTCGGCCACGTCGCGGACGTCGTCGTCGGTGTCGAGGAACAGATGCGGCGACGGGACCCGGAGGACGTCGAGTTGCCCGCCGTACTTCGCGTCGAGTTCGAGTTCCAGGCTGATCTCCCCCGGCTCGTACCCCTCCCCTTTCAGGTCGCGGAACGCCTCCTCGCGCAGATCCGTCACGACGTCGTTGAACCGGTCGCGCTCGGCCAGGGGATCGAGCGTCTCCGGGTGGATCAGCGCCAGGTTCTCGGAGTACTCGTAGACGTGCATCGTGTCCATGACGCTCGACCCGTAGGCCGAGAATACCGAGGCGTAGGGGAACGTGACGACGGTGTCGACGTCGGCGTGTCGGGCGAACCCCTCGGCGTGGGTCGGCCCCGCGCCCCCGATCGCGAAGACGACGGACTCCCGTGGGTCCTGGCCGCGGAGCGCCGCCTCCTTGTAGATCGTGTTCCCCATGTTCGCGTCCGCGATCCGCCGGATGAGGCTCGCCGCCTCCACGACGTCGACGTCGAGCTGGCGGGCGATCTTGCGCTCGATGGCCCGCTCGGCCTGGCGCTCGCTCAGGCGCTTTTCGCCGTCGTGGAAGCTGTCGGGGTCGATGTAGCCGAGCACCACGTCGGCGTCGGTCACCGTCGGCTCGCGGCCGCCCTGGTTGTAGCAGGCCGGCCCGGGGTTGGCCCCGGCGCTCTCGGGGCCGACCTCGATGCGGTCGTCCAACTCCTCGTTGATCGAGGCGATCGAGCCGCCGCCGGCGCCGATGGACTTCGTCTCCAGCATCGGGGTGTGGACGCGCCACCGATCGACGACGGGGTCGAGGTCGTAGGATCGCGACGACTCCCCCTGGACCAGGGAGAGGTCGAAGCTCGTCCCCCCCATGTCCGCCGTGATGACGTCGTCGAAGCCGTACTCGGAACCGAGGTGCCGGCTCCCGATCATCGCCGCGACGGGGCCGCTGTTGAACGTGTCGATGGCGGCCGTCCGGAACATCTCCGCCGACCCGCCGGTGTTGTGGATCATCAACAGCGGGTTCCGGTAGCCGTCCTCGCGGAGTTCGTCGCTGACCCCGTACAGTTCGTCGATCATCGACCGGTGGAGGTACGCGTTCAGGACCGTGGTCATCGTGCGCTCGTACTCGCCGCGCTTTTTCGACACCTCCGAGGAGAGAAAGACGGGGGCGCTCCCCAGGTAGGAGTCGGGGTACTCTTCCTCGATGATCTCGCGCACCCGCCGCTCGTGGACCGGGTTCCGGAACGACCACAGCAGGCTGACGACGAACGCGCGGGCGCCCTCGTCGACGAGGTAGCGGATCTGCTGTCTGAGGTGCTCCTCGTCGAGAGGCTGGACGATCTCGCCGTCGGCGTCGATCCGCTCTCTCACGCCGACGGTCATCTCTTCGGGGACCAGCGGCTCCGGCTTTGCGGCCCGGGCGACGTTTCGCTGCTCGTCGAGGCGGAGTCCGTCGGCCCACTGGGAGCCGCGGCCGATGTAGATCGTGTCCTCGAACCCCTCCCGCACCAGCAGCCCAAGCGTGGTTCCCTCGCGCTCGATGAGGTTGTTGAGCGCGACGGTCGTCGAGTACCGGACCGTGTCGACGGCGCCGAGGATCTCCGATCGGCCGAGCCCGAGGTCGGCCGCCGCGCGCTCGACCGCGGTCATGAACCCCTGAGAGAGTTCGTGCTCGGTCGTCTCGGCCTTGCCGATCGCCACCTCCCCCTCGTGGTGGACGAAGCAGTCGGTGAACGTCCCGCCGATGTCCACGTCGATGGTGATCCCGGAGTCCGACGACCCCATGGTCAGGACTCCCCGGCGCGCTCGCGGAGCCGTTCTATGTCCGGGTCGACGTCGTGCGTGATCGGGTGGCCCGGCGGCAGGTACTCGTTTTCGAGCATCGTCCCACAGCCCGGGCAGTAGAACTCGACGATGCGACACCACTCGGGGTCCGGTGCGAACGTGTACTCACCGTCGATCTCCGGCTTGTGGACCGCCGTCGGATCGCGCTCCGCGACCCGACAGCCAGTCTTGTAGTTGTCGGCGGCGTCGGTGATCCGTTCGTCACAGTTCCCACAGACCCACGTCTCCGTCTCGAGGTCAACCTCGAGGTACTCTGTGATTCGTACCCGCGTCACACAGTCACTGTCTTCACGGACCGTAATAAACGTTCGACCGTGGTGTCGGCCGACGCCCGGTCGGGGCTACCGACGTCACGCCCGGACCAGATGGGGACTGCGGGCGTCACGTCCGCGGCGCGGTCAGGCGTGGTCGTCGAAGAACCGGTGGTAGACGTCGCGGTCGATCTTGCAGTCGAGTACGACCGGCCCGGTCACGCCGCCGTCGAGGCGGTCCTCGGCGCGTTCGAGGTCGCGCTCCGACCGGATCTCCAGCCCGGTCGCGCCGAAATCGTCCGCGACCGCCGCCAGGTCCGGCGACTCGATTTCTGCGGCAGCCGTCGGCTCGTCGTCGTGGTACAGCCGCTGGTACTCCGCCCCGAGGCCGCCGTCGTTCATGACGACCACGACCGTCGACAGCCCCTCGCGCACCGCCGTGTCCAGTTCCTGGAGCGACATCATGAACCCGCCGTCGCCACAGAAGACAATCGGCGTCCGGTCCTCGACGGCGCGGGCGGCGCCGTACCCCATCGGTCCCCCCAGGCCGACCGACCCGAAGTCGGAGGTCCACATGTAGTCCGCGGGATCTGCGACCGTGACGCCGTCGAAGATCCACGCCATGAAATGGCCCGTGTCCGTGACCACCAGCCGGTCGTCGGGCAGGATCGCGTCCAGCCCGGTCACGACCTCGCGCGGGTCCACCCGGTCCGGAGCGACCTCGAACTCCCGTTCCGGGAAGGCCGGGGCCTCCGCGAGGCGCTGGCTCGTCTCCTCGCTCCGGACGCCGCTCGTCGCGTCGGCGTCCCTGCGGTCCAGTTCCGCGACGAGCGCCTCGACGGCGTCGGCGGCGTCGCCGACGACGCCGAGGTCGACCCGGGTGTGGCGCTCGATCGCCCCGGGGTCGGCGTCGATCTGCACGACCGTGCTGTCGTCGAGGAGCCGACCGCGGTCGGTCGTGTGCTCGTTCAGGCTACAGCCCACCGCGACGACGGTGTCGCTCCGACGCAGATACTCGTTTGCCACGGGCGAGCCGAACCCGCCCACGAAGCCGAGCGAGAACGGGTGTTCCGAGAAGTACCCCTGGGCCTGGAGCGTCGTCGCGAGCAGCGCGTCCGTCCGTTCGGCCAGCGTTTCGATGGTGTCGCCCGCGTCGGCTCGCACTGCGCCTCTGCCCGCGAGGATCGTGGTCGGGACGGACGGATCCGCCGCCAGGAGCCGCTCCGCCGCGGCGTCGACCGCCGACGGATCGGGCTCGAACCGCGTTCCGCCGGCAGTGGTCCGGGACGAGCCGATGGTGCTCGCCGCCCAGTCGTCGGCGTGGTCGGTCTCGGCGGCGATGAGGTCCGCCGGGAGTTCGACCGCCACGGGTCCGCCGCCGTCGTGGAGGCGGCGGAACGCCTCGGCGAACCGGGGGACCAGCACCTCGTCGTCGGGGACGGCGAGCACGTCGTCGAGCAGGGTTTCCAGGAACGACCGCTGCCGGAACTCCTTGTTCAGCGGGTCGGTCGCCGTTCGCCGCGACGTCGTCGCGACGAGGACCAGTACCTTGGAGTCGGCTTTCCGGGCCGTCGTCAGCGCGGTCCCCGTCTGGGCGATGGCCGGCCCCCGACCCACGACGACGACGCCGACCGAACCGGTCGCGCGGGCGTAGCCGTCCGCCATCGCGACCGCGGCCTGCTCGTGACGGGCCTCGACCACGTCGAGCGGGTCGTCGGTCGCCTCCTGGAGGTTCGCCACCATCTCCACCGTCGCGTCCGAGAGAAACGAGAAGGCGGTGTCGACGCCCTCGGCGACGAGGAACCTGCGGATGGCCTCGTGAACTTTCATGATCCGTCACACCTCGCCCGCTGCGATAAAAGTTCGGCCGGCGGATCCGGGCCGGGATCGGGAGGGGGTCGGGAGCCGCCCGGGGCCGTCAGTTCAGGACGTCGAAGTCGGCGTCCTGGCGGTACTCGAACACCTTCCGTTCGAGCGGTCGGAAGACGACGAACTCGAAGAGGATGATGACGACCACGAACAGGGCCGCCCACGCCATGGTGCGGCTGTACTGGAAGCGGGTGAACGTCTCGAAGGCGCGCTTGCCGATCCCGTTGCTGGTGGCGAACAGTTCGGCCGCGGTCTCGACCTTCCAGGAGATGGCGAGTCCGAACCGGCCAGCGGTGAACAGCGCCGGCGCGACGCTCGGCAGCACCATCCGCTTGAGCAGGCGCCCGCGCGAGATGTCGAACGACCGGCTCATTCGGAGCAGGTCGGGATCGATGTTCTCGACGCCCTTCCAGACGTTCAGCGTGACGTACGGGAACACGGTGACGATTGTCGCGAGGATCGCCGCCTGCCCGCCGAGTCCGGTCATGATGGTCCAGATGGCCGCCCACGCGATCCCGGGAATCGAGAGGCCGATGATCACGTACGGGGTGCTGAACCGTTCGCCGAAGTTGGACAGCCCCATCAGGACGCCGACGATCACGCCGAGGACCGACGCGCCGGCGAACCCGATCAGCGACCGCGAGAGCGTCGCCCACAGGTGCTCCCAGACGGGGCCGCTCTCGATCAGTTCGTACAGGGCGGTGCCCGTCGAGACCGGCCCCGGCAACAGCCCCTCGGGGAACGTGGCAGCGATCCAGAACCACGCCCCCAGGCCCAACCCGATACCGATGATGCGGGGGAGCCACTCGTTGTAGGCCCGACCCAGAAGGGGGTTTTGGGCGTCCGGGAGCGGGACCGTTCGTTCCTCGCTGGCCATCGACTCAGCACCTCCGACAGGCGGCACACTCCGTGTCGTGATTGCCGGACGCTTCCAAGGGGATGGAAAAGGACTGACTCACGAGAACAGGTCGCATGATCTGGATTGGAACTAATCGACCGTGACATTAAGTCTTCTGCCTGGGAGGGTGACGGCGGGTCCTCGGGCGGCGCAGGGACGACCGGCTTCGGGTGCCTGGGCCCAACAGAGATGTCTCGGTTGCCCGGGGTGCGTCGTGATCAATGATGTAGGACTCCGGTAGATTTATACGGCATCACTATTCACTTCCTCCCCGTATGTCACGCGATAACATTCCAAAGCGGAAGGTGGGCGGTACCTTCGACCGGAGACAGTTCATCAAGGTGGCCGGATCCAGCGCAGCCCTTGCCGCGCTCGCGGGGTGTACCGGCGGCGATGGCGGCGACGGCGACGGCGGCAGCGACGGAAGCGACGGAAGCGACGGCGGCAGCGATGGAAGCGACGGCGGCAGCGATGGAAGCGACGGAAGCGACGGGGACACCACAGAGGGCGGCGACGGCGGGTCCGGGGAACTGACAACGGTCAACACCGCGGCGGTTCCGGTCGGGCTCCCCATCGAGATCGCGCTCAACCACGTACGCGACACCGGCGGGATGCAGGAACTGTGGGAGGCCAAGGGCTACGACTTCAACATCCAACTGACCTTCGAGGACGTGACGCTGTACGCGTCCAACCAGGTCCAGCTGGACTCGTTCAGCTACGTCGAGGCGGCCAGGCTCGGGGCCGAACAGCAGGTCAGCACCGTCTCCCTGGGTGAGATCGAGAGCGTCATTCAGGGGCTGCACGTCAAGGCCGGCGGCCCGTACGATCCCGAGACCACCGGCAGCGTCGCCGCTTCGATCGACAAGATCGTCGAGGAGGGCGGAACGCTCGCCATCGACTCGTGGGCCTCCGGGAGCCTGCCGTACGCACAGATCATCATGCGCGACGAGTACGGGCACGACCTCTCGCAGGGCGGGGACTTCAGCGTCCAGACGACCGACTACGGCACGATGCCCAAGCTGATGATGCGCGACGAACTCCAGATGGCCATCTTCGCCGGGACCTCCGCCGGGGCGCCGGAACTGGAGGCCGGCGAGATCAAGCCGCTGTTCTGGCTGGCTCCGAAGCTCCGGGAGATCGACGCCGGGGTCGGGCCCCTGGCGAGCATCGTCGGCCGCGAGGAGTTCGTCAGGGAGGAACCCGAGGCCGCGATCAGTTGGCTCGACATGTGGAACGACGGGATCCAGTACATCCACGACAACGTGGACGAACTGGCCGCCGATCCGGACATGCACGAGATGCTCAACGTGAACAACGAAGCACAGGCCCAGTGGATTCTCGACCTCGTCGTGAAAGGCGAGAACGGGGCCGGCGGCCAGCCGTTGCTCGCCGAACCTCCGGTGGGCAATGCGGAGGAGAACATCGAGGCCAAACGGAGCCTGGTCTCGGACATGGAGGACCTGGGGCAGATCCCGTCGGGGTGGGAGGACTACCTCACGTTCATGACCCGCGAGGACCTCAAGAACCTCTAAGACGCCATGAGCCTGGAAGAACGCGGTGGACGGGTCGTCGGGCCGTTGGTCGGGAACCGGGCGGTGGTCTTCGTCGAGGCCATCGTCCTGTTTCTGGTGCTATGGGAGGCCATCGCACGACTCTTCGACATGACGGTGGTGCTCTCGTCGCCGATGCTCGTCGCCGTCGCGATCTACGAGGTGTTGCTGTCGGGGGAGTGGGTCGTCCACTTCGTCGCCTCGATGCAACGCATCCTCTATGGATTCGGCGCGTCCATCGTCGTGGGCGTCCTCTTCGGCGGACTGCTCGGGGTGAGCACCTTCTGGCGGAAGGCGTTCCGGCCGTACGTCCTCGTCGGGATGGCGATCCCCGGGCTCCTGTTGATCATCTTCACCGCCATGGCCTTCGGGACGAGCGACCTGACGCCCATGGTGGCGACGGCCGTCATCACGGCGCCCTTTATCGCTGACATGATCCAGAGCGGCATCGAGGACATCGACTCCGACCTCCTGAAGATGTCGGGGTCGTTCGACGTCTCGAACTTGCGGGTCTATCGTCGCGTCCTGCTTCCGTCGATCCTCCCGGAGATCTTCTCGGCGATCCGCTTTGCGTTCTCCGTGGCCTGGAAGGTCATCGTCCTCGCGGAGGTCGTGATCTCCGACACGGGGATCGGCTTTCTTATCCAGGAGAACATGTCGCGGCTCTCGATGACGGGTGTGTTGAAGTATCTCCTGCTGTTCGTGATCGTGATGCTCGTCATCGAGTACGGGGTGTTCAACCCCCTGGAGAAGGTGCTGTTCGACTGGCGGGAGGACGTCGCCTCGACCGTCGAGGCCGGCGCCGGCGCCCAGTGACGGAGCTGTGGGTCCCTCCCGCGGCCGCTGCGGGTGGACAACCGTTTTACCCCCCGCCGTCGAAGCCGGCGATATGACCACACTCGACGGACAGACCGCGGTCGTGACGGGCGGGGCGACCGGCATCGGCCGGGCCATCGCCGAGCGACTCGCGGCCGACGGCGCCCACGTCGTGGTCGTCGACATCGCCGACGGGACGGAGACGGTCGCCTCGATCGAGTCGGCCGGCGGGAGCGCCGAGTTCCGCGAGGGCGACGTGACCGACGAGGACGCGATGCGGGCGGCCTTCGAGGGCCTCGACCTGGACGTCCTCGTGAACAACGCGGCCTACTACGCGCCGCTCGTGACCGACAAGAAGCGCTTCGACGAGATCTCCGCCGACGAGTGGGACACGGTGCTCGCGGTCAACACCAAGGGGACCTTCCTCGCCTCGAAACACGCCCTCGACCGGTTCGCCGACGGGGGGAGCATCGTCAACATCGCCTCCTCGGTGGTGACGCTGGGTGTGCCGGGCTTTCTGCACTACGTCGCCTCGAAGGGGGCGGTGCTCGCGATGACCCGTGCGATGGCCACCGAGATCGGCGACCTCGGGATCAGGGTCAACGCGGTCATGCCCGGGTTCACCTGGTCGGAGGCCTCCCAGCAGGCCGGCGAGGAGTACCTGGAGGAGTACGTCGCGAAACAGGACCTGGGGCGGGTGGTCGAACCCGAGGACATCGCTGGCGTCGTCGCCTTCCTCGCTGGCCCCGACAGTGGAATCATGACGGGCCAGGCGATCAGCGCCGATCCCGGTCTCTCGTACTACTGACTGGGCCGCCGACTCCCGGCCGACTTAGCTCAGCAGCGTGACGCCGACGGCGCCGGCGACGGCGACGAGGGCGCCGGCGATCAGCCTGGGGGTGACCCGTTCGAGGTCGTCGCTGACGAACAGCATCGAGAGCACGATGACCAGGAGGGGGCTCGACTGCACCAGCGGCACGACGACCGACACCCGTTCGAGTTCCAGCGCCCCGTAGTAGGCCAGCATGAACGTGGTGTTCGCCACCCCGGCCGCGACGTGCCAGGGGAGTTCCCCGCGGTCGAAGTCGCCCGCCCGGGGGATCCCCCGCTTCCACCACACGTAGGCCATGAAGCCCACGCCCGCGGTGACCGTCTTGACCGTCAGGCCGGTCAGGACCGCCGCGCCCTCGGCGAACCCGAGTTTCGCGAGGGTCGGCTCCAGCCCGAAGAAGACGGCGGCCACGACCGGGAACGCCACCCCGACGTAGCTCGCGTCGCCCCCGCCGTTCGACGAGCGGCCGTGCTCGTAGGTGATCATCGCGACCCCGGCGACGATGGCCAGCATCGCCAGCATGTGCCCGGGCGTGACGACCTCCCCCAGGACGAGAACGGCGATCAGCGTGGCGTGCAGCGGCTGTGAGGCCTTGATCGGCTCGGCCCGGCTCGACCCGATCCGCTTGATCCCCTCGAAGTAGACCGCGCGACCGATCAGCGTCCCCACCAGCCCCGCTGCGGTGAACGACACGAACGAGGTGAGGTTCAGATCGGCGATGGGGTCGCCCAGCAGGAAGGCCGCGGGCAACAGCACGACGACGTTGACACCCATGACGACCAGGAGGGCGTCGGCGGTGTCGCTCGTGACGGTGCCGTACCGGATCGACAGCGACTGGCTCGCCGCCGCGACGGCCGCGAGCACCGCGAGCAGGATCCCGAGCGTGACGACGCCGCCCGCCGCCGTCATGGTGTCCCGTCCGCGTGTTCGCCACGGGTGGCGTCGCCGCCAGCACGGCCCGCACCGCGACCACCGTCTCGCCCGTTCCCTCGTCTCCTCATGGTTCCGCCTTCCGGAAGTCGTGGGTTAAGCGTTGCCATCCCGGTTCCGGCGGGCGATCCTCACTCACCCGAGCAGCGTGACGCCGATGGCGCCGGCGACGGCGACGAGGGCGCCGGCGACCAGCCGGGGGGTGACCCGTTCGAGGTCGTCGCTGACGAACAGCATCGAGAGCACGATGACCAGGAGGGGGCTCGACTGCACCAGCGGTACGACGACCGACACCGGTTCGAGTTCCAGGGCACTGTAGTACCCGAACAGAAAGACGGTGTTGATCATGCCGGCCGCGACGAGCCAGGGGAACTCCGCCCGATCGAACTCCCCGGCCCGGGGGAGCCTCCCTTTCCACGTCAGGTAGCCCAGGAAGCCGACGCCCGCGACCACGGTCTTTATCATCAACCCCGTGAACACCGTCGGCCCCTCGGCGAAGCCGAGCTTTGCGAAAGTGGGCTCGATCCCGAACAGGAAGGCCGCCGCGATCGGGAACGCCACGCCGGCGTAGCTGCCGTCGTCGCCCCCCTCGTCGCCGCGGCCGTGCTCGTAGGTGATGATGGCGACGCCGGCAACGATCGCCACCATCGCCAGCAGGTGGCCGGGCGTGACGATCTCGCCGAGGACGAGCACGGCGATCAACGACGCATGCAGCGGCTGGGAGGCCTTGATCGGTTCGGCCCGGCTCGATCCGATCCGCCTGATCCCCTCGAAGTGCACCGCGCGGCCAGCCAGTGTCCCCACCAGTCCAGCGGCGGTGAACGCGGCCACCGCCGAGGGGGTCAGCTCCGCCAGCGGATCGCCCAGCAGGAAGGCCGCGGGCAGCAACACGACGAGGTTGATCGTAAAGACGACCACCATCGCGTCGGTCGTGTCGCTCGCGACGGTGCCGTACCGGATCGCCAGCGACTGGACGGCGAGCGCCGTGGCCCCGAGCAACGCCAGGAGGACGCCGAGCGTCAGCACCTCGCCGACCGCCGTCATCGTGTCTCGCTCGCTTCAATCCTGTCGGTACGGCGGGACCCGCCGTGTGCGTTCCCTTCACTCGTCATCGTCCCGTGTTGTGCACAGTCGTGGGTTAAGCGTTGGCACCGCACCCGGATCGACTCCTCGGGCCGCACAATACATCTTTTTGGACCGCTTTTCCCACTCGAAGGCCAACCGCGTCCCTCGTGCCGCCGCACTCCTTCCGCCCGGAATCGCAGTCGCGTTCTGGGGGGGCCGTGCTCTCGGACATCCGTCTACGGGGTGATAGAGGGGTCGATCGGCCCATGCCGCCGTCGAACCTGGCGCTTTGCGATCTCGTCGCTCCAAACTTCTGGTTTCGTTGGCGAACTACCTTGAAGCGGGTCGAAACGTACGGTCGGCGTTTCGTGAGGGTCGTCCGAACGCTCTGGTCTGTCCCTCCCGAAGCGACGTCAGCTTTCGCTCATCTAGTCCGATCACTTCTATCGAATGGTCCCAGTGCCTGTCAGCCACGGTCGTCCGCCGTCCGGGGCCGACCGGCCCAGTTTCGACGCCGGCGATCGACCGGATGGGCGGCGACGCAGGGTCGGGAATCCGGATGATTTATGCGCGAAAACGCTCTCGTTCCCGGTATGGACGTGCTACACAACGCGATGTGGGTGTCGGACATCGAGGAGACTCTGGAGTTCTACACCGAGGCGCTCGACCTCGAGAAGACCCGCGAGTTCGAGAGCGGCGACGGCGCGCGCAACGTCTACGTCGCCGGCGAGAGCGACACCGAGATCCAGTTCAAGTACCACCCCGACCACGACGTCCCCGAACAGCACGGCGACGGCTACGACCACGTCGCCATCGCGGTCGACGACACCGACGCCGAGGTCGAACGCCTCGTCGAGGAGACCGGCTGTACCGTCCGGCGCGGCCCGCTGACCTCCGATGGGGCCAACGCCCGGGTCTGCTTCATCGAGGACCCCGACGGCTACGGCATCGAACTGGTCGAGGAGTTCGACGACTGACGCCGGCTCGATTCGGTTTTTTCTGCGGGTCCGGTCGACGCCGCCACGCGAGTACTCACGGCCACGGCCGACCTGAAGCGGTGGCTGTGGGCCTCGTCGCGAAAAAAGCCAGTTCGCGCGAACCGATCAGTCGTCGTCTGAGCCGGCCTCGGCGCGGGCGCCGCTGCCCCCGTCGGCGAGTTGCTTGGCCACGTCCGTGATGAGGTCCTCCTGGCCGCCGACGACCTCCATCTCGCCGAGTTCGATCAGGATCTCGCGCGGGTCGACGCCGTACTGCTCGGCCGCCCGGCGGGTGTGCCGGAGGAACGAGGAGTAGACGCCGGCGTACCCCAGGATCAGCGAGTCGTTGTCGAGTTCGGGCATCGTGTCCTCGGTGAGCATCGGGACGAGCACGTCCTCGGCGGCGTCCATCACGCCGAAGAAGTCGGGGTTGACGTCGTAGCCCGCCTTGTCAAGCACGCCCAGCAGCACCTCGATCTGGGCGTTGCCGGAGCCAGCGCCCAGCCCCCGGAGACAGCCGTCGACAGTGGTCGCGCCGGCCTCGATGCCCGCGAGCGTGTTGCCGATGCCGAGGCCGAGGTTGTTGTGGGCGTGGAAGCCGACCTCGATGTCGAGTTCGTCGGCCAGCAGGCCCACGCGGTCGCGCACGTCCGAGGGGAGCATCGCGCCGGCCGAATCCATCACGTAGACGGCGTCGGCGCCGTACTCCTCCATCAGTTTGGCCTGCTCTAAGACCTTCTCCGGCGGGGCCATATGGGAGAGCATCAGGAGGCCGTTGGCCTCGACGCCGCGCTCGGTGACGTACTCGAAGTGTTCCTGGGAGACGTCGGCCTCGGTGACGTGGGTGGCGATGCGGCACATGTCCGCGCCCTTCTCCAGTGCGAGGTCGATCTCCTCGACCGTGCCGATGCCCGGGAGCAACAGGACCGACAGCTTCGTGTCGGTCAGTTCGGGGACGACGGCGTCGAGGTAGGTGCCGGTGTCGGCGGCGGCGAAGCCGTAGTTGATCGAGGAGCCGCCCATGCCGTCGCCGTGGGACATCTCGACGATGTCCATGTCGGCCTCGTCGAGCGCCCGCGCGATGTCGGCCATCTGCTCGGGCGTGAACTGGTGGTCGACGGCGTGCATGCCGTCGCGGATCGTCATGTCGACCAGCCGGATGTCGGCGTCAGTCATCGGTGGCACCTCCCACGGCTCGCACTTCATCCCAGTGATCCGCCACGCGCTCGGCGGCACCCAGCGCGGCGCTGGTCATGATGTCGAGGTTGCCCGCATAGGGTGGGAGGTACTGGCCCTCGCCCTCGACTTCGACCATCGTCGTGAGGATGATCTCGCCGCCGAGGTCGAAGCCGACGTCCTCCTGGCCCTTGACCTCGGGTTCGAGCGTGACCTCGTAGCCGGGCACGTACGTCTGGATCTCGTCTTCGATCTCCGAGACGGAGTCGCGCACGTCGTCGACGTCGGTCTCGTTGTCGACCATGGTGTAGACGGTGTTGCGCATCATGATCGGCGGCTCGGCGGGGTTGAGCGTGATGATCGCCTTTCCTTCGTCCGCTCCGCCGACCTCCTCCAGGCCGGCGGCGGTCGTCTGGGTGAACGAGTCGATGTTCTGGCGGGTGCCGGGGCCCGCGCTCTTCGAGGCGATGTGGGAGGTCATCTCCGCGTAGGAGACGTCCGCGATCCGGTCGACCGCATGGACGATCGGGATCGTCGCCTGGCCGCCGCAGGTGACCATGTTGATGTTCGTGTGGCCGCCGGAGACGACCTCGTCGAGGTTGACGACCGGGACGGTGTAGGGCCCGACCGCCGCGGGCGTCAGGTCGACCGCGAACAGGTCGAGGTCGTCGTAGACGGGCGCGTTGTCCTGGTGGACGTACGCGCTGGTCGCCTCGAAGACTAGGTCGAACTCGTCTGCGTGCTCCTCGACGCTGTCGATGCCCTCGGTGCCGACGTCGATCCCCTCGTCGACGGCCGCCTGGAGGCCGTCGGACTCCTCAACCGGGAAGATGCCGATCATCCGCTCTAGCTCGATCGACTCGGCCCGATCGAGGATCTTGTACATGAGGTCCGTTCCGATGTTGCCCGGACCGACGATCGCTGCGCTAACTGTCATACATACCTATCCCGAGTTGAACCAGTTAAGGCTACTGGTGGCCGGCCGCATCCACGTCGTCGACGCGCCAAGAATCGGGGGAAAGAAGCGGGAGTCGGTGCGGTGGTGACGGGTGGGGGTCGTCGGCGGCCGACTCAGTCGTCGGCGGCCGCGAAGTCGGCGACCGCGTCGCTCGGAACGATCCCGTCCTCGGTCCAGCCCCGGAGCTCGTAGTACTCCTGGATCGAGGCCTCGAGGTCCGGAATCTCGTAGGGCAGCACGTCCTGCGCGCTGTCGCGGCCGCGCTGGTTGGCGAAGTGCCGTTCGAGCTGGACGATCCGGGCGCCAACGTCCTGGATCTCCTCGTAGTCGGCGTCGAACAGCTTCTCCATGTCCTCCTCGACGATGGCCCGGCCCATGCCGAACTGGCAGAGGACCCCGCTGTCGCGGATGGCGTTGCGGTTCTCGTTCCTGATGACCGCCTCGGCCTTGCCGGCGGTCCCCTCGGGGTCGATGTCGCCGTTGTACTCGGGGATCATCGTCGTCGAGTACATGTGGTCGCCGCCGCGGTTGGCCACGGCGTAGGAGAGCCCCTGTCCGTGGACGACCCGGCCGTCGTGGGCGGCGAAGTCCAGCCCCTTGACGGTCCAGTTCTCGACGCCGAGGTCCTCGTGGATGCGGTGGATGCCCTCGGCGAGCATGTCGCCCTCGCCCTCGCGGTGAGCGATCTTCTCGACGAGGTCGTGGATCAGGTCGGCGTTGCCGAACTCCTCGTTTGCGGCGAGGTAGGCGGCGACGGTGTTGCCCGCCGAGATGGTGTCCATTCCGTACTCGTCACACAGCTTGTTGGCCTGCATCACGTCGACGATGTCGTCGACGCCGCAGTTCGAGCCAAACGAGAAGACGGTCTCGTACTCCGGCCCCTCGGTTTCGAGGCCGCTCTCCTCGTCGCGGGTCGGCAGCTTGCAGGCGAAGGCACAGACCGAACACGCGGCCTTCTTGTACTTCTTCTCCTCGACGCGGTCGCCGTTGATCGACTCGACGCCCTCGAACTCCATCTCGGAGTAGTACCGCGTGGGCAGCGAGAAATTGTCGTTTAAGATCTGGGTGAGGTGGGTCGTCCCCTGCCGGCGCATCAGGTCGTCGCTGGTCGCGGCCTCCCGGTGGATCTCGCCGTGGAGGTCGGTGGCGGGCAGGTCGATCTCCGGCGCCGAGTCGCCCTCGAAGGAGACCGTCTTGACGTTCTTCGAGCCCATGATCGCGCCGAGCCCGCCGCGGCCGAACGCCCGCTCGTCGTAGGTCATGACCGAGGCGAAGCGGACCTCGTTCTCGCCGGCCGGCCCGATCGTGATGAGGTTCTCCGATTCCAGGCCGTGGCGCTCGTTCATCGCGTCGGTGACCTCCGAGACCTTCGCCCCTTCGAGTTCGGGGACCGCCTCGAACTCGACGCCCTCGTCGCTGACGTGGATGGCCAGCAGCTCGTCGCTCTGCCCGGCCAGTTCGACCACGCTGTGGCCGGTGCCAGCGAAGTTCCGCGAGAGGTACCCGCCCGCGTTGGCCGACAGCAGGCCGTCGGTCAGCGGTGACAGCCCCGTCATGTTCATCCGGCCGGTGAAGCTCATCTGGGACTGCTGGAGCGGCCCCGTCGAGATGTACAGCCGGTTTTCGGCCCCGAGCGGATCGGCGTCGGACGGGATCCGGTCGTGGCCGAGCTTCGTCGCGACCCCCCGTCCGCCGATGAACGACCCCAGCTCGTCGTCGATGTTCTCCTCCGTGATCGACCGTTCGCCGACGTCGATCGAGAGGAGCGTGCCCTTGGCGTGAAGCATCGGAACAGAGTTTCGCCCGAATCCTCAAAACCCCACCGGTAGCGGCTCTCACCGTTGTTTTCGCCCGGACACAACGCACGACCTCCGTCGCCGGCGTCGGCCACGCGGCCCGGTCTCCCGCAAGCGAACGGTACCGTTAAATAGCGTCTCGCGGCATTCGCACGTATGGCGCTTAGCGATTCCCAGATCTCCGAGTTCGCCGAGAAGCTGTACGAGGCCTACGACACGAAAGAGCCGGTCGAGCCGCTCTCGGACGACGCCGAGTTCACCACCGACGAAGCCTACCAGATCCAGGCCGAGATGGTCGACATGATCAAGGAGGACGGCGGCCCCGTCGTCGGCAAGAAGCTCGGGCTGGTCAGCGAGGCCAAGCAGGAACAGCTCGGCATCCCGGAGCCGATCTTTGGCTTCGTCATGGAGGAGACCGTCCTCGATCGGGAGCCGATCCCGACCGACGACATGATCGCCCCCCGGCTCGAGGCCGAGATCGGTCTCATCCTCGGCGAGGACCTGGAGGCACCCGTCTCGACCCAGGACGTGCTGGCGGCGACCGAGTACGTCGTCCCCGTCGTCGAGATCTTGGAGAGCCGCTACGCGGGCTGGGCGATCCCGTCGGCCCAGGACGTCATCGCCGACAACACCTCGACCGGCCACGTCTACGTCGGCGAGGACTACACCGACGTCACCGACGTCGACTTCCAGATGGAGCCCGTCACCGTCTCGGTCAACGGCGAGATCGAGGCCACGGGCGTCGGCGCCGACATCGCGGGCCATCCGGCCCGCCCCGTCGCCTGGCTCGGCGACCGACTCGAAGGCCTCGGTCACTCCCTTGAGGCGGGCGAACTCGTGATGACCGGCGGCATCAACGCGGCCATCGACATCGAACCCGGCGACGTCTACAACGTTCGCTTCGGCTCGATCGGCTCGGTCGAACTGCGCGCCGAGTAGTCGCCCCTCCCTCTGCCTGTTTTCTTTTTGAAAACGCCGTCCGGGAGCCCGGGCTTCGGAACGGAGCCGTGCGGTCAGCGATACTTGATGTCGAGTGCGAGTTCGTTCGCGGTGCTCTCGACCTCGGCGACGATCCCCTCGTCGAACCCCTCGTTGCCGAGCCGGCGGGTCGGGGCGGAGATGCTGATCGCGCCGAGGATCTCTCCGTCCAGCGTGACCGGCGCGGCGATGCAGGCCAGCCCCTCCGTGCGCTCCTCGTGATCGGTGGCGTAGCCGCGCTCCCGGACGGCGGCGAGTTCATCGTCGAGGCGGTCGCGGTCGGTGATCGTGTTCTCGGTCGCGGCCGGCAGCCCCCAGGTCTCGACGATGTCGTCGACCCGCTCTGCGGGCAGGTGTGCGAGGATCGCCTTCCCGATGGCGATGTTGTGCAGCGGGATGCGGTAGCCGACGTGGGTGTCGAGCGTGACCGCGTAGTCGCCGCCGGACTGGTAGAGGTACACGCCCCGGCCGCCCTCCTCGGTCATCAGGTTCGCCAGCATCCCGGTGTCGGCGGCGAGCTGGTTCACCTTCTCGCGGCCGAACTCGTACAGCGCGTGTCGGCTCCGCACCTGCCCGCCGAGCGAGAGAAACTGCAGGGTCAGCCGGTACTGTTCGCCGTCTTTCTCCACGTAGCCGTGCTCGCGGAGCGTGCTCAGGTGGTTGTGGATCGCCCCCTTCGTCAACTCGACCTGATCGGCCAGCTCGTGGATGCGAGCCCCGCCGCTGTCTCCCAGTTCCTCGATCAGATCCAGCGACTTCTCGGTCGTCCGGACGGGGTGGTTCGCGCGCTCGGTCATACCCCTTGTAGGCCTGGTCCCGTGAAATAGCTTGTTTTGTATGTGAAAACTCGGGGCGGGGCAGGCGACCCACTCGTCGTGCTGGAACCGGTTCGGCGCGCGGCGTCTGCGAGCCGGGCTACTGCTCGCCGACGCGGGCGGTGAGCGAGCCGACCGACGTGAACTCGGCGGTGAGGACGTCGCCCTCCTCGACGTCGACCGCCGGTGTCATCGAGCCGCTCAACACGAGGTGGCCGGCTTCGAGGCGCTCGTCGAGGTCGGCGAGCGTGTTCGCGAGCCACGCCACCGAGCGCGCCGGGTGGTCCAGGACCGCGGCGCCGACGCCCGAGGATTCGAGCGTGCCGTTCTTGTACAGCTTGACGCCCTCCAGCGAGAGGTCGAGCCCGTCGAGGGGGGTGACCTCCTCGCCGGCGAGGTACAGCGCCGAGGAGGCGTTGTCCGCGATGGTGTCTTGGATGCGGATGTCCCAGTCGCGGACGCGGCTGTCGATCACTTCCATCACGGGCACGACCCCGCGGGTCGCGTCGAGCACGTCGAGGTAGGTGACTGGTGGGTCGAGGGACTCCCCGAGCAGGAACCCGACCTCTGGTTCGATCCGCGGCGAGATGAGTTCGTCAGCCGGAATCTCGCGCCCGCTCACGAACATCGTGTCGAGCAGCCGGCCAAAGTCCGGTTCGTCGACGCCGAGCTGGTCCTGGATGGCGTCGCTGGTCAGGCCGACCTTGTGGCCGGCGACCGTCGCCCCCTCGTCGAGTCGGCGGTCGATCAACCGCGACTGGACGTCGTAGGCGTCCTCGATGGTCAGATCGTGGGTTTCGGTGAGGCGGTCGATGGGGTCCCGCTCGCGCAGCGCCGTGAACAGCGACTCGGCCAGCTCGTCCCGGGTTTGCTCGTCTATGGCCATGTCGAGCCGAACAGAGGCCACCGTGATATACGTTGGTGGTTCTCCCCGCGGAGCCAGGTCCTACTCGTTCGGGCGCGCGACGCGGGCTGTCGCCGCCCCGTACGTTTTCTAATCGAAAACGAGTGGTCCCTCGATGGCCCGTCCACGGGCCGGCGCCGGCGACCGTCCGTTACGCCCCTATGTCCGTAAAATTCGACGGGCGGGACTGCCGACGCTGTGGGGTTCGCACCCCTGCGAATAATATAACTATTTCTGTAACTACCTGTTGGGGGACGCCGGTCGACGTCCCTCGGGGCCCCGCCGAAAGTGGGCGGGCCGTGGGTCGCGGGACGATCGGTTCGGGGCGAGTCAATGATCAATCCGACCCCGGCGCACCCGACGACTCTCGACCCGCCGCTTTTCGGTCCCGCCGTCTCCCGGCTCCCGGGTTTCGATCCTGCCGAGACCGGTGTCGCCGCTCGTGTCGCTCGCGCCCCGGTTCGATCGGGACCCTCCACTCAGCCGTCCCTCCAGCCATGGCTGGTCGACGCCGTCGACGGAGTGTACTCGGCTCGCTCTTCGCTCCGGGGGGTCGACGTCTCGCCCCCCTCTTCGTCTTCTCCCTGCCAGTCGTCCCCGAGTTTGGTCCGCCGGCTTCGGCCGCCAGGGGCCGGTGTGTCCCGCTTTGGTGCTCATCTGTTAGGTACAAGTAATTGTACGATTCTGATTCCGGCCGCCGCGCAGTCGCCGGTTCCCTTATGAGTCGGCTGTCCCTATGGGTGCACAGATGGCAGCGGTTCGACGCGTCCGCCGGTTCCGACCGACGAAGCCCGAGCTCGCCGTGTTCGTCTCGGGCGTCGTGAGCATGGGCCTGGAGATCCTCGCCGGACGGATGATCGCTCCCCAGTTCGGGAGCAGCATCTACACCTGGGGGAGCATCATCGGCGTCTTTCTGGCGGCGCTCAGCTACGGCTACCACAAGGGCGGCCGCCGCGCGAGCGCCCGGGCCTCGACGGACACGCTCGCCCGGCTCTTTTTGCTCACCGCGGCGTACGTCGCGGGCCTCGTCTTCCTCGGCGACCTCCTGTTGCGGACCACGGTCGCCTTTCCGCTGCCGAGCCGGTTCGCGTCGCTGCCCGCGGTCGTCCTGCTCTTCGGTCCGCCCACGTACCTGCTCGGCTTCGTCAGCCCCTACGCCGCCGAACTATCGGAGGCCGAGGGGCTCGGCGCCGCCTCCGGGCACGTGTACGCGCTGGGCACCGTCGGGAGCATCGTCGGCGCCTTCGGCACGACGTTCCTGCTCATCCCGGCGTTCGGCGTCGACGCCATCGGCTTCGGCTTCGGCGTGCTCTCGGTGCTCGCCGCGGCGGCCGTCCTCGCGCCCGACGCCACCCGCGAGCAACTCGGCTCCGTGCTGGGCGTGGCGCTCCTGCTCGTCGCCGCCACCGCTGGCGGGGCTGCCGGCGTCTCCGTCGAGGGCCAGGTCGTCTACGAGACCCAGACCGCCTACCAGGAACTCCGGGTCGTCGATCTGGGCGACACCCGGACGCTGTATCTTGACGGCCAGCGCCACAGCGCGATGGACAGGACCGAGCCGACGCGGCACGTCTTCGAGTACACCCGGTACTTCCACCTCCCCTTCCTGTTCGCCGACGATCCCGACGAAATCGACCGGGTGCTGTTCGTCGGCGGCGGCGGCTTCTCCGGTCCGAAGCGCTTCATCGAGGAGTACGACGACGTCACCGTCGACGTCGTCGAGATCGATCCCGAGGTGGTCGACGTCGCCCGCGAGTACTTCGCCGTCGAGGAGTCGCCACGCCTGAACGTCCACGTCGCCGACGGGCGTCAGTTCCTCCGGGACACCGACCACACCTACGACCTGATCGTCCTCGACGCCTACCGCAAGGACAAGGTACCGTTCCAGCTCACCACCGTCGAGTTCATGCAACTCGCCCGGGACCGCCTCTCCGACGACGGGATGCTGTTTGCCAACCTCATCTCCGCGCCCTCCGGGCCGGCCTCCCAGTTCTACCGCGCCGAAGCCCGGACGATGCGGCAGGCGTTCCCGCGCGTGTACAGCTTCCCGACCGCCGGCGGCGTGGTCGTCCAGAACGTCGAACTGGTGGCGACGAAAGACGGAACGCCGGTCACAGCGGACGTACTGCAACGGCGCAACGAGCGCCGCGACGTGGGGCTCGACCTCTCGGCGGAGATCCGCCGGTACCGGCGCGCGCCCATGCCGGAAGACGACGACGTTCCCCTCCTCCGGGACGACCACGCCCCGGTCGACAGCCTGCTCGACCCGATGGTCGGGCAGCGGTACGTCGTCAACGAGGCGAACGCCACGGACGAGGGCGCCGGGACGAACGCCTCGGGCGGCGACATCCAGCGGGCCGTCAGTCCGTCCGGGTAGCTTCGAGCCGCTCGCGCTCCCTGCGGAGGATGCGCTCCCAGCGATCGAACAGGACACTGTCGAGCCCGTAGGCTTCGTCGATCGCGCGAACCCACTCGTCGTCGCCGAACAGCAGGCGCTGGAACTCCCGGACCCGCGGCGACAGCGACTCGCCGAGCGCGTAGCGGCGGACCGTCTCCTCGCGGGCGCGGGCCGCGAGGTCCGCGGGCACCCGCACGTCGAACGCGGGCGCGGCGTGCAGGAACCACTCCAGGTGGGTGATCGCGGCCGCAAACCGGAACTGCGCGGCGAACCCGTCGACGAACGCGACGGCCGGCCGCCCCCTGACGAGGACGTCACTGGGCCGGCTGTACCGGGGGCTGGAGACGTGATCGAGGCCGCTGTCGGCGGCGACCCGGCGCGCGACCCGGCGGAGGCGCCAGCCCGCGTACCGGGACCCGGGGAGCAGGAGGAGTTCGTACCACAGCGGCATCCACTCGCAGAACGGCTCCGAATACGCGGCGTCCCCGAGCAGGACGGCCGCGACCGTTCGCGCCGAAGCGGGATCGAGCGCCGTCTCCCCCCGCGCGAGGGCCGCGGCGGCGTCGTCGACGCGACCTCGGAGGTCGTGGAGGTCGCCCCCGTCCCCGACCGTCAGGTCGAGGCCGCCGGCGACGTCGAGGACGTAGTCGGCCCCCAGTCGGTACCAGTCGGCAAAGGCCTCCGGTTCCCGGAGGGCGACCAGACGCAGGACTGTCACGCCCGCCGTTGGACCCGGGCGACCGTAGCAGTGGCGGTCGCGTTGGGGCGGTCGCTCCCGTCCGTCGACGGCGGGCTACCGGTCGACCTCGCCCATGATCGTATCGAGGCTGCCCAGCGAGGCGATCAGGTCCGGGATGTGTTCGCCCTCGGCCATCTCCGGGAGCGCCTGGAGGTTCGAGAAGGAGGGCCCCCGGATCTTGAACCGGGCCGGCGTGTCCGTCCCGTCGCTGCGGATGTAGATGCCGAGTTCGCCCTTGGCGGCCTCGACGGCGCGGTAGATCTCCGTGTCGGCTTCGGGCTTCAGGGTTCTGGGAACGTTCGACTGGATGGTGCGCTCGTCTTCGGGCCAGTCTTCGAGCAGGTCGACGCACTGCTCGATGATCCTGGCGCTCTCCTCGACCTCCCGCAGGCGCACGAGCAGGCGGGCGAAGTTGTCGCCGGTCGGTTCGGTGACGACGTCCCAGTCGAGTTCGTCGTAGTAGCCGTAGGGATCGTCCCGGCGCAGGTCGTAGTCGACGCCCGATCCGCGGGCGACCGGCCCGGTGCAGCCGTAGCTCTTTGCGACCTCCGCCGGCAGGACGCCGGTGTCGACGGTGCGGGCCTGCAGGATCTCGTTGCCGGTCAGCAGGTCGTGGTACTCGGCGAGTCGCTCCGGGAGCGCGTCGAGGAAGTCGTCGATCTTCTCGAAGAACGCCTCGCGTGGCTCGGGCAGGTCCCAGGCCACCCCGCCCAGCCGGAAGTAGTTGAACATCAGCCGCTGGCCGGTCAGATCTTCGAGGATGTTCTGGACCGTCTCGCGGTCCCGGATCGCGTACATGAACGTCGCCGTGAAGTCCCCGACCACGTCCAGTGCATACGCGCCTACCGCCAGCATGTGCGAGAGGATCCGGCTGAACTCGGCGGCCATCGTCCGGACGACCTGTGCGTACTCGGGCACCTCCAGATCCGCCAGGTCCTCGGCCGCGCGGGCGTAGGCCCACTCGTTCAGGAGGCCGCCCCCGCCCCAGTCCCACCGGTCGGGGTAGGGCATGATCTGGTGGCGGTAGGTGCCCTGCTGGCACATCTGCTCCTCACACCGGTGGATGTAGCCGATGTCCGGGTCGACGTCGACGACCTGCTCGCCGTCGAGCGTCGCCTCCAGGTGGAGGACGCCGTGGGTCGCCGGGTGGTGAGGCCCGATGTTGAGCAGCATCGTGTCAGTCTGGGCCTCGGCGCGCTGGTCCGGTTTGAGCGGGTTCGCGTTCTCGACGTGTGGAACGATCTGCGGCCGGTTCCCGTCGTAGTCCTGCGAGAGGGGGTGGCCCTGCCAGGTCTCGGGCAGCAGGATCCGACGCAGGTCGGGGTGGTCCTCGTACTCGACGCCGACGAGGTCGTAGGCCTCGCGCTCGTGCCAGTCCGCCGTCCGGAAGGCCGGCTCGGCCGACTGGCTCACCGGCTTCTCCGACGGCGTCGGCACGACGACGCTCACCTCGTCGGTCGGGTCGTCGTACTTCCGGAGGTGGTAGATCGTCTCGTAGCGGTCCTCGTACTCCTGGGCCGTGACACAGGCGCAGTGGTCGTAGCCGAGGTCGTCCCTGAGGCGGCCGAGTGCCTCCTGGACGGCGTCGGCACGGACCACTACGCCGGGCGCGTTGACGTGTTCCTCGCGATCGACTGCCAGATCCGAGAGCGCGGCGACGGGGTCGGCGGCGTCCGTCGCTGTCGCGTCGTCGACGACCACCGCCTCGCCAGTCGTCGCGTCGGCGCCTGCTACATCGTCAGTTGTCTCGGGGGCCATACGCCGACTACGCCCCCGAGGGGGGACCGATTTCTGCCGCTGTCCTGCGGGTGTTTATAAGCCATCGCCGGCAACTGCCGGCCGAGTCGATGAAGTACCTGCGAGTGCGGCTCCGTTTCGCCGAGTCAGCCTTCCATCCGATGCAGCGGTTCGTCAGGGACAGCGACCGGGTTGAGCGCGACATGCTGCTGCATGGCACCACCGGCGCCGGCGACTGGGACACCCTCCTCTTTTACGTCGAGGGCGACGCCGACGCCTACGCCGCGGCGCTGGAGGCCGCCGACCGGATCGCCGACTACGACCTCACGCCGCTCGACGAGGACGGCTTCTACGCCTACGTCGAACAGGAGCCGTCGCCGCTCGACGAGACGCTGTTCGAGACGTTCTCCCGGTCGGGCGTCATCGTCGTGCCCCCCGTCGAGTTCGACTCCGAGGGGACCGCCGAACTGACGATCCTCGGCAAGCCCGACGCCCTCCAGTCGGCCGTCGACTCGCTGCCCGAGGCCGTCGAGGCCGACGTCGAGCGGATCGGCGAGTACGCCGCCGGCCGGGGGCGCTTCGACCCCGGGCTGACCGAGCGGCAGTACGACGCCGTCGCGGCCGCCGTCGAACTGGGCTACTACGAGACGCCCGCGGAGTGCTCGGTCGCCGACGTGGCCGACGCCCTCGACTGTGCCTCCGGCACCGCGGCCGAACACCTCCGAAAGGCCGAACGGAACGTGATGGCCGAACTGGTCGACCGGCGCGGCTTCGAGTAACTGGGCCCCGGGTCCGACGGTCGGTCTCCGAGATCAGTCGTCCCCGTCGCGTTGCTCCGGCGGGACGGCGTCGCCCGGGCCGAACGGCTCCTCCTCCGGCGTTGCTCCGGGGGCGTCGGTTGGCTGCCCGGGAGCCCCCACCTCGCCGTCGCCCTCCCCGTCGACCAGCTGGTCGTCGAGGCCCCATTCGGCGGCGCGCTCGCGGGCCTCGGCGCGGGCCTCCTCGCGGATCCGGTCGATCGTCTCGCCGTCAGCGAGGAACGCCTCGACCGGATCGGCTGCGGCCGCGTCGGCCCGGTCGTCGGGCGCCGCCTCGCGGGTGCGCGCCGCGAGGCGCTCGTCGCCGGCGAGCCGCTCGACCGGGAGGGCCGGCGGCACCCTGAGTTCGGCGGCCTCCGGCGCGTCGTGAGCCTCGGCGAGTGCGGCCGCGTCGAGTTCGTACACCTCGACCCGGTACGGACCGGGCGAGGCCAGGTCGGTAAGCGCCGCCTCGCCGTCGGCGTCGCTCGCCGGGTCGTACGCGAGGGTCGGCACCCCGTCCTCGATCGTAAGCACCGCCCGGGTCTCGCCGTCGAGCAAGAGCGCGTCCTGGGGTTCGAGCACGAGGTAGCCGGTGAGGGCCTCGTCGAGGACGGACTCGAAAGTGACGGCGAGGTCGCTGACGACCCGCGAACGCACCAGAGTGCCGCGTGGGACCTCCACGTTGTCCTCCTTACACCTCGTCCGGAACGACCGCGCTCCGGAAGCGCTCGGCGACCGACGCCCCGGAGCCGTCGCGCACGTCCAGCCGGCCCGCGGCTTCGCGGAACGCCTCGGCGGCGGGGTCGTCCGGCGCGTGGGCCAGCAGCGGTTCGCCGGCCCGACGGGCGGCCCGGACCGCGTCCCGCTCGGGCACGAGCGCCAGCAGTTCCCCCCCGAGGTACCGCGACGCCTGGTCGGCCACCCGGTCGGTCGACTCGTCGTCGCGGACGCGGTTGAACACGACGCCGGCGGTCTCGGTGCCGTACGAGCGGGCGTACTCCTGGACCTTCAGCCCGTCAGACAGCGACGGCACCGTCGGCTGGAGCACGACCACGACCCGGTCCGCCAGCACGATCGGCAACACGGCGCTCTTCGAGCCGAGCGCGGCCGGCGAGTCGAGCAACAGCACGTCCGTCGAGTCGGCCAGTTCGGCGACGACCTCGCGGAGCCGCCCGGGATCGGCGGCCTGGAACGCCGCGAGGCTCGTCCCACAGGGGACGACCCGCATCCCGAACCGCTCGTAGGTCGCCTCGTGCACGTCGGCGTCGGCTCCCTCGATCAGCAGGTCGTGGAGGGTGACGTCGGCGTCGTCGAGCCCCGCGTGAAAGAGCAGGTTCGCCATCCCGGTGTCCGCGTCGATGACGGTCACGTCGTGTTCGGCCGCGAGCGCCATGCCGAGGGCGAGCGTGCTCGTCGTCTTGCCGGTGCCGCCCTTCCCGCTGGCGACGGCGAACGCCTCGACCATTCGGTGCGGGGTGGCGCCCGTCGCCCCTTAAGCCTTCGGCGGCGAGAATCAGCAGCGAGAACGGCCGCCCCCGAGACGAGGGGGTCGTCAGTCGACCGTCGGCACTTCGATCCGGTCGAGTACGTCCTCGACGACGCTCCGCTTTGCCACCCCGTCGACGGTCGCGTCCGGGGTCAACACGAGGCGGTGAGCGAGGACGGGCGGTGCCACTCGCTTTACGTCGTCGGGGGTGACGAACTCGCGACCGGAAAGCACCGCCGCCGCGCGGCTCGCCTCGAACAGGCGCTGGGTCCCCCGCGGCGAGACGCCGACCTCCACGCGCCGGTCGGTCCGGGTCGCCCGCGCGAGTTCGGCCATGTATTCGAGCAGGTCGTCGTCGACCCTGACGGATTCGGGCGCCGACCTGATCCCGACCACGCGTTCGCGGTCGAGGACGCCCTCGACGGAGGGCGCCCGGTCCTCGCGGCCGGCCCGCCGGCGCAGTAGCTCGATCTCTCCCGCCGCGTCGGGGTAGCCCATCGCGGTCTTGACGACGAACCGGTCGACCTGGGCCTCCGGCAGCGCGAAGGTGCCCTCCTGCTCGACGGGGTTCTGGGTCGCGATGACGAAGAAGGGCTGTGGCAGCGGGTAGGTCTCGCCGTCGACGGTGACCTGTTCTTCCTCCATGGCCTCCAGCAGCGCGGCCTGGGTCTTGGGGGGCGCACGATTGATTTCGTCGGCGAGGACGACGTTGGCGAAGATAGGTCCCTCGGAGAACTCGAAGGTGCCCTCGCGCTCGTTGAACACGCTGGTTCCGGTCACGTCCGACGGGAGCAGGTCGGGGGTGAACTGCACCCGCGAGAACGAGAGCCCAAGCGCCGTGGCGACGCCCCGTGCGGTGAGCGTCTTGCCCGTCCCCGGAACGTCCTCAATGAGCACGTGCCCCCGGGAGAGCACCCCGATCAGCACGTTTTCGAGAAAGGACCGGTCCGCGACGACCGCGGTACCGATCGCGTCGAGGACGGCTTCACACGCCTCGCTGGCCTCGGATACCTCCATGCTCGCGACCGGGGCGCGGCCCCAATCAAGGTGTCGATCGTGTCACTCAACCGAGACAGGTCTCGACCGTCCGACTGCGGCGAGTCGACGGTCGCCCCGACGGGGGGCGTCGTCGTCCGGGATCGAAACGGATTAAACCGGGGCTCTCCCAGTTGTGGACGAGCCGAGGTAGCCTAGCCCGGCCAAGGCGGTTGCTTCGAGAGCAACTGTCCGTCAGGACACGTGAGTTCAAATCTCACCCTCGGCGCTCCACTTTTCGGGACCCGACCGGCGAGCAGCGCCGCCGTCGGACGCCCGCGGCCGCGACGACGCCCGGTCGCCTCACGCGGCCGACACCACGAGAATCAGATCTGAGAACTGGGGGCGAACGTATATGTCGATCGAACTGTCAGTTTCAGCGGAACGATGAGCACGGACAATCGGACGCCGGAGGCGGGCGCGGTCCTCCCGTCGTCCCGCGACTACCGCGCCTTCGAGACGGGGGACGACGACGTGACGACGACGATCGTGTTCGCGATCGCCGACGTCGAGGGCGTCGACCCGCTCGAACTGGACGTCACGCTGCGCGATCACGTCGATCCCGAGGCCCTCGACAGCCTGTTCCCGGCCGACGACGTCTCGACGCTGGACGAGGCCCACGTCCAGCTAGCGATCGCGGGGCACGACGTACGCGTTTCGCCCACCGGTGTCGTGTACGTCGACGTCTGAGCGCTCCTCGACCCCGATCCGCACGGCCGCCCCGGCGTCGACTACCGATCCCTGCCGTCGCCCCGACCGTCGGCGAACGTCCCCAGCCCCTCGGTCGCCTCGACGTCGGCCGCCTCGCGCGGGCCGTCGAGTTCGTGCCGGCCGTACCGGCCCACCAGGTAGGCGTCCGCGTCGGAGGCGTCGTCGGGGTTCGCGGCGCGCACCCAGACGTGGCGGTCGCCGCGCTCGGAAAGCTCCCGCGCCCACGACTCCGCCGCGGGACGGCCGGGGAACGCGTGGTGTGGGCCCTCGCGGTTGACCAGGCGGCCGACGGCGCCGTTGGTGCGCCGCGCCGAGGGTTTGACGGCGACGACGTAGTCGCTCACGTCACGCCGTCGGCGGCGCGCCGACTTCTATGTCCCGGTCCCTGGAACTCCTGGAACGGTGGTCTGTGGAAAAACAGTGCAGAACGTCGGGGTCGACGCGCCAGTCGTCGGCCGGGACGCGTCAGTCGTCAGTCGGGACCCGTCAGTCGTCAGTCGGGACGCGTCAGTCGTCGGCCGGGACGCGTCAGTCGTCGGCCGGGACGTGTTCCGGCGCCGTCGCCAGCAGGCGGTCGAGCGCCTCGATCATCGCCTCGACGCTAGCGCGGGTGATGTCGGCGTCGCTGGCAGCGACGGTGACCGACCGGTCGCCGCGGGACATCTCCACCTCGACGGTGACGACCGCGTCGGTGCCGCCGGTGATGGCGTCGACGTGATAGGAGTCGAGTTGGGCGTCCGCGCTCGCGCCGAGCGCCGAGCGGACCGCCGACACCGCGGCGTCGACGGGGCCGGAGCCGGTGCCGGAGGCGACCCGTTCCTCGCCGTCGACCTCCAGGCGGACGCTCGCGGTGGGAGTGCCGCCCCCGCTGGCGGCGGTGAGACCGACGAGTTCGACCCGGCGGTCGCGCTCGCGGCCCTGGACGTCCTCCGCGATGGCGAGCAGGTCGGCGTCGGTGACGCGCTTGCCGCGGTCGCCGAGGCGCTTGACCCGCTCGACGACAGCCGACAGTTCGTCGTCGTCGACTTCCACGCCGTGCTCGTCAAGTGCGGCCTTCACGCCCGCGCGGCCGGCGTGCTTGCCCAGCACGAGCCGTCGCTCGCGGCCGACCGTTGCGGGGTCGTACGGCTCGTACATCGCGTCGTCCTTCAGCGTCCCGTCGGTGTGGATGCCGCTCTCGTGGGTGAAGGCGTTCTCGCCGACGACGGCCTTGTTCGGCGCCAGCGGCACGCCTGTCGTCCGGGCGACCAGCTGGGCGAGGTCGTACAGTTCGTCGAGCTTGCAGCTCTCGACGCCGTAGCAGTGTTGCAGGGCGATGGCGACCTCCTCCAGGGCGACGTTGCCGGCGCGCTCGCCGATGCCGTTGACGGTCCCGTGGACCAGGTCCGCGCCGGCCCGCAGGCTGGCGTAGACGTTCGTCATCGCCAGCCCGAGGTCGTCGTGGGTGTGCGTCGAGACGGGACCGAGGTCGGCCAGCCGCGAGACGTAGCGGTAGGTCGTCTCGGGGCCGGCGTGGCCGACGGTGTCGGCGTAGCAGATGCGGTCGGCGCCCGCGTCCAGCGCGCCGCCGAGCAGCTCTTCGAGGTAGTCCAGGTCGGCCCGGGAGCCGTCCTCCCCGATGACCTCGACCCACAGGCCGTGGTCCTTGGCGTACTCCACGAGGCTCTTCGTGTTCGCCACGTTCTCCGCGGGGGTGGTGCCGACCTTGTCCTGGACGTGGCGGTCGCTGGCGGGGACGACGAGGTTGACGCCGTCGACGCCACAGTCCAGCGCGAGGTCGATGTCCCGCTCTAGCCCGCGGGCGAAGGAGGTGACCGTCGCGTCCAGATCGAGCGAGGCCACCTTCCGGATCGTCTCGCGTTCGCCCTGACCGGTGCAGGCGCTGCCGGCCTCGATGAAGCCGAACTCCGCGCGGTCGAGCCCGCGGGCGATCTCGGCCTTCTCGTCGGGGGTCAGCGAGACGCCCGGCGCCTGCTCGCCGTCGCGCAGCGTCGTGTCGAGCAACTGTACCGTCGTGCCTGGAGCGAGCGACCCGCTGTCGGCTCCCTGGAATAGGTCCTGTGATGTCAACGTCGTCTCCTGGTGCCCGTCACCGTAGAATTTCGCGGCCAGCCGCCTTGCGGCGACTTCCTCTATCCTCCGTCGGGGTGTCGTCCGACATTGTACCGGGACAGTGGGTCCCCCCGGATAAATAGCCTCCGCTCCCGGCGCGGCGCCGATCGACCCACGTCACCCCGGCGCAGTCGGGCGATCGATCGTGGGGTAATCGACGGCGGCGCCGTGGGGACTCAACCGTCCTCGATCAGGAGTTCGTCGCCCGGGTCGACCGCCGACGCTGCCCCCGCCGGCAGTTCGACCACGGCGTCGGCCGGGGCGCCCCAGTCGAACCCGGTCCAGGCGGAGAGCCGTTCGACCTGCTCGACGCGGCCGTCCCGGAGCCAGACGGCGTCGATGTCGAAGGGGACAAACAGCATGTGCAGGCTTCGCCTGCTCGCGTCGTCGAAGCGAAAGAGGAGCGCGAAGTCGTCGGGGATCGACCGGCGGAACATCAACCCCCGGGCCCGCGAGAGGTGGCCGTCGGCGGTCTCGACGGTCGTCGCTACGGTGTGCTCCCCCCCGTCCGTTCGGTGGACCAGCTTCACGGTCGCACCTCGGCGGCGGGGTACAAGTCGGTTTCCCGTCCGGGCGGCCGCAGTACCCCGTGTGGGGGCCCGGCGAGGTTGGGACGGCCCGCACGTTTGAAACCCGTCGCGTCCCTGGGCCGGGTATGGAGCGGACGCCGGACGGAACCCCCGTCGGGGTCGACGACCCCTACGACCACGCGGGGGTCTGTGACCACCTCACCGACGACGGCCGCTGCCGGTTCGCCCTCGACCGGGCCGGCGACGATCCGCCGTTTGCGGCCGAACGCCGCGCCGCCGACTACGACTGTCTCGTCGCCGACGAGGACGCCGAGTGGCGGGACTGCCCCCACTACCGATCGACCACCGCAGCCCGGGAGTGTGCCCGCTGTGGGCTGCCGGAGGTGCGCATCGCGGGCGACGGCGGCGCCCGCGCGCTGCTGGAGGAACACCACCTCTCGTACGGCGAGGGGTCGGGGGACGCCGCCGCGAGCGGGGCGGGCGGCGACGGGAGAGAGGCGGACAGCGACGACCGCGCGACGAGCCACGAGATCACGGTCGCGCTCTGCCGGTGGTGTCACGCCAAGATCCACAACTCCATCGCCCGCGTCGACGACGACGCCAGTCCCGACCCGGAGGCCGTCGCCGAGCGGGAGCGGCGCCGCGCCCGCGAGCAGGCCGAGTTCGGCTTCCAGTCGGCGGCCGAGCGGTACGACGTCGGCGACGGCGACCGGTGACGCCCCGCCCGACGCCGGGGCGACCGCGGGGGGTCGCGCTCAGTTGCTCGCGGTGAACGCCAGCATCGCGAGGCCGTCGACGGCGACGACCGACCAGTAGCTACAGAGCCGGTAGAGCAACACGAGCGCGGTCGCGGGGCCGACGCCGAACCCGCCGACGACGAGGCCGGCCGTCAGCGCGACTTCGACGCCGCCCAGGCCGCCGGGGCTGGGGAGCCAGGTCGCAAGCCCCGCGAGCGGGACGAGTACGAGCGCGACCCCGATCGGGACGGGTCTGCCGACCGCCAGCGCACAGAGGTACAGCGGCAGCGCATACAGGACCCACCCGGTCACCGCGACGGCGCCGGCGACCGCGGCCCGTCGGCGGTCGGTCGCGGCGGCGTCGAGCGACTCGAAGTACTCCCGGAGCCGATCGTCGATCCGGGCGGGGTCGAGCGCACGGCCGAACAGCCGCTCGGGGCGCCCCCCGACCCGGCGGAGCAGCGCGCGGAGCCGCCCGGTCGCCGAGACGACCCCTTGCAGCAGCGAGGGCCGAAAGCGGGTCAGCGCGAGCACCAGGGCCAGCACCCCGACGGCCGCGGCCGCGAGGCCGCCGAGGAACGGTTCGACGGCCGCGGTTTGCCGGCCGACCGCGAGGACCGCCACGCCGGTGGTCGCCAGCGCCACCGAGGCAAGCAGGTTCAGCAGGTCCGACACCGTGATGCTCGCGAGCGTCCGCTCGTAGCTCGCGTCGACGGCGCGGCTCACGGTCAGCGCCATCAGCGCCGGGCCGCTGACGTGGCCCATCGGGAGGACCTGTTTCATGAAGTCGCCGGCGAGGTACGCGATCCGGAACCGGCGGCCGGACGCCGTCCCGGTCACGCCGCCGAGGATCAGTCGCTGGGCCTCGCTCCAGGCCAGGACGGCGCCGAGCGCGCTCGCAACACCACCGAGGACGAACCGCGGGTCGGCACGGCGGAGGTCGGCGAGGACCCGCCCGGGACCGGCGCTCGCGACGAGGGCGGCGAGCACCACCGCGGCGACCAGCAGCGAGGCGAGGGTCCTGATCGTCGGTCCGGCCCGTCCCCCCGCGTCGTCGGTCACTGGGTGGTGCCACGGCGGGCCGAGGGATGTACCTTCGCCCGCTTTCCGACCGAAACGGACGCCAGAGTGGGGGCGGTGGCGCCGAGGGTCGCAGGGCTGGCACCATTCGATTGCCTTTTGGTCCGTACCGGCCTACCTCATCCCAATGACCCGGATCGTCGTCATCGACAACCACGGCCAGTTCACCCACCTCGAAGGGCGGGCGCTCAGGGACGTGGGCGTCGACACCGACATCGTCGACAACACCACGCCCCCCGGCGACATCGACGCTGACGGCCTCGTCCTCTCGGGCGGGCCCGACATCGACCGGATCGGCAACTGCCCCGACTACATCGACCTGGACGTCCCCGTCCTGGGGATCTGTCTCGGCCTCCAGGTGATCGCCCGCGAACTCGGGGGCGAGATCGGCGGCGGCGACTACGGCGGCTACGCCGACGTCGACGTCGACATCGTCGACGAGGACGACCCGCTGCTGGGATCGCTCGCGCCGACGACGCGCGTCTGGGCGAGCCACGCCGACGAGGTGAAGGAACTGCCGCCGGGGTTCACCCACACCGCGAGCAGCGATGTCTGCGAGGTCGAGGCGATGAGCGACACCGACCGCGATCTCTACGGCGTCCAGTGGCATCCCGAGGTCGCTCACACCGAGCGCGGCCAGGAAGTGTTCGAGAACTTCCGCTCGATCTGTCGGTCCTGAGACGGTCACGGACCCCTGTTCCCGGCCGGCAGCGACGGTCTACTGCCGGCTTGTCCCCGAACTGCCCGTCAGCCGAGCGTCGGACGGATAGGGGAGGTTTTTACCCATTCGTCCGGAAAGCGCCTTTCGATGACGGCCACACAGAGCAACCTCGCCGGGCTGTCCCGGTTCGTGTTCCGGGCGCCGCGGTGGTACGCCAGCCTCGCCTTCGCGCTGGTCGTCGCCGCGATGGCGGGCGTGGCTGCCTTCGACTCGGGGGAGATCGACTCCACCTGGCGGGGACTGTTCTTCCTCGGCAAGGACGCCTGGGAGGGCATCTTCTTCATCGGCATCCCGACCGTGGTCGCCAGCCTCGGGACCACGGGCGTCGACCGCTTCGTCGGGGGGAAGCTGACGCCGAACCGTTCGTCGCTGCTGGCGCTGGGCTGTGAGGTGCTCGTGGTCGCCACCGTCACGGGCGCCGCCCTCGTCTCGTTTTTGACGCCGCTCGGCCAGCGGTTCGTCTTCGACGCCCTGATCGTGGCGCTGGCGTCGATCTTCGCGCTCCGCCTGCTCGTGATCATGGCCGTCTCCCGCTCCTCGCTGCTCGTCGCGGTCGTCCCGGCGAGCATCCAGACGCTGGCCTCCGCGATCCTGCTGTTCGTCTACAGCGGCACCGTGCGCTATCTCTCCTTCGGCGGGTCGGCCATCGAGGCCTACCTGATGCCGTACCTGGCCAGGGCCGACCGGGCCCCGGACGAACTGCTCGTCCTCAGCCCCGATCACTTCTTGTTGCTCGCACTCACCTGCGCGGTGTACGCGCTCGGCGTCTACGTGTTCCTCGCGGTCATCGACCGGCCGTGGCGCCAGACGCTCGGGGTGTCGGTGCTCGACTTCGTCCGCGGGTTCATCGGTCACATCGCCGAGGGCACCCGCGAACTCGAGGAGTTCTTCGAGAAACTCGGCGAGGAGGCCGTCGTCCCGGTGACCGTCCTCTCGTTCCGGACGCTCGCGGCGCCCGACGGGGGCAGCACGGTCGAGGGCGACGATCCGGCCGCGGACGCCGCGGGACCGGGGGCGGGGGACGAACCGGGCACAGCCGGCGGATCGACCGACGCCGGCCCGGCGGTCGGCGTCGAGAAGGCGCGGTTCGTCCTCCCGATGATCCATCCCGGGCCGATGGGCGAGATCGGCGGCGGCAACTTCCCGGTCCGGGTCGCGCGCCGGTCCGAGGGGCTCGCCTTCCCGCCGCATGCGACCGCGGGCCACGACTTCAACCTCGTCACCGAGCGCGAGGTCGACACCATCCTCGACGCCGCCGACGCCGCCCGCTCGCGGATCGACTACGCGACGACCGCAAGCGAGACCGTGCGCCGGGGGTCGGGGGAGGCGACCGTCCTCGGGCAGACGTTCGGCGACGACGGCCTGCTGGTGTCGTCGTTCGCGCCGAACTTCGCCGACGACGTCGAGTACGCCGTTGGCCTCTCGGCCATCTCGGAGGCCCGGACGGCCGGCCTCGACGACGTGATGCTGGTCGACGCCCACAACTGCAACAACGGGCTCGAAGGCGAGGACCTCGGGCACGTCACGCCCGGCAGCGAACGCTCCTTCGACCTCCGGTCGGCGGCGGGGCTGGCCGGCGAGGGCCTCGACGGCGCCGAGCGCGGCGACCTCCGTCTGGGCGTCGCCTGGGACGAGACGCCGTGGGAGCCCCGCGATGGCATCGGGCCGCTCGGCGTCCGGGTGGCCGTGACGGCGGTCGACGACCAGCGGACCGCCTACGTGCTCGTCGACGGCAACAACATGGTTCCGGGGCTGCGCGAGACGGTCCTCGACGCCGTCGACGACCGCGTCGACGTGGCCGAGGTGATGACGACCGACACCCACATCGTCAACACCGTCGAGGCCGACAACCAGGTCGGTGCCGCGATCGACCACGACGAGTTCGTCGCGCTCGTCGTCGACCTGGTCGCCGAGGCGGTCGACGACCTCGAACCCGTCGCCGCGGGGATGGAAGTCGAGCGCGCCGAGGTGACCGTCTTCGGCAACGACCGCACCGAGACGCTGGCCTCGCAGGCGAACGTCGCCGTCTCGATGGGCGGGGCGTTCGCCGTCGCGGTGATCCTCGCGGCGATGGCACTCAGCGTCCTCGTCTTCCTGTTCACGCCGTAGGCGCGTCTCCTCGCGGCGGCGGCCCCGCCGACGACGCGCCGTCCACGCCCGTCAGTCCAGCCGCAGGGTCAGCGAGTCGATGGCGCCACAGCTCGGACAGACGTGGCGGTACAGCACCCGATCGCCCGTGGTCTTGGCCGACCACTCGCCGTCGGCGTCCTCGTATCCGCACTCCGGACACCGGAGGTCGGCGTCGAGCCTGGACCGCAGGCGGTCGAGCGCCGTCGTTCCTGCGTTCCTCCTGGTTGCCATACGTTACCATACATCACACTAGCTCTTGGCTCTTTCGCCGGTGTCGCGGCCGTCGGGGATGTCGCCACACGCCCGAGCGGACGGTGGCGCGGGGTCCAGCAGTCGCTTTCGGGGCGACGCTCACTCCAGCCGGAGCTATCGAACTGTGCGCATCGGAAAACGAGCGCCGGCCGGGGATTCCCGGTCAGCGGTCGTCGTCGGCCGCGGCGAACAGGTCGTCGACGGCGGCTTCGGCAGCCTCGACGGCCTCGTCCGCAGCGGCCTGGGCGTCCTCGGCCTCGTCCGGGGCGTTCAGGTAGACGTCCACGTCGAGGACGCCGTCCTCGAAGGTGACGGTGACGTCGAGGTCCCGGACGGCGGACTGTTTGTACCTGGCGAAGATGACGCCCTCCGCGGCCTCGGCGGCGGTCTCGACGACCGCCTCAGCCGGCGGTTCGGCCTCGACCGACGATGGATCGTCGGTGTCTGCGTCGTCGTCGTCCGCGGTCATCCCCTCAGTCGCCGCCGGGGCCCATCGGGCCGCCGGGGGCGCCTGCGCCGGGGCCGCCACCGCCGCCCTGGAGCATCTGCTGGAGTTCCTGCTGGAGGGACTCGAACTGTTCCTGGACCTGGGACTCCTTTTTGCCCAGCGACTCGACGCGGATCTCGAGGGTGTCGACCTTCTCTTCGAGGTCCTCGTAGGCCTCGTCGTAGTCGGTCTCGACGAGCAGTTCGCCGACCTCGCGGTACATGACCGAGTCCTCGTCCATGTCCTCGAGCGCTTCGAGGGCCGTCTTGGACTCGTTGAGGGTGCTCTCGGCCTGCTGTTTCTGTGCGGCGACTTGCTGTGCGCTCTCCTGGAGATCCTGCAGCTCCTCCAGTTTCTCCTGGGCTTCCGGCGGTAGACTACCCTGCATGGACGTGGCAAAGAGACGGGTGGTGAAAAACCCCCGTTTTTCCGGGCGTCGCCGAGTCAGCGGCCGGCCGACTCCGGGGCGTACGCCGCGGCCGTCTCGGCGACCTGCGCCGCGGTTCCGACCAGCCGCGTCCAGGTGTTGGCACTCGCCCGCAACGCGACCAGATCCCCGGCCGCGATCCGGACGACGACCGCCTCGGGCACGGCCGCTTCGGTCGCGTCGCGACCGTCCGCCGGGGCGTCGCGGTCGTCCTCGCAGTCGCCCTCGGGGGCGGGCTCGCGGGCGACGGTCGCGCCCGAGCGCTCATCGTCGATTTCGCCGACCTCGACGCCGACGGCGGCGGCGACGGCGCTGGCTCGTGGCTCCGCGAAGCAAAACGAGAAGGTCGTGGCGTGGTCGTCGGTTCCGTCTCCGGTCACGCGAGCGCCCACGACTGCGTCACTCGACGCCGACTTCCTTGATCGTCGGGGCGCGCTCCTTCAGGAGCACGCGGTGCCCGCAGAACGGACACCGGACCCCGCCGTACTCGTCGAGTTCGACGTCGCGCTTACAGCGGGAACACTTGTAGCTCATTCGTCGTCTTCGGACGACAGGGCCGCGCGGATCGACCGGCTGACCTGCCGACCGCCGGGGGTCTCGGGGCGGTAGGCGCCGCCGGTGAACTTCTCGCCCGTCTCCTCGTTGACCCAGATGCCGGTGCCCTCGCGGGTGACGTCGTCGCCGTCGACGGTCGCCTCCTCCATCCCGGCCTCGATCTCCTTGACGCGGCGGCGGGCGATCCGGCCGTATCGTGCGCCGAATCTGCCGGCGCTTCCCGTCGTGCGTGCCTTCTGTTCGGCCATAGTACTGCGGATTACTGCGGGCGAGCGGATAAAGCCTACGAGTCGCCCTCGCGAGCGGCGGATCGACCCGTGTCGCCGGCGCGGGAACGTGACGACCGGCAGCGGGTGGCGTCGTCAGGCCGACTGTAACTCGGCCTCGACGAGCGCCTGGTTCAGGTCCTCGCGGACGCGTTCGCCGGTCTCCCGGTCCATCGCGGTCGTCACCACGCGGTTCTCCTGGACGCTCGATCCCGAGCGAAGGAGGAGCCGGACGTTGCCGTTGTCGCCGGCGCGGGTCACCTTCGCCCGGAGGCCGGTCCGGGAGCCGCTACCGCCGGCGTCGATCGGGCCGGGAACGATCTTCTTGACGTGTGGGTGCTCGGCGATCACGCCGATCGCCCGCCGGCCGCGCCGCCCGCCGATCAGCGTCGAGTGACTCCCGCCGATTTTCTCCCGGGGGGGCGTCTCGACGACCTCCAGCGAGCGCTCCCCGCGGCCGGAAAGCGCCGACTCGACGGGGTCCTCGCCGTCGACGCGGTAGAAGGGGTAATGGACCTGTGCCCGGGTCTCCCGGAGCGTGTCGCGGTCGCCCGCCGCGAACACCGTCTCCGGGCGCTTGCGGCGGATCTCGTCGGCGACCCGCCCCGCGAAGTTGCGCAACTGGACCGGCCGCTCCTCCTCGCCGCCCTCCGCGACGGTCGTCACGGCGAACTCGCCGACGACGCTGTCGCCGTCGAGCATCGTCAGCGTCGCCCGCTCGGTGCCGAACTCGACGACGACCGCGTCGCAGTTCTCGGTGCGACAGACCAGACAGTAGTCGCCCGGCCGCTCTAGCGGACTGCCACACCGTCCGCACTCCATGTCGGCACCTACGGCCCTTGACCGTCAAACGTCCGTCGGTTCGCCCTGCGGGCGTCCCGGCGTCGACGCCGCCCGGCGTCCCCGCCTACATGTCCCGCGGGTCCGTCTTGAGATACTCCCGGAGGACCGTCGTCGCGTACGCGCCGTGGGGGAGCGCGAACGCGAACCGGCGGTCGCCGGCGGACGCGTCACTCTCGGTCGCCGGCCGGTCGACGCGGAGCGCCGTCCGGAGCTGGATCGCCCGCCGCGTCCCCCGCGACGCGAAGTTGTCCGGCAGATCGAAGTCCGCCGGCGCCAGGTCGAGGTCGTCGAGCACCGCTCGCTCGATCTCGCCGGGAACGCCGCCAGCGAGGTCGGTGTCGGTGCCGACGAGCGGGGCGGTGACGAACGCGCGGCCGCGGGCGCAGTGGCGGCCGATCACGTCGCCCCGGCCCGCGGTGACGCGCTGGGTCCGGTCCGTGTCCGGCGTGGGGAGCCCCTGGGGGGCGTCGTCGTCCGCGAACGCGACCACGTCGCCCTCGACCGGCCGGTCGAAGGGGAGCCCGCGGGCCAGCCGTTCCGACAGCATCAGGTTGAACGCGTAGGACTGTGCGGCGTTGACGAACAGCCGCTGGAGGTTCGACGGCACCGCCTCCAGCGCGTATCGCCAGTCCTCGGGGGGCGCGTCGGCGTCGGCTCCCCGCTCGTCGAGGCGGTGGAGCATCGACCGCTCGTAGCCGAGCGCGCCGGGGAACCGCTCGATGGCGGCCGCCCAGTCCGGGCGCTCGCTCCCGGCCTGCTCGTCGACGAACGCCCTCGCTGCCTGCGTGTCGGTCGGTTCGGTCTCCGCGGGCGAGCCGACGTACGCGAGCACCGCCCCGCGCCAGTCGCCGCGGGCGACTTCGAGGCCGACCTCGTGGGTCACGGGGCGCCGCGACCCGAAGCGCTGGTGGCCGAAGCAGTTTGGGACCGCGACCGTCCGCCACTCCCCGGCGTCCCACGCCGTCCCGTCGCTCGCGTCGGTCGGGCCGTCGCTCTCGTCCGCCGCGCCGTCACTCTTGTCCGCCATCTCGTCGCTCCCGTCCGTCGCTTCCTCGCCGCGTCCGTCTCCCGCCTCGGCGAGCAGTTCCAGCAGCCCCTCGGGGGGATCGACCGCCGGCACGTCGCCGGCGAAGTCGGCCAGCGCGTCGGTGACGGCGTCGGTCACGTCCGGCCGCTCGGCGTCGCGCACCCGGATCGCGAAGGCGTTGCCGGCGAGGTCGCCGAAGGTAAGCGATCGCCCGATGCGGCCGACCGGCTCGATGTCGGCGTCGCGGATCGACGGCAGGTCGCCGGCGTCGACCCCGCGGAGCGAAAAGAGCTGGGTCGTGACGGCGTGTTTGTCCTTCGTGCCCGCCCACGAGATCCGCTCGCGGCTGATCCCCAGCCGGTCCGAGAGGCGGCCGGCGAAGTCGTTGGTGTCCCAGCCCCGCAGCGTCACCCGGACGAGCAGGTGGGCGAAGTCCCCCTGGTCGGCGTCGACGGGGGCCGGATCGAGGCCGACTGCCTCCAGTTCCCGCACGCGGAACTCCTCCGGGGCGTCCCGGAGCCGACCGCCCGTGCCCTCGACGTCGCTGACGTAGCGGGTCACGCCGACGGCCCGCTCGATGGGGTGGGCCTCGCGGCCGGGAGCCTCCGCCTCGTCGACGGGAGCGTCCGCCTCGTCGCCAGGGGCGTCGGCCATCAGTACAGCGAGAGGTCGCCGGTCACGCCGTCGACCTCCTCGTCCGGCCCGGGGCCGACCGCGAGCGCGGTGACCGTCCCCGGGTCGAGCTGGGTGTGGCCCGCGTCGCGGACGACCGCGTGGGGGAGCCCCCGGCGCTCGGCCTCGTCGGCCAGCCGGAACAGCGCCGCCTCCCCGTCGGCCTTCAGGACGACCTTCTTCTGTCCCGACCCCTTCCACTCGGTGCGCGTCGTCCGGTCCGTGTCCTCGTAGGCCGACAGCGAGGCGTGGGCGACCTGGGCCGCGAGCTTTCCCTGTCCCATCCCGAGGTCCGCGCGGGCGACGATGGCCTGTTTCATGGGTGGAGGTGGTGGCGGCGACGGTAAATCGGTGCCGGACCGCTCCGGCGGCGTCGCCACGGATTCACGGCTGCGCCGTCGACCGCGACGACCGCACCATTTTTGCTCCCCGAAGCCGCCGGTCACACCAATGATCCTCTCGGACGCCGACATCCTCGACCGGCTCGAAGCGGGGGACCTCGTGGTCGAGCCGATCGACGACCTCGACCTGCAGGTCCAGCCGGCCAGCCTCGATTTGCGCCTGGGCACGGAGTTTCTGGAGTTCCAGCGGACGAACATCTCCTGTATCCACCCGAACCGCGAGGAGGAGGTCAGCAAGTACGTCACCGAGACCACCGTCCCCGAGGGCGAGGAGTTCATCCTCCATCCGGGGGACTTCGTGCTCGGCACCACGAAAGAGCGCGTCGAGATTCCCCCCGACCTGCTGGCGAGCGTCGAGGGCCGCTCCTCGCTGGGGCGGCTCGCGGTCGTGATCCACGCCACGGCCGGCATCGTCGACCCCGGCTACCACGGCCAGATCACGCTGGAACTGTCGAATCTGGGCACCGCGCCGGTGGCGCTCACGCCGGGGATGCGCGTCTCACAGCTCATCTTCACCGAACTCAAGCGCGAGTCGACCCGTCCCTACGGCGCCGAGCGCGGGTCGAAGTACCAGGACCAGGCCGGGCCACAGGCCTCCCGCATCGGGGCCGACCCCGAGTTCGACAAATGAGGGTGACCGGACGATGAGAGCCGCCGAAGAGGTGACCGACCGATGAAGTTCGTCGAGGAGGTGGTCGTGGAGTCGTTCCTGCCGACCGTCCGGTCGATGCTCGCCGAGGACCTGCGGGACCGCGGGCTCACCCAGCACGAGGTCGCCGACGCCCTCGGAATCAGCCAGTCGGCGGTGTCCAAGTACGCCCACGGCGAGGTGTCGCGTCACCCCGACATCGTCGCCGACGAGCGGGTCCAGGCGCTGGTCGCCGAGGTCGGCGAGGGGCTCGCAACCGGCGACATGACGCCGGTCCAGGCGGTGCTCGAAACGGAGGTACTGATCCGCCGGCTGGAGGAGGGCGACGTGCTGGCGCGGCTCCACGAGGAGGCGATGCCGGCGCTCGCGGAGTTCGACGGGACGCTCTCGGTGCACGACCCAGACAGCCGCCTGCGGTCGGCCGAGCAGGTCCGCTCGTCGGTCCGCCGGGGGCTCCGGACGCTGACGAACGCCTCGGGGTTCGCCGGCCTGATCCCGAACGTCGGCTCGAACCTCGTCGAGTGTCTCCCGGACGCCGCGAGCATCGAGGACGTCGCCGGCGTGCCGGGCCGCATCTTCGACGTCAAGGGCCGGGCGACGGTCCCCGGCGATCCGGAGTTCGGCGTCTCGGAACATGTCGCCTCGGTGGTGCTGGCGGTCCGGGCCGCCGGCGTCGACGCCCGTGCGGCCGTCAACGTTCGCTACGACGAGGCCCTGCTGGATCGCCTGCGGGCGGCGGGCTACGACGTCGTCGAGTACGACCCGGACAGCGAGGAGGACGACCTGGAGGCGGCGATCGGGACAGCGCTTGCCGACCGCGACGTCGACCTGCCCTTCGTCCTCTCGCAGTCCGGCGGCTACGGCATCGAGCCGATCACGTACGTGCTCGCGCCCGACGCCCCGACCGCCGCGGGCGTGGTGCGGGACCTGCTGTGACCACCCGATCCCGCCTCGATCGCGGGCGCGCCGACGTCGGCGTCGAGGCGGGGGGTCCAGTTGCGGACGGCGGCGTTGAGGCGGAGGATCCAGCGGACGGCGGTGTCGAGGCGGGGGGCGCAGTTGCGGACGGCGGCGTCGCGGCCACGCAGTCGTTTTACTCGCGCTGGGCCGACCTGTACGACGCGATAGCGACCGGAACGCCCGGAATCGGGCGGCTCCGCGAGCGCGCGGTCGCGGCGCTGGGGCCGGGTCGGGGCGACGTCGTCGTCGACGTGGGCTGTGGCACGGGTGCGACCCTGCCGTACCTCCGCGAGCGCGTCGGGTCTGGGGGCACCGTCGTCGGCGTCGACTTCACGCCCGGGATGGTCGATCGGGCGCGCGGTCGGGTTCGCGCCGCAGGCTGGGAGAACGTTCACGTCGTGCGCGGTGACGCGACCCGCCTCCCGGTCGACCGGGCCGACGCCGTCTTCGCCTCCTTCGTCTCGGGGATGCTCGCGGCTCCCGCTCGCGTCGTTTCGGACTGGGCCGATCTGGTCGGGCCCGGCGGCCGCCTCGCCCTGTTCGACCTGGCGCGGAGCACCCGCGTCGCGGGGGCGCCGCTGAATCTACTGTTCCGGGGGCTCGTCCGTGCCTCGTCGCCGCCGGGGACCGGCCAGCGACACGGTGAGTCGCCGACGCGCGTGCTCGACCGGCGGGTCGCCGCGGCCCACCGTGCGCTGTTCGAGCGGTGTTCGGGGGTCGCACACGGGCGGGCGGCGCTGGGG